>Ga0123356_10002027_pt1 | contig 21877 bp, 20 predicted proteins | sample TergutEmb28metaG_2_FD_92546 | JGI IMG/M metagenome (GOLD analysis project Ga0123356, IMG submission 92546) | Embiratermes neotenicus P3 segment gut microbial communities from Petit-Saut dam, French Guiana - Emb289 P3 | ecosystem: Host-associated > Arthropoda: Insects > Digestive system > Gut ... | reverse complement strand
TCCTTTGCTCACCTGTTCAATTTGAAGGTTGTCCGCATCGTCGATCCTTCTGTTCTCAAGGCTACGATGATGCCGCTGGACGACCCTGCGTCGTTGGCCGGCAAGATTTCTGGCTCAGGCGCGGTGCTGGCTGTGGCGAATACAGGTCAGATCTCGCTTCTGTCGCTAATCTACAAACTGAAAGATGCGACGATTCAGATCGCCGAGAAACCTTTTGATGTTGAGGGCAAGCACTTCGCAGCTGGCTCGTTGCTGATCACTGTCGCGCCAGAGGCCTACATCGAACAGATGGTGCACGATCTGAACCTCGACGCATGGCGACTTCCCACCGTGCCATCGGTTGCGATGCACAAGATCAACGCTCCGCGCATTGCATTCATGCACACATGGCTAAGCACTCAAGCGGAAGGATGGTGGCGTTTCGCCTTCGATAGCGCAGAGGTACCCTTTGACTACATCAGTACCCAGGCAGTGGCTAACCAGACGGATCTGCGCGCGAAGTACGACGTCATTGTATTTGCTCCCGTCGGACGTGCTTCCGCACTGGAAATCCTCAACGGCATTCCGCTTTGGAATAATGCGATGCCATGGCAGAAGACCGAATTGACCCCAAATCTCGGCACGATTGACCGCAGCGAGGATATACGTCCAGGCTTGGGATACGACGGGCTTGCTCACTTGAAGGCCTTCGTCGAGCAAGGCGGCCTTCTCATCACTTGTGAAGACACGGCTCAGTTTGCCATCGAGACTGGTCTTGCGCCCGGTGTCAGTGTTGCTCCCCACGATGATGCGCGCATCGTTGGGAGCGTTCTGAATACGGTACTTGTCTCTCCCGATAATCCGATTGTGTTTGGCTACGGGGCGGCGAGTATCCCGGTCTTCAGCGCAAACGGCATGGTGTTCAACGTCAGCAACATGCTCGGTCGGACGGGGGGCCGCGTGTTGATGGATCCCTTGACCGACCCCTTGGATCCCTATGCCAAACGGGCAACCGGCCGGGGCAGTATCGACGACAGTGACGAACCGCAGGGTAGAAAGATTGCGGAAGCGGAGCCGCTGATCAAGCAGCAGCCTTGGGAGGCAAGGCCCTTGGATGAAGAACAGACGCGCAACAATCCACAGGTGATTCCGGTACAGAGCAGGCCCGACGTCATTTTGCGTCTCTCTGACGCAAAGTCCCTTTTGCTTGACGGGCTGCTGGACAAGCCCGGATCAATCGCTGAGCACGCCGTGGTTGTCGATGCACACTTGGGACAAGGCAACGTTCTATTGTTTGGCAACAATCCTGTTTATCGCGGGGAAACGATTGGCACCTACGCATTGGTGTTCAACGCAATTCTCAATTACGGACAGTTGGCCCATCATCCGTCAAGCCCCACTAACTCCGCTTCTGCGGGCTTGCAAAAATAACCACATTGTGCCGATTCGAGATTATTGGGCGGGCGAGGAGGAATTAGGTTGTTTCTCGAGTTGTCTGGTTGCAGCAGCGCGGGGCTCAGGCTCACAGGTCCTACGACACTTGACGTGCGGTTTGCCGCGTTTACCTCGCGTTGCAACCACGTTCTCGCTAGACTTGCTCTCTGCCTGATCAGATGCGTTCTTCGTACGTCTTTTGCATGGACTAAATACCGCGACCTGAGTTCGACAACTAACCGCCTGGAACGATTTCGGATTTCGATCTTTTATGCAAGTCCAGCAATTTAGAATACTCGCCTGGGAAAGAACTGCTTCGAGGCCATGTCCCGAGGCTGTGCCTGAAGGACACTATGAATAAGATCCGGATCCGGTTCTTCTTGTCTGTTGCTGTGCTGGTTTGCACCGCCATGCGGGCGAAGGCGGTGTCGTATTATCCGGTGCGGCTCGAGGATCCGAAGGCAGTTTATCTGACGCCCGACAGCTTTCCGGTGCATGGCGACGGAGTGACCGACGACAGCACGGCCATTCAGGCGGCGATCAACCGGGCGTCGGAGCATGGCGAAGGAATTGTGTTTGTGCCCTCGGGACGGTACCGGGTAACGCGAACGATTTATGTGTGGCCGTCCGTCCGGGTGATCGGATATGGGAGGACTCGACCGGTCTTTGTGCTGGCCGACAATACACCAGGCTATCAGCAGGGACTGTCGTACATGTTTCTGTTTGCAGGAGGGAAACCGCGCAAGGAATCGAGGATCGATTTTGCCTCGGGCAGGCCAGCAGAGCCGATTGCGGGGACCGTTCCCCCCGACCCATCGATACCGGATGCCAATCCAGGAACGTTCTATTCGGCGATGAGCAACGAGGATTTCGAGATCGGCAAAGGGAATCCCGCCGCGGTCGCGGTACGGTTTCACGTGGCACAGCATTGTTACCTGGCACATATGGATTTCTGGATCGGATCGGGGCTGGCAGCCCTGAAGGACATTGGCAATGAGGGCGAAGACCTCCACTTTCACGGAGGGCAGTATGGGATTGTGACGCAGAGGCCTTCGCCAGGGTGGCAGTTCACCCTGATCGATTCGAGCTTCGAGGGACAGAGCAAGGTAGCGCTCCAGGAGCATGAAGCAGGATTGACGCTGATTCACGACACGTTCAGCAACGTTCGGGAGGCGGTATCGATCGATCCAGGGTACTCCGAGGAGTTGTGGGTAGTGCGGTCGCGGTTTGAGGAGATCACCGGACCGGCGATTGTGTTTGGCAATGAGAACAACGCGCGGACGGAGATCAATCTAGAAGACATTGCGTGTAGCCATGTAAAAGCGTTTGCGCAGATGCGCGAGAGCGGGAAGACGATTGACGGACCGGGCGAGAACTATGTCGTGAAGCGGTTTTCGCATGGGCTGATGCTCAAGAATGCGGCGGACTGGGGGAGCATTGAGACTATTTTCAACGCACACGCTGTGGCCGACCTGCCGGCGCTGGGTAAGGATGCGATTGTGCCGCTGCCGCCGATGACGACATGGGTGAATCTCAAATCGCTCGGAGTGAAGGGCGACGGGGCGACCGACGAAACGGCCGCGATCCAGAAGGCGATCGACGAGCATTCGACGATTTATGTTCCCATGGGCCGGTACCTGGTGACGGACACGATTCGGCTGCGGCCGGATACGGTGCTTATTGGGCTTCATCCGAGCATGACGCAGTTCGATTTGAAAGATGAGAGTCCGGAATTTCAGGGTGTGGGAGGGGCGCGCGCGCTGCTGGAGGCGCCGAAGGGCGGGCACAACATTGTGACCGGCATCGGTCTGTTTACCGGAGGCATCAATGAGCGCGCGGTGGGCGCGTTGTGGAAGGCAGGGGCTGACTCGCTGATGGACGATGTGCGCTTTCTGGGCGGTCATGGGACGAATGCGGCGGACGGGACGCGGATAAATCCGTATAACAACATGCACACGGGCGATCCGAATCCGCGGTACGTGTGGGATTCGCAGTATCCAAGCCTATGGATCACGGATGGAGGCGGCGGCACATTTGCGGACATCTGGACGCCGAACACATTTGCCAACGCCGGGCTGCTGATTTCGAATACGTCGACGCCTGGCTTTGTCTACGAGCTATCGTGCGAACATCATGTGCGCAACGAAGTCCGGCTTGATGGCGTGGAGAACTGGGAACTGGATGCGCTGCAGACAGAAGAAGAACGTGGCGAGAGCGGAAATGCTCTGCCCCTAGAGATCGACCGCTCCCGGAACATTACAGTAGCGAACTATCACGGGTACCGGGTAATCAGCAGCTATACACCCTTTCCGTATGCAGTCAAAGTATCGGAGTCGACGGGGATTCGCATAAGGAATATGCATGTTGACAGCAACAGCAAGGTCTCGTTCGACAACTCAGTCTTCGATGCCACGCATCACGCCGAGGTACGCGCGCGGGAGTTTGCTGCCCTGGATGTGCCGGGCATGGTGATGACAGCCGGGCAAACGACTACCGCGACACGGGCTTCAGATGCTCAGGTAGAGAAGCTCGCCGGTGCCTTCTTCTCGATCTCCGGCGGCACGGTGGATGCGGCGGGCGTGCTCTACTTTGTAGACACACACTGGCAGCGGATTTACAAGTGGGACGCGGAAAATCGGGAAGCAGTAACGGTGAGCACCGATCCGCTGCAACCGGAGAACCTGGCACTCAATAAAACGGGCGATTTGTTGGTGGTATCGAGGAGTGGAGCCGGCAAAGTGTATGCTCTGCGGCCGGATGGGACAGCAGGGGAGATCAAAATGATTCAACCGCAGCCGGCGCTGGAACGCGGCGGGGCAGTGGCATATCTCGCGGCCGGTGTTTATGGGCTCCGTCAGTTTTCGAGTGCGCGCGCGTGGCAGTATGTTGCGCCTGATGGAAGCGCGTATGTATCTGCCGACGATAAGTTTGTAAAGGGGCACGCTGAGTGGGGAACGAAGATGGCCGATCTGCTGCGGACGTTTGGCTTAGAGCCCGCCGTGCCGGGCAAGACGTTCTATGTGACCACAGAAAACGACGAGGAGACGTTCAAAGGCATTGTAACGGCAACGGGATCGGTAACAGACCTGAAGTTGTTCGCCGAGACGGGCGGCGAAAGCGTTGTGCAGGACGAGCGCGGGCGTGTGTATCTGACCGCGGGGCAGATCTTGGTGTACTCGCCGGACGGGAAGTTAGAAAAGAAGATCGATGTGCCAGAGCGGCCAATCGATCTGGTTTTCGGCGGGGCGGACCGACGGACGCTATACGTCCTGACGCATCATTCACTGTACGCGGTGAGGACAGAGGTGGGAGGTTTGTGAGTGCGTGGCGACAGATTGAATGGTGGAGACGGCCTTGGAGGCCCACAGATTTCGCCCCAGTAGGCATCTCGGTTCGACCTGAACGTAGCTGCAGTAAAGCTGTCACCGCGGCCCACCACTGCCCTCCGGCATTGACCTAACCCTCGGTGGCGGATGAGCTTTAGTCTTTCTTACGTGCGTTGAAAGGTTGCGGGCTGGTTAGCCTTGTTGCGCACGGGTGGAGGTATGACACAGCCCCAGAGGGGTTGCTGCAGAGCGTTGGAAAAGCTAACTTATTGATTCTACGAACTCGGAGAATTCGGCGAGGGCCCAACCTCTAAGCCGGAGTAGGGAGTCACAATGCAGTCAGACCTGCGCACCGATCTGGCGCGGCCAAAGTTGCCGAGAAGAGATACCCCGAGATCGAAAACCTGGCCCCATCCCGTGGCCTGAACGTGGGCGAGTGAACGGTCAGGAGCCGAAGTCTGCCACCGATTCCTCCGGCACCGGCCAGGTGGCGCTCATGGCAGAGCTGGTGGCGCTGGGGGGGGAATCCTGCTCAATGTGCCCTTCAGGCCCAGCGAACGGACAGACCTTTACAGCTAAGGAGATCCAAGGGGATGAACGACCGGGGCCCGATTCGAGCAAGCTGAAGAAGGCGAGGGAGGAGTTGGCCGGGCGGCAGAGCTGGAAATGCACCGAAAGGAAGCGGGTTCCGTCAAGAGTGGGGGCAATGCCGGTAATGAGCCAGGTGTTTGGGGGTTTGGGGCACGCCAGAGTCTTGGTACTTGGTCAACAAAGTGGCGGTATCCCCGCCACAGTGTCCGCCCCAATGCAGGGGACGGCCGCCCGTCTCGTTTGCGCGCCCTAAGGCGCGGGCAGGCGGGCAGGGAAAGCTTTCAGAGCTCGGCTTGCAATTGGTTCATGATCCGGGTGCGCATCTGCAGCATCCCGCATGGACCTGGCGCCCACCCAGCGAAAATCTGGTTGAGTCTGATGTGTTAAAATTATTACTTCTTCAATGCGTTTTTCTCGCACGTTGCCGCGGGGTGACGGTCCTTTGCGATGACTGACATAAATTCGGACACTACTATTTCTCAACAGATTAAGCTCTCAGGTGCAGGGGGCGACTGCATTGGAAGGATCAACCGTTCGAGTTCTGGTGGTCGATGATTTCGAGCCTTGGCGTCGCTTCACATGTTTGACCCTTCAGAAGCACCCGGAGATGCAGATCATCGGCGAGGCTACAGATGGTCTTGAAGCAGTTCAGAAAGCCGAACTACTGCAACCAGACCTGATCTTGCTGGATATCGGTCTTCCAAGTTTGAATGGACTAGAGGCGGCACGCCGAATCAATGGGGTTTCCCCAAAGTCCAAAATCTTGTTTGTGAGTCAAGACCTATCTCTGGATATCGCAGAAGCGGCCTTCCACACCACTGCAGTTGGCTACCTCGTCAAGTCAGGCGCTGCTAGAGAGTTATTGCCAGCCGTGAGAGCAGTTCTTCAGGGCAAACAATTCGTCAGTGGGAGTTTGGGCGCTCATAGCTTTGGCGGGTCTACGCATGCACCGACTGACCAGCATCATCACCGCAACAATATTGTCGAAAACAGCCATCCTGTGAAGGTTGCAACAATCGGTCACCATAAGGCGGGGTTTTATTTTGATGAGCGATCGTTACTTGATGACATAACCCAGTTCATCGGAGCATCACTAAAGGTTGGGAATTCAGCAATCGCTGTTGCTACCAAGTCGCACCACGAAGGACTCCTTCGAAAACTGCAGGCTTCGGGGTTGGATATCGGAGCGGCTGTTGAGCAGGACAGGTTTATCGCGTGCGATGCTGCTGAGACAATGTCGATGTCCATACACGAGGGCATATTGGATGCGGTTCGTTTTATGAGTTGCTTTGGTGACCTCGTTCGGAAAGCAGCGAAGAATGCGACGGGGGAACGGCCCCGCGTCGCAGTGTATGGAGAAGGCGCTTATCTTCTGTGGATACAGGGAAACCCCAGCGCCACTATAACTGACGAAAAACTATGCAACCGGCTGGTCGAGACATACGACGTGGATATGTTGTGCGGGTACCTTCTTGAGAATGGGCAAGGAGCTATGGACGACAACCTCTTCCACCAAATTTGTGCAGAGCATTCATCCTTTTATTCCCGCTGAAACTGCTCAACAAATCCAGCGTCTAATCACGAATCGACAACAGGCTTGAGCCACCAAACGCTGATTGCGAGATCGTGCACGCTGCGCTTGCATTCAGAAGAGGTTGGGTCAGAAGACTACAATGACGCCATGGCCCTATCCCTTGTAAGCAACTTGTGGCCGGACAGTGAGAGCCCTCCGGCCCATCCTGTAACCAAGAGCCTAGTTCGGAGAAGAGAGGCAAAGAAAGTCGAGTGAGCAATCGTGCACGGGACTCTAGGATCCAGTTATTTGGCTTAAATGTTTGAGGCGCATCCGGATCAGGTTTGAATGGGCAGGTTCCATGACACGCATTACGGTTGTACCTTTCGATATGATAATGCGGTAGGGTTGGTGCAAGCGCCCCGTTAGTTCAGTCCAGGCGACGAGTTCTGCGAGATCGTCGTGTGAATCGCAGCTGGCGTAAACAGAAATGAAGGGGGTACGACCTAGTGCGTCGTACAGATCGGGAGCGTGCATGATGGACATTGCGCGTCTATTTCGCCACAAGATGCTCGTGAGTATGGGTAACCTGTATTCATCTACGGGTGTTCTGTCATCTCTCCAGATTCCGCTTACAAGCGGGTGACTTCCACCTGGATGAGCGGGGTCAGGCGTGGCTCCCACAGCAAAATCCACAATATGGGTTGCTTCGTGCAGCAAAACATAGACCATAGCATTGAGAGTCCCAGCGTCAATCGTCACAGACGGCTCGGAACCCGCACTGTCGAACAGAGTGCGCTCCTTTCGCGTCACGAGTTCAGATATAGTTTCGTGTAGCGCTCCTGAGCGAACAGCGATGCTGTACGTCGGCTCTGTCGTCGATCCACCTTCTGGGAACGTCAGCGCGTTATTGGGAAATCCATCAATGAAGTAAATTGCTCGCAAGCGCGTCTGCAGCACCTCACGATGAAAATCTGGCAGTTGGGCAAGAGCCTTTGTCAGGATCGCCCTCTCGGGGAGCGTGACGATGTGCGCAGACACGTTCACATTCAACTCATGGCTGAACCGCTCGAGCAAGTCCTCCGGTGCCGGACTGATGCGATTCTCCAGGGGATCTTGGCGAACTGCGTCATGAACCGGTGCTACGTCAGATTGTGGTTGGCCGATGGCTGCATATGTCAGGACTCCACTCCAGAGAGTCGCCACGATCACAGCGGGCCTTTCCTTCCGCCAGCCATTGCGCTAAGGAGCTAAAGGCTCACGATGTCTCAGCAGAGTATCAAAGGAGAAATGATTATCGACTAGGTTCCTGAGGAGGAAGTAATAGGTGATGCGTAGACCATCTGAACGCCTACGGTTGACCAATCGCTTTGCCGCAAACTCTTCAGCTCCAGATCCGAACCGGCGGCCAACGCCATGGATGAGTATGTTGACCCCCAATGTAAGTCGGAATATGACATAGGCCAGCCTGCGATCCACGACTAACGAATCTGTCGCGACGATTGTCTGTTTATCTGAGATATTCCTTTCCTCGAAACGCTTGGTGATCGATACTACACTGCTTTTCATGCTGTTCACTTCTGCGTCATAAAGTCGCGTACAAGGGCGGCAATGTCATCTGCAGCAGTATCCAATGCGAAATGTGGCCCATCCACAATGTGAACCTGAGCGCTCGGGACATCCTGGCGATACGCTTCCGGCTCCGACAGATCAAACGAGGATTCGTACTTACCCCAGATCACCAGCAGACGCGGTTGCTTATCACGCATCCAAGCCTGCCATTTGGGGTAGGCATCCACATTGATTCGATAGTCGTAGAACAGATCGGTTTGAATGTCCACTTGGCCGGGTTGATTGAGAAAGTAAAATTCGTCGGTCCAGAGATCAGGATCGTGGCGTGCTAGGTCTGGGTCGTTGCCGGTGTGGCGGCTGCGCGTGGTTTCGAGCGATAAGAGATTTACGCGCAACGCGCTTTCGCTTCCGGCTCGATCGGCCCAGAAGGCTCGCCGTGTTTTCCAATTCGCACCCAGGCCTGTATTGTGGGCCACTGCGTCTTCGACAATAAGAGCCTCTACGCGGCCCGGGTGGGCCAGCGCCATGCGAAAACCGACGGGTCCGCCGTAATCCTCCAGATACAGAGTATAGCGGGACAGCTTGAGCGCTTCAGTGAAGTGACTCATGATCTCGGCGATGTGAGCGAATGTATAAGTGAATGTTTTTGGTTTGGGCCAATCGCTATGTCCGAATCCCGGGTAGTCTGGGCAACAAGGTGAAAGCGATCGGAAAGGCGAGTAAAGAGAGGTTCGAACATCCTTGATGAAGAGGGAAGTCCGTGCAGCAGGAGCAGCGTTGGCGCGTTTTTTGGGCCGGCCTCTCTATAAAAGATGGATAGCCCATCGACCTGTATGGTGCGATAAAAAGTCGGTTGTTCCAAGAGACGGTCCTTTACCTGGGCTTGGCCAAACAGTGGAAGCGAAGCGAGCACCCCCGCCATTGTCATAAATTCAAACACCAACCATCTGATCCGTTTCATCAAGTCTCCGCTCGCTGTCCGCGGATTAATTTTACATGGTCAGAACGACTCGGAACTTTGCATCGCCGCTCGTCATGCGCAGCTAAGCTGCGGCAGCTCTTTCGAGCGGGTAGCTTTCAATCATCGGATGCACGCCCGGTTAGTGCGGCAAAGTTCATCGTGTCTTCGGAATCTGTTGGTGTTCCGACCGCTCGGTTTGTATTCCAGCAACCCATCACGAGACCTCAAAGATTATTTCGAGCTCGACCGGCGTTCCGAGCGGGAGGCTCGCTACCCCGTACACCAACCGGCTGGGATTCTTGCCTTTTCCGAAAACCTCCTGCAGCAGCTCCGAAGCGCCGTCCGCGACCTCTGGCTGCTCGCGGACATCCCCCGAGGTAGCCACGGCGACTCCAAGCCGGACAATCCGCTTTACTTTGTCGAGCGTTTTCAAATATTGTCTCGCGACAGCAAGAGCGTTGAGAGCTGCCAGCCGAGCCGCTTTTTGGCCTATTTCCACATCGACCTCTGCGCCCACGCGCCCGATGAATTTCGCGGCGCGTCCTTCCGTGGGAAGCATTCCGGTTAAAAAAAGCAAGTTGCCTGTCTGTACTGCCTCCACGTAGATGCCAAACGGCTCGGGAGGTATTGGAAGGGCGATGCCAAGTTCCTTCAAGCGCTGCTCGGCGCTGGCAGGCCGAGAGTTTTCTCGGGTTACCATTTGCCCGCGTGCGCTCCGCCGTCTACGTGCAATATTTCACCAGTGGTGAATGTGGCATCCGTCAAGAACAAAACTGCGTCGACCACTTCTTTGATTTCACCCATCCTGCCGATCGGGTGCAACCCCTTGAGAAACTCATATGTTTCGGGTTTATGCATCGGCGTTTTGATTACGCCCAGCGCAACAGTGTTTACACGGATCCCCTCGTTTGCGTATTCCATTGCGAGGGCGCGCGTGACCGCGTCCAAACTGCCCTTGGCCATAACTTGAACGGTTGCCGGTACGCCCGCAACCGGGTGATCCACAAGGCTTGTTGATATGCTGACAATGCTGCCGGACTTCTGTTGCACCATTTGCTTCACGGCAAGCTGTGAGACATAGAGAAAGCCTGCGAGTGTCGTAGAGACCAACGTGTCGAAGTCCTCGGTCGTGTATTCGGTGAAGGCCTTAGGGATGAAAAGCCCCGCATTGTTGATCAGCACATCGACCCGGCCAAATCGCGAGACGGCGGTATCAACGATCTTTGTGGCCGTGGCCGGATCGCCAATGTCTCCATCGACCAATGCAAGATTTGGGGACGAGGCGAATGGATTTGCTTTAGTGATGTGTCGCGAGTTTGCGACCACGTTGTAACCTCGCTTCAGGAATGCTTCGACGAGTCCGGCGCCGATCCCTTGGGAAGCACCCGTAACAATTGCCGTTTTCTGCGTATTTACCATTTGTAAGCTCCTTATGCTCTCCAGCGTCGCCGGATAGGATGGATCGAATGATGTATTTATCGCGTGCTTGCTGTTCTTGCGCTCAGTTACCAGATGTGGGGTGGGAGCACGAGACCGTCCGGTTCTCCTCCGAGCAAAAAATCTTTGCCAACAGGAATCCGCGGGTCACTGGGGTGTCGTCTGCGGGTTTCGCGACGACGGCGTACTTATGACCCCGATCACCCCGAGCGGCTGACGCAGCTTCGACGGTTATGGAATAGACCCAATGCCACTCGAGCTCGGCCTTCATTCGTGTACTGCCGGATTCCCTAACCAGCCAATCGACAATTTCGTCGCGACGATGTTCCATGATTCGGCTGGACCGCAGCATGATCGCAGCACGCTCTGCACAATTTGTATCCTCCCATCGGACTTGAGCTTTTGCCGCCGATTGATAGGCCTCGTCGAGGTCCGTCCGGTTTGCTTGGACGAACTCCAGGAGCGTTTCACCCGAGAACGGATTCGAGTCGGTTCGCTTGCTGCCCCCCTTACCATCGCGCCAGATCCCACCACTGTATTTCCGGTCTAACCCCACGTACCTGTCCGAGGCGGAGGCGGCGGTTTCCCAAGCTCGATTCTGTTTTGCCTTGCCAATACTGACAGTCGGCATTTGTGGTTCTCCTCCCGTCTCGCTTGCTTTAGTTGGAACAGATGTGTCAGCAGACTTCTGGCTTGGTAGGAAGGTCCGATTCCTGGTGCTTATTTCCGACTATGATGACAAGTCTTCTTTTGGGTGGTGGGTGAGGGCCCCACCCGCTGAGATCAAGATGAGGGTCGACCATGGGCCGGAGCTGCGCTGCGAGCAAAGCCACCTGATGGGAACGGATTATGCAAATGAAATATGAGCGTGGCCAAACTATCGAAATACTAACCGATACAGGGATATACCCTGCGATTCGCTTTCTTGAGCCGGACACCCAGGAGTCGCGGACGGGCAAGATGCGGCCGACAAGGATAAAGATTGCTTGGCCTGCTTGTGGTTCTACTGGAGGAAGGCAGGAGTGATGTGCGAGATTCTTCGTCGGACCCCAAAGCGCCATTGATATTCCTGTTGATCCGTAAGAATTTAGGTTAGAATCACAAACCGAGCGTGGGCATGAGCAGAGCGGCCTGCGAGGCCAGGATCGGGAACTGCAATCTGCCAACCTCTGCTCTTTGCGGGAAATCCGACGCGGGTACGGCCTCGTTGGGCACTGCTGTCGAGAGCTATAATTCATTGGGGCCTCAAACTTGTATTTGACTATTACATTGATCGTGGCTGCAATGGTGGCATTTTCAGCTATTGCGAAGATTCGCCGTGACCCACGTGTGATACGAACAATTCACGAAGTCGTCGGCCTTCCCATGAGTTCCTTGCCTCTTCTTGCTGCTTGTGAATTGGCTGGCGCCTTGGGCCTGGTTCTAGGAATTTTTTGGCCGCTGCTCGGCATTGTCGCCGGTGTCAGTCTGGCCCTCTACTTTATAGCTGCAATTTTGTCTCATTTCAGGGTAGGGGATTTCAAAGGCATTGGCCCGGCCTTCTTTATGTGGTTTGTGGTAATGGTCGCATTAGCCATGCGCCTGCATCTTGGTCCTCATCCTCACTGGTACAGGTTCTAAACCAGAATCACGCTTCTATACCTCCTAGCTCACTCCATTGTGCCGGCGTAACATCTCGACAGTGCTGGTTGACAAGCAAAAAGGCGACAAGCTTGTGCTCCTGCGATGCTAGTTCGCGCTAGCTGAAAGTCCGCCGCTGGAGATTGTACAGTTGCAAGGTTGCAACCGTAGTTACACCCGGCGACGGGGTTGGGGCTTCACGCACCCGAGGTTGTGGCAGACTCGCGGCAGCGACTACTGTCCACGAAACGAAAGCACGCTGGGGCGCTGTAGTAGAATTCCTCCGCGACCTTTCGGTGCAACACGGGTTTCAACAGACTAAGGATTAGCGCGTCGCCCCGGGGTCCATCCCGGTCGCGATTCCTGTCGTCGGGCCAAGGTTTTTCGTAGCATTTCCTGGGAGAACTTATGAATGCGAAGCGCCTGCCCTGTGCCTCTTGCCTCCTTTTTCTTTCCTTTGTCATGGGTCTTGCGGCTGCCAGCGCTCCAGCGCGTGCGCAGGAGACCGCTCCCAGCCAGGGCAACGAGGCGTCGAGACAGACCACCGACGCGGTCGCTGAGAGCGGCCCCGAGAACAAGCCTGCCGAGCAGTCTGCCATTCAAGTGGAAAACTGGAGTCAGCCACAATCCGGCTGGCTGTATGTGCTCGATCCGAAGCCAGGCGATGCAGCGGGACGCATCTGGCTGATCGATCCTCACTCTGGCAAGGTGATGGGTACGGTCCGCACCAGTGCGAGTCCGGACTTCGCGCTCTCGCCCGACGGCAGCCGGCTATACGTCGCGTCCTCGACTGGAAACGATTCGAACGAGCTGGCAGTGATCGATACTGCCCAGGGAATGATCCTGAAGAGCGGGGCAGTCTTCGGTCGTGCGGCGTATGACGGGCTACCGCCCTTTTCGACCATGGCGGTTTCCGGCGATGGACTGGCGCTACGTTTGCTGATCGACGCGCCCAAATCAGAGGACCATGACGCGTTTCTTCTCGCCACGTTCGACACGCGGGCTGGCGAGTTTCTGCCCGGCATCGTACATCTTGGGAACTGCGGGCCGGGCCGCTTCATCTCGTATCCGGCGGCCAATCATTTCGATTTCCTCTGCCCGCGAACGAATCGAGTGCGGCTGATCCGCGTAGATGCGGATTCGCGCGAGGTGCAAAACCACGACGTCGAGCTGCCGTGGGAGCGGCGTATCGGCGTGGCTGAGGCCTTCGAGTCTCCGGATTCGGCGGCCATGATGATCGTCCTCGGAAACGGTGCCGTGGCCGCCATGAGCGTGGCCACCCAGCAATTTGCCGGAACGCCGGTGCATCCCGGACTGCCGAACCGGGTTCCTCCGGCCGTGTGGCCGACTTCTCCCGACGGCAGCCGGGTTTACCTTGGCTACAACCGGGACTACGATAAGGCCGACAATCGGTTCTATCTGGACTACGGGCGGCCTCCGAATTCCCGTCCCCCGTCCGATCTGGCGGGCGAATTCCGCGTGTATGACACCAACACGTGGGCGAAAGTCGGCACGATTCGCACCAAGATGTTGTTCTGGAATGCCGTACTTTCCACCGACGGCAACACGCTGTATGCCACGGCTCCGCACAAGCACGGCATTCTGGTGATCGACACCGCGAAGCGGCATCAGACCGGCGTGCTGAAAGTAGGAGGAGCACCGGCATTGGTTCTGGTCGCGCCATAATCCATATCAGTACCCAAAGTGGAAGTGCCAGGCTGCAACGCCCGCGTATGAAAAAAACCAGAGTCAGAAACCTATCCGGCAGGCTCCGTGGAGGTTTCTCGCTTTGTTTGCAGGAGGAGGCAGCCAGCGAAACCACGACTCACGCTGATCGCCTACGTGACTGCCAGGACCGGTCAGCAGCAGCAGGTGCGCGATGCCTTGGCTAGGACAGAGGCCGACCTGCATCAACCTACACCAGTCGGAAAAAACGCCAACCAAATTCACGATCCACGAAAACTGGGAGAACGAATCCTTGCGACCCACGGCAAAGGCCCACCAGTTGTCGCTCCATGCAAACGGCATTCTCTATCTTGCTTGGGTGGTCTTCGTGAAGGCTTCGTACTCTCGATCCGCATTTGCGGCCGACCGGTCGCAGTCTATCGGGCTCAGGTAAAGCCGCGGGAACCAGATGTTGCGCACCCACCCGCAGAAAACGTTGAAAGCCGTCGCTCAACCCTATCCGAGTGACATCTTGGACACTCCAGATCGCTGTCGGCGTCTTTCATGCGGCGCAACATCTCAAAGGTGTTGCCACACCTGCGGCACTGATATTCGTACAGAGGCATCGATTAGAACTCCCGATTAGATTTTACTAGCTGGACCGGGGCGCGTGAAGAATCAAACCCGGAGGCCGATCGCGCCAATAGCTAGAACCAGAAAAAGAAAATCGAAGGTATGGTGTGCTTCACCGTTGCATTGAGAAGGAAAACTCCAGGGAGTTAGCACAGGATGGAACAATTTGACCAATCACCAGCGACGTTAGTCGGATGAATGGGGTGCCCACGCATTCGCATTCTTCGCCTCACGGCACCGGCCACTTATCCGGCGGCTTGAACGGAAACACGGATACCCGGACTCGAAGACGAAAATATTCGCCGGGCACTTGTGTCGGTCGCTGCCTTAACGGAGGATCAGGTTGGCCTCTACCGCCCAGACCATGAGACTTTGCTGGACCAGGGCCTTCCGCATTGAAAGCTCTGGTACAAAATAAGCCTCTGGATGGCGGTTTCGGGGCGGATCACCGCCAGTATCCTCTGCGAAATACCCATCCGTTTTTTCGCTGAGTCCAGGTAGGTGAAACCCAAACCGCACCGGGCCGGGGCGGGCGAACCCAGCGTCCCGGAACCCACATGTATCGACTGCCATTCCAGCGCTGGTATCCCGGAGTCCACACGACTCCTGGACGCGGCGGCCTTCCGACCACATCCCAACCTCGCGGCGGGGGTGGGGGAGCCCTTCGCACAACAACTTGTGCCAGCGTGATCTGCGCTGTCAGTGCCACCAAGAACAACGCAATACATCTAAGAAGCGAGTTCATAGTTTACCTCCCAAGAAGAATTAAGGTAGCAGGCGTCTTCGGAAAACACCCTGCCAAAACTTACAGTTCTTGCAACATTTCTCAATTGCAAGGCTGAGCTAGCCCACAGGCGAACAAACGCCTGAGACTTTGAAGTCCCTTTATGCAAAATAGACGTAAGTCACTGTAAACAGGTTGTTTACCTTGGGACTCATCTTCGTACTTCGTGGTGACGGGATCCCCGCCAATGTTGACTGTCATCTGGGGCCTTCGGCCGACGAAAGTGGATCAAGAACCAGACCAAGCCATCAAGTCTTTTCAATGGGTTAGCATGGTCTTTTCGACCGTGACTTCAGGCTTCCTGGCTTGCTGGTTGATTATGTAGCGCATGTCTGATGACGTGGGAGATTGTGATTCAACCACGAACTCCCGTCAGAGAACGCGGATTTGGCACAAGCCGCCATGCTGCCCTGCGCTGCTCTCCGTTGCGACCAACAAGAAGTGCGGTTCGAGACGCATTCGGAAGCTAAAAAATCGCTCGGATAGATGGGACTGTACGCGGAGAGGATCAGATTGTCGGAGGAATGGAGCCTGGTTTCATCGTTAATCCTCTTTGTTAATCCTCTTGCTCAATATATCCTTGCCATCGAGTGAATTCATGAAGGCTTTTCTTTTCACGCTGATTGCGCTTATTGCATTCAGCCGATCTGCCGCCCAGTCGCCGGCTCCGGCACCCGTGAAAGTTGTTATCGATGCGCGGGCGCCCGGGTCCCCGTTCCCACATTTTTGGGAGGAGATGTTCGGGTCTGGACGAGCAATTCTGGCCCTGCGCGAGAGCTACCGCGACGATCTGCGCGAAGTCAAGAAGGTTACCCAGTTTCATTACGTTCGCTTCCACGCCATTCTTCACGATGAAGTGGGAGTCTACGACGAGGACGAGCAGGGCCATCCCATTTACAACTTTTCGTACGTAGATCAGATCTACGACGGGCTCATGGCGAATGGTGTGCGGCCCTTCGTGGAGATTAGCTTCATGCCGAAGAAGCTAGCGGCACGGCAGGATGTGCACGCTTTCTGGTACAAACCGATCGTTTCGCCTCCGAAGGACTATGAAAAGTGGGACGGCTTGATGCGAGCTCTCGCGCAGCACCTCATTGATCGATACGGAATTGACGAGGTCGCGCAGTGGTACTTCGAGGTCTGGAACGAGCCCAACATCGACTTCTGGACCGGTGATCCTAAGCAGGCGACGTACTTCGAACTCTACGATCACACAGCTCGCGCGCTGAAATCGGTGAGCCCCAGATTGCGTGTCGGTGGTCCAGCGACCGCGGCCGCGCATTGGGTCGATGATTTTCTCCAGCACACCTGGGACGAAAAGATTCCCGTGGATTTCGTCTCCAGTCACGGCTATGCCGACGATACGGTCGAAGACCTGTTCGGAAAACACGAGGACATCCCGATGGATCAGAGGGTGTGCCTCGCCATCAAAAGAGTGCGTGCTCAAATAGCGGCCTCGCTTCATCCCAACCTGCCGCTGATGTGGACGGAATGGAACGTTCCTGGCGCGAACGGAGCCAGAGACACCAACTACGTTGGCCCTGCAGTAGCCGACGATATCAGGCAATGTGATGGCCTGGTCGACATGCTGTCATTCTGGACGTTCAGCGACGTATTCGAGGAGGATGGTCCGAAGCAGGAACCGTTCAATGGCGGGTTTGGACTTATCGCCATGGGAGGCATCAAGAAGCCGAGCTACTCGGCGTTTGCCCTGCTGCACCAGTTGGGGCAAGAAAGAATTGCGGAGGATGCGCCCCATGTGCTGGTCACACGGGCCGAGGACGGCACGATTGTTGTCGCCGCTTGGAACCTGGTCGACCCCGACCAGCAGGGAGGCCCGTTGAATATCGAGTTCGAAGTCAGCCGAGTGCCATCCGACGCGCCGCTCGAAATCCGGCGCGCCGACGCTGAACACGGCAATACCCTCGCCGCCTACCAGAAAATGGGAAGCCCGCGGTATCCAACGCGGGCACAGGTAAGAGAATTGAACCGCGTCGCGGAAGAGTCAAAAGTGGAGCGGCTCCGGCTCACGCACGGCGAGATCACGCTGGAAATACCTGTAAATGGCCTGCTACTGCTGGAGATTCCACCCCAGCCACTAAAGCACTGAAGAAACGGATCAGCAGCGCCATTGGTCGGGGCGGGTGCTCAAGATGGTCTGGTCCCGCCGCAGCCGGATTCCTCGTTTCGCCGTCGGAATGTGCCAGCAAATAGATCCATGGAATAAGCCCCGCGCCTATTCAACATGGTCGATTGAACTATCGGAGAATGCGCTCGATGATAGGGTCGACGCCGTAGTAAGGAATTTCGGGTACCAGGATCTGCCAAGGCCGCTTGGCGCCAGAAGGGCCTAGTGCCGAGGATTGTGTGTGTCCAACTGGCTTAGGAGGTGGTCCACTTTGGATAGTTCGCCCAGCCGGACCCCAAGTCCTTTGGATGTGCAGGCACAGAGTTTGCTTTCCGTCTGAATGCTCTGGCGAGCCAGCCTGAGCTGCTGTCGCGCCGCCTCAAAATACACCCCGCACTGTGATGGGTCAAAATGCGCTTTGGAGATGGCGAAGGTCATTCGATAAAGATGCTCCAGGGAACTGATCCGCGCAATCTCCCGTGTGGTGTCAGGTGTACCCATTGATGTGGCCAGCTGCTGAAGGCGATCTGCGGCATAGGACAGCATGTCGGTCAGATCCCTCAGATGAACCGATTCGTCATCCAAGGCACATTTGACTGTATCGGCTCCGACGGTTCCTGTGTCATCGAGGTGACAAGAGTTTTGGGTCATTGCGGAGAGCATGCGCGAAGATAGGCGTATCGACGCATTCTCAAGAAGCAGGTCGGCCGTTTCGGAATCCCGATTTGCCGCCTGGTGGGTAACAGCATTCTGATAGGCGTTGTCCAGGGTTCGAACGAGTTCGACGAAAGCACTGTTGTCGGCGTCCCGTGTCTGGGAATTTGACTCGCCGGGGACATCACGATTCGCCATCACGAGTGCCAGCTCCTCCACCCCGGCAGGGCGTCATGATCGGCCAGATTGATATGCGCCAGCAGTTCGCTCGAAAAGGGAAGAACCCTGTAGTCGACCGCACGCGTACACGGCCAAAGAAGAGAGAGAATGAGGAAACTGTACTGCTTGTGTCAATTTTAGATTGTGATGTCATCAAAAAGAACAAGGTTCTCGGGTACGTTGAAACTCGGTAGGCCTCTGTGGCTAGGGCGAATACCTGAGATGCAGGCAATGCAATGACGTTACGCCAACCCTCCCATTTCCACCGCTACCTGAACTGATATCCGGGCTTTAGCGCGCAGCGATAGACGCGCGCTCTGTCCTGAGTGCCGGTATCACAGTTAGCCCAACTCAACAAAAGTCTAGGACCGAGGGGGAAAAAGATGGTTTGTCCGTCCTGGTCTGCCACGATGGTGACGCTCTGGGCGTCCACTGGCAGAGTGAACGAAAGTCGATCTTCAAAGATAATAGGATAGGTCCAGTGTTCTGTTTGACTGAGCATTGAACGAAAAACCTCTGCCTCTAACAAGAATGTAGCTGTGTCCGACCAATTGCGGGCGGCTACCGTGATGGTTTGACCGGCCTTTGCGAAATCGTCAGACTCGATTCTGGTGAAGGGGCAAGGGCCGGCAATGCACGAGACCCGCGCATCGCGAAACACATTGCCCGGACCAGCATCCAGCGAACCGGAACCGAGAGTTGCCTTCCATCTTCCATCGGGCGAACACGGATGCTGCCCTTCGCAAGGAATGTCTCCCTTGTTCGGGACCACAAACGTTGTCACCGCACTCCCCACGTTTACTTCGGCCCGAGCTTGGACCGTGTATCGGACTCGTATGTTCGTCACCTTCACTTGATTCGGGGACTGCAAGGAGGCCTCACGGGATAGTGGAACGAGGTCAACGACGTACAGCTTGTTCTGAACAACATCCTTTACAACCAATGGATGATAATCTGGATGATTGAAATGCAGGGTAATCGCATGTCCTCGCCGAATGCGTTTACGCAGTTTCAGAACAAAGAGGCCAGAGGCATCGGTAGCGGTAGAAGAGGAAGCAGCAAGATCGCTGGTGGTCGAGACCTCCACTCCTGCGATCGGCAGTTGTTTTTGCGGATCGGAATCTTGGACCAGAACGGCTCCTCGGAGGGAGATCGGTTGCTGTTTCTGCCAGATCACCAACATTGCAAACGCAATCAGCATGAGAAGCACGAAAATAACGGCCCATACCCGGACTGCATTGAAATGAAACATACTTAGTGATTCTCCTCGTACTGAGATGACGGATCCAGCCTCGAACGTTGGTACCCGGCCGGCAACGTTGCTTGCTACAAAAGCATCATGATAAATTCGGGGACTAGAAGCAATGGTCCCCTGCTTGCCTCGTGCTTGCCGAAGAAAGATTTTTGGGGCGGGTCGGGAGCGCGATGTAGCTATTAGAATCCAGAACGGATGAAAGAAGCGAGAGTCAATCTGCTGTCACGCAGAGAGATGCTCCGCCGGATTGTGGGAGCGAGCATTTGTTTACCGTTTACTGAGATTCCCACCACTTTACCCGCGCACTCTCAAACAAGTGCCAAGCCATCGACCCGGGCCGAGCTGCCGACTCTCTCGCCCGAAGATGATCATTTTCTTGACGATCTGCAGCGCGCAAATTTTCAGTTCTTTTGGGAGCAGGGCAGTACGAACACAGGAATGGTCAAGGATCGCTGCGATGTCCGCAGCGGGCGGATGCAAATAGCTGCGAGCATTGCCGCAACCGGTTTCGGCCTCACGGCTCTTTGCATTGGCGAGCAACGCGGTTTCGTCACGAGGGGCGAGGCCCTGGAGCGAGTATTCGCCACCCTGCGCTTTCTTTGGAGAAAACTGCCCAATCATCGCGGGTTCTTCTATCACTTTGCCAACGCAGAAACGGGAGAGCGGATGTTCGACTCCGAAGTATCGTCCGTGGATACGGCCATTCTTCTCTGTGGCGTTCTCACTTGCCGGGAACACTTCAAGCATCCTGCGGTGGCTGAATTGGCCTCCCTGATCTTTGAGCGGGTTGATTGGAGCTGGCTTTCGGAGGACACTACGCTGTTGGGGCATGGATGGACTCCGGAAGTCGGATTCCTGGCTTCGCGCTGGGATGATTACAGTGAACTGATGGCGATGTATTTGCTGGGGATGGGATCGTCGGCTCATCCGCTGAAAGAAGAAACCTGGAATGCCTGGAAACGGTTGACCTTCGAATATGACGGCATGCGTTATATAGGATCATTTGCACCTCTTTTCGTGCACCAATTCTCGCAAGCCTGGTTTGATTTTCGTGGCCAGCGTGACAAATACGCGGATTACTTCTTGAATTCGGTTACCGCAACCGAAGTTCACCGGCGGTGGTGTCTGGAGCTGAGCAAGCAGTTTCCCAGCTATAGTGAGGATTTGTGGGGTATCACAGCGTCAGATTCGCAGCAAGGCTATGTCGCATGGGGCGGGCCTCCGGCAATGGGACCCATTGACGGCAGTGTCGTTCCAAGCGCCGCAGGAGGATCTTTGCCCTTCCTGCCAGGGCCCACGCTGCGTGTCTTGAAGAACGTCCGAGATCACTATCCCTCGGCCTGGTGCAAATACGGGTTCCTGAATGCGTTCAATCCTCTGAAGAACTGGTATGACACCGATGTGATTGGCATTGACACGGGAATCACGATGCTGATGGCGGAGAATCTGCGGACTGGCTTCGTGTGGGAGACCTTCATGAAAAATCCAGAAGCCCGGCGAGGCATGCAGAGAGCAGGTTTTCGCAAGTACTAGCTGGTCCTCATGAGTGTTGAAAAAAACAACGGAAAATCGCTATTTTCTCATCTAAGCGATGCTGGGCGTGCAATGCTTGGGAAGCGGCCTTGTTTGTTGCTGTCGCTGCAAAGGACGGCGAGCGGGCCATTCCACCTGTGCGAGGAAAACAGGGGCCAGCTGAGTGGCGGGGCTTGAAGGGTCGCGGATGACGAAAGAGCAACAGTTATGGACAGGGTGGGGCGAACGCCTGGCAGCGCTCCGTAATGTGCCTGCGGTGCTGGCTTTCGTTTGGGAGGCTGGCCGCTCCGTCGTTATTTTGGGATTGATCGCGCGGGTGGTGGCGTCGTTCCTGCCGCCGGCACTGTTCTGGGTGTCCAAGCTCATTATTGACGACATCTTCCACGTCCTGACGACTCACCAGTCGCCTGGACCCCGTCTCTGGTGGCTAGTTGCCGCCGAATTTGCTCTGGCGATCATGGCCGGACTGATCGGTCGTCTCATCGATTACCTGGACCTGCTGCTGGCTGGGAAGTACACCCACTACGTGAGTGTCCGCGTCATGGAGCACGCCTCGGGATTGGATCTTCTCTC
>Ga0123356_10002026_pt1 | contig 21880 bp, 15 predicted proteins | sample TergutEmb28metaG_2_FD_92546 | JGI IMG/M metagenome (GOLD analysis project Ga0123356, IMG submission 92546) | Embiratermes neotenicus P3 segment gut microbial communities from Petit-Saut dam, French Guiana - Emb289 P3 | ecosystem: Host-associated > Arthropoda: Insects > Digestive system > Gut ... | reverse complement strand
GGTTTGCCCGGACAAAGGCCGAGCAGCAACGCCGAAAGGAGGCGATCAACCGATGGTCAACAGTTTTGTAAGCCCCGCCTACCAGGTGCTGCGCGTCCCCGTCGAGAAGATCCGAGCCAACGCGTATAACCCGAACGCGGTCGCACCCCCAGAGATGAGGCTCCTGTACCGGTCCATCAAGGAAGACGGGTACACCATGCCCGTCGTCTGCTACAGACTGCCAGACCAGGACGCCTACGAGCTTGTAGACGGGTTCCACCGGTGGCGCGTCATCACCGAACACCCAGACATCTACGAACGAGAGGGTGGCTGCCTCCCTGTCACGGTGATCGATAGGCCAATCTCGGATCGAATGGCATCAACGGTACGACACAACCGCGCTCGCGGCACACACTCAATAGAGCTCATGGTCGGGATCGTTGGCGAACTCGTCGAGGCTGGAATGAGCGACGCGTGGATCCTCAAGCATCTAGGGATGGACGCCGACGAGCTGCTAAGACTCAAGCAGGTCAGCGGCATAGCGGCCCTGTTCGCAGACCGCGAGTTCTCGCGCGCATGGGAAGTGGCCGTGTGAGGCTACTTGTCGGGGCTGCGGGAGTCGAACCCGCGACCCGCTGGTTAAAAGCCAGCAGCTCTACCGTCTGAGCTAAACCACGGGCACGGAGACAGGCCCTAACCTGCGGTGCAGGCGGGCCTGTCTTGGTGAGCGTCTCAGGGGCGCTCTGCCGCTGCGGGTGGCTAGGAAGCACCCTGGGCACTAGTCCCGCGACTTTCCCGGTACAAGATACCACATCGGCCCCACGTCCCACTTGAGAACGTGATCCGCTCGACGCTCAGGAACAAGCCAAACCTGCTGGTCGCCGTCCACCTCCTGGAGGCCCACGCAAAGAAGGCGCCCCGGCCCAGACATTGGACCTATGTCCTATGAAAGCAGGTCACTCGGATGGCTTGGGCGGCTCAATGGCGAGGGTGGGTATGACGGCGGCGAGCCTGCCCATTCCGGTTGTCAGCTCTGCGACGTGTGGGTGGCGGTAGCCGTCCGTGGTCCTCTCGTCGGTGTGGCGGACGATCCTGGAAATGATCGCCGTTGGTACCTCAAGCTCGCCGAGGAGTGTTACCAGTGTGTGCCGCGAAATGTGGCCGGTGAGTCCCATACTGCGTAGCGTTGGTCCGCCCTTGCCTTTGATTGCCTCCAGTGTGGCGTCGTTGATGACTTCGGCGGCGTGGATTGTTTCCAGCCACGCCCGGTCGTCAAGCTTGGGAATGACTGGGGTTCCGTCGGCGTGGTGGAAGAGGAGGCCGTGTGGGTTGGGCTGATCCTTTGTGGCGGCGGCCCACAGGCGCAGGAGTTCTGTTAGCTGAGGGATGAGTGGGACGACCTTGCCTATCTTGGACATCTTCGGGCGGACTAGGTGCAGAGCCCCTTTGAGTTGTCGTTTTTCGTACCAGCTTGGCACTCTCCAGGTCGCCTCTGGGCACCAGCCGTGTCGTCGGTATCCGCACCGCCATGCCTCGTTTGGGTCGTCTGGTGGGTTCCCGCAGCCGTGCTCGCGGCGTAGGTCCTGGAGCTGCCAGTTGACGGTGTAGGCCCCGAAGCTCAGTGTTTCGCCGTTGACGGTTGTCCGTTCTGCGTCGAGCTGTAGGTCGGCGAGCGTGGCACCTAGCGCTTCGGATTGCCGCAGACCGGTCAGGGCCTTGAAGACCGTCAGGATGCCGAAGACGTCACCCCTTGCGATGGAGGCTCTGATGACCGCGAGGAGCTGGTCTGAGGTTAGGGCCTGTCGCTCCGTTGTTGTTGGCTGACTTGCTTGGCGTGTTCTTTCGGCTTTCCTGGCTGGGTTGTCAGGGATTACCCGTTCGGCTACTGCGTAGTCGCAGATGCGGTTGAGTGTCGAGTGAGCGTGTTTGACGACCGAGGCGGACAGCGTCTTGCCGTCTCCAGCGAATCCTGGTGCCTCCAGGGTCTTGCGCATGGCCGTGACGTGTGACGGCAGGAGGGTTTGGATGCGTCGCTTGCCGATTGTGGGGACGATCTGGTGGTTGACTGATGCCCGCGCAGCGTCATACGCGTTTGGGGTGTGGGTTTCTGCGGCGACTTCAGCTAGCCAGCGTGCGGCGAAGGCGGCGACGGTTGGATTGTTGGTGACTGGCGTGCCGTACTTGGCTACTTGCTCCTTGGCGGCGTTGAGCTTTCTGAGGCAGTCTGCTTGGTTGACGGCGACGACTTCGTGTCGTCCGGTGCGGCCGTCTGGCGTCTTGTATGTCAGGACTGCGCGCCATCTCTTGCGGCGTGGATCCCATGCTGGGCGATGCACCCCTGCTGTGCCTCTTCCGCGTTTGCGTGGAGCAGCCATGCAGCCAACTCTAGCATGGGTCCAACAAAAGGTCCAACATTTCTTCCGTGCAGACATGCGCCGCTTCTGTTGGGCTGCGGTTGGATTCCTCGCGTCACCTGGGCATCTATGCTGGTCAGGTGGTGGCTCGAACCGGCGTCGATCCGGTGACCTCTCGCTTTTCAGGCGAGCGCTCTTCCTACTGAGCTATCGAGCCTCGGCAGGCGTGGGGCGCGCCCCGCACCGACCAAAACGCCCAGCCAACTGAAGAACCAGCTGACCAGGCGTCACAGCGACCCCGACGGGACTTGAACCCGCGACCTCCGGCGTGACAGGCCGGCACGCTAACCAACTGCGCTACGGGGCCTTGGATGGACCGAGGACCGATCATATCAGCGTCGCCACCCCAGCGACCAACCAACCGACCAGTGCCCGTCTCGCAGGGGCCCGAGACCCGAGGACCTGTCACCTTGCGGTTGAGGGGCGCCCTCCCTCGCGCCGTGCTGCTCTCTGAACTCAAAGCCGCGAAGGGAACCGGGACCCGGGCGCGCGGGCGTCGCGCACCTGGTTTCGGTGTACGCTGGTTGCGCATGACCTGACAGGGGTTGCCAACGATGGCGGTTCCAATCCACGTCCGAAAGGCCGCGGAACATGCGAGACGCGATCGTCACCTGCATGGCAACGACGAGGATGGCCATCACAGCGATAGTCGGCCCAGCAGAAGGGGGCAGCACGTGTCGAGTGTGGCGCGGGTGTCGTGGCTTCTCGCCCTTGCGGTCTTGATCGCGGGGTGTGGGTACGGACAGGAGGGCGACCTGGGACCGAATTCTTCGGCGTTCGAAGGCTTGCCCGCCGATGTGGTCGCTGAGCGCTTGGGTGACCCCGTTCTCAAGGGAGTCCTGAGGGACGAGCCAACAGGAAGCCGAGCAGGGATGGCGCAACTCAACGTCTCGTCGACTGTTTTTTGCCGAGATGTCTTGCGGGCAGAGCGGCGATGGGTTACCACAGGGGAGCAACCGGACGTTCCTGGTGTGGTATCACCTGCCAACCCCGAGCCTGGTTTCGACGCATTCATGGATAGCTGGGTTGAGATGGTTCGTGAGGCGATCGATAGCGGAGATCCAGCAGTGCTGCGCGAATGGCTCGTCCTGACTGGAGGTTGCCGAGACGTCGTCGCCGATCCAAGTCTCAGCGCCACACGGACGGTGGCAGATGTCCTGGCGCAGTAACGCGGGGCTCGCAGCGCTAGCGGTCGCCCTCTTGGCGGGATGCACTGGTGGTGACTCGCCGCCTGGACAGCCTCTTGCCACCGTCTCCAGCACTGAGACCGACGTCGCACGCGTGCTGCGGCGTGACTTCCAGATCGTCTACGAACTGGAGGCGACGACCGACGAATCCTCTGGTGTTGTCTTGTCGGCTCCACGCGGGACCGTCCTCACGTCGGTAGTCCCCCCTGAAAGCTCAGTCAGCGTGGGCACCGTTGTCGCACGCCTCGGCATCGATTCAGTTTTCCGTGCCGAACTGGCGAAGAGCGCGTTGACAAGTAGGATCGACGCGTCCGCTCTTCGTTCGCTCGACGAGACCCCGCGTGAGTTCGCGGCCCCTATTGCTGGAGTATTCGAACTCGAAGGAGCCGACGCGAGGATCGTGGCCAGAGGTATTGACGTAGTGACGCCGCTAACAGGAGTCCAGGAGCTTCGCCTCAGCCGAGTCAGCTTGACCGGGTATGCGACAGTGGAGACAATCGTAGGACAGCGAACGGTCAAGTGCTCTTTCACCTGGATCGCTCGCGAGGGCGAGGAAGACTCCGCGACCGGCGGTCCCATCTTCAGGTGTCGACTCCCACGGACCCTGGAGACTGTCGGCGGCTTACGGGCTCGACTGAGGATCGTGGGCCCACTCCTCCCTTCAGCAACGCTCGTTCCAGACTCCATGCTGGGAACGGACGATAGCGGATACAGTGTCACGGTGCTCAAGGACGGCGAGCCAAAAACCATTGCCGTTGAGGTGGGGCCAAGCGACGGTGTCGTCCGCGTCGTCACTACCCCGCTGCCAATCGGGGCAGAACTCGTTCCGCCCACAGAATCCCCGTGACCACGCATCCGGCCGTCAGAGTCCGTGACATCGTCCTCGACTACCATTCCTCGCGAGGCCCGGTGCGAGCGCTCGATCACGTGTCACTCGACGTGGAGGCTGCATCCTCCACTGCCGTCGTCGGTAGGTCGGGGAGCGGCAAGTCCTCGCTCATCGCCGTCATGGGGTTGATGCGTTCGCCGTCGAGTGGCGAGGTGTGGGTGGACGGCACGAAAGCAGAGGGCATCGCGAGGCGGGCTGCGCTCCGCAGCACAGAGATCTCAATGGTGTTTCAGTCGTTCCATCTCGAACCACACTTGACCGTGGTCGAGAACGCCATGCTGCACTGGTATCTGTCAAGCGGAACAGAACGATGGGGTGAAGCCCGTCGAAGAGCGATGGGGGTGCTCGACCTGCTGGGGTTGGCGGGTTTGAGGGAGCGCCGTGCCGCAGATCTGTCGGGTGGAGAACGCCAGCGTGTCGCAATCGCCCGCGCCTTGTTCGCGCGCCCTCGGATTCTTATTGCAGATGAACCGACCGGCAACTTGGACGAGACCAGCGCGGCAACGATTTGCGACATCCTGTACGGCGCAGCAAAGGACTCAGGGTGTGCGGTCGTGGTGGTCACACATGATCGGGTCGTTGCCAATGGGGCGGATCGTGTCGTCCACCTGGTCAAAGGGAGCATCACTGAAGAGGCAGCAGGTGAGATGCCGTGATCCGCACCCTTCGGCTCTCCCTCCTGCTAATGCGCCGTTCACCGCTGAGGAATGGGATTCTCATCGTGTTGACCTCGTGCGCAATAGTGATTTTCGTGCTCGTCTCTGAGTTGTCGCGAGTCTCGCAGGAGGGGCTCGACTCTGCGATCGTGCAAGACTCGGGCCTCCAGGGATCCTACGAAGTCGCGCTTGTCGCAGAGGTGGGAGATGTTGCGCCGACGATCGCCCGGGAGCATGTCATGGACGTCGCTCGCGAGCTTGACCTCACGGTGTGGGGTGAGTGGGTGGACCTTCCTCCCGTGAGGTCCGAGTGTCCACCCTACGAGCAGTTGGGGGAGCAGTCGCTGCGAGTCCTATGGAAGGAGCCGGGAAGGGTGTTCCCCCTGCCGTTCGGACAGACAGGGGATGTCGACGCGACCTGGTGCATCGAGGGTCAGCCAATTCCAGCGAGTGCCTTGTACCTTCCCGAGGCGAATGACCGTGCGGTGTTCGGAGATCGCCTGTACGTTCACCCCGACTACGAGAGGCTCGTGTTGCTGAGCACGACTGGACCGGTGGTTCAAGGGTTCGTTGTGGTCACCGGGGTGATGGAGGACTGGACAGATGCGATCCGGCAAGCGATGAGTGGAGCGTTTTCCGAAGCAGCGACAAGAATTGGTCTCCCACCCGAGAGCTTGTTCACCGTCGGGCGCCTTGATCAAGACAGCCTCGGGATTCGCGAGGCGTCACAGGGCGTGGCCACGACATACGGACTGATCGGCTGGGGTGTGCTGTCGCTCGGCGGAGTTGCCGTCATCTCGGTGCAGACGCTCGTTGTTCGTCAGCGTGCGTGGTTCTACGGGCTCACGCGTTCGATGGGGATGAGTCGCAGACGGGTCGCCAGCATGTTCGCCCTCGACACGTCCATCATCATTCTCGGAGCGCTCACGCTCTCTGCGCTGATGCTGATCCTTGGATCCGGGTCAATCAGCACGTTCGCACGCACGGCCTTTGGGGTGGAGGCCAGAGTCTTGTCGTCGTCTGCGGCGATCAGAGTGATTGCCGGCATGGCCGTGGTACTTGCCGTCGCCATCGGCGCTGCTGTGGTGACCGCCGGTCGACGTGATCCGCTCGAGTCACTCGAAGCGCCACGAGACTGACCCTCCGGGGGCGCCTTGCTGTTGGGCACCCAAACCATCCGCTGTACCCCCAACGGGATTCGAACCCGTGCCGCCGCCGTGAAAGGGCGGTGTCCTAGGCCCCTAGACGATGGGGGCGTACGCCGCGCCATCATAGGCGTTTCCCCCGCGTTGGGGCAAAGCGCCGGCGTGCGTCTTGCAGACCTGGGAGGATGGAGGGGTGATCGAGATGACGGACGAGCAGTTCGAGCTGTGCGTGGACAGGGCGATCGACATCCTGCCCGAGGAGGTGGCTCAGCTCATTGACAACGTCGCCGTCATCATTGAGGACACCCCTCCCCCGAGCGACCCACCCGACCTCTTGGGTCTCTACGTCGGCACCCCGCTCACCGAGCGGTTCGGCTACGGCGGGATCGGCCACCTTCCCGACCAGATCTTCATCTTCAAGCAGCCCACGCTCGCCATCTGCGACACCGTCGGCGACGTCGTCGACGAGGTGGTGACCACCGTGGTCCACGAGGTCGCCCACTTCTTCGGCATCGAGGAGCGGCGTATCCACGAGCTCGGCTGGGGATAGCGCCCTCAGTTCGACGGAGCCGGGGTGGTTCTTGTACGGTAGTGCCATACGTCCAGTTCCGGTTTTTCGGGGTCGCTCCGCCGCGAGGAGAGGGCCGCGTTACGATGCAAGAGGGGGTCACGCCATGGGGCGCGGCCGTCAGAAGGCCAAGCAGACCAAGGTCGCACGCAAGCTCAAGTACTACACCCCGGACACTGACTACCGGGCGCTGGAGCGCGAGCTGTCGAATGCGCCAGATGAGCCTGCCGAAGATGATCCCTACGCTCAGTACATCGACCAGTTCGAGGACGAGGAGGAGTGGCAGCCGCAGCCGCGCTGACATCGCTCGCCGCGCCCCCGTCCCCCAAGCGCGATCCCCTCAGTGACCCTCTGACACCGTGCCCCGCCCCGTAACAGCACCCACCGCCCCCAGCCGACACCGCTTCCTCCACCCCGCCCCGGGAAACCCGGGAGTGGTTTCGTTGAATTGGCGTTCGGTGTCTTAAGGGAAACCACTCCCCAGTTTGAGGGGAAGGGGAACTGGAGGGGAGGGCAGGGGCAGGCAGGGGCAGGGAAAGCGCCACCCCCTCAAACCCGGTACTCCCCCTGCATCACCACACGCCCTCCCTCGATCGCCTTGGTCCCCTGCGTGACGTCCCCGCCCCCACCGCGCCCGCGCTCCACGACCTCGCCTATCACGAACGCCTCGCGCCCGGCGCGGCCCAACCACGCGATCCCCTCCTCCGCGCATTCCGGCGCCAGCACCGCGACCATCCCCACTCCCAGGTTCCACGCCTTTTCCGCCGCCTCCCAGGCGACCCCGCCCACGCCCGCGAACACGACGAACGATGCCGGCACCTCCCAAGCAGACCGCCTCACCACCCCGTCCAGCCCGGCAGGCACGACCCGCGCAAGATTGTCCGCCAGTCCCCCGCCCGTGACGTGGGCAAAGGCCCGCACTCCCTCGCCCAAGGCGGACATCAACCCCAGGCAGTTCGCCGTGTACAGCGCCGTCGGCTCGAGGAGCACCTCCCCGACGCTTCGCCCACACTCGGGCAGCTCCCTGTCCCACGCCCACCCCTCGCGCGCGACAATCGCCCTGAGCAGCGAGTATCCATTCGAGTGGAACCCCGAGCTTGCCATCCCGACCACGACGTCGCCCGCGCGCACCCGCTCGGGCCCGAGCACGTCATCGGCCTCCACAATGCCGACGGCCGCACCCGCGACGTCATACTCATCAACCCCCAGCAGCCCAGGGTGCTCGGCCGTCTCACCTCCCGCAAGAACCGTCCCCGTCTCTTGGCACCCCAGCGCAATCCCGCGGACGATGGCGGCAATCCGCTCAGGCACAACACGTCCCGTCGCGATGTAGTCAGTCATGACGAGGGGGGTGGCGCCACAGGCGACAAGGTCGTCCACGACCATGCCGACCAGGTCGATCCCCACCGTGTCGTGGATGTCCATGGCCTGGGCGATCGCCACCTTGGTTCCCACGCCATCGGTCGAGGTGGCGAGCAGCGGCTCGCGGTATGCAAGCAGGCGAGAAGCATCAATGAGCCCAGCGAACCCCCCGCCGCCGCCTCGTACGAGCCCGCGGTGCGTCGCGGCAACCGAGGCCTTCATAAGCTCGACAGCGCGATCCCCCGCGGCCGTGTCGACTCCGACCGCCTGATAGGTCAGGCCCGAACTCATGGGACCACTCCATCGGTCAACGGTGAGGCCCCGGGTGGCAGGGGAATCGGGTAGACCCCGTCGAAGCAGGCCATGCACAGCCGTCCTGGCTCCTGGCCTGTCGCCTCCATCATCCCCTCAAGCGAGATATGCCCCAAGGTGTCGGCCTCGATGGACTTGCGGACCTGCTCGACCGAGAGCTCAGGGGCAATCAGCTCGCGCCGCGTCGTGAAGTCGATGCCGTAGAAACAGGGCCACATGACCGGCGGTGAGGAGATGCGCACGTGAACCTCGGCGGCTCCGGCGGCTCGCAGCATGCGGGTCACGGCCCGCTGGGTGTTGCCGCGCACAATCGAGTCATCAACAACGATGAGTCTCTTCCCCGCGATTGTCTCGCGCATGGGGTTGAGCTTGAGCCGAATGCCCAGCTGCCGCAGCGACTGGGAGGGCTGGATGAAGGTGCGCCCCACATAGGCGTTCTTGGTCAACCCCTGGGCGAAGGTGATTCCCGACTCGGCGGCGTATCCGATCGCGGCAGGCGTCCCAGAATCCGGGACCGGAATCACGAGGTCGGCCTCAACAGGGTGCTCGCGGGCCAGGGCGCGGCCCATCGCCTGGCGCACGGAGTTGACGAGCCGCCCGCTCAGCATCGTGTCAGGTCGCGCGAGGTAGACAAACTCAAAGACACAGCCCGCCGGGCGCGCGGGGGCAAAGGTGTAGGACTGCGGGCCGGTCTCGTCGATCACGAGCAACTCCCCCGGCTCGACGTCCCGCATGAAGGAGGCTCCCACAATGTCGAGAGCCGCTGTCTCCGAGGCGATCGCCCATCCCCCGCCCGGGAGGCGTCCCAGCGCCAGCGGGTGTACCCCTTGCGGGTCCCGCGCCGCGTACAACCGGTCCTCATCCATGAAGACCAGCGAGAACGCTCCGGTTGCCCGCGGGAGAACCGCGAGCGCCGTCTCAGTCAGCGTGTGATCCGCGTCTCCCTCGAGCAGGGCGGTGAACACCGTCGTGTCGTCCACGCTCCCGTCGCCACCCGTCAGTTCAGCGGTGTTGGTGAGCGCGCCGTTGTGGGCAAGAGCAAGGGTTCCGTTGGCGGTCGGACTCAGGGTTGGCTGGGCGTCATCCCACGTCGATTGCCCCTTCAGTGAGTACCTCGTGTGCCCAACGGCGATGTGGCCCCTTAGGCCATCGAGGCTCGCCTCGTTGAAGACCTGGGAGACAAGGCCCATGTCCTTGTAGACCAGGATGTGTTGGCCGTCCGATGACGCGATCCCCGCCGACTCCGAGCCCCGGTGCTGGAGGGCGTAGAGGGCGAAGTACGCGAGCTTGGCGACCTCCTCTCCCGGGGCCCAGACACCAAAGACACCGCAGGCGTCTTGGGGATCGTGCTCAATGGGATCGAGATCACGGCTCACAGGGCCGTCGGGACAAGGCACTTACTCATTCTCCCACGGCGGGCCCCGCCAGAAAAGCTGACGGGACTCCCGGCGCGCTCCCCAACCTCAGGGGGAGTCGGGAAGCGCGCCGGGCCTCGCCGCCGTCAGGAGGGCGATGCGTCGGGGGTGCTCTTCGCTGACAATGGTGAGACGGATCACACCCCACCGATATGACGTCCGGTAGCCAAATGGTTGCTGCACGTATTCACATCACGCACGCACGTTTGTGCCACAAGCCCCCGAACAGGCAAAAGGACGATGACGGGACTTGCGTGCCCGTCATCGTCCTCTTGGGTGTTGCTAGCGAGAGTCGGAGCGTGCGCCGGCTGCCGCTTCGATGGTCGCGCGGGCGGCCTCTAGGCGAGCGATCGGAATGCGGAAGGGGGAGCAGGAGACGTAGTCGAGACCCACCGCGTGGAAGAAGTGGATGGACTCGGGGTCGCCGCCGTGCTCGCCGCAGACGCCCAGGCCGATGCCGGGCCGGGTGCGGCGGCCGCCCTCGACGCCAGCGTGGACGAGCGCGCCCACACCGTCGACGTCGATCGACTCGAAGGGCGAGACCTTGAAGATGTCGTCCTCGATGTACACGGGGAAGAACGCGCCCTCGACGTCATCGCGGGAGAAGCCCCACGTTGTCTGCGTCAGGTCGTTCGTGCCGAAGGAGAAGAACTCGGCGTACTCGGCGATCCGGTCGGAGGTCAGGGCCGCGCGGGGAAGCTCGACCATGCAGCCGATCGGGATCTCGAGGGCCACGCCAGACTCGGCCGAGACCGCCGCGATGATCCTCTCGGCGACGTCGCGGACCAGGGCAAGCTCGACGTGGGAGCCGACGAGCGGCACCATGACCTCGGGCTTGGGATCCTTGCCCTGCTTGATGAGCTGGGCAGCTGCTTCGGCGATCGCGCGGACCTGCAAGTCGAACAGGCCCTTGAAGACGATCCCGAGGCGCACGCCGCGCAGGCCGAGCATCGGGTTGGCCTCATGCATCCGCTCGACGGCGGCCAGGAGCTTGAGGTCCTCCTCGGAGACGGTCTCGCCGCGTTCCTGGGCGCGGCCAATGCGAACGGCCAGCTCAGTGTAGTTGGGCAGGAACTCGTGGAGTGGCGGGTCGATGAGGCGGACCGTGGTGTGCAGCCCGTCCATCGCGGCGAACAGCTCGACGAAGTCCTGGCGCTGGAGCGGCAGGAGTGCGGCGAGCGCACGGTCCTTGGCGGCCTCGTCGTCGCGAGCGAGGATGAGGTCCTCGATGAGCTGGCGGCGATCGCCGAGGAACTGGTGCTCGGTGCGGCACAGGCCGATGCCCTGGGCGCCGAGGCGGCGGGCGCGCGCGGCGTCCTCCTCGTTGTCGGCGTTGGCGCGAACCTTGAGGCGGCGGACCGAGTCGGCGTGGGTCAGGATGCGATCCACGGCCTGGACCAGCTCGACGACGGCGGTGTTCTCGCCAGCGCCGGCCACGGCAGCGTCCAAGCCCTCTTCGAGGTACTGGACAACAGCCGAGGGGACCACGGGGACAGCGCCGAGGAAGATCTCGCCGGTAGTCCCGTCGATTGCGATGACATCGCCCTCTAAGACCGTGGTGCCGGCGACCTTGAAGCAGCGGGCGCTCGTGTCGACATCGAGCGCCTCGGCGCCAACGACGCAGGTGGTGCCCATGCCGCGGGCCACGACCGCCGCGTGGGAGGTCTTGCCGCCCCGAGAGGTCAAGATGCCCTGGGAGGCGATCATGCCGCCGAGGTCATCGGGGTTGGTCTCGCGGCGAACGAGGATGACCTGATGGCCGTTCTCCGCCCACTGCTGGGCCGTCGCCGAGTCGAAGACCGCCGCGCCGACAGCCGCGCCGGGGCTCGCCGCCATGCCCTTGGCCAGCAGAGTCTTCTCAGCCTTGGCGTCGAACTGGGGGAACATGAGGTTCGAGAGCTGGGCGCCGGTGACCCGGTCCACGGCCTCGTCCATGTCGATGAGGCCCTCATCGACGAGCTGGGTGGCGATGCGGAAGGCGGCGCCGGCGGTGCGCTTGCCCACCCGCGTCTGGAGCATCCACAGCTTGCCGCGCTCGACCGTGAACTCGATGTCGCAGAGGTCGGCGTAGTGGGATTCGAGGGTGGACATGACCTCGCGCAGCTCGCCATAGGCGCGGGCGTCGATCTTCTCGAAGTCCGCCAGCGAGAGGGTGTTGCGGATGCCGGCCACGACATCCTCACCCTGAGCGTTGGGCAGGTAGTCGCCGTAGACGCCCGGGTGCCCGGAGGCCGGGTCGCGGGTGAAGGCCACGCCCGTCCCCGAGTCGGGGCCGAGGTTGCCAAAGACCATGGTCTGGACGTTGACGGCCGTGCCGAGATCGTCCGAGATCTTCTCGCGACGCCGATACAGCCGCGCCCGGTCCGTATTCCACGAGTTAAACACGGCGACGATGGCGGCATCCACCTGGGCGCGCGGCTCCTGCGGGAAGGGCTCGCCTGTGGCGTCCAGCACGATCTGCTTGAAGGTCGCCACGAGGTCCTGGAGGTCTGCTGCGGTCAGGTCGACGTCGGAGTCGACCCCCACTGCCTGCTTCTTGGCCTCGAGGGCGTTGGCGAACAGGTCGCCGTCGATGTCGAGGACCGTCTTGCCGAACATCTGGATGAGCCGGCGGTAGGAGTCCCAGGCGAACCTTTCATTGTTCGCAAACGCCGCCAGGCCGTGGACCGAGGTGTCGTTGAGACCGACGTTCAGGACGGTCTCCATCATCCCGGGCATCGAGAACTTCGCACCCGAACGCACCGACACCAGCAAGGGCTCCGTCGCGTTGCCAAGTGTGCGGCCGATGGTCTGCTCGACGGCGGCGATGGCGGCGTTCACCTCGGCAGCCAGCTCCGCCGGATTGGCTCCTGTGTTCATGTAGTGCCGACAAGCGTCGGTCGTGATGGTGAACCCGGGAGGCACGGGGAGCCCCAACCCCGTCATCTCGCCAAGGTTCGCCCCCTTCCCTCCGAGCAGGTCCTTGAGATCTTTGTTGCCTTCTTTGAAGCTGTAGACGTACTTCGGCACGCTGTGACCCTCCCAGGATCTTGGAACAAGTTGGGGACGACGCGAACGGCGTCGCAAACGCCTGTGATCATATCGCGAACCGGGTCCTGCTCGGCAGGCCTTTGGTACCTACGCCCGGTGTCTGAAGGGTCGGGCGGCGCGGGGCGTCGGTCCCACACGCGGGCACGTCAGGGCGGGTAGAGTTCGACCCGGCGGTTTAGCGCCCCAAGCGTCCCGCCTTCGCAAGGCACCGGCATGGGTGCCGAGGCCACTTATCAATTGATGGGAAGTGACATGCTGGAACGACTCCCAGCCCTCCGACGCGCACGAAGCTGCGCCGCGGCCCTCGCCGCAACCCCCTTCCTCGCCCTGTTCGGCTCCTCGGGTGCCTTTGCCGCCGGCCCCGATGGGCACGGTGGCGAGGCTAACCTCAAAGTCCCGTCGCTCAGTGACGTCAAGGTGATGGGCGGCATGAGCGGCACCGCACTGTTGATCATCGGCCTGTTCGTCTGCGTCGCGGGACTCGGCTTCGGAGCTCTGACCTACCAGAAGCTCCGCTCGATGCCGGTCCACACCTCGATGCGGGAGATCAGCGAGGTCATCTTCTCGACCTGTAAGGCCTACCTCATGAAGCAGGGACGCTTCCTGTGCATCCTCTGGGCCTTCATCGCCGTGGTCGTGGTGGTCTACTTCAAGTTCCTCTCGGACTTCAGTTGGGGGAGAACCGCGATCATCATCGCGTTTTCGCTGATCGGGATGGCCGGGTCCTTCTCCGTGGCCTGGTTCGGCATCCGAGTCAACACCTTTGCGAACTCGCGCACCGCCTTCGCCTCGCTGCGGGGCAAGCGCTGGCCTGTCCACGAGATCCCCATGCGCTCGGGCATGAGTGTCGGCATGGTGCTGATCTCGCTTGAGCTGTTCTTGATGCTGGTGATCCTCCTGTTCCTCCCTGGTGACATCGCTGGGTCCTGCTTCATTGGCTTTGCGATCGGCGAGTCCCTGGGAGCTGCGGCCTTGCGTATTGCCGGCGGTATCTTCACCAAGATCGCGGACATCGGCTCTGACCTGATGAAGATCGTCTTCAAGGTTGACGAGGACGACCCCCGCAACCCCGGCACCATCGCCGACTGCACGGGCGACAACGCGGGCGACTCCGTCGGCCCCTCGGCCGACGGCTTCGAGACCTACGGGGTGACGGGTGTGGCCCTGGTGACCTTCATCATCCTCGGCGTCCCCGACGTGTCGCTGCAGGCTCTGCTCTTGGTGTGGATCTTCATCGTCCGCGCCATCATGCTTATCGCGTCGGTCATCTCCTACGTGGCCAACGAGGCGATCTGCAAGGCGCGCTACGGCAACACTGACTTTGACTTCGAGAAGCCGCTGTCCTCGCTGGTGTGGGTGACCTCCATCGTCTCCATTGTGTTGACCTGGGCGACCACCTACGGCGTCCTGGGCTCGCTGGAACAGGGCGATGGGCTGTGGTGGAAGCTGTCCTTCATCATCTCGTTCGGGACGCTGGCTGGGGCGCTGATTCCCGAGCTGGTCAAGGTGTTTACCTCGACCAAGGCCAAGCACACCCAGGAGGTCATGAAGTCCTCCCGGCAGGGCGGGGCGTCACTCAACATTCTCTCGGGCCTGGTGGCCGGCAACTTCTCGGCCTACTGGCTCGGCATCGCGATCATCGGACTCATGGGTGGGGCCTACTTGGTCTCCACGCTGGGGTTGGTGGCGTTCATGCACGCCCCGGCCGTGTTCGCCTTTGGACTGGTCGCCTTCGGCTTCCTGGCGATGGGGCCGGTAACGATCGCGGTCGACTCCTACGGGCCGGTTACCGACAACGCTCAGTCGGTCTACGAGCTCTCCCAGATCGAGATGGTGGAGGACATCGAGGCCGAGCTTGCCGCAGGGCCCGACGGCTTCACCCCGAACTGGGGACCCGCCAAGCAAATGCTTGAAGAGAACGATGGCGCGGGCAACACCTTCAAGGCGACCGCGAAACCCGTGCTCATCGGCACGGCCGTGGTCGGCGCGACGACAATGATCTTCTCCATCATCATGGCGCTGACGAACGGCCTGACGGAAGGCGTGGAGAACCTCTCGCTCATCCACCCGCCGTTCCTCCTGGGATTGATCCTGGGCGGCGCGGTCGTCTACTGGTTCACGGGCGCCTCTACCCAGGCCGTGACGACGGGAGCCAACCGGGCGGTGGAGTTCATCAAGGGCCACATGAAGCTCGACGGCTCTCAGACCAAGGCCTCGGTCGAGGACTCGAGGAAAGTGGTGGAGATCTGCACTCAGTACGCCCAGCAGGGCATGTTGACGATCTTCCTGTCGATCTTCTTCGCGACCTTGTCCTTCGCCTTTGTTGAGCCGTACCTGTTCATCGGCTACCTCATCTCGATCGCCCTGTTTGGCCTCTACCAGGCCATCTTCATGGCGAACGCCGGCGGAGCCTGGGACAACGCCAAGAAGATCGTCGAGGTTGACCTCCACGAGAAGGGCACTCCCCTCCACGACGCGACAATCGTCGGCGACACCGTGGGCGACCCCTTCAAGGACACCTCCTCGGTTGCGTTGAACCCGGTCATCAAGTTCACGACGCTGTTCGGGCTCCTGGCCGTTGAGCTGGCAACCTCGCTGGAGAACAAGACACTGGTCCACGTGCTCGCCGCCGTGTTCTTCGTGGTGAGCGCCTTCTTCGTGAGGCGTTCCTTCTACGGCATGCGCATCGAAGACTCCGACGATGGCGACTCCGCCGACGCCGCCGAAGTCGAGGAGGCAGTAGCCGCCTAGGGCTGTTGGGGGGGCAAAAGTCACAAACCCAGGAGCAAAAGTCACAAACCCAGGTCCTGGCTCCCGCGGCAAATCCAGGCACTCCTGTGACCAGGGCAAACGCCGGACGTCGGTGAGGGTGGCAGCGTCGAAACCTGGATTTGTGACTTTTGCCCCCTGGGGGGGGCTGCCGCGCTCGGTGTCAGTCCGGCTCTGCGCCGAGCACGTCGATGGCCTCGCGCCGGGCCGCCTTTCCGAGCTGCCGATCGAGTGTCGCCAGGGGAAGCGCGCACGCCACGCTGGCGTCGAGAACGAACGACATCACGGGCGCCCTTCGTTCATGAGGGATCGAATCGCGAGCCCGTCGAGCCGAACGCCCCTTCGGGTTTCCCGAATCTTTGCCACGGCGCGGCGCTCCTCGTCGTGATCCACCTGGTCAACGGGGACGAGTCGCACAACCGGCACCCCATGACGGCTCACCGTGATGACCTCTCCCCGAGCAGCGCGGTCGAGGAGTTCCGAAAACCGAGTCTTTGCGTCGTGGGCGCCAACCGTCACACTCATCCCCTCAGACTAGGTCCAAAATCCAGCCACCGTACCGGGGTGGGAGAGCGGGGCGAAGGGGGGGTTGGTAGAGACTGGTCCAAAACCCAGCCACCGTACCGGGGAGGGAGAGCGCGAAGGGGGGGTTGGTGGACAAAGAAAAGGGGGGCGCGGTTTTCCGGACCCGCGCCCCCCCCGGGGTTTTATCCCCTAGGTCCCCCATCATCGGGGGAATGAGTGGGTGTTACTTGACGGCCTTGGCCTTGGAGGCCTTGGTCTTGGCGGCGAAGCCGGCCTTCTTGCCGGTGGCCTTGACGGTGAGCTTGGCGCCCTTGTCAGCGGCCTTGACCTTGTAGGAGGCCTTGGTCGCGTGGGCGATCTTCACACCGTTGCGGTACCACTGGAAGGAGACCTTGGCCTTCGGCGACCACTTGGCAACCTTCGCCTTGAGGGTCTTGCCAGCCTTGGCGATCCCGACGATCTTCGGGGCCGGAGCCTTGACGAACGCCTTGAGAGCCGAGGTCTTGCCGGACAGCAGAGCCGCAGCAGCAGCCGGATCGGCCGCCGCTGCCGCGAACACCGAGGCCGGGGCGATCGGCGAACCGGTCGCCTTGAGCCTGGCAGCCGCGATAGCGAGGATCAGATCCGACTGAGCTGTCGTCACTTCTGCCGCAGTGGCGTCACCATTGGCGTACACCGCCTTGGCAGCGGCCAGGAAGGCCGGCAGCGTGGCGATGGACGCGGCCACGTACAGGTCAGCAGTGGCCATGATCGAGTCAGCAACGTCGATCGCCGACTTCAGGCCAGCCTTCGCGGCCTGGAGCACCAGGGCGCTCATCGCATCAGCCAGCAGGCCAAACGCATCATCGACATGGTCGAACCTGGGCTCGGCCTGAGCGAGGATGCCCTCGGCAACGGCCAGGGCGGAGGCAACCCGTCCCCAGCTCGTCGGCGTGAACCTGCTCGAATCCATGGCCTTGACGACCTGCACCAGACTTGCGAGACCCGACGTGTCACCCTTCTCGACGACATTGGTGATCGCCGCCATGAGAGTCGCGAAAGCGGCATCGACGGCAGCCTGGGTGGCAGCCGCGTCACCGCGAACGGTCTTGGCAGCGGCCAGCGCAGCCTCGAGGGCGGGGATGTTCACCGAGACATAGTGGGTGCGGTTCGCCACGACGGTGTCGCCGATCACAATGGCCCCGTCGAGCGCGGAGAAGTCCACGACCGGATTCAGGCCTTCGGCGGCCGCTGCGAGGTCAGCCACAGATGCGTGATACACGACTTCAGCGACCATGCCCTTGGCGATCCACCAACGCGCGTCGGTCAGAGCATCGGCCAACGGAGCGAACGACTCGGGGGTGAAGCGGGCCGAATTGGCCTCGTACACCGCCGCGTAGAAGTTCACGACCGCCTGCAAGGCCGCTCCCCAACCGTCGTTGTGAGCAACGGAAATGTCGATCGGAACCGGAGTGACGGCATCGTCCGGCAGAGAGGCGGCGCGAGCCGTGATCTCGTGAGCACCGGTCGAGAAGGTCTTGACCGGGATGGTGACCGTACCGGAGATCTCGCCGAAGCCATTGGCCGTGAGAACGGACGAGGCCTCGAAGGGCTCGGTGTTGATCGCCACGGTGACCGGCTCGTTCGCGGCGAAGCCGCTGCCCGTCACGGTGACGACATCACCGGCGAGAGCCGGGTGGTTCGCCCACGTCGCCGAGAGCGCCGGAACGTCGCCAGCAACAGCGAAGATCCGCTGGCCAGTGCCAACCGCCGGGAACGTGATGGAGACAACCTGCCATCCGGCCGGTGCCTCATAGGGCTGGGTCGCGAAGACGTAGGCCCCCGGATCCGTCGCCGTCTCGGGAGCGAGGCGGTGCGGCGTCCACGTGATAACGGAGTTGTTGTACTGCGGTGCCAACGTTCCGTTCTGGACATTGCCCGTGGTCGAGGGCAGAACCCAGTTGGAGAAGGCGACCGGGTAGGCAACCGTCTGAGTGTCCGTGCCGTTGCTCAGCGTCAACGTCGTGGACAGGTTCGTTGTGCCCGTGTAGGCGGCGCCCACGAGCGAGAACTTCGCAGTGGGCCGCTCCAGCACGATCGTCTGGTTCGCAACCGGCTGGTAGGCATTCGCGTAGCCAATCGGCGCGTTCGGCCAGATCACCTGCAGGTTCTTGCCGTCAGCCGTGAAGTTCTTCGCGGCACCCGGTGCCAGTCCGACCTTCTCGAGCTCAAGGCGGTCATACAGGTTGGTCGTGGTGTTGTTGCCCATGTTCGTGCCAGTACCGCCCGACCACGTCACACCGTTGGCACCATCGAAGGAGCCGTTGAGCGCCAACCAGTGGCCGGTACCGATGACCGTCTTGCGGGTCTCGAGCCCATCGGCCTTGAGGACCCTGAGGATGCCCTTCTCGGAGACGGCCGTGCCATCTGCGGTGAGCGTCACGGTCATCTCGTAGTATCCGTCGGCCAAGAAGGGATCGACGGTCAGTGAGATCGGGAAGCTCGCCTTGCCAAAGGCATCGAAGGTCTGTGCCGCGACAGGAGCCGCGACAATGCCCGCGTGCGAGGTCTCGACGTTCACCGTGAAGCCCGCGCCCTTGGCGCCGATGCGCTGGACGTCAACCGTCGCCGTCCCCGTGGCGCCCGGCACCAGGTGAGTGGCACCAAACGTTGGGGTGCTAACGGTGTTGACGTTGAGCGCAAGAGGCTTGACGCCATCGGAGAACGATGGCGGCACATCAGCAGGCAGCGTGCCCCAGGCATTCGGGGTGGTCCCGATGGTCATGTCTAGGGTCAGGTTCGCGTTCTCGAGCAACTTGAAGTCGAACCACGACTTGGTCGTGGGGACGCCGTTGATCGACAGGGCGTTGATGTACCGGTAGCCCGATCCGGCGGGGGTCGCGTTGTATTGACGCCCAGCCTGGGCACCTTCGGCGTTGACGGTCAGGACGTGGCCGTGACCGGTCGTCATCACCATCTTGTCGAAGGTCGGCGTGTTGAGGGTCATGATCGATGTGCCGGAGTTCTGCGGGAACATGCCCAGCGCACCGTTGACATACCAGTTCGCCAGCGCGCCCAGGTCGTCATTTCCGGGCTCTCCGCCGGCGGGGTTGATGCTGAACAGCGACTGCGTCATGTCGTCAATCACCTGAGCCGTCCGGTCGGGGCGGCCCCAGTAGGTGAAGACCCAGCCGGTGTTGAAGTTCGGCTGGTTGTCGAGGTTCATCTCCGGACGGCTGGCGCCACGCACATAGCCGTTGGAGAAGAAGGTGTTGAGGCGCTCAAGTGCCTTGTCCCAGCCACCGAGCGCAACGCCGAGGCTGTGAAGGTCGTTGGGAACCAGCCACAGGTACTGCTCGCCGTAGCCCTCTTCCCATCCTTGCTGGCCAAGGTCGTAGCAGTTTCCGCGATAGCCGAAGGTGGCCGGGAACTGCGAACGCTGGCTGGTTTCGGGGTAGCGCCCGTTGATGTCGCGAGGCTGGATGGAGTCGGCCGTCGGGTTCCAGAGGTTGGCCCACCAGTGGGCTCGATCGTAGAACTCTTCGGCGACGTCCAGGCGTCCCACGTCCTTGGCGATCTGGGCAATCGAGAAGTCGTCAACGACGTACTCGAGCGTGTGCGACCCGCCACCGACCATGTGGTCAATCTGGAAGGGTCGAACCTGCGGAGCATACTTGTACTCGTTGTAGAAGTCGCCGCCAGGACGCTGCATCATGGGCCAACGGGTGTTGGGCTCCGGGATGGCGGTCGTTGACGCCATTCCCACCTGCCAGCGGTTGTTTCCGCCGGTGAACTTGCCGGTCTTGGCGCCGGTCGTGTTCTCGATGGTGATGTCAATCGCCTTGTTGTAGTCCCAGTCGCGAGCGCCGTACTCCCAGGCGAAGCCGAGCATCGGAGCGGTGTTGTCGCCGTTCATCTGGTTGGTCGAGGAGTTAGCCACCGTCCACTGCGGGAAGTGACCCATCTGCTCGGCCGCGTTGACGAGCGACTGCATCTGGTCGGAGGTGATGTCCGGCACCATCTGCGCCTGGAAGGGCGTGAGGTTTCGGTAGATGTCCCAGTCGGAGATCATCGTGTACTGGTGCCTCTGGCGTCCCCCTGCTCCCGGATGCTCCGAGACGTTGTGGACCTGGGGCGGATACTCAAAGCCCAGGTAGTCGCCGTTCACGTCATCCATGGTCGCCGGATGGGTGAAGGAGCGATAGAGCATCGAGTAGAAGGTGCGCTGGCGAGCGTCCGTTTGCCCAGCGACAGGTCCGGAGATCTGCACGCGGCTGAGAATGTCGTTCCAGGCAGCCTTGTTGGCCGTCACGACGTCATCGAAGGCCCGAGGAGCGTTGGCGAAGCTGCCGCCGTACATCTCCTCCTTGAGGTTCATGATGGCGTGGTCCACCGAGGTGTAGGAGATTGCCATGCGGGCAGTGATGAGCTCGGTGCCATCGGCGAAGGTGAAGTAGGCGCCGGTGCGGTTGTTCGACGTGGTCGACACATCGGTACGTCCCACGACGGGAGCCGCGGCGTTGACCCAAGTCCCGAAGGAGGTCCAGGGCTGCTCGAACTTCAGAGCGTAGAACAGGTCGTGGCGCTCAGACTTGCGGCAGAAGTTGCCCACGTTGGCCCGAGCGGTGACGATCCCGGTGGCGGGGTCAACGTGCACCTCTGAGTTGTACGAGGAGGTCGACCAGGCGGTCTGGTCGGTCTTGAGCACAGCCTTTGGGGCAACGGTTCCCGCAGGGAAGTTGAACTTGGCGATGCCGGCGCGAGTCGTCGCGCTGAGCTCGGAGTTGATGTAGATACCGGCGGCGGTGGTCCCGCTCATCGTCGAGGTGTCACGGCCACGAAGCGAGTAGTAGCCCGGCGTCCCGACATCAGGATCCGTCGTCTTGTTGAGCGCTAGTTTCTGCGCCCACATTCCGTTGTTTCCGGTGCCAGTAATGTTGTTGTAGCTCGTGGGCAGGAGGGGGAAGTCCCCACCCATTCCGCAACCCTGGGAGGCATGGGTCATTCCGAAGCCGTGGAGCATGAGGTTGTTGTAGCGGTACCCAGGGCCGGACGGGCCGGTCGTGGACTGGGCGTTGCCGCTGACGGTGTCCGGCGAGAACTGGACCATACCGAAGGGCATGGCAGCACCGCCGAAGTTGTTGGTCGAACCCTGGGTCCCCGACATCGTGTGTACGTAGGGGAGAGGATCGGTGATCAGCGGCTCAGCCGCGTTCGCCGCAGGGGCTTGGGCAAGTGCCCCCATTGTGCCCGCTAGGGCAACGGCGATGATACTGGAAACGGCACGCCTTCTCCCAGAGGATTCCCTGAGAACGCGCGCGGAGTGATACTTCATTGCACGTGACTCCTCACATGGAACCGGCAGAATCTCTAGTTCGCTGGTTCCGGTTTTCTTGTATTTGAATGCTGACTCGACTGTCCAACGGCGGCAGCCGAACGCAGACCAATTGTACACGCGCCGACGCCCACTGGCCCTGCAGGACGTGCAGGGCCAGTGGGCGCCGGCGTTGTCGTTTGGTTGACCAGCGCTTAGATGAGCGTCAGGGTCAGAACCGAGGTGTAGTGATCGGCTGCTGTCGACCACGGAATACCGAGAACCATCTCGGCGCCGCAGTCGAAGCGACCGGTGGAGACGCCACCCCGTGCGTAG
>Ga0123356_10002025_pt1 | contig 21893 bp, 13 predicted proteins | sample TergutEmb28metaG_2_FD_92546 | JGI IMG/M metagenome (GOLD analysis project Ga0123356, IMG submission 92546) | Embiratermes neotenicus P3 segment gut microbial communities from Petit-Saut dam, French Guiana - Emb289 P3 | ecosystem: Host-associated > Arthropoda: Insects > Digestive system > Gut ... | reverse complement strand
ACCGGCGATTAAACAAGGGTTGGTTGATTTACTGCATCCTGATAACCTTAATCACCCGGAACAAAAATACTTCTTAACAAAAAGGGGTAAATCTTTTATAAAGAGTAGATAACCCCTTGCAATTACAGCGTTACTACCACCGCAAATCCATAAGCAGACACCCTTAAAGAGTTCGTATTTGGGTCGGACTGCTCCACAAATTTATCCTATAAAACCGTTATCCTTTAAAAAGCTGCGTGCTACCTCGCGCGGGTCTTCGCCTTGAACATCAACCCTGTAGTTTAGGTTTCGCATAATATAGTCCGTAAATACACCTGAAATTTTGGAAAGCACGTCGACAAGTTCGGGGTGTTTTTCTGCAATTTCGCCGCGGATTACAACAACTCCCTCATATGGCGGGAAGAAGTGCTTGTCATCTTCAAGTACAACAAGATCATGTGCCATAAGCAGTCCGTCGGTGGAAAAAGCTTCGGTTACTTGAACAATATCATCGACAATAGCCTGATAGCGGGCTTCATCGGCAAACTCCAGTTCGTCCTTAAAACTCATGTTATACACTAATTTAAGATTTGGAAGACCGTCGTACCTGTACAAAATCTCTGCACTGCCGCCAAATATCAATTCTGAGGACACGAGAGCCAAATCCGAAAAGGTTCTCAGATTAAACTGTTCAGCAGTTTCGGGACGCACTGCCAAGCAAAAAGTGTTGTTAAAACCGAGCGGTGAAAGAAGCCGCAGGTCGTGCTGCACCTCAAGCTCTCTTGAGGATATATCAAAAACTTCCTGAGCGGAGAGATCATCAGTGTGATTGAGATAGCTGCCGAAAATTGTCCCCGTGTAGTCGATATATACGTCAATGGCGCCGCTGGTTACAGCCGCGAAAATCACATGCGAGGACATATTTGTACGGGAAACCGTGCCTAATTTTGTATGCTCTTCAATAAGTAGCTCAAGTACATTAGCCAAGATTTCCTGTTCTGTAAAATACTTTGCGCCAACAACAATTGTCTCTTTGTCTGCGCTGCAGCCTGCAAGCACACCAAAAATCAACAAAAGTGCAAATAACAATTGTAATTTTCTCAAAATATCACACTTTTCCTTTCTCTTTCAGGTAGAAATATACTACTATAAAAGGTTCGAAATGTCAAAAATCTCAACACTTTTTTAAGTTGCTTTTCCTTGATAAAAAATGGTTTGTATGTTAAAGTTAAATCACTATGAATCGATATTTTGTGCCGGACAACTTAAAAGCGGGTACAGCAAGAAGTAAAAGCAAGCTTGCGGCTCGCTATAACTTAATAAACCTGCTGTTTATCATCATTATTCTTGTTATTACGATAGTAGTGGCAAGCATGATGCTCGGTGAAATGGCAGAAAGTGCGTCCATAGACTACGCGCGCTCATATACCATGGAGTCCGTAGACATTTTGAGCCTGCACTTAAACAAGGAAATACTGTTGGTGCAGCAAGCTTCGCAAGCCCCCGAACTGATAGATTGGTTTTTGGACGAAAATGATACGCAAAAAAAAGCTGCAGCGTTTCAAAAAATGGAACTCTATGCAAGAATGCAGCAGCTTGGCAGCTTAAGTTTTGCGGTGTCGGGCTCATCAAATGAATATGCGATAAATACAGGCATGACCATTGACGGGTTTGTGCCGGTCAATGTGCTTGACCCGCTTGACGAATACGACAGATGGTTTTTTACAACAACCGGCTCATTGTTTAGTTTTTCAATGAGCACAAGTGCTTACAGAGGCTCGGATGCACAGTATTTGTGGCTCAATCAAAAGGTTGCATATAACGGCGAAACATTGGGTGTAATCAGTTCGGCGCTTGAGCTTGACGAGATTTTTCATGACATATTCGGCTTGTACGACAGGCAAAATGTAATGGGCTTTGTAATAGACCACAGAGGCATTATCCAAATGGACAGCACAGTGCCGATGCCCGAAAAGGGTGACACTCATATTTTAACAATGTTCACAGATGTAGACATTGTGTCAATTATTAACGACGAGTACCTTAGAATTCCGTCGGTTTATCACGGGCGCCGTTCGGAGCCGGAGGTTATGAGGCTGTCGGACGGTGATTTCCGTTACATGGCGATTGCGCGTGTGCCTAACACAAACTGGTTGACTATTACGCTCTTTGACTCTGCTGCTCTGTTTGATGTAAACAGTATTTTAGCGCCGATTTTTACGGTTATAATTGCATTTTTAGTATACCTTGCGGCAAGTACAATGTTAAACCGTAAGTTTGTGTTCGAGCCACTTAAAAAGCTTACGCGCAGCTTGTCAAATCAGGACGGCACAGGTATTTACGGTACAAACCGTGACGATGAAATTGGAATTCTCGCACAAACAACGCAAACGGCAATAAACGAACGCGAAAAGCAGACACTTATTTTGCAGGAAGCACATAACCTGCAAAACACGGTAAACTACGCCGCAAATCTGTTGCTCGGCTCAAAAATCGAGGAATTCATTGATGATTTTCACCACTGCATGGGCTTGCTTGCATTTGCGGTTGACGTTTCACGCGTGCGTATATGGGAAAACCACAGGATTGACGGAAAGCTGTATTGTACGCAGCTGTACGAATGGTCGCAGGAAGCCGAGCCGCAGCACGGGAGTAAATATACGGTAAATATCTCCTATGATGAAAATATCCCCGGCTGGGAAGAAATTTTGTCAAAAAATGACTGTATCAACAAAATTGTCAGTCAAATGTCGGAAACCGAGCAGGCTCAACTCACGCCGCAGGGAATTCTCGCACTTTTGGTTGTGCCGGTGTTTCTAAACAACGAGTTTTGGGGTTTTGTGGGCTTTGATAATTGCCAAAGTGAGCGGGAGTTCCTTGAGGATACGGAGGTTGTTATACTGCGCTCTGCCAGTTTGCTCTTTGCAAATGCCCTGATGCGTCAGGAAATGAATAAGGACATTCGAAATACTGCCGCGGAGCTTGAGGTTGCGGTAAAAGAAGCGTATAAGGCAAATGAGTCGAAGACGGTGTTTCTCGCTAACATGAGCCATGAAATAAGAACACCGATGAACAGCATAATAGGGTTTTCGGAGCTTGCTCTTGACTATGATATGAACCCGAAGCTTAGAGATTATTTTACAAATATTCAAAATAACGCAGAGTGGTTATTGCAAATAATCAACGACATTTTGGACATTTCAAAAATCGAGTCGGGCAAAATGGATATGGAAAACATACCGTTTAATCTTAACGACATGTTTAATTCATGCCGTACTTTGATATTGCCAAAGGCTCAGGAAAAAGGTTTGACAATGTATTTTTATGCCGAGCCGTCGGTCGGAAAGGGGCTATACGGCGACCCGACAAGACTCCGTCAGGTGCTTATAAACCTGCTGTCAAACGCTGTTAAGTTTACTCACAACGGTATGATAAAACTGCAATCAGCCATTAAAAATATTGGTAAAGACTTCGTAACTGCGAGCTTTGAAGTCAAAGACAGCGGAATTGGCATGACTAAGGAGCAAATAGAAAGAATATTCTCGCCGTTTGAACAAGCAGAGTCAAGCATAACTCGAAAGTACGGCGGCACGGGGCTTGGGCTTTCCATAACAAAGAGTATTATTGAAATGATGGGTGGTACGCTCGCTGTTGAAAGTACGCCCGGTGTGGGAAGCAAGTTCAGCTTCGAAATTACATTTGACGCGGTTGATGCAGACAATGCAGATGCTATTACGGATAAGATTGTGTTTAATGAGCTTGAAAAACCGACGTTTGAGGGTGAGATACTGCTGTGTGAAGACAACTCCATGAACCAGCAGGTTATAACCGAGCATTTAGGCAGGGTCGGTCTTAAATGTGTTGTCGCGGATAACGGCAAAATAGGTGTTGACCTTGTTAAAGAACGCAAGGAAAAAGGAGAAAAGCAGTTTGATTTAATCTTTATGGATATGCACATGCCTGTCATGGACGGGCTTGAAGCTGCTGCTGCTATCCGTGATTTGAAAACAGGCGTTCCCGTTGTGGCAATGACCGCAAACATAATGATAACCGACAAGGATATCTACTCAAACTTGGGGATGTATGATTGTGTCGGCAAACCGTTTACGTCACAGGAACTCTGGCGTTGTTTGATGAAATACCTTAAGCCTGTATCATGGTTAAAAGAGGACAAGAAAAAGCGTGAGAAAACCGATAAGGAGCTTCGCCAAAAACTGATTGTCAACTTTGTGAAAAACAACAGCAACATAGCCTCTGATATCACAAACGCACTTGATGCAGGGGATATCACATTAGCTCACAGAATAGCCCACACACTAAAAAGTAATGCGGGTCAGCTCAGAAAAACAGCCTTATGCGAAATTGCACAGGAAATAGAAAATAAACTCAGCGACGGGCAGAACCTCGTTTCCGACGAGCATATGAGCACTTTAAGAGATGAGCTTAAAATAGTGCTTGAGGAGTTTGCGCCGATAGCGCATGAGTCCATGGAGCAAAAAGGAGAGCAGGGAAGATTGGACAAGGCAGCTGCACAAGAGCTTTTAAGCGAATTGGCGCTGCTCTTAAAGCAAGATGACGCGGAATGTTTGTCATATGTTGACAGGCTCCGGGCAGTAAAAGGAAGCGAAAAGCTCGTTATGTTGATTGAGGCATTTGAATTTAAGTCTGCATATGAAGTGCTTTTAGCGCTAATGGAGGAAAAATTATGAAGCTAATAATGGCAATTGTCAGTAGCGATGACGCTCAAAACGTAATAAAAAGCCTTACGCATGAAGGCTTTTTAATCACAAAGCTTGCAACCACAGGTGGCTTTTTAATGGCGGGTAATGTCACAATTATGACAGGTGTTGACGATGAGCGCGTTGACGATGCAATAAACATCATTCGGGAAAAGTCGAAGAGCCGCAGTCAAACTGTTCCGACTATTTCAGAGTCTTCAATCGGTGGTTTTATGAACGCTCCGCTTGTTGAAGTAACGATTGGCGGTGCTACAATCTTTGTCCTGCCGATTGAAAGGTTCGAAAAGATTTAAGGACTATTCTTTTACAATGTCAGGGTAGATTTCAGGGTCAAAGCTGAAATATATCGCAGGGGCATTTCTGTCGGCGAGTTTTTCGGAAAACTCATCAGCCTGTTTTTGTGTGAACATAAACATCAAATCGTTAATTTCTCTGACTTTTGTAGGCATACTGTCGAAATGATACCAACTGTCATCATAAGGATTAACAAGGTTCCAAACATGTGCGGGGTGGTCGGAAGACCTGAAAATACGCATGTTTGGAATTTCTGCACGTGTTAGGAGGACTTGAGCGAGTGCCGAGAAGTTGTAGCTGTTTCCGCGTTTGGCGGTAAGCGCTTGATGTGCCGCTTCAAATATTGACGCAGGCTTATCGTCGGACTCGGCAAGGGTTACAAGACCTCTGATATGAGTGAAAATAGCACGGATTTTGTCGGTGGAGGACATATCTTCTTCCAAAATAGACTCCAAAATGTCATCAGCCTGCTTGAGTACATCGGCAGGGTCAACACTTATTATAAGAACGGTAAACGGGACGGAAGTCATATTGCCCGTTAAGTCGTGTGCGATGTAGGATGCTTTGTATTCGCCCTCTTTGCTTATGTCGACTTCACTGTCGTCGACTTCAAACTCAAGTGTTCTGCCAAAGCTGTCAACAACAGTGACTCCGGCGCCATAATCAACCACTTGCCCTACCATGCTTTCAATTATGTCAACGCCGTCAAAAATCGGAGGACTATCGTTAAGAATAACCGTCATTGATGATGTAAAAGTGGCAAAGTTGCCGAAAGTATCGGTAATAATAACCTCTATGAGCTGCTCTCTGTGCAGCAGTACATCAGGCTCGTTTGCAAACATTATTGAAGCAATACCCGAGGCATCATATACGTCGGTTACAAAGTCACCCGGCTCAACAGGTTCGCCAATGTTTGTAACCACAGACACCGATGTTGCGGAAGGCGGTGTTGTATCTTCAATGACGAGCAGCACTTCAAACGGAGCATCGTTTAACACAAGCTGCAGGGTATATTCGCCGACGTCGTAAGTGTCAAGAGGGAAAGGTTTGTGGACAAAATCCACTTCAAAGAAAATCCCCCTTGCGATTTCAGCGTTTGAAAGCAGGTCAACGGGATTGATTTCCGGTGCTTCAAGGCGGAACTCATGTGTGGTTTGTGCAAGAGGTACCATTACATATAAGGTGGCAGTTGCTTCAAGAGACCTCCAGCCGAGGTCTAATATAAGAGGCACACTGACGCGCCCCTGCACGGGGGTAAACTCCGGATTTTGAAATATGGCTGAAATGCCGTCTGATATTGAGGCATCTGTCAAAAATTCGTTGGGGGTAACGCCCTGTCCGTTTAATATGACAACGGGTTGCAACTCGTAGTCAAAGGTTGCATGTGTTGTCCACCAGTAATACCAACCGCCAAACGCAGCGGCTGCTACCAAAACTGTGATGAGAAGTACAATCAAAAGGATTTTCCCGATTGATTTTTTCGGTGGCGCTAAATGCTCAAAGCTCTGGTCGACAGCTTCATTTGATATAGGAGCTGTGTTTTGTGCAGACGGCGTTGTTGCCATTTGCAAAGCCCGTTTTTGTTCATCAGACCACTCGGTTTCGGGATATTCAATCTCGACCGGTGTTTGTTGTGTGGTATCACGCTTGCCTGTTTTGCTGAAAAGTTTCATTTTATTAACCTTGCCTTTTCGGAAATTCCATTTATTGTAGCATATTTCCTACAAATATGATAGTATTAAATTTGAAAGGTTTATTGTTTATTAAGGGGATATATTATGGATGAAATTTTAGTAATGCTCGAACGTGACAGCAGACAAAGTGCAAAGCAAATTGCGGTAGCCTTGGGACGTCAGGAAGCCGAGGTTGAAGCGGCGATTGAAAAATACGAAGCAGACGGTATTATAATGAAATACTCTGCTCTTATAAACAAAGACAATCTCGCTGAGGAGAGTGTAACGGCACTCATTGAGGTCAAAATAGCGCCGCAGCTTGGTGACGGATATGACAGAATTGCTCAGCGGATATACCAATATGACGAAGTGGACTCCTTGTACCTTATGACAGGGTCATATGACCTGCTTGTCACAATGACTGTAAAATCAATGAAAGAAGCCGCTGCATTCGTTTACGAGCATCTTGCGGCAATAGAGGGAGTATCGTCAACAGCCACACGTTTTATCATGAAAAAATACAAGGAACAAAACTGTGTGCTCCTAAAAACCTCTGAACAGGAAGAGAGGATTAACTTCATATGATTAATTATGACAGTGTATTATCAGATAATGTAAAATCGCTTGCACCCTCCGGTATCAGAAAATTTTTCGATATTTTGGAAGAAATGACCGACGCGATATCGCTCGGCATCGGCGAGCCGGACTTTGTTACCCCTTGGCATATCAGAGATGCGGGTATTCATTCGCTTGAAAAGGGCTACACAAAATACACGGGCAATGCAGGCTTATCGCAGCTTCGTGACGAAATTGCAAAGTATTTGTCAAGACGCTTTGAGCTTAAATATGACTATAAGGACCAAATTATTGTAACAGTCGGCGGCAGTGAAGCAATCGACCTTGCTGTCAGAGCGCTCGTCAACCCCGGCGATGAGGTTATTATTCCCGTTCCGTCATTTGTGTGCTACGGGCCGATAACAAAGCTTGCGGGCGGCACACCCGTATATATTGAAACAAAAGCTGAAAACGAATTTCGCTTAACGGCGCAGGAGCTCAAATCGGCAATTTCGCCGAAAACAAAGGCTCTGATTTTGCCATACCCATGCAACCCTACAGGTGCAATAATGACCAAAGAAGACTTGGAAGCCATTGCGGCTGTTTTGCGTGATACAAACATCATAGTAATTTCCGATGAAATTTATGCCGAGCTGACATATGGGCAGCATCATGTGTCCATTGCAAACATCTCCGGCATGTTTGAGCGTACAGTATATGTCGGCGGGTTTTCAAAAAGTTATGCCATGACCGGCTGGCGTATGGGTTACACCTGCGGACCTGCAGATATTATCCGTCAAATGCTGAAAATCCACCAGTATGCAATTATGTCATCACCCACAACAAGCCAGTATGCTGCTATTGCCGCAATGAGTAAGGGTGACACGGATATTCAAAGCATGAAAAGAGAGTATGACCAGCGCCGCAGACACCTGTTTTCGGGGCTTGCTGATATCGGACTTGAGTGCTTCGAGCCGAAAGGCGCGTTTTATATGTTCCCGAGCATTAAAAGCACAGGGCTGTCATCTGCCGAGTTTTGCGAAAAGCTGCTTTTGTCGGAAAAGGTTGCAGTCATTCCCGGCAGTGCATTTGGTCTTGGCGGTGAGGGGTTTGTGCGTATCTGTTATGCTTCTTCAATGGAGAAAATATCAATAGCTCTTGAAAAAATAGGAAAATTCGTGGAAACGTTAAAATGAAATATATCTTAGTTATCGGTGACGGTATGGCGGACAACCCCGTGCCGGAGCTTGGCGGAAAAACGCCGCTGCAATACGCTGATACTCCGGCAATGGATACTCTTGCCGGAGCAGGTTTGCTTGGCAGTGTTTTAACTGTGCCCGAGGGTATGCCTGCGGGCAGCGACACTGCGATACTGTCGATTTTTGGTGCAGACCCGCACTCTTGCTACGGGGGACGTGCTTCCTTGGAGGCTGCTGCCACGGGTATAAAGCTAAATCCCGGTGATGTTGCTTACCGCTGCAATATAGTTGCATTTGAAACAGGTACTAAACCCTTTGAAGATAAGAAAATTCTTTCACATTCGGCAGGTGCTATTGACGGGGATATTTCCGACACATTAATAAAAGACCTGTTTAACACGCCCGCTTTTAAGGAAGCTGCAGAAAAAGCAGGTATTACAGTCTATCCCGGTAATTCGTTCCGGCATATTGTTGTGCAAAAACCCGGTCAAACAGCTGCTGCCGCTTCGGCGGATGAGCTTGTTCTTATACCGCCGCATGACCATATCGGCGAGCCTCTCGGGTTGCATTTGCCGAGGGGTAATGAAAACGCGAAAATCCTTACAGGCTTAATAAAGCTTGCAAATGAAATACTTGAAGAGCACCCGATAAACATAGAACGTAGTAAGAGCGGTGAGCTTTCGGCAAACGGTATTTGGTTCTGGGCACAGGGTGTTGCAACAAAGCTGCCGAACTTTGAAGAACTGTACGGCAAGTCGGGAAGTATTATTTCTGCCGTGCCGCTTTGTCAGGGTATCGGTGTTCTTATGGGGCTTGAGAAGATACTCGTTGAGGGTGCAACAGGCGAGCTTGATACAAACTATGAGGGCAAGGTTGATGCGGTTATTAATTCGCTTGAAAGTCATGATTTTGCGGCAGTTCATATAGAAGCACCCGATGAGTGTACACATAACGGTGACCTGAAAGGTAAGCTGCAAGCGATTGAGTGGATTGACTCGCGTGTCATTGCACCTCTTGTAAAACGATTAAGTGGCAGCGGTATTCAATATAAGGTGCTGATTATCAGCGACCATAAAACGCTTATATCAACAAGAGGGCACTCGGGCGAGCCTGTGCCGTTTATTCTCTACGACAGCCGTGAAAATAAAGAAAACAAGCTTTGTTACAATGAAGAAGATGCGGGAAAAGGTGAATTTGTACCTGTTGGTACAAAGCTGATGGAGATGCTCTTTCAATGAAGCTTTCGTCATTTGCGTTCGCTAAAATAAATATATCTCTCGATATTGTTTCAAAAAGAGACGATGGTTATCATAATTTGAAAACAATAATGCAGTCCATTAATCTTTGTGATGAAATCAGCTTGGAGTGCACTAATGGTGAGGGTATAAATGTAAGCACAAATCTTGCTTACATTCCAAAAGGCGACCAAAACATTGCCGCAAAAGCTGCAGCCTCATTTTTTGCACATACAGGGATAACAGGTTACGGGGCTGATATTTGTATAGAAAAAAATATACCCGTCTGTGCGGGACTCGGCGGCGGAAGCACTGACGCGGCATGTGTTTTGCGTATGCTCGATGAAATGTTTGAAACGAAGCTGCAGCGGAAAGCACTTGAGGAAATAGGCAATACAATCGGTGCGGATGTGCCGTTTTGTATTAGCGGCGGAACAAAGCTTGCCGAGGGCACGGGCGAAATACTCACAGACCTTCCGCCGATACCGCAAAGTTTTATTGTGGTGTGCAAGCCGCCGTTTTCATGCTCCACTCCGGAGCTTTTCGGGCGCGTAAATTGCGAAAAAATCCGCGCAAGACCCGACACCGAGGGGCTTATAAAAGCGCTTGAAAATGCGGATATAAACGGTGTGGCAAGGCGAATGTACAATGTATTTGAGGATATTTTGCCTCACGGCAAGTCCGAGGTTGATGCAATAAAAGGAATTCTGCTCGATAACGATGCTCTCGGAACAGTAATGACAGGTTCGGGTCCTGCTGTATTCGGACTTTTTTCCGGTGAAGAAAAAGCAAAAAAAGCCTATGAGAGGCTTTTAGAGAGTTATAAGGATTGTTATTTGACAAAAACTGTTTGATTGCACCTGCTAATCCCATTTTACGCCTTTGTCTGGGCGCAGCGGGTCAAACACCTGTGTGACATCGTAATATATTGTGTAGTCAGTCATTAATCTGTCTCTGTCATCGACACGTCTTTGCAGAGCGCGAAGCGCAATGCCGTCAACATTCATTCTGTCCATTACTACGGCAGGCACATCGGTTCTGATACGTGAGAAAGGCTCACGCCCGACGCTTGCAAACATACGAAAACCAAGGTCATTTACATAGTACGAAAGAGCGGGACCTGCAGTTTTTCTAAAGGCATCGCCTCCGTCTTTACCGTCAAGCCTTGACCCGTGAGCATAAACCATTATTGTGGTATCGCCAATGATTGAAGCAACCTCGTTGTTCCAACGCTCGGCATCGGTTTTAATGGACTCAAGAGATGCGTTTTCAAATCTGATATGTCCCCAGCTGTGCGATGCCCAATACCAACCTGTTTCATTGAGCCTTTTAACTACGGGACGCACGCGGGCAATTTCCTGCATACGGCTTAGACGAAACGCATCGGAAGTATCATTTCTGTTTGTTTGCGTAGCATAGCCTAAAAGCCCGTTAAGACCTGTTTGAGCAATTAAACCTTTAGCGCCGTTATGTGAGAAATCGGGGTTTTCTCTGATGAACTTATCGAGTATTGTTATTGCGGTTAAGTCTTGTGTGATTATGGGATTGCCGCTCGGGTCTATGCCCTCCGCCCAGACCTCGCCGTCATGTCCGATGATATATCTGTGCATGAATGCGTTATACGGCTCCAAGTGAAAAGTGAGGTCATCGAACGACAGGACAATGGGAATTTTTCCCTCGGGCAGCATAAGTGTGTTTCTTCTCATTTTTCGCTGACCGTCGTCACCCAAAAACTCCGTCCAAACCTCTCGCATATCAACTAAAATATAGTTTCTCTCATGCAGACCTTTTAGAACCATAATAAACTCATGAACAGTATTCATGTAATTATCCAAATCAAATGCATCGGTGCGGTTTGGGAACGCAAGCTCAGGATAGGCAATAGCTTCATGGAAAAATAAGTGGTGCACTATTCCGTCATAAGGAACAAGGGTTACGGGAGTCTGTGTCGGTTCGGGAGTTGACGGAGGCGGCGACGGTGTAGGCGACGACGGCGGCGTCGGAGAGGGTGCGGGTGTTTTGCTGCTGCCGCAACCGGACAAACCAAAAATAGTTGCAACACACAGGAGTATTGCAATGACAGATATAATTGTTGCTTTTAGTTTCATTAAACAGACCTCAGATACTGTGCTATAATAAATAGCAATTGCGGGTATTATAACATAATTTTGTAAGAAAATCAAGGAGGCACCTCTTGCTCAATTTACTGCTCGGACGTGCGGGAACGGGAAAAACAAAGAAAATAATGGACGACATCAAGCGCAGAATGAGCGACGGCGAAGCAGGAATGCTTCTTATAGTGCCGGAGCAGTATTCGCACGATGCCGAGCGTCAGCTATGCTCGGTCTGCGGTGATGCGCTCTCTTTGCATGCGGAAGTGCTGAGTTTTACACGTCTTTGTGATTTTGTGTTTTCCGAAACAGGCAGCTCGGGCGGGAAAATACTTGATAAAAGCGGTCAAATCTTGGTTATGCATAAGGCTGTAGAATTAACTGCACCAAATCTAAAGGTCTTTGGTGTCAGAAAAATGCGGACGCAAATGCTTGAAATGCTCATAGATACGGTCAAAGAGTTCAAGAGCTTGTGTATCACAGCTGATAAATTAGAGAAAATAGCGTCAAATACGCAAAATCCGCTCTCTGATAAGCTAAGTGATATTGCACTTATAATAGATGCCTACGACGCACTTCTTAAAACATACGGCGCTGACGTTGCCGAGCGCTTATCTTTATTGGCGGGGCACATAGCCGACAGCTCGGTCGGTGAAACAGGTCATATCTACTTTGACGGCTTTAACGATTTTACAGCTCAAGAGAAAAAGATAATAGAGGAGCTGCTAAAAAAAGGAGCAGAGATAACAATTTGCCTCACCTGTGATGTTGATGAAAGAGGCTCAGAATATAATAGTAAGGAAATCTTTGAGATACCCCGAAGAACCATAGCGGGGCTTCGTAAACTCCCCGGCGTTAAGATAAGTATCACAACAGCAGATACAAAATTAATGAGTGAAGACATGAAGCACCTCGAAAAGCATCTGTTTGATGATGTGCCTTTAAGATATGAGGGCAGTTCAAATGCCGTTGAAATCTATGATGCTCCGTCGCGATATACTGAGTGCGAATATGCTGCCGCTAAAATTTGGGAGCTGATAAAATCCGGATACAGATGGCGGGATATCAGCGTAATGGCACGAAATTGGGGAGAGTATGAACTGACCTGCGAGAGCGTTTTTGAGAAGTATGGTATTCCTTACTTCTCGAGTGGCAAGGCAGATATCATAAACAAACCTCCGATAGCGCTGATAGATGCAGCCCTTGAAATTGCTGCAGGGAGCTGGGAATATAAGTCCGTATTTAAGTATATAAAGACAGGACTCCTAAAGCTGAGTTTGCAGGATATTTCCATGCTTGAAAACTACGTACAGACATGGAATATTCGCGGCTCACTGTGGCAGCGGGAGTGGACAATGCCGCCGTCGGGATATAAACCTGTGGCAAAATCAAGTAAGGAATACAGCAAAAATGAAGAGCAATTAAAGCATATCAATCAGCTGCGTCAGCTTATAACTATGCCAATCATAAAGCTTCGTGAGGGTATAAAAGGTGAAACGGATATAAACTCAAAATTGCAAGCTTTGTATTCATTCATCACAGAGATTTCATTACCTGAAAGACTTTTGGAAAAAGCAGAGAGCTTTAGAAAAAATGAAAATCTCAGACTTGCCGATGAATATACACAGCTTCAAAGCATCACTGTAGACGCGATTGACCAAATGTATATGATACTCGGGGAAAGCAAAGTAAGCGAAGCTGAGTTTAGGAAATTAGTTGCACTTGTGCTGTCACAATATGATGTCGGGGTTATACCTATATCACTTGACAGAACGCCGATTGGCGGAATGTTAATGAGCCGCAGGCGTGATTTGAAGTGCCTGATTATACTCGGTGCTACAGATGAAAACCTGCCGACCTTGACGCAAGAGGGCAGGGTGCTTTCGGATAATGAGCGGGTAATACTCTCAAAGCTTGATACAAATATCTCGGCAGGGATTGAAGAGCGGCTCTACAGAGAGATGAACATGCTCTATCAAACGCTTACACTGCCTACAGATAAGCTGATAATGATGTATCCGTCAGTTGCAGGCAGCCGTCCCTCGTTTTTGATAAAAAGATTAAAGGATATGTTTGGTATATCAGAGAAAACACTGACGGAAGCAGAGTATAAAAGCACGGCCGAGGCTCCGTATCTTGAGCTGAGAAACCGAAGTATGTATCAAAATGAAGAACCGTGCAGAGAAAACCTAACAAAAAAGGCAGCCGAGATGCTCTACGGCGCTGATATGACACTCTCGGCAACACAGGTAAACAGGTACTATTCATGCCCGTACAAGCATTTTATGCAAAACGGACTTCGGCTTGAACCGAAAACACAAGCAGAGTTTGATGCCGCTTCCGCAGGAAACTTCATGCATTTTGTGCTCGACGGTGTGTTTAATGAAATCAAAGCAGGCAGGGGATTTAAGACGGCTGACGATGCTCTATGTGAGGAGCTGACAGCAAAGTATACAGACAGGTTTGTATCTGAGAAACTCTTTAATTTTGAGGGCAAAAACACACGTTTTGAGTATCTGTTCAGGCGCTATGAGCAGAGTGTCAAATATGTTGTAAACGATATGATTAATGAAATAAAAAGCTCCGATTTTGAACCATTGGAGTTTGAAATGGATTTATCGCAATTGTCCTCAGCACAGCGTGGTTTTATAGACAGAGCAGACGCATATGCCCATAATAACAAGCTGTATATGCGTGTGATTGACTACAAAACACGGAAAAAAGCATATGCTTTCGACCTTGGCGACATACTAAACGGCAGGGATATGCAGTTGCTTATATATCTCTTTGCGTTGCAAAAATACGGCAAAAACAAGCTAAACATGGATATTGAGCCTGCAGGGGTTTTATATGTCCCCGCAAGAGATGTGATTATAAACGCGGCGCGAAATGCGGACGATGACGAGATTAACAAAAAGCGACTCGGTGAAATGCGGCGCAGCGGCTTAATTGTTGACAATCCGGTTATTATAGAAGCAATGGAAAATGGCGAAAACAAGCGATATTTGCCTGTAAGCACAGCAAAAGACGGCACTTTGATGGGTGAGAGCATCATAAGCGATCAGCAAATTAAGCTGCTCTCAAAGCATGTAGATACTATGATGGAGCGTGCAAAAAAAGAGATTTTAGGTGGTGCAAACGGCTGCAAGCCATACTATAAAAGTGCCACGGATAACGCTTGCACATACTGTGAATACTTCGCTGTGTGCGGGTTTGACGAGCAAGCAGGTGACAGACGTTTGTATCAGGGGAAAATAAAAGCTGCTGCGGCATGGGAAAAGCTTGAAAAAGCTCCAAAGTAAGTGAGGTAGTTCCTTGAGTGAAGTAAAAAAGCAAATAAAATTTACAAAGCAACAGGAAGCAGCGATAAATCATCGCGGCGGCTCTTTGCTTGTTTCAAGCGGTGCAGGCTCGGGAAAAACAAAGGTTATTGTGGAGCGGCTGCTCGGCTACATAAACGAGGGATATAATATTGATGATTTCTTGATTATTACATATACGAGAGCGGCAGCACTCGAGCTTCGCAGCAGAATTTACGATGAAATAATGGAAAGGTTGATAATAGCACCGGAAAATACGCGTCTTCGCCGTCAATCCATGCTCGTTCGGTGTGCAAATATAGACACAATTCACGCGTTTTGTGGAATTATCTTAAGAGAAAATGCATACCTTGTCGACCTGCCGTCAGACTTTCGTGTTGCCGACGAGAACGAAAGTGACATCATAAAAAACGAGGTACTTGATGAAATGCTCAGCCGAACCTATGAGAGGATACACGAGGATTTCGGGTTAAAAACGCTCCTTGAGTTAATTATTGAGGGACGTGACGATAAAAAACTCGAAGAAATTTTGTTGGACATTCACAGACGCCTTATGAGCATTCCGAAACCGGAAAAATGGGTCGAAAATCAAATAGAAAAAAGTCGTATTACAGGCAGTGCTGATATCAGTGAGTTTGATTTCGGGAAATTTCTGATAGAAAAAATAAAGCGGACCGTGCAGTGCTGTTTCGAGAAAATGCTTGAAATTAAAGAAGAAATGCAAGGATTGCCTGATTTTGAAGCATCGTACGGCAGCAGCATTAACGAAACACTCAGTGCTATTGATGCTTTGCATAAAGCGCTTCAAAGCGGAAGCTGGGACGAAGCAGCACGCTTTAGAAATGTAGAATTTTCAAGACCTAAGCAAATAAGAGGATATGATGAATTAAAGGAAAAACGCAACTGGTGCAAGGGTGAACTCGGCAAGTGTTCAGAACTTTTAGAATACAGTTCGGCAGACCATATTGCAGATATGAAAGAACTTGCACCTGCTTATGAAGCTCTTTTAAGACTTGTTATAGAATTTAACAAAGACTATGCTGCCGAAAAGAAAAAGAGAGGCATAGTTGACTTTTCCGACCTTGAGCACCTGACACTATCTGTCTTGTTATCTGAGGATGCCGAAAATAAGAAGACAAAAATAGCGGAGACAGTATCAAAGCGCTTTAAGGAGATAATGATAGACGAATATCAGGATGTAAATGATATTCAAGACAGACTTTTTAATGCAATATCACAAGATTGCACCAATCTTTTTATGGTAGGGGACGTAAAACAGTCAATTTACCGCTTCAGATTGGCAGAACCTGCTATATTTCTTGATAAATATAAGAAATTTGCAGAGTTTAACCCGAGTAATAAAAATAATACAAACACAAAAATTGATTTATCAAGTAACTTTCGGTCGCATGCCGGAATATTAAATACCGTGAACAATATATTTTACTCTATTATGTCACAGGAACTCGGCGAGCTCAATTATACACAGGCGCAGGCATTAATACCGGGTAGAAGTGATAGCGAGAAAGGAAAACAAGGGAAGAAAGGAAAACAAGGAATAGAAAATGCAGCAGTTGAGCTTGACCTGCTCTCTCTCAGTGGTTTATCCGAAGCGGAAGATGAAGAAAGCCCGACCGCTGTTCAAATAGAAGCATGTCATGTAGCCGGCAGAATAAATGAAATGATAAAAACACCATATATGATACCCGATAAGGGTGGTAATCTTCGCCCTATAGAATATAGCGACATAGCAATACTCACAAGATCGGTAAAAGGTATATCATGGCAGTATGCAAATGCTCTGACTGATATAGGAATACCTGTAGATATATCACGCAGCGAAGACTTCTTTAATACGGTAGAGGTGACAGCTATATTATCGCTGCTTTCAGTGATAGATAATCCACTACAGGACATACCTCTCGCGGCTGTTTTATCCGGACCGGTATATAGGTTTTCGTCGACGCAACTTGCCGAAATCAGAGCGATAAACAGGAACATAAATTACTATGACGCATTAATAAGGTCGCAAGAACCTGATATGGTGTCGCAAGCAACAGCCTGCAAATGCAAAAGATTACTGGACGAGTTGGAAGAAATGCGAGAAGCAGTTGCAGACATGTCGTCTGACAGGTTCATATGGTACGTTTACAACAAGACAGGACTGCCTGGTATAGTTAGAGCAAAAAGAGACGGAGAGCGACGCCATGAAAATCTGCTTAAAATTGTCGAATGTGCAGCCTCTTTTGAGCAAAGCGGATATAAAGGAGTGTTCTCATTTTTAGGCTATATAAACGGGCTGAAAGAAAGAGGTGTGGACATAGGAAGCTCCTCGGGGGAGCAGAATACCAATGCCGTAAGAATACTAAGTATTCACAAATCGAAAGGATTGGAGTTTCCGGTTGTATTTTTAGTGAACACGGCAAAAAAGCATAATTATATGGATACAATGAAGCCGTTGATATTTCACAAAGAGCTCGGAATTGGCTCAATGTATATAGACCGGGAGCGAAGAATAAAGTATTCAACTCTAAAAAGAAGAGCAATAGCAGAGAAACTAAAAACAGAAATGCTCTCAGAGGAGCTTCGTGTCTTGTATGTTGCGATGACCCGTGCTATGGAAAAGCTTGTAATAACAGCCACATACGCCGATGCCGATAAAAGATTTGAAAAGATAGCGAATATGAGGGATAAAAACGGCAAGTTCGCACCGCAAGCACTCGCCACGCTCACTTATATGGCAGACTGGATACTTGCAGGTTTAATCGATGAAACAGAAGATGTGACTGTAAACAGACACTGCATTGAAGATAACTCAATAGAAGCCGTAAGAGCAGATGAAAACTCTCAGGAAAAACACAATGTAAGCGGGCAAGGTAATACGGAAACCGCAGATATAAAGTTTGATTTTGTTTATCCGCATATGAAAGAAACCGTTCTTCCGTCAAAATTAACTGTTACAGGAATAGAGAAACTAATTGATTTGGAAGCTCAAAGTGTTTCATGGATAAGAGAAGAGACGGCAAAAAGCGGGTCATATAGAGTTCCGAGCTTTATATCAAAGGCTGAAACCACTGCAACGCAAAGGGGAACGCTGCTTCACGACATAATGAGATACATAGACTATGATAAGTGTTCAAATGAAGACGAAATATCGGCATCATTGGAATTGCTGACAAAAAGAGGCATTTTAGATGAACGGGAAATAGAAAAAAGTGGCATAAATCTTGGCAAAATTGTCACTTTATTTAAGTCGGACTTAGGAAAAAGAATGCTTAGTACCTCAAATATGAAAAGAGAATTTAAGTTTTCGCTGCTCACTCCCGCAAATGAATATTTCCCTGATGCGGGTAGTGATAAAATACTGTTACAAGGTGTTATTGACTGTTTTTTTGAAGAAGACGGCGAATATGTGGTTGTTGACTACAAAACCGACAATATAACAAAGGATACGGTTGCAAAAAGAGCAGAAAAATACACTCCGCAGCTTGAAGCGTATGCAAAAGCTATAGAGCGTATTACCGCAGTGCGTGTAAAAGAGAAAATTATATACTTTTTCGCAATCGATACTTCGATAAGCGTGTAGCCGCCTGCTGCGCGAGAGGAGTATCCTTGAGATTTTCAGCGATATCAAACGCAATCTGATTTTCACCTGCAAGAATACAAAGTTCTATGCCACGGACAATGGCAGACAGTGCTTTTTCAATATCATTATCTTGTTCATATATTAAAAATGCTGCATTAACCATTGCCCCGGCTACCTTTACAGGGTCGTGGCTTTTTTCTGTCAGTTCATTCCAGAGTTCCAAACTCGCATCATGCCTGCCCATGCTTTCATTGCATATTGCCAGAGAGTTTGTTGTATCATTCCACATTTTGTTAAGTTTAAGCTCGCTTGCTATGCTGCGTGCTTTTGTGAGCTTTTCATGAGCTTTACCAAACTCACCCGTGTGCATGTGCATATATCCCTCCTCGCAAAAGAGGGAACATATAAACATATTATCATCGGGCTTGCAAGCATTAAAGGCCTGTTTTAATTTCGCAGAGAATATAACCTGCTCAGAAAGCTCCGTTAAAAGATACAGATATTTAGTTATATGCTTTACATATACATCGTATAGCTCAGTACGCTTTGAAGATTGAGCAAAAAATGCCTCTGTCATCATTATGTACTCATGCGCGATATCGTGTTTATTCATCAAGTCATAACAATCAACGAGCTTGGTTAATACCAAAGCGCGCTCATCGGGAAAGTCCTGTAATGTCGCTATTTGCAAGGCATTCAAGTAATTATCGGCAGCGTCCGTGAATTCCTTACATTTCGTTCTGGCATCACCAATTCTTATCAAAACAGAGAGCTGCGTGTCTTTATCGTTAATATTTTTGCTGACAGTGAGTGCATCGTTAAAAGACTTAATTGCTCTTTCGTAAGAAAGCTGCTTCATGTATAACTCGGCATTTTCGAGATAATGCCGAATTAGTTGTTTTTCCCGCCCGGGCTTATTTAAGACAAGCAATGCTTCGTCAATAAGAATATCCGCTTCATCTGCTGCAGGCATTTTGCTGCTTAATGAAGAAGTTTGCTTTACATACATGATATTGTCGGCATTTCGGTAAAGCATATCAGATAAAATAATGCTGTCCACATTGTCACTGATAGAAACAACGAGAAAAAACTCAGCTTCAATCACAAGAAGATTACTGAGCAGGTTAATTGTGAACGCATCAGCCTTGTCCAAATCATCAACGATGAAAACAGTTGGTTCAGATTTCACGCAGTCATATATAAACTTGACAAGAGTGTCCTTGTCATATTCCTCAGCGTAGTCATTGTTGGAGAGTGTTGCGTTTATGTAGTTGCTAATAAAATCGATAAACTCTTTGTCATATTTTTCACCGTATAAACGCACAAGCTGACGCAAAAGCTCTCTGAGAGCTTCATCATTTTCTTTTCCGATTGCGAAAAATACACTCACACCTTTTTTCAAAAGTGCGTCACTCAGCTGCTCTAAAATTGCGGTTTTTCCGGTGGAGTGCTCGCCATGCACGCACACGCAGTGCCTCTCGGAAGACCCGTCAAGACGGCTGTCATAATTATCAATTATAGCTTTAACGTGCTTATCCATTTCGTCAACCTCTGCACTAAAGTATAATACATATACATAAAGTTGACAATAGAGTAAGATTTCTGTCATAATACAAATGCAAAACGCCGGTGTGATGGAATGGTAGACGTGCTACGGAAAGGCTTGCAATTGCAAGGTGAATAGGGATATGAAAACTACGCTTACACGATTTATACACGAATAAAATACATTGATTCAATCCTGCAGCTAAAATCGTCACTTCCTAAGTGGCGATTTATTATAACCTTAATATTGACATAATAACCTCGCAAGGTTATAATAGGTTATAATAATAAAGGAATCGATTAAATGTTTAACTTATCTAAATTAATTGGTGTTGATATCGAGGCGAAGGCATGGGAAAAACCTCCGGGACTCCCGTACTTTATGTACGAAACATATGCTTTTTATAAAGCATTTATTGATGATGCAGAATGTATAATCGCTGAGCTCAAAGTCGAAACACCGGTGACACATGGGTTAGTAAATCATTTGAAAACAATCACTAACACCTTGAAATTACCGGTAGTATTAAAACTCAATGGAGTATCAAGGGAAAGAAAAAAAGAGTTAGTAGCAGCGCGCATACCGTTTATTACACCGGAGCAGGCTTATATTCCCTTTATAGGAATGTTTCTACAGGATAAAATGTATATAGAACCAAAGGCCAAAGAAAAATTCATGCCGTCTGCTCAACTTCTCTTATTTAGCTATCTGTATCAAAGCAATAACAGGATGCAAACAAACCCGATAGCAGAAAAGATTGGTGTCACACCAATGCAAATAACTCGAGCCGTACGTCAACTTCAACGATTAAACATAATTGATGTGAGTAAAGAAGGCAGGCAACTGGTAATTTCCGGGAAACTGCCACATAAAGAATTATTTGAACATGCAACAAACTACTTTATTGATCCTGTTCATGAAGTATTATATATGGAGAGAAGTGAAAAGATTACGAGTATTCCGCACGCAGGATTTTCTGCAATATCAAAAATGACCATGCTCTCTGACTCCGCTGTGCCAACATATGCTTACTATAGTAAAAAAGAACGATTATCCGGTGAATATGGATTATCAAACAAAGATAAACAAGTCCGGGTAGAAATATGGAAATATCCGCCTAATGCTTTATCAACGAATAAAAAATGCGCAGACCCTCTATCTGTCATCGTTTCTATTAAAGATGAATGGAATGATCCCCGGGTCGAGGAAGCTATAGATTCAATTACGAATGAATTGTGGGGGTAAATTATGGAAAACAGCATACTCGAAAGAGTTAACAGTTTTAGAGAATGGTTTCACGGATATGAAGATAATTACTTAATTATAGGAGGCACTGCTTGCTCATTATTACTCAGTAAGCAAGGAGAGAGCTTTAGAGCCACAAAGGATGTTGATGTAGTCTTGATTCTTGAAATCTTAAATGCAGACTTTGGTAAACGTTTTTGGGAATACATTGTTGAGGCAGGGTATAAGCACTGCAATAAAAGCACCGGCAAGCCGCAATATTTCCGGTTTTATGAACCAAAATCAAATATGTATCCAGAGATGATTGAGCTTTTCTCACGGCACGTCGAGAGTTTTGTACTACCTGATAACGCTGTAATTACTCCAATTCCTATAGACGATGATATATCAAGTCTGTCAGCAATACTTCTT
>Ga0123356_10002024_pt1 | contig 21900 bp, 17 predicted proteins | sample TergutEmb28metaG_2_FD_92546 | JGI IMG/M metagenome (GOLD analysis project Ga0123356, IMG submission 92546) | Embiratermes neotenicus P3 segment gut microbial communities from Petit-Saut dam, French Guiana - Emb289 P3 | ecosystem: Host-associated > Arthropoda: Insects > Digestive system > Gut ... | reverse complement strand
GTCACCACTGGTGATGACGGCGCGGCCGAGGTGCTTACCGCGGGCCAGGCAGTCGAGCCAGGCGACGGTGTAGCCGTACCGGTCATCCGCATCGGTCAGGTAGGACATGGCCTCGTCCACATCTGCCGCGCGAAGCGTGTCGACCCTGACCCTGGATGTCTCGACCCTGGTGAGCTGAATTGCTGCTCGCAGGATGATCCCGGTCAGTCCCATCCCGCCGGCGGTCGCCCAGAAGAGCTTCGGCTCCCCGTCCGGGGTCACGTGCACCTGCTCGCCGCTCGGCAGTACCAGGTCGAACCAGCGCACGTGGCGGGCGAAGCTGCCGGCCCGGTGATGGTTCTTGCCGTGTACGTCCGCCGCGATCGCGCCGCCGATCGTGACCTGGCGGGTGCCGGGAGAGACAGGCACGAACCAGCCATACGGCAGCGCGGCGATCATCAGCTGCTCGAGACTGACGCCTGCTTCGCAGACGACCTCGCCGCCCGCCGCGTCGATGCCCGCGATCCGGTTCAGCCGCGTCGTCAGGACGACGAGGCCGCCGTCGTTCTGCGCCGCGTTGTTGTAACTGCGGCCAAGGCCGCGGGCGATGACTCCTCGGTCTGGCGCCGCTGCGAGTAGCGCGGGGATCTGGTCAGCGCCGCCCGGCTCGGCCACCCGCGCGCGCGTGGGGGAGATGCGCCCCCAGCCCGTCAGCGCTTCCATCCGGTCAGTCATGCCCCCACGCTACGGCCCGGGCTCCACCGGAAGCCGAGCTGGCCCGCGACGAAGCGCATGGTCAGGTCGAAGGCCCGGGCTCCGTCGACGGCGGGGTCGTCGAGTGCGAGCTGGACGGTCATCCCGTCGAGCAGCGCGGACATGCAGATAGCGAAGCTGGCCGCGTCGACGTCGCGGAACTCGCCGGCTGCCTGGCCAGCCCGGACGAGTGAGGCGATCGCCTCGCGCCACCGCTCATCCGACTCTCGCCGGACGCTGGCGACGACCTCGTTCCTGGCCGACTGGGTCCAGAATTCGAGCCAGAGCTGCCACGAGTCATGCAGCGCCGGGCCGGCCGCGGCCAGGCAGGTCATCGCGACGAACTCCTCAAGCCGCGCCGCCGCGGTCGGCAGGTTCGCGATCCGGGACTGGCCGACGGCGTACCAGGCGTCCTCATAGGAACGGATGGCCTCGGTCAGCAGCTGGTCTTTGGTTTTGTAGTAGTAGATGACCAGCGCCGGGCTGACGCCAGCTCGCTCGGCGACATCGGCGATCCGGGTGTCCGCGTATCCGCGCTCGGAGATCATGTCCAGCGCAGCTGCCAGCATCTGCGCCCGGCGCTGATCCGCGGTACCGGGCGCGCCGTCGTGGCGGCTCGTATCCGGGACTGTCATCGCGGCGCGTCCTCTCCGGCACCGCTGCCATGCGGGTTCTCGTGACGTCATCCTGAGGCTAGCACGGTGCCCGACTGAACATTCAGTCAAGTCGGCAAGTTAAGAATAGTTGACATGGTGTCCGGTCTGCTTTACATTAGGCTGTGTCAAGAATATTTGACATGGTCAGTCAGTACGGAGGAGCGATGTCGTACGAAGAAAAGGGCACCTGGGCCTACCTGGTGACCAGCGCGGCAGCGTACGCGGTCTACCTCGGCATCATGGTCGGACGACTGCAGGGGACGCCGGTAGCGCAGGTGTCCTACGGCTGGGTGCTGCTGTGGACGGTCGTCGCCTCGGTAATCGCGTCGACGATGGTTCGCACGCTGCTCGAGACCGTCAGCCCCAGCGACAGTCGGCGCAGGGACATGCGGGACAAAGACATCTACCGGTTCGGCGAATACGCCAGCCGCTGGTTCATCGTCGTCGGCGCAGCGGCCGGCTTCTTCATGGCGCTGGCACGGTGGGACTACTTCTGGATCGCCAACGTCATCTACCTCGGGTTCGTGCTGTGGGCGGTGGCCGGGTCCGTGATCAAGCTGGTCGCTTACCGGCGTGGGCTCTAGGCACCGTCATGAGCAAGCCGACCAGGATTACCAACGCAATCCGCGCGCTGCGGTTCACGCACGGGGAGATGACGCAGGCACAGCTAGCGGAGCGGATCGGGGTGACCCGGCAGACCGTCATCGCCATCGAGCAGGGCAGATATTCTCCCTCACTGGAGATGGCCTTCCAGATTGCCCTGGTGTTCCGGGTGCCGCTCGACGAGGTGTTCCAGTATCCAGACGGCAACAGAGGCGCGCGATGAGAGTCAGCATCTCTGGTGGTGGTTCGGCCGATCCGGTCGCCGCACGCGTTCGACACGACAGGGATGAGCCCGGATGCGACCGCCGCCCAGGTCCGCGACGGCCTGATCGCCAACCGCTACCTGCTCTGAGCCAGCCTGAGTCACGCGTCGTCGGCTGGCTCCGCGCGATACTCGGTCGTGTTCGGGATCGCGGTCAGCTCGGGCAGCGGGTGCCGGTGCGGCACCGGCAGCGGCAGGCTTCGCTCGCTGCCATGAATCGACGAGGCGCTGAGATGATAGGTCTCGAGCTCGCCGATGAAGTCGGGATCGGCGTACGGGCGGCCATCGACCACCGGTCCCTGCTCCCGGTTCATGATGGCCGTGATGTCCTGTCCGCTGATCGTCCGGTGCGCCTCCAGCGCATGCCCGATCGCGAGGACGCTGACCCGGTTCTCGGTGAGCATCGCACCTGTCCGGTCCGCCAGCATCGCCATCCTGGCCTCGGCTCGCTTGCCGAGGGTGGTCTCCAGGACGTTCCGGTCCGTGCCGTCGAGGACCGGGTGCGCTTCCTGCCCTGCTAGGGTCGCGGAGAACGAGCCGTACTGGCCGCCCATGCCCCATCGGCCCTCCATGTTCAGGGAGATCGCCGTCGCGGTGTGCAGGTCGCCGGACACGCCCGAACTCGAGTCGTCGCCGAAGAACATCTTCTCCCCGACCAGCGAGGCGAGGCTCACCATGATGTCGGCCTCGTACTCGCTGCGCCAGCGGGTGAACTGCTCCTCGATCGGGATCGGCGCGACGAAGCCCAGGTGGTTGTCGCCCTTCTGGATTGTCGCCGTCTCGATGTCATTGCGCTTCTGCGCCAGGTAGCTGACGACGGCGTGGCAGGCCTCGTGGATCGCGACAGCGTGCCGCTCCCGGTCGATGTAGTCGACACCCTCGGACGGCCCCACGCTCTTCGACAGCTTGGCCTTGAGCACGTCCGACCAGCTGATAGTCGTCCGGCCGTCGCGCAGCGCAATGATCAGCGCCTCGTTCACCAGGTCCTTGATGGTGGCACCGGTCGCGTACGGGGTCATGTTCGCGAGCTGGTCCATCTGCTCCGACGTCACCTCGTGACTCACCTTGGCGAAGTAGCCCTCGTAGGTGCGCTTCCGGCCTTCCTTGGACGGGTAGCCGACGTGGTAGATCCGGTCGATCCGGCCGGGACGCAGCAGCGCAGGATCCAGGGCGGCGACCAGGTTGGTCGCCATCACGATGAGGATGCGGTACTTGGGCGGGGGCTTCGGCCGCATGCCGAGCGTGCGCCGGATCACTCGGTTGACAAAACCCCGCGGCTTCTTCAGGCCAGACATCTCGGTCAGCAGCGCCTGCAGCGTGCCCATGCCGCCGCCGCCCATCATCCCGCCGGCCGGCATGATCTGCCGGAACCGGCCAGTCGGCCGGGGCGCGGGCTCGGCGGCCGCCGCGTCCGCGAGCAGCATGGCCCGGGAGTCCTGCGACAAGTAGCTGAAGCCGTGGCAGCCAGCGAACGGGCTGGCCGGGTGGGCGCCGTGACCGCCGCCAGCCGGGTCTGCCCCGAAGCCCTGCACGCCGGGCTGGCCGCCGACGCTGCCGCCGCGGCTGCCGAGCGAGTCGGCCTCGTCGAAGAAGACGATCACGCCGCCGTACCGGACTGATAGCTTGCGCAGCTTGCGGAACAGGCCCTTCACCTTCAGGATGCCGACGCCGAAGAACATGTTGATGAACGCGCCGGGGTCGACGAACACGTACGGCTTGCCGGTCTCGCCGGCGATCGCCTCGGCCATGAGCGTCTTGCCGGTACCCGGCGGCCCCCACAGGAGGATGCCACCGGGGACGTAGCCGCCATGATCCTCGATCGACTCCGGGTCGTCGAGGAACAGCATGTTCTCCTTGACCCGCTCGACCACGTGATCCTGGCCCCACACGTCGGAGAACCTGGTCGTGATGTCGCCGGGGTTGTAGGTGTCCACGCCGCCCTTGGACATGAACCAGAAGAGCAGCGCGATCTGGCTGACACCGAGCAGCATGATGGCGACGATGTAGAGGATGAGCGGCGCCTCGCGGTAGAGCGCACCGGGCACCTGGAACAGGCCCTGGACCGGCGAGGTGTGGTAGATCAGGCCGAAGATGATCGCGACGATCGCAATCCAGAACACCCACCGGGAAACGCGGCCAATCCGGAATCGGGTGTAGTCGCTCATCCGGTGTGCGAGCTTGTCGCTGCGCCCGAACATCGCGTTCGACGCGCGGTAAGCAGGCCGCGAGTTCTCCGTCACCAGGTAGTAGAACTGGCGGAGAACTTCGATCGCGAGCAGGATGACGAGCCAGCGGCCCGCCCCGGACCCGACCTGGAGCTGCTGCTTCGCGGCGTCGCGGAAGCCCAGCACCGGGTCGGTCGACATCTGGTACCAGACCACGATGAACCAGAGCCCGATGATCAGCACGCTGAACTTGAGCCGGTCCCAGGGCACGAGGCGCTTACGGGTCAGCCGCTCAGAGTCGCGCAGATTGGCCTGCTGACGCCGCCGCAAGCTCCGGCGAGACCGCCGGTTAGGGCTCGGTGGTGGTGGCGGTGGCGGTGGTGGCCAGGACATCAGGAACCTCGCACGGTGAACGAGTCGACGACTGCCTTGATCTGCGCCGCGTGCGAGGCAAAGCAGTCCTGGTAGCACTGCACCAGGAGCAGGTACAGCTTGGTTGTGTCACTATTCGTCAGAACGGTCTGGTCGAAGGCATCCGGCAGCCCGCCGACATCGAACTCGTACAGCTCGTTGATGCCGTGGATGCCGCCCGCTTCCGAGATCACTGTGCTGGAGACCAGGGCGAAACCGGTGATGGTGTCGCCCGCTGCCTGGGCTGCCTGCCTGGCCTGGGACGTGACCGGGAACAGAAGGTCGCGCATCTCGTCGAAGGACAGCGCCGATCGGAGCGCGTCCTTGAGGTTCTGCACGCTCGCGTACACGGCGGGCGTGTGCGAGCCGACGAGCAGGGTGCTCAGGGCGGGCGCCTGCACTCCGGAGTACGCGCGTGACCAGATAAACGAGCCGCCCTGCGGCCCGGCGGCCGAGTTAGTGAGGAGGCTGGTCTGGATGGCGGCGACTTTGTCGGGGCTGACCTGCGGCCAGGTCGTCGGCACCTTGAAATACGCGTGATCGGCATTGTCCGCCGCGTATTGATAGGCGGGCGCCCCGCATCCGGCGAGTAGTGCCAGGGCAGCTCCCGCTGTGGCGAATGCGGCCGCAGTCCGGCGGAGCTGCCGCTTCAATCTGGCCCTCCCGTTCCGAGGTAGCCGCCAGCCCCGGGCCGGCCGCAGGCCCTCTATCGAGTATGTGTTGCCACATCCGACGCCTTCAACCCTGGCATACATATCAGGGGCTCGTGATAATTCTGTTATAAAAGACTAGCGCCCGCCAGCCCAGCAGTGCCAGCGCCAGGAAGGCGAACGTTACCCCAATAAATGCGGGCGCTGTGCCTTGTCCGGCGGCGACCCGGATAGCCATCCCGAGGCCGGCAGCGCCAATCCAGGCGCCAAGGCCGCCGGGCCGGATGGCCGTCGGCTTTCGCCAGAACCGGACCGCCCAGAGCCCGATTGCGAGGCCAGCCAGGAATGGCCACGCGGTGTAAATGATTCCGGCCAGGGTGTCCCCGTCGTGGTGAGAGTGCCGTCCGATGACCACGAACGCGAGCACAGAGCAGACGTCGAGGAGCATTGCGATGACAACCGGGCGGCGCATCCGGTTACCGTATCCGACACGCGCAGTGGGAGGGAACGGGCCGGTCAGGGCTGGTCTAGGCTCGCTGTGATGCCGACGCTGCTGATCATCCATCACACCCCCTCGCCGGCCTTGCAGGCGATGTTCGAGGCAGTTGCCGACGGCGCCCGGACCGACGAGGTCGAGGGCGTCGATGTCCTGGTCCGCCCGGCGCTGACGGCGGCCGAGGCGGATGTGCTCGAAGCGGATGGCTATTTGCTCGGCACCCCCGCCAACATCGGCTACATGTCGGGCGCCCTCAAGCACTTCTTCGACGGCATCTACTACCCGTGCCTGGAGGCGACCAGGCGGCGGCCGTACGGCCTGTATGTGCACGGTGCCAGCGACACCTCCGGCGCGGTCCGTGCGGTCGAGTCGATAACGGGCGGCCTGGGCTGGCAGGCGGTCCGGCCCGCCGTGACGGTGGTTGGTCCGCCCGCCAAGGCTGACCTGCAAGCGTGCTGGGAACTGGGCGCGCTGCTGGCCGCGAAGGTGGCGGGGGAGCTTGGCTGATGATCCTCAGCGTCACCCTCAACCCGGCACTGCACGTGGACTATGACGCCGAGCGGGTGCAGCTCGGGGCGGAAAACCCGGTCTCTCGTGTCCGGCACTACGCGGGTGGTCGCGGGCTGACCGTAGCGCGGCTGCTCCACACGTTCGGGCACGAGGTGACCGTTGCGGGGCTGGCCGGCGGCTCGGCGGGTGAGCTGCTCAGGATCGCCCTCGCCAGGGCGGGGGTGGCCGCCCGGTTCACTCTCATCGGTGCCGAGACCCGCCGGGTGGTGAGCGTCGCCGATACCGCGGCCGCCACCATGACGGTTTTCCGCGAGCCCGCCCCGTACATCACTACCGAGGAACTCGGCCGGCTGGCCGCTGACTACCGGGGGCTGCTGGACGGGGCGACGGCAGTGGTACTGAGCGGGAGCCTGCCCGCTGGTCTGCCACCCGACATCTACGGCTCCCTGACCAGCTACGCCGCGACCGCGGGCATACCAGTCGTGCTGGACGCGGGAGGTCCGGAATTGCGGTACGGAGCCGCGCGCGGTCCGGCCGTGGTCATCCCCGAGCCCGGGGACGAAGCGGGGCTGGAGACAGCCGGCGCCACCGCGGTCGTGGTCGCCGCCAGGCGCGGCCTGCGCGCGCTGACGCCGCATGGTCAGTGGCAGGCTGAGCTCCGGGAGTCCGCCGAGCCGTCGGTGCTGGCAAGGGACGGCCTGGTGGCGGGGTTCGTGCCGGGCGCTGCCCTCGGCTGGTCCTGGCCGGACATGCTGCGGCACGCGCTGGCGCTCGCCTCATCGGTATCGGCTGACGGTGAGGTCGACCTGGACGCCTACGAGCTGGTGCTGTCAGGGGTAACCGTCACCGGGCCTCTTTCGTAGCACCAGCAGCAGGTTCCACGTGACGACCTCACGCAGGCCGGGAAGCAGCAGCACGACTCGCGACCAGCTCGGATAGTAGCGCGGCTGCGCGGCCAGCACGGCGACGTCGCGGCGTGCCCGTACGCCGCGCAGCGTCGGGCCGACATGCACAGGGAACAACCCCGTTCCGGGCCTATTCTTGGGCCGCCGGCCCGTCCTGCGGATGTACCGGCGCTCGGCGTACCCGGCGCCCAGGTAGTGCCACGGCGCCATCTCATGGCCGCCCCAGGGCGAGTACCAGTTCGTGAAGGCCAGGTAGATGACCCCGCCCGGGCGGGTGACGCGGATCATCTCCGCCAGCATGGCGGCGGGGCCGGCGACATGCTCCAGCACGTTGGATGAGAAGCAGACGTCGACGCCGCCGTCGGCGACCGGGAGAGCCATCCCGTCGCCGCGGACCGCGCCGCCGGGCGGCACGCCCCCGGCCTGCAGTTCGGCCAGGTCGGGCTCGACCAGCAGGCAGCGCGCGCCACGTGCGCGGAACGCCGCGGTGAAGTGACCGGGCCCGCCGCCCACGTCGAGCACCGTCCGGCCAGGCAGGGCGGCGTACCGCGCGACCTGGGTCACCGAGTCGTCGGCCAGCTCGCGGTAGAACCGTTCCGGGTCGGACTGCTCGGCCAGGAACAGCCGGAACAGCCGAACAGCCCGGCCCATTCGGCCTCCAAGGTCGTAATGTGCGCAGCTACAGTAACGCGTGACCAGACCGAGGCCGGATGCGACTGCCGCGGCGGCGGTGGCCGGCCTCGGACTCGGGCTGCTCGCGCTCGGCCCTGGCCTTCGGCCTGGCTACCTGCTGGCGTACGACATGGTGTTCGTCCCGGCGCCGCGATTCTCCGCAACGATGTTCGGCCTGACCGGCACTGTGCCGCGGGCGGTGCCCAGTGACGCCGTGGTGACTGCGCTCGCCCAGGTGCTGCCCGCCGACCTGGTGCAGAAGTGCCTGCTGCTCGGGATCTTCGTGCTGGCGTGTGCCGGCGTCGCCCGGCTGCTGGCGGGCGAGCCGTGCCCGGCCAGGCTCGCGGCCGGAGTCTTCTACGCGTGGAATCCCTTTGTCGCGGAGCGGCTGCTGATCGGGCAGTGGGCGCTCCTGCTCGGGTATGCCGGGCTGCCGTGGTTGCTCACGGCGGCCTGCCGTCCGGTCGGCGCGGACGGGTGGTGGCGCTGGTCCGCCCGGCTAGGCCTCGCGCTCCTGCCGGCCGCCGTGGGCGGTTTTGCCGCCATCGCGATCTCCGCGCTGGTGGCGGTCCCGGCTGCCGCGCTTCTGCGTGGCGGCTGGCGTCACCGGGTCACGGGCACGGCCGTCGCACTCGGCCTGCTCGTGGTGCTGAGCCTCCCGTGGCTGGTCCCGTCGCTGACACGCACAGTGCCGGGCAGCCCGCTGGGAGTGGCGCTGTTCGCCGCGCGGGCCGATACGCCGTTCGGCTCTGCCGGCAGCGTTCTCCTGCTCGGTGGCGAGTGGAATGCGCAGACGGTGCCCGCCGGCTACGGCGGCGCGGTCGCTGGATTCTGGCTGTGCCTGGTCGTCGTGGCGCTGGCGGGATACCTGCTGCTGGGCCGGGGCCGCTGGCCGGGCGCTGGCGTGGCAGCCGTGGCCGGGCTAGTCCTGGCCCTGCTCGGAGTGACCGGTCCTGGTCAGCATCTGCTCCGGGCCCTGATCGGCACATGGGGCGGTTTCGCGGTGCTGCGCGACGGCCAGCAGTTCGCGGCGCCGCTGGCGCTGGCCGAGGCGGCCGGGTTCGGCCTCGCTGTCCGCTGGGTGCTGCGGGCGGCCCGGCCGGCCGCAGTGCTACGGGAGGGAACGGCCGTGGCGGCTGCCGCGCTTGTGGTCGCGCCCGTGGCGTTCCTGCCTGGTCTGGCCTGGGGCGCGGCGAACCGGCTCCGTCCGGTCGAGTACCCGGCCAGCTGGCTCGCCGTCCGCCGGCTGGTGAACGCGGATCCCGCGGCTGGCAGTGTGCTGGTGCTGCCGTGGGCGGCGTACCGCAGGCCGGCCTGGAACCACGGCGAGGCGGTGCTCGATCCCTGGCCGAGGCTGCTGACGCGGACGGTCATCTGGAACGACGGCGTCCAGGTGGGCTCCGTGACGCTGCCGCCCGAGAACCCGAGCGCGACCGCGCTGACCGCGTCGGTGTCCTCCGGCCGGCCGCTGACCGCGCGCCTCGCGGCGTCCGGGGTGCGCTACGTGATCGACGATGTGGGCGCCGTGTCCCCGTCGGTGCAGGAGCGGCTGCTGCCGGGCTGCACCGTCGCCTATTCCGCGCCGGGTATCGCGGTGTACAGGGTGCCGTGACGGATCCAGTGACCTGCCGCTATGCTGACCGCCTAACCTGGCGAGAGCGATCGTCGGCCGGCGGAAGGGATGGCGATGCGGGGCGTGCTCATAGCGGCGCTGATCGGCGCGGTCCTGGCTGTCGGTGCGGGATTCGGTACGGGCGCGGTCCTGTCAGGCGCTACTAACGGCAAGCCGGTGAACACGACGCTGTTCAATTACGGGCAGCGCTGAGCCGGGCGGAGAAGTTCGCGCCGTACCGGGCCGGTTAATGGGCTGAGGACGGTAGGCCGGTGCGGCCATGGCTGGAAATTGTCATTCCTGCGCGGAACGAGGAGCGCCGGCTGCCTGCTGGCCTGACTGAGCTGTCCGCAGCGGCCGCGGCGCTGCCGCCAGGCATCACCATCGTCGTCGTCGACAACGCCAGCGACGACCGGACCGCTGACATCGTGCGCGAGTGGCCGGCCGGCGAGGTGCCGGTCCGGCTGCTGCGCTGCGACCGGCCAGGCAAGGGCGCCGCCGTCCGCGCCGGGCTGCTCGCCACGAGCGCGCCCTACGTAGGCTTCTGCGACGCGGACATGGCTACCGATCCGGTGGCGATCGCCGCGGCCGCCAGGCTGCTGCGGGCCGGCCACCCGGTCGTTCTCGGCTCCCGGTCCCACCCCGGCTCCGATGTGGAAGACCGGCACACCGTCATCCGGCGGGCGGGGGCGGCCGTCTTCCGCGCGGCGACCAGGGTCATCGTCCCTGACGTCGCCGATACCCAGTGCGGCTTCAAGTTCTTCCGCGGCGAGATAGCAAGGGCGGCAGCCGCCCAGCTCCGGGTGACAGGGTTCGCCTTCGATGTCGAGCTGATCGCCCGGTGCGTGCAACTGGGCGCGACGCCGGTGGAGATCCCGGTCCGGTGGCGGGACGTGAGCGGATCCACCTTTTCTGTCTGGCGGCACTCGGCGTCGTCCTTTGCCGAGCTCGCGCTGGCCTGGCGGGCGCTCCGGTCGGCGCCCGCCGCGGCGGCGCCGGACACGACCGGCTGGAGCACCGACACCCCCGCCGCCCCGGTGGCGCTCGGCGGGACGGAAGTGCCGTGACCGATATGCCCCGGCCTGCTGACGTGAACGGCCTGCGGGTGGCCGTCGTGAACTGGCGGGACCCGTGGCATCCGAGCGCGGGCGGAGCTGAGCAGTACGCGTGGCACATGGCCGCCGGCCTGGTCGCCCGTGGTGCCCGGGTGTGCTACCTGACGGCGCGCGCGCCCGGCCAGTCCCGCCGGGAAGTCCGGGACGGAGTGGAAATCGTCCGCGCTGGCTCCCGGCTCTCGGTCTACCCGCGTGCCCTTGGCCGGCTTGCCGTCCGCCGCTGGTCGTTCGACGTCGTCCTTGACTGCCAGAACGGGATCCCGTTCTTCACGCCGTGGGTGCTGCCGCGACGCGTCCCGGTGCTGTGCATCATGCACCACGTGCACGACGCGCAGTTCGGCGTGCATTTCTCGCCGGCCATGGCTGCGATCGGCCGGTTTCTCGAAGGGCCGGTCTCTCGGCGGGTCTACCGGCGGTACGCGTGCGTGGCGGTGTCCCAGTCGACGGTGACCGCCATGCGAGAGCGCCTGCACTGGACCGGGCCCATTCACGTCGTCCCGAACGGCCTGGCTGCCGAGTGCTTCGAGAGCCCTGGTCCGGCCGCCGCAGACGTGACGACACTGACCTGGGTGGGCAGGCTCGTCGCGCACAAACGTGCCGAGCTGCTGCTGGATATCGCGGCGCACCTCCACGACGTCGTCATCGAGGTAATCGGGCGCGGCCCCTCGTCGGCCGCGCTCGCGGCGAAGATCACTGCTTGTGGCCTGGCCGATCAGGTCCGGCTGCGCGGCTTCCTGCCCGAGGCAGACAAGCGGGCCGCGGTGGCTGGCTCGCTGCTGCATCTCAACACGTCGCAGGGCGAGGGCTGGGGCCTGTGCGTGCTCGAGGCGGCTGCGCTCGGCGTGCCGACGGTGGCTTACGACGTCGACGGGCTGCGGGACGCCGTCCGCGACGGCGAGACCGGCTGGCTGGTGCGGGCGGATCAGCGCATCGAGGACGTCACCGAGCGTGCCGTCAAAGAGCTGTCCGATCCGGCCCGGCAGGCCGAGATCGCGGCGGCGTGCCGTCGCTGGGCCGGGCAGTTCGACTGGGATCACAGCGTCGCCCAGGTAGCAGAACTCATCGTCGCGGCGCAACACGGCAATGCTTGAGGCACCGCGGCAGGCACCGGCGTCCACGGGCACGCCGGGCCTGCTGGCCCGGCGGCGGATCAGCGCGCCGGTCAACGACCGCCGCTACTGGCTCATCGTGTGCTGCGTGGTGCTGGTCGCGCTCGCCTTCGGATCGCACCCGGGCCAGATCCTCGCGGACACCAAGATCGACCTCGCCATCAACCCGGCCGGCTTTCTCCAGCGGGCCCTCCACCTCTGGGATCCGTCGCAGTTCGGTCAGCTGCAGAACCAGGCGGTTGGCTACTTCTTCCCCATCGGGCCGTTCTTCCTGCTCGGGAAGCTCGCAGGCTTGCCCGGCTGGATCACGCAGCGGCTGTGGATCAGCTTCATCCTGCTCGCAGCCTTCCTCGGCGTGATCCGGCTGTCCCGCGTGCTTGGCATCGGATCGCAGTATTCGCAGCTCGTCGCGGGGATGGCCTACGCGCTGTCGCCGATAGCGCTGAGCCTGCTCGGCTACGACTCGGCCCAGGTCCTGCCCGGAGCCATGCTGCCGTGCATCCTCGCGCCGCTCGTGCTCGCCGTGCGGGCGGGCCCGGCCGCGACGCCGGGTCAGCGGGCGCGGCTCGCAGCACAGTCGGCCGTAGCGGTCGCCCTGTGCAGTGGTGTCAATGCGGCCGCGACCGGAGCCGTGCTCGTTCCGGCCCTTATCTATCTTTGTGCCGCGGGGCGGTCCGCGCCGCGGTGGCGGATCCTCGCCTGGTGGGTGCCGGCGGTGCTGCTGGCCACCCTGTGGTGGCTGTACCCGCTCGTGCTGCTCGGCAAGTACGGAGCGTCATTCCTCCCGTACACCGAGAGCGCCAGCAGCACGACCTCCGTGACAGGTCTGTTCAACACGCTGCGGGGAACCGAGGACTGGCTCGCCAACCTGACGTCAGACCGGCAGCCGTGGCTGCCCGCCGGCTTTGAGATCTCGACCGGGGCGCTGCCGACGATCATCACCGGCCTGATCGCGGGGCTCGGGCTCACCGGCCTGGTCAGCCGGAGGATGCCGCATCGCCGGTTCCTGCTCGGGCTGCTGCTCGCCGGCGTTGTCGTCGTCGTGACGGGCTCCGTCAGCGTGCTCGGCTTTCCGCTGGTCAAGAGCCTCGACACCATCATCAACGGCCCGCTCGCGCCGCTGCGGAACTTCGACAAGTTCGACCCGCTCATCCGGCTGCCGATCGCGCTCGGCCTGGCGAGCCTGCTCGCCGAGGCTGGCGCGCTTGCCAGGTTCCAGCGCCGCGCCGTGCTGACGGCGACCGGCGCCGGCGCCGTTGGCCTGCTGGTGCTGCCGGTATTTATCGGCGGGCTTTCGGTGCCCGGCTCCTTCACGAGCGTCCCGTCCTACTGGACCAGCGCGGCCGGCTGGCTGAGCCGGCACGTCGGGACCTCGGCGGTGCTCGAGGAACCGGGCGCCCGGTTCGGCCAGTACACCTGGGGCAGCCCGCTCGACGACATCCTGCAGCCGCTCTTCGTCGGCGACTGGGCCAGCAGCCAGCTGGGTGTCATCGGCTCGGTCGGCAACACCAGGCTGCTCGAGACGATCGATCAGCGCATGTCCGCCGGAGCTGGCTCCGCCGGGCTCACGCAGCTGCTCGGCCGGATGGGTGTCCGGTACGTCGTGGTGCGCAACGACCTGCTCCGGGCCGACCTGCGGCAGGCCTGGCCAGCCCGGATCCACGACGCTCTCGCGTCGTCGCCCGGCATGGTGAAGGTCGCGCAGTTCGGCTCGCCTCCCGCCCCGAATCGGGCGACGGCCGGCGATGCGGCGAGCGACTTTGACCCGCCGTACCCGCCGGTCGAGATCTACCAGGTCGGCGGCGCCCAGCCGGCCGCGGTCGTCCAGCCGACGGCCGGGACGCTGCGGGTCTTCGGCGCACCGGACGCCTTGCTTCCGCTCGCCGACCAGGGCGTGCTGGCGGGCCGGCCGGTGCTGCTGAACGGCGACGCGGCGCAGGTGCGCGCCAGTGCCGCCGTGGTGACGGACTCGCTCCGGCGCCGGGTCCGCAACTTCGGCGAGATCCGGGACGACTATTCGCCCACGCTCACGTCCGGTCAGGCGCTGAAGACCTTCGAGGCAGTTGCCGACTTCACCGAGCCGGGATGGTTGCCGTACGAGACGGTGGCGAGCTACACCGGGATCGCGAGCGTGTGGGCCTCCTCCTCCGATTCCGATATCAGTGCGCCGGCGAACCAGAGCGGAACGGGGTTGCTTCCCTTCGCGGCCGTCGACGGGAACCTCAGCACTGTGTGGGAGTCAGGGAGCAAGACCGGCCCGCTCCGGCAGTGGGTCGAGATCAAGTTCGACTCCGCGATCAATCCAGGCCACATCCGGGTGGCGTTTGCCGACAACCCGGCGATCGGGCCTCCGGTAACCGCCGTGCAGGTCCAGACCAAGGCGGGCCGCGTCACGGAGCGGGTACGTGCCACGAGCCGGTATCAGGTGCTGCGGGTGCCGCCCGGCAAGACCATATGGCTGCGGGTGCGGGCGACCGCGGTGCGCGGATCGTGGACGGCCGGGCGCAGCCAGGTGGGCATCGAGGAGATCTCGATCCCCGGTGTGCGCGCAACTCGCACCATCAAGGCTCCTTATGTGCAGCTGCCCGGAGGTGCAGATCCGGCGGCGATCGTGCTCGCCAAGGCCGAGCCGCAGCCCTCTGGGTGCATGCTGACCTCCGCGCGGTGGGTGTGCTCGCCAGCCCTGGTGACGCCGACGGAGGAGCAGTACGGCTTCAACGAGTCCTTCACGGTGCCGCGCGCCAGCGCGGCGAGCCTGTCCGGGACCGCGGTGCTGACCAGTCCGGGCCTTGTCCGGCGGTACGCGTTCGGGAACCAGCAGGTCACCGTCTCGGCGTCGTCCACCTACACCCCCGATCTCCAGGACCAGCCGTACGCTGCGTTCGACGCGAGCCAGCAGACGGCCTGGATCTCCGGCGCTTCCGACTCGAGGCCCCGGCTCACTATCCGCTGGCGCGACCCCGTGCTGCTGAGTGCCATCACCGTGCTGCGGCCGGCCGGGGCGGCTGACCTGCTGCCCATGACGATCACGGGCTCGGCAGGCCAGGTGCGCAGCACTATTCTGGGCGGTCTGGGCCCCGCTGGACGTGAGGTCGTCCGCTTCGCGCCGATGCGCACAAGCAGCCTGACGCTGACCTTCTCCACGACCTACGGCGACGGTCCGGTGCAGATCAGCGACATCGCGATCCCTGGAGTCCCGCAGCTCGTCGCGCGGCCATCCGCGCCGCTGCGGCTCGGATGCGGCCGCGGGCCGGCTATCCGGGTCAACGGCCAGCCGGTAGCGACGTCGGCCGCCGGCACTGTCGCCGACATCCTCGACAGCCGTCCGCTGACCTTCACCGCGTGCTCAGCCGTGTCGATGGCGGCCGGCAGCAACACCGTCGTCGAGCCGGCCGCCGACGGGTTCAGCGTCCAGGGCGTCAGCCTTGCCAGGCCCGGCGCCCTGGACGCGGGCGGCCCGGCGGTGGCCCCCACCGCAGCAAGGGTTGTGACCTGGACGCAGTCCCGGCGAGTCCTGCAGGTCGCGGCGAGCCAGCAGTCGTACCTGATCGTCAACGAGAACTTCAATGCCGGCTGGCGGGCAGAGCTGCGCGGGCGGTCACTGCAGCCAGTGCAGCTGGACGGCTGGAAGCAGGGCTGGCTGCTCCCCGCCGGATCGCGGGGGCTCGTCACGCTGACCTACCTGCCTGATGCGCAATACCGGATCGCGCTGTTCGCCGGGCTGGCGGCGCTGGGCCTGATCCTCCTCCTCGCCGCCGTGCCGTTCCGCCGGCGCCCGCTGGCCGTGCTGCTGACGAACACGTCCCCGGCTGGGCCGGGCTCCTCTGCTCCGGCGGGCGCTGGCCTGCTCGGCTTCCGCGGGCTGTCCGCCGCCGTGGTGCTGGCGGGACTGCTGGGGTTCTGGACCGGCGGCTACATCGGCGCCGCGCTGCTGGCGGCGATGTCGCTGGGCTTCCTGAGGGCACTCGCGTCTCGCCCGCGCTCGCGTCTCGCCCGCGTAGTGGCCGAGCCGTGGCTGATCTTCGCACTCCTTGTGGTCGCGTCTGTCTGCGGCGCGCTCGGTAACGAGTTGTTCGCGCACGGTATCGGCGGCGCGCCCCTCGTGGCGCTGGGCGGCGTGGTGCCGGAGCTGGCGTGCCTGGCCATTGCCGGGCGGTTGCTCGCGGCGCTGCTAGCGCCGACGCTAGATGCCTAATGCCCGTTATGGCCATGTGTCCTGATTGCCGCTAACATGCAGTTCCAACCGACGATGTTGGCGACGGAGGCGCGATGCGCAGGGTGACGGGGCTCGTCGCAGTCGGCCTCGGGGCGTTCCTGATCGTTCTGGCCGTCCTCACGCGCTTTTACATCGTCGCGCAGGTCGTGAAGTTCCCGCTGGATGAGAACACCGTCACCACGATGACCGCCAGCAACGCAAGCTACTTCAGCACCAGCTTGCTGCAGCCAGAGCACGGGGTCAGCATGACGGACACGAGCACCACCCAGGGCGACCTGGCGGCGGGTAGTGCTCATACCGCGGTGTGGAACAACTTCACCTACCTGTACGACACCACCAACCAGCAGACCTATAGCTACTCGCTGCTGCAGCTGGCGTTCGACCGGCGATCGGGCGCGCTCGTCAACGTGCCCGCGGCCGCCATCAACGGCAGGAAAGTGCATGTCTCTGGCCTCGGCTATGTGTGGCCCCTGAACGCCCAGAAGCAGACGTACGAGATCTTCGACAGCACCCTGATGAAGCCGGAGCCGACCAGCTTTGCCGGCACGGCTTCGATCGACGGGCTCAGCACCTACAAGTACGTCGAGAACATCGCCCCGACCCAGTTCACGAGTCAGACGCTGCCGGGCTCGCTCGTCGGGGTACCAGGTCAGCCGACCGTGCAGCTGGGTGAGTTCTACACCGCCACGACCACGGACTGGGTCGACCCGATCACCGGCGACCCCGTGCAGGTCACGCGGTCGGAGCACCTGTACCTGGCGGGGAGCTCTGGCAAGTCGGTGCTCAACCTCCTGAACGCCAGCTTCACCAGCACCCCAGGTTCGGTGGCGGCGGCTGTCTCTACGGCCAAGTCTTACGACGTCAAGATCACCGCGATCAGCCTGATCATTCCGGCGACCGGTGCGCTAGCCGGGATCATCATCCTGGTCATCGGGGTCATTCTCGGCCGCCAGCCGCGGCGGTATGAATACGACGTGGAAGCAGCGCAGGACCTCGCCAGCGCGTCGGGCTAGACCTCGTCGGCTCTGCCCGCAGGGCTGAGGACGCTGACGGTCGGCACGGTCGGCTGCTGGGTGTCGAGGCTGGCGGGAGTGGCGCGGGCCAGGCGGCGACGGCCGGCGACGGTTCCCACGGCCCCGAGCGCGACATCGGAGAGGGTCGAGATCCCGCGCGTGGTCAGCACGACCGCGATGGCCGCGCCGTGCGGCAGCACCGGGGTCAGCGCCAGCGCCAGGATGACCTCGCGAGCACCGATCCCGCTGGGCACCACGACCAGCAGCATGCCGGCCGAGAAGGCCAGCGCGTAGCCGCCGAGTGCGACCACTGCCGAGGCTCTTCTGCCGCCGTCCATGTCGGCAACGAGAAGCCAGACCTGTGTGCCGAGCAGAAGCCAGCCCGCCAGGTTCCAGCCGAGCGCCCGACCCATCCCGCGCCAGCTCGGCCAGGCCGGCAGGGGCTGGCTCCGCATCAGCGCCAGCCCCCGGCGGAGCAGGCGGCCGAGTACTGGCGGGCAGAGAGCGAAGCCGACGAGCGGCACAACGGCGAGCACCCACCAGTAGTGGCGGGCGAGCCCTGGCTCTACGAACGGGAGCGTCACGAGCGCGATCGCGAGCCCGCTTCCGAGAGTAACGATGAGGGACACCAGCACGGCAGCGAGGCTGCGCGGCCGGGGGATCCGGTAGTCGTGGCCGAGTTCCACCTGGGCCGCAACGGCCCACACGCCACCGGGGACGTACTTGCCGAGCTGGGCAACGAAGCTGATACGGCCCGCGGTCCTGACCGGTATCGGCGACCCGAGATCAGCCAGGATCGTCCGCCAGGCCAGCATCTGGCAGGTCGTGCCTGTCATCGCAGCCACCAGCGACAGCGCGAGGGCGTACCAGCGGAGTCGCCCCAGCGCGGGCACGACCTGCGGCCATTCGGCGTACAGCCCGTAGCCGCAGCAGCCCAGGACGACGATCAGCAGGCCGATACGCAACCTCGGGTCACCCAGGACGCGGGTCGCCCGTGGCAGCAATCCGGACACACTACCCATCCCACGATTGGAAGTGATCTACTGCAAGCAGACGACAAGAGTAGCGAGGCCGGTATGGCCGGGAGGTGGCAGTGGTAGCGAAGGGGTTCTGGCGCCGTGCACAGGAGGATCCGTCCTGGATCGCGGTCGTCGATCCCGATGGCACCGAGCACACCTCTGGTGACCTGCTCAGTCGGGTCAACCAGCTCACCAGCGCGCTGCAGGCGCGCGGTCTGCAGCCGGGTGACGGCATCGCCGCGCTGCTGCCGAACGGCGCTGAGGCGGTCGAGGTCCTGCTGGCGGCGCAGCAGGCCGGCTGGTACCTGACGCCAATCAACTGGCACTTCACTGCGCCGGAGGCTGCCTACATCGCGGCGGACTGCGGCGCCAAGGCGTTCTTCGTGCACGAGCGGTTCGCCGTGGCCGGCGTTGACACCGCCGACCAGGCGGGCATCCCGGCGTCGGCACGATTCAGCTTCGGCACGGTACCGGGCTTCACCAGCGTCACCGACCTGCGCGCGGGACAGCCCGACGCGCTACCGTCAGAACGCACGGCCGGCGCCACCATGCACTACACCTCTGGCACCACCGGGCGCCCCAAGGGCGTGCGCCGGGGCCTGACCGGCCTCGATCCGGACGACGCCGCGGCGCTAGTCGCCGGCGGGTTGCTGTCCTTCTTCGGGATCACCGACGGCCAGCCGAACGCGCACCTGCTGACGTCGCCGAACTATCACACCGCCGTCACGATGTTCGGCGGCGGCGCGCTGCACCTGGGTCACACGATGGTCTGCATGGACGGCTTCGATGCCGAGACCGCGCTGGCGCTTACCGAGCGCTACCGGTGCACAAACTCGCACATGGTGCCGACGCAGTTCAAGCGCATGCTGTCGCTGCCGGACGCGACGAGGGCCAAGTACGACCTGTCGTCGATGCGCTGGCTGATCCACGCCGCAGCGCCCTGCCCGATCGGTATCAAGCAGGAAATGCTCGACTGGTGGGGTCCGTGCGTCTGGGAGTACTACGCGGCGACGGAAGGCGGCGGCACGATCGCCTCTCCGCAGGACTGGCTGGCGCACCCTGGCACCGTCGGCACGGCCTGGCCGACCAGCGAGCTGCTGATCGCCGACGAGGATGGCAATGCACAGCCCGTCGGTACGCCCGGCACGATCTACATGAAGATGGGCTTCTCGGAGTTCGAGTACTACGGCGACAAGGGCAAGACCGAGGCGAACCGGCTCCGTGGCTACTTCACCGTCGGCGACATCGGCTACCTGACGGATGACGGTTACCTGTACCTGTGCGATCGCAAGTCCGACATGATCATCTCCGGCGGAGCGAACATCTACCCGGCCGAGATCGAGGCCGAGATCATCATGAACCCCAAGGTCGCCGACGTGGCGGTATTCGGCATCCCGGACGAGGAGTGGGGCGAGCAGATCAAGGCGGTCGTGCAGCCGGCCGACGGCGTGGAGCCGGGGGACGAGCTGGCAGCGGAGATCCTTGCTGGCCTTGCGGGCCGGCTGGCGAAGATGAAGTGGCCGAAATCGATCGACTTCGTGGCAGAGCTGCCGCGGGACCCGAACGGCAAACTGCTCAAGCGCCGGCTGCGTGATCCGTACTGGGCAGGGAAGGCCGCGAAGATCTAACCCGCCATCGTCAGGGGCGCCGGCTGTCCCAGAGGTGTCCGCTGTCCCAGGGGCGCCGGGCGTGGCGTCGTCCGCCTCGCCCGCGGCCTGCAGCAGTGAGTCGATGAGACGGGTTGTCGCCGCCGAGGCCGGAGACTGGCCGTAGGTGAGGGCGAAGACGTAGCGCCGCGTGCCCGCCAGCGGGGTGGCGACTACGCCGGGGTGCCGGAAGGCCCGCAGGCACAGCCCGGGCAGCATGGTGACGCCGAGACCCGCGGCCACTAGCGCCTGAACCGCCAGGTAGTCATCAGTGGTGAAGGAGATCCGTGGCGTGAAGCCCGCGGACTCACACAGCCGGATCAGATAATCGCGGCAGCGCTCGCAGCCAGCGATCCACCGGCTGCCCGCGTACGCGGCGAGGCCCGAGATCGGCATGGCGTCGCCCGGCATGGCGGTGCCCGGCATGGCGGTGCCCGGCATGGTGTTGCCTGTCACGGTGTCGCCGAGTGTCGGTGGGGGAGTGACGAGATACACCGGCTCGTCGAGCAGCAGGACGCCGCTGGTGCCCTCATCCGAGGGCTGGGGCGGCGCGTCGTCGACGTCTTCCTGGTAGTGCAGGAATGCGACCGCGGCGTCGACATAACCGGCGCGCAGCATCCGCAGTGCCTCCGGCGGCTCGGCCTCCGTCAGCATGAACTCCAGGCCTGGCGTCTCAGCCATGAGCCGGGCGGCGGCTGCCGGGACCAGGGTGGCGAGTGCGGACGGGAACGCGGCGAGCCGCACCCGGCCGCTGCGCAGCCCCACGAAGGCCGCCAGCTCGGCTTCGGCCGAATCCAGCCGGCCAATGATCTCCTCGGCTCGCTCGGCCAGTAGCAGGCCCGCTTCCGTCAGCCGGATGCCGCGTCCGACTCGCTCCAGGAGCTGCGTGCCGGTCTCCGCCTCCAGCCTGGCGATGTGATGGCTGACCGACGGCTGGGCGTAGTTAAGGGCACGAGCTGCAGCTGTAACCGAGCCGTGACGCGCGACCGCGGCCAGCACCCGGAGCCTGGTCACATCGAGCATTGCTCAACTATAAGCAGGCTTGATCTGTCTGCCGCCGGCCAGCTACCTGGGGTATCGATTCGGCTGAACCGCGTAGGTGCGTCCGGCCGGGGTGGTCCAGCGCAGGGTGCCTGGCTGCGGCTGGTCGAGCCTCCAGCCTGGTAGCTGTTTGATCTTGTGGTGGGTCCGGCACCGGGCGCTCAGATTGCAGGCGCAGGTGGGGCCGCCGCGGTGCCAGGGGATCGCGTGGTCGAGGTCGGCCCGCCAGGCTGGCTGCCCGCACGGCGGGAAGGTGCACGTGGCGTCCCGTGCGACCACGAATTCGCGTAGCCGCGGCGCTGGCCGGTAGGCGACGGAGGCACTGTCGTGGGTGCAGCCTCCGGCGGCAGCGTCAGTGGCCTCGCTGACCCGGGCTCGGGCCGCTGCCCGCGCAGCGGCACGGAGCAGCGATGCGCGCAGGCCGGTGCCCATCAGGCGCTGGTCACGGCCGACAGCGTCGGCGCGAATAGTGATGGTCATGCGGCCGATGACCGGGGTGGTCGGCGGTCCGGCCCGGATCTTCCCCGCTGGGCTGCGCACGCGGATGCGCTCGATGGCTCGGGCGTAGCCGTCGTCGTCGGTGACGATGATCCGCCACTGTGTGGCGGGATGGCGCACGGCCAGGTCGAGCAGCTGGCGGGTCTGAATCGGCGTGACCGGGCCGATGCGGCCGAGCACGGCAGGCTCAGGCGCCGGGTTGGCGGTGAGGGCTGACCAGGGCAACAGCACATCGAGCAGGCCCGGCGGCGGGCACCCCGGTTTCGGGCGGGGCGGCGGCACGCCGCTGAGTGGAGCGAGCAGCCCGGTCGGCAGCGGCGGCCAGCTGACCGGTGCGCCGTCGAGGTCGATGCCCTCGTCGTCGTCCAGCTCACCGTGCCTGGAGTCGCCGTCGCGCTCGTTTGGGATCCCGCGGTCCACGTCGGCCAGCGCGGCCGGCGGTGGCTGGACCGGCGGCGAGTCGACCGGGTCGGCCAGCGCGGCTGGCGGTGGCTGGACCGGCGGCGAGTCGGCCGGGTCGGGCGGCTCTGCCGACGGCCGCGGGGTACCGGGCGGCGGGGTACCGGGTG
>Ga0123356_10002023_pt1 | contig 21906 bp, 18 predicted proteins | sample TergutEmb28metaG_2_FD_92546 | JGI IMG/M metagenome (GOLD analysis project Ga0123356, IMG submission 92546) | Embiratermes neotenicus P3 segment gut microbial communities from Petit-Saut dam, French Guiana - Emb289 P3 | ecosystem: Host-associated > Arthropoda: Insects > Digestive system > Gut ... | reverse complement strand
TTGATGGAAACCGGGGTGTCTGGGGGCAGGGAAACACCCTCCAGAGCGCAGTACAATTCCCGCAGAAGGTCTGGGTTTTCAAAGAGCGTTGTGAACACGCTGCTTTTAAATTTTCGATTTACAGTCATGTAAACCTCCAAAGAATAGATTTAACTTTGAAAAAAGTTATAGCTATTAATGGCGCGCAGATGCAGGGTGCTTGACCGAAAATGAAAAAAAGTGAAAATAATTTTTATTTTTGATAAAAAACGGTAGCAGCTACCAAAAAATGGGATACCGCACCAGCGGCACCCTAATTGTAAGGTTGTCCACCCACCGGTTTCAGAAATGTATGCCCAGAAACATACTTGAGGGGCGCACAAGGTTGCACGCGAAGCGTGTGGATAAATAAAAGCAGCATTGCGTGGCGCACAAGAAAAGTCAATGAGATAAAGGTTTCGCGAGGGATTTATCCCGAGCGCGCGCCCAGGCGGGTCAAAACGCCGCGTGCGAAGCGCGCGGCGCTTTTTGGCCGCTGACAGGACCCCAAGCATAATCTTTAGGCATACATTTCTGGGTTGACAATCCCCTCCATAAAAGGCAAAATAAAGAAAATCTCTATCTAAAGGAGCCCCTTGTGAGCCACCCAACTGAAAAAATCAGAAATATCGCCATTGCCGGTCATGGACAGACCGGGAAAACCACCCTTTTTGAGCATTTGCTGTTTGCCGGAGGAGTAATTCAGAGGGCAGAAACCCTTGATTCCGGTAAAACTACCAGCGATTACAGCCCGGAAGAAATAGAGCGGAAAATATCGATACATGCCGCTATGGGCCATATCGAAAAAAACGGAACAAAAATCAACTTTTTTGATACTCCCGGTTCATCCGACTTTACAGGCGCAGTTATTCTAAGTTTCCGCGCGGCGGAATTTGCGCTCTTAATGGTAGATGGAAAATCCGGCGTTCAGATTGAAACTGTCAAACTGTGGCGGAATCTGGATACTTCCGGAAAACCCAGGGGTATTTTTATAACAAAACTGGATAATGATCAGGCGGATTTTAACCGTACCCTTGCTGATATTAAGGAAAAATTCAAAGTTGAGCCTGTTGTAATTACAATGCCGATTGGCAAAGGCGGCGGCTTTAAAGGCGTAGTAGATGTGCTCCACGAAAAAGCATACATCTCCCAGGGCGATGCGCCGGAAAAAGAAGATGCTATCCCCGCCGAGTTTAAAGATGCAGTAGCGGCAGCGCGCGAAAAATTGATTGAAGCAGCCGCAGAAGGCGATGACAGCCTGATGGAAAAATATATCGAGAACGGATCGCTTACCATAGACGAAATGAAAATCGGACTTGTAAAAGCTCTTGCAGAAAATAAATATGTTCCGGCATTCGCAGGCGCTCCGATTAATAATACCGGTATTATTCCGTTGATTGATTTTATTGTTGATGCGGCGCCCAATCCCCGCACGGCAAAAGACGCAACGATCAATGCAGAAGGCAGCGAAACACCGGTTGCTATCGATCCTGACAAACCAATGTCGGCGCTTGTTATAAGAACAAATTATGATCAATTCTCCGGCAAACTTTCATGGTTAAAAATTATCACCGGAAAACTCAGCGCCGATTCGGAAACAATCAATGTTTCGGAAAGCAAAAAAGAACGCATTGGTAAACTTTATACCTGTCAGGGCAAGAAACTTGAAGAAGTAAGGGAACTTTGCGCAGGCGATATTGGAATTATCACAAAGGCAGCTTCCTTAAAGACCAACGATACATTGGCTGCGGCAGACGGTCCTGTTTTTGCACCTCTGCGCCTGCCGGAACCGGTTCACAGGGTGGCAGTAAATGCGATTGCCAAAAAAGACGAAGATAAACTCGGCGAATTCCTTGTACGTGCGGCAGAAGAAGATAAAACTTTCCGTTTCCAATACAACGGCGAAACAAAGGAAGCGGTTATCTCCGGCATGGGAGAGCTTCAGATCAACATTATTCTGGACAAAATTAAAACAAATCAAAAAATCGAAGTAGAAACCCGTATCCCCAGAATTGCCTATCGCGAAACCATAACCAAAAAAGCTGCGGCTGAATATACGCACAAAAAACAATCGGGCGGACACGGACAATACGGCAAGGTACTGCTGGAAATCGCGCCTCTTGCGCGCGGCGAAGGGTATCAGTTTATCAATGCCATTTTTGGCGGCTCAATTCCAAAAAATTATATTCCGGGCGTAGAAAAAGGCATTGCGGAAGGAATGATACATGGTTCAATGGCAAGCTATCCTGTTGTAGACGTAGAAGTAAAAGTTGTAGACGGCAAACATCATGAAGTTGATTCCAATGAACTGTCGTTCAGAATCGCCGCGCGCGGCGCATTCCGTGAATCGATGAAAAAGGCAAACCCCACACTTCTTGAACCAATTATGAAACTGACAATTTTTATCGAAGAAAAATATCTTGGCGATGTAATGAGCGATCTTTCTGGAAAACGCGGAAAAATAGTCGGTCAGGATTCGACAGGCGGCATTGCGGAAGTACGCGCAGAAGTCCCCATGGCAGAACTGCTTCGTTACTCGATAGATCTTAGATCCATCACATCCGGAACCGGTTCTTTTAATGTGGATTTCAGCCACTACTCGCCGATCTCGGGGCGCATAGCAGACGATGTAATCAAGGCGCGCGCAGAGTTCAAGGTACAGGAAGCAGACGAATAATATTGAAAGTAGCAGTTATTTGCGATATTCATCAATCTGTCTTTTGGAGAAAGATAATCAATCAAAAAGATGATTTTGACAAAATCATCTTTTTGGGAGACGAATTTGATCATTGGACAAATGTTTGGCCTTTTCAAATGGATAATGCCCTGGAAATAATTTCTTTTAAAAACAGCAATCCGCAAAAGGTTGATCTTTGCTGGTCGAATCATGCAACGAGCTATTATCTGGATGAAAAATGCAGCGGGTATCAGCATGAACATGCAATTGATATAAAAGAATTTTATATGAACAATAAATCCCTGTACAATGCAGTTTATGTCTATGATAACTGGATTTTTTCTCACGGCGGAGTCTCTGCAAAATGGATGCAGTGCTGCGGATTAACAGATGTTAATGAAATAAACACGCTTTTTAAAAAAAGACCCAACTTTTTCAGGTGGGTTGGTCCAGATGGTTATGGAAATAATTCCAACGAAGGTCCGCTTTGGATCCGTCCTGAAGCGCTGATCAATAACCGCGTAATAGGTTATAATCAGGTAACAGGTCATACAGAAAATGTTCAGCCCAAAATTATAAGAAAATACAAACAAATATTTGTTTTTTGCGATACTCAAAATCATAATTATCTTACGGTTTTGGATACAAAAACAAATAACGTTGAATTTATTAATTTATTTACGTAAATTTATTTACATAAACCATCCGCTCTTTTCATAAATTCGTTGGAGAGGCGTTTTTCCCATTTAATGGAAAAGCTTACAGGAAGCTGCGAATCTTTAAATTCTTTTAATAATGTTTGTATTCCGCGTATATTGGGATTTCCTGTAGCATTCGCAACATTGCCGTTTACTTTTGCAATTATTGCCTGAGAATCTGTTGTAAGTATATAATTACCGGGATTTTCTTTCGCATATTGAATTGCGCGGAAAATGCCTTCTGACTCTGTATCATCATTGCTGGTGGAAGCGCATAATCCAAAAACACCGGATTCCTCATGAATAATTTTATTATCCTTTACTGCCACAAAAGCCCATTTTTCAGGGCCTCCATCGGTATATATATAAATATATTTTCCAGACGGCATCCTACCCTGCCCAAAATTTTGTTTTTTGTATTTCCGGAATACAAAGACTTTTTAATTCCTTGTAACAAATCTTGCTGTATAGTTTTTCCATATTTTCATCGTTTGAACCATCTTTAACTGTTTCAAACAGAAACGAAGAAAAAGATTTATATTGCGTCATTACAAACATCGCATAATGTTTTTTTGCTTCTTTTGGATCGGGATATTTTTCCTTACATTCAATAAAATAAGCCGCTCCCTCCCTGCAAAGAGAGAAAACCGCGTTTCTAAAACCAATCCATTCAGCTTTAATTTCTTCCGTCTTCTGCCGGATTTCCGGCCATGCGGCAATTGCGTCATCAATACTGCCCTGTCTTATCGCTTCGAATATACGTGAATCGGAAAAGTTATCTTCGCCTTTTAGCAGATGCAGGCTGCGGTAATGTTCGGTTTTAATTTTAACGCGGTTAAAGTTTGCATCCTGAATAACAACTCCCTCACGGTCGTTTGAATTAACGCCATTGCAATATTCGATAACCGCATCAATGCTGTCAAGCTGATATATTTTTGGAGTTTCAAAACTTAAGCCTAAATTTTCCGTAACCCATTCAGGCGTACGTTCAATTCCCAGCGGATCGCAGCATCCCAGAAGATACAGCCTGGTTTCTTTGTAAGGAACAACGATTCTGTTATACGGAGATGTAAGCTCAAACATAAATGTCCAGCCGTACGGAAGGCGTTTGATTTCTTCTTCGTGTCCGCGCAGGGCAAAATCGCGCAATCTTGCAAAGGTATAGGGCGGCTGAAGCTCTTCTTCGTTTTGCGCGACAAATTGCTCAGGCACTTCAACAGATATATCAAAGCTTCCGTTAGTTGTCCAAAGATCGCTGCCGTCTGTTTCTTTTAAAAGCTTTAATAACGAACCATCAAGTTTTTCGCGCACATACAAAGCGCTGCTCCAGTCGATAGGGTCTGCGCCGTTTTCACCGTAGTTCATAAATTTAAAAAACGGCATAAGGTAAGGCTTCACAGATCCGTCAGGACGAATGTCGTACACGGAACCGCGGCAGCAGCGGACTATCGGGTTTGTAAAATCAGATTCAAATTGGCTGTATTTGAACATGACAAGGTTGGGACGGGTTGGATGCCGCTTTACTTTAATGCAGTAAGGCGGCTTTGATAATTCTTCCTCATAATTACTAAAATTCTCTTTGAGAAAATTGGTTAAGTAATCCCAACTGTCATGTTGTCCCATCTAGCGCTTATCGATACTTGTGTATTTAAGCTTTGGCTGTACGCACTTGTAAGCGGGACGGATAATTCTGCCGCCGGCAATAATTTCTTCCAGACGATGAGCGCACCAGCCTGCAATGCGGCTAACCGCAAAAATAGGCGTGTTTAAATCTTCCGGGATACCGAGCATTTTGTAAACAAAACCCGAATAAAAATCAACATTGGTGCAGATATCTTTATCTGATCCTTTAACCTTTTTAAAAACTGTCGGAACAAGCTGTTCAATTAAGCAGTGAAGATTAAATTCTTTTATCATGCCTTTTTCTTCCGCAAGAGCTTTTGCCTTATCGCGTAACAAGCTTGCCCTTGGGTCTGTAATGGTATAAACAGCATGTCCCTGCCCGTAGATTAATTTTGTACCGTCATAAGCCTGGCCTTTAAGAATTTTTTCCAGATAAGATGCGACTTCTTCTTCGCTTTCCCAGTTTTTAACATTTCTCTTGATATCGTCCATCATTTCTATAACTTTTGAATTTGCGCCGCCGTGTTTAAAACCTTTAAGAGAACCTATGCCGGCAGCAATTGCAGAGAATGTATCCGTATCGGACGAAGAAACAACATGCACTGTAAACGTAGAATTATTTCCGCCGCCGTGTTCTGCATGAAGCACCAAAGCCAGATCCAAAAGCTGCGCTTCGTACTTTGTATATTTTTGATCCGGTCTAATAAGAGAAAGCAGTGTTTCCGCAGCAGATAATGAAGGATCAACCTGATGGATAATAAGGCTTTCGCGGTCAAAATTGTGTTTTTTGGACATGTAAGAATACGCGGCAATGCTCGGAAAACGCGCGATAAGCTCAACGCATTGGCGAAGCACATTTTCCGGAGACTGATCTTCCGGGTTTTCATCATAAGGATATAAAGCCAATATTGATGAAGCGAGCTTGTTCATAATGTCGCGTGACGGCGCCCGCAGAATTACATCTTCCACAAAATTTTTAGGAAGCGGCCTGCATTCGCCAATAATCCTGTTAAAATTATCGAGCTGTTTCTGATCCGGCTGTTTTCCGAACAAAAGAAGATAAATTGTTTCTTCAAAACAAAATTTGTCTTTTGCTGACGCTTCAAAGGCGATTTCTTCGACATCGATTCCCCTGTAAAAAAGTTTGCCGGGAACAGCAACCTTTTTCCCGTCGCTGACATCGTAACCATGTACATCTCCAACACGGGTAAGCCCGACAAGCACTCCTGTACCGTCATCATTGCGCAAGCCGCGTTTTACACTGAACTGTTTGTACAGATCGGCATCGATGTAATCGTTACCCGCAACTTCCTTTAAGTGTTCTTTAAAATCCAACATTTGCTACTCCTTATATACTTGTTGCTCAAACAGAGTTTGAGTCCTCTTCCCGTATCTGCACCCGGCGGATTTTGCCGCTTATTGTTTTGGGGAGCTCTTTTACAAATTCCACAATCCGCGGATATTTGTAGGGAGCTGTGGTTTTTTTCACATGTTCCTGCAATTCAACTTTTAGTTCTTCTGAGGCTTCAAACTTTTTTGAAAGCACGACTGTTGCCTTTACAACAGTGCCGCGATCTGCATCCGGAATTCCTGTGACAGCACATTCAAGGACAGCAGGATGTTCCAGAAGGGCGCTTTCTACTTCAAAAGGACCGATGCGGTAACCGGAACTTTTGATCACATCATCGTTGCGGCCTACAAACCAATAATAGCCGTCTTCGTCTTTCCACGCAACATCCCCGGTATAATAAATATCATTATTCCAGACACTGGCGGTAAGCTCTTCGTCGCGGTAATAACCGCCGAACATTCCATAAGGTTTTCTTTTACCTGTGCGCAGCACAATTTGACCTTCTTCGCCCATTGCACATGATGCTCCGTCTTCGCGTACCAGATCAATATCATAACCCGGCGCGGGTTTACCCATGGATCCCGGCTTTGGTTCAAGCCACGGCCAGGTGCAAAGAGAGACAGTAAGTTCTGTTTGCCCGTAACATTCGCGTAATTTCACGCCTGTTTGAGCAAGAAACTGTTCGAAGATTTCCGGATTTAACGGTTCGCCTGCTACACAGCAGTGTTTAAGGGAAGAAAAATCATATTGAGTTAAATCTTCCTTTATAAAAAAACGGTAAATCGTAGGCGGCGCGCAAAAACTTGTCAATTTGTATCTGCTCATTATTTCCAGCATTGCAGCAGGCACAAATCTGTCGTAATCGTAGATAAAGATACCCGCTTCGCAAAACCACTGACCATAGATACAGCCCCATGCTGCTTTTGCCCATCCGGTATCCGCTACAGTCAGGTGCAAACCTTCCGGAATTACCTGATGCCAGAATCTTGCAGTTGCAATATGCCCGAACGGATAGGCAAAATCATGCTGCACCATTTTTGGCATTCCTGTTGTGCCGGATGTAAAGTAAAGAAGCATAATATCAGAATTGGCATTAACGATATCAGGTTTCTGAAAATTGTCAGACGCATTATCAAAAAGCCTGCTAAAATCAATCCATGACATTATCGGCTTTGGCATCTGAAAACCCGTTTCCGCTCCCGCGTATGCTCCAAAAATCCCTGCCGCTCCGTCTGTTATACTGCCGGTGAAAGGGTCTGTATCATGAAAAGTTTTTGTTTTTTCGGCAAACCATTCTTTCGCCATTTTTGCAGGATCACGATCCTTTGGAGTGTGCACAGAACGCACAAATGCCTTATAGCGCAGATGTGACACTCCGTGAGATTCTCCGCTTCTTTCCATGATAGCTTCCGCTTCATCTATACGGTGCATAAGCTCCTCGTCGTCTACGCAGATAATCGCCTTGATATCTGCGGCATTGCACCTGTACACAATATCCTTGGTTGTAAGGAGGTGGGTAGCGGGGATAGCAATTGCACCTAACTTATGCAGCGCCAGAATTAACGGCCAGTATTCCCAGCGGCGCTTTAAAATCAGCATGACAGGATCGCCTTTGCGGATCCCGGCATCACGCAGAACATTGGCTGCTTTGCAGGAAAGATTTTTCATTTCGGCAAAAGTAAAAGCTGCATCTGCGCCCATTTCATCGCACCATTGCAGGGCGCGGGCGTTTGGTTTTTCCTGTGCAAGCACATCAATAACATCATAAGCAAAATTAAAATTTTGGGGGATGTTAACGGTATAATTTTTATAATAATCCTCGTAGGATTCAAATTCTTTTCTTGGCAAATATTTGTCAAGCAGTGACATAATAACTCTCCTATATATTTTTAGAACACAATAGCCAAAAAGCGGGCTGCCTTACCGCCCAGTGCCTTCATACCATGAGGCTCGCTGGAGTCGTAGTAAATGCAGTCGCCTTGAGAAAGCTCAATATCGTGGCCGCTGATCGATATCAGCAGCCGCCCCTCCAATACATAGTTAAATTCCTGTCCCGGGTGTGTATTCAGGTTTATTGGTTTAGATTCAGTTTCAGCAGATGCTTCTACAAGAAACGGTTCTGCTTTTTTACGGTGAAAATTATACGCAAGATTCCAGTAACCGTACATGGGACGGCGGCTTACTTCCGGAGCTTCGCTTGCGCGGGTAACGCAGAATGTTTTTAATTTGGATGCGGCTCCCGTAAGCAGTTCCGCAAGGTCTACCCTGAACCGCGACGCAATCTCGACCAATGCGCCTACCGGAAAATCTTTTTGTCCTTCTTCCCACGAAACATATTCTGCCGGATCAAAGCCCAGTTCTTTCGCCAAAACATCAGCGGATAATTCTTCGATTTCTCTTAGCACCCGTACACGGGCAGCTATTTCTTTTACATTTTCTTTCATTGCCTTCTCCCTGGGGGAAATCCCCCTTTACCGGCTAAGGCGACAGATGCCGGCTCAGCCGAGTTTCTATCGTTCCATTGGAACGTGCAATATAAACAACAGGCGGTTTTTGTGTGAAAATTCCGTTTTCCACAACGCCGGGGATAAGATTCAATTCTGCTTCCATTAATGAAGGGTCTATGTGTTTCCCAAAACCATAAGGTTCCGTTTCGAAGCGGATGTCCAGAATTATATTTCCATGCTCAGTGATAACAGGACCGGCCTTTCTTATTGCCTCTCTAAGTATAACAGTTGCACCGATTTTTTCAAGTACCCTGATTACCTGCGCCCTTGCTGCCGGAAGAACTTCTACCGGAATGGGAAATCCGCTCCCCAAATGATCTGTCAATTTGGATTCATCTACAACAATGGCGTATTTTACGGAGGCATAAGCGGCTATTTTTTCGATTAAATGTGCTCCGCCGCCGCCCTTTATCAGATAATTGTCCGGATCTATTTCGTCTGCGCCGTCTATTGTTAAATCAAGTCCGGATGAGAGCTCACGCGAATTAAGAGTATAAAAAGGAATGCGTAATTTTTCACATTCTATTTCTGTTTGAATACTTGTGGCAAATGCGCAAATGTCCCGTAATACACCCTGCGTTAAAAGCTCACCTACCCTGCGCACCGCGTAAATGGCAGTAGACCCGGTACCAAGACCGAGTTTCATTCCGCTTTTTACCATGTCGTCTACTGCGGTTATACCGGCAGCTTCTTTTAACCTGTTCGAATCTTGTTCCATATTTTATCTCCTGCAGTATTTATCAATGAAAGAAACTGTGCGGGAATTTCGCTTCCCTTAAAACAACCGTATTGAAGGCAAGCCTGACGAATAACCATATCATAACCATTGATTGTTTTGCATCCGGCTGCTGCCGCTCTTTTTAGAAAGGGAGTTACAGGCGGAGTATAGATTAAATCCATTACCGCTTCATTTCCTGTAAAGGAATAAAGTTCAAGCGGATCGGAATCATCATAACCTTCCATTCCAACAGAGCTGGTTTGTACAATTATATCACAGAATTTTGACATGAGTTCTATTCCGTTACTGTCCAGTCCTCCCCAGCGGAATTTATACTGTGATGCGATATTTTTTGCTTTATGCACAGTACGGTTCAGTATAACGGCTTTGCCGCCTAAACGGTAAATTTCCGCAGCAACTGCCCGCGCAACGCCGCCGGCTCCTATGATACTGACTTTTAAATATTTTAAATTTTTCTTGCCGATAAAAGCGAGCAATGAATCTGAAAAGCCGGTACAATCAGTATTTTCGCCGAACCAGCCGGAAGAAATCTTCCGCCCCTTCAGTTCGATATCGGTATCACTGTAACGATATATGGTATTGCATGCGCCGATGGATTGTACAGAAGCTGAACGTTTTGTAAGCCATGACAATACAGCTTCCTTGTACGGCACTGTGATCGAAAGCCCCTGAACATCCAGCTCTTTGGCAAGTTCAAAAAAATCGCCAATGGAATTTGTAGGAAAAGGCACATACACAGAATCAGTATTTTCCAGTCCGTAAATCGTATTGAAGAACCATGGGCTTATGCTCGTTTTTAAAGGATAACCAACAACGCCGTATACTTTGGTTTTTTTTGTAATCTTGCGGAAACGGTACAATTCTGCCAATTCCTTAACATCAATCTGGCCGGGAGCGCCCGGAATTTCAGTTTCGGATAACGCGCTGGAATAAGATAAAAAAGAACCGAATCTTTCGGCAAGGATTCTTGAATAGATACCATAATGCCCCATGCAGATAAATATTTTATCTTTGCATTTGCAGGCTTTGGAAGCCTGTAAAACTTTTAGAACATCTTTTGTAGATTTAACGGAAATTGCCATTTTTACAATTTCATCTCCGGTATGCAGCATGGATTTTATTTTTGCGGGGATATCATCTGTAACACCCTGTAAATTATGGCAGGAACGAATAATTCTTGTACCGAATGTTCGCGCCGCTTCTTCAAGGCTGGGCACATTAAAATCTTCTTCGATATCAACATAGGCAAAGTTGTATCTGCTGTCATCGTTGGCGTAAGCAAGACCGCGCGCAAGCAATTTCACTCTGGCGCCTTCACCGCCTGTAAAATATCCTCCATCGATATCCCGCCTGATTGTTAAAATAACAGGAATCCCTGCCAGTTCAGGAAAACGGCGAATATACAACCGTTCATCCGGCTCTAGGCAATCTACCCGCAGCTCTGCCAAATCTGTAAACTTCCGGTATTTATTAAGAATTTCCTGATTACGTTTAATTGTTTTTCCGGTAAGACACAAACATATTTTTGACACTGTAAACCTCAATATCCTTTAATAATCAAGACGATATAAAAATATCGCGCTTGTCTGTCCTGAACTGTTAAAATTAACCCTGAGCATTAATGGCCAGTTCTTGCCGGAAACCGGCAGCAGCAAATGATCATCCCTGTCTTGCGGGGAACCCCCCATCCTGTTTCCAAGCGCCAGCAAAACAGCCGTTTTTGAATCTCCGTTGGAGATACCATGCGTTGCAGAAAACCGAACCTGCCACACCCTGTCCCTGAAAATATAAAAATCCACACCCGTGTACTGAAAAATAACATCGTCCTGCCAAAGCTCGATCCCTCTTGCAGCAGCAACTGTTCGCGGCGGTCCGTACCGTTCGATAACATCAGAAACCATCAAACCGATAAATGCGTATTGTTCATCATTGCTAAGTCCGGTGTTCAGCGGACGCTCCTGCGGCCAAAGAGGAAAGATGAGAAAAAACATCAATGATAAAAATGCAGCTTGTTTCATATATAGCTATTCGCTGCGTCTTTTCATTTGCCGTGCCATAACGATCATTGATATACCCAAAATTAACAATGCTACACTGCAAATAAGTCTTATAACATCAAGGACAAACATCAAAAATCCCCCTTTAACCATTTAAAGCCAATATCAATTGAACTAATTATAGCAAGAACACTGGCAATCATTCCAGCTACAATCAGGAACCTTATCACCGGATGTTCCGGTTTTTCCATAACTTTCAGCATCTTTTCCAGTGTGCTGTTTATATTATCCAGTTTATCTGTAATTTTTGCCATACATATTCCTCCTTAATTGGCAATAAACATCCATGTATTGCCGTTTACCCTTAAAATTCCCTTTTCGGATATCCAAACATTGATGCCTGGACGGACAGGGAAAACCGGCTGTTCCCCTGCTTCAAAGAAAAGCGGGGCTGCAAATGGTGATGTCCCGTACCACAAACCGGCAGGGACGGGGAAAGATTTAAGTTCGGCTGCTTCCGGGACAATACGGCGCCGGTCAAAATTGGACTCAGCGGTTCTTTCTGCCAATGTCCGCCAATTGACAAGCCAGGGGTCTTCAAGGACTGCTTCACTCAATACACCGGACTGAAACAGTTCGCGAAACCGGGGCCAGTCAAAATTGGCAGGTATTCTGTTTTGATTGTTTGCATAGACAAGTTCCCAGTAAAAGACCGAGTCAATTCCCGCATCCCAGCTTAGGCGCAGACTACCCCCAATGGCATCGAAGGGGAAAAGCGCCCCGCAAGGCTTGAAGGTATTCGCCAATACATTGTGCCAATACGGCGAGGCGGTCACAGGGTTCGCCCATGTAACCGGGATCTCGATTTCCATGCCGGGGGTATAATCCGCCGTCTGCCGCCTGCCGTCCGGGGTAACCCATTCTACACGCCAATTGGGTTCGCCGAGCAGGGAAACCCAGGGTTCGGGGACTTGCGGCAATTCCAGAACATATCTGGAGGGGAAACGCTCTGTGCAGCAGGCAAGAGCCAGCACAAACACAGCAAGTTTGATAGATTTGCAAATAAATATTTTCATAGCTATATATGGCGCACAGATGCGTGGTGCTTGCTCGAAAATGAAAATATTTTAAAAAAGTTTGCACATTGACAACAATTTCCCATTTTCCTATAATGAGCTATAATTTTTAGCGATATTAAGGAGTATATTATGTCTGCTACAACCTATAATCCCTTTGAGAATGCCCAAATACAATTCGACGCCATTGCCGAAAATCTTGGACTTGAAAGCGGAATGCGGGAGCTTTTACGCCAACCCATGAAAGAAATACATTTTACCATTCCGGTAAAAATGGACGATGGTTCCACCAAAGTTTTTCAGGCTTTCCGCATCAGGCACAACAATGCAAGAGGTCCCGGAAAGGGAGGCATCCGTTTCCATCCCCATGAAACTGCCGACACAGTTCGCGCTCTTGCCATGTGGATGACCTGGAAATGCGCTGTCGTAGATATCCCGTTAGGCGGAGGCAAGGGCGGCATTATATGCGACCCTCAAACTCTTTCCAAATCAGAACTGGAAAAACTTTGCCGCGGATATGTCCGCAAAATATGGAATCAAATAGGGCATGAAATTGACATTCCCGCTCCTGACATGGGCTCCAACGCCCAGTGCATGCTCTGGATGATGGATGAATATGAAACCATCGTTGCCGGCCACTACCCCGGCGTTATTACCGGCAAACCTGTCGGAATGGGCGGCTCCCTCGGCAGAACCGAAGCCACCGGTTTCGGTGTTATCTATACACTCAAAGATTTGCTGCGCTACATGAATATTCCCATTGGGACCACAACAGCAAGTATTCAGGGATTCGGAAACGTAGCGGAATACGCGGCGCAAATGTACACGGAACTCGGCGGCAAAGTAATCGCCGTATCCTGCTGGAATCAGGCTGATAAAACAGCATACACATTTAAAAAATCCGGCGGCTGCAATATAGCCGAGCTTGTAAAAATTAAAGATTCCTTCGGAAGCATCGATAAAACCAAAGCGCAGTCTCTGGGATACGAGATCCTCCACGGCGACGACTGGATAAAGCAGGAAGTTGATATATTGATTCCCGCGGCTCTGGAAAATCAAATTACACCGGCAGTTTTCCCCAATATTTCCAAAAAAGTAAAAGTAATTTGCGAGGCTGCCAACGGCCCCACAACCCCCGACTGCGACAAACTAATCAAGGAGAGAGGCATAGAAATGCTTCCGGATTTCCTGTGCAATGCAGGCGGCGTAACATGCAGTTATTTTGAACAGGTACAATGCAACATGAATTATTTCTGGGATAAAGCCGAAGTGCTTGAAAAACTGGAATACAGCATGACAAAAGCATTCCGCGCCGTATACGATCTTGCCAAGGAAAAGAATATATACATGCGCGATGCCGCTTATATCATCGCCATCAATCGTGTTGCCAACGCGGTAAAACTGCGCGGCTGGGCATAATGTCCGGGTTGTAATGATAAAAAAATATTTATTTTATCTAATCCGCTGGCAGTTAAGCACGCCGATTTTAGCAATTGTTTTAATTCTGCTGGCAAGCTTCCCAACGATAGCGGCAACCATCGTAGCTAACCTGATAGGCGGTTTAATATTCTTTTGGGTAGACAGATTTATTTTCCGTTCACTTTCAAAAAACCCATTATGGGAAATCCGCGACGATGTAGTATGTCACAGCTGCGGCAAACTCGGCAGAGGCTACCGCATAGCAGAATGGCTTGGCTACGATCGCAAACAGGATAAAAACCCGCAATTCAGGTGCGAAAAATGCAAAGACCAAAAAGCGCAGGAAGTAAAAGAGAAGATTAAATAGGGAAAAAATTGCTTACCGGTAATAACGCTGTTATTGCCGGTAATCCACAATTTCCTGTTCCACGCCAAGACCTGTTTTTTCTATTCGTTGCAGTAATTCTTCCAGTCCTGGAATACTCCTTGTTTCTTCCCTTATTTTTTTTATTTGACCCAGCATTGATTTAATAAGAGGTCTTGCCCATTTTCTGTATTGATCAAAAGTTGAAACATCCATTCGTATCGGAGTAACGGATTGCTTTGCAATATTCTGAATGTTCTGCAAAATAAGTATACCATCCGGATCAAGATCGCCGGCATGATAAAATGAAAAACCGGAAGCAGCCAGGATTTCTATCAGCGCGGCGACAGCCCGGTTCGGGTAACCGCTTGTAAAAAGAAAGCAATCGTATTGAAGATAGCTATCGTTTTCTGCCTGTGATCCTGCCAATGCATAAAAAGTTTCTTTATTTTCAATAGTTAATACCTTTTTTTGGCTTTTTTCATTAATCGGTTTAATAACAGATATAACCTGAACACTTTCCAAAGGAAGATTTAGCATTAGTCCTTTAGCATTTACCAAAGGTGTGTCTGGTTTTTTATATTCAAAAATAATTTTCCCTGAAATCATAACCTCGGGATATGATCTGTCCGGAAAAGTAAAGTCTGAAACGGAAATAGCCTTTTGTGCGCGTGAGATAAAGGGTGAACAAACAGAAATCAGGTTCTCCAGCCGTTTGGAATCATTGTATAATAGAATAGACAATGCGCGAATCGTTATTTTTTGCGGTTTAGCAGAATCATTCGCAAACTCCAGATAACGGATTAAATCCTCTATGATTTTTTGATTAATACCTTGTCCTATTTCGCGGGAACAAAAATTATCAGATAAATATTCCACAAGATGAATAACGTTTTTGGTTAGTCCTTTTACTTTTAATTCATTAACTTTTGCATCCAGCATTGCTCTGATTTTTATCGCTTCTTCTTTTGGATACAGCATGCCGGCTTCTGCAAAAATGGATTCAAAATTTTCACAAGTAATTGTTTTTATACGTTCACCTTTGCCGCGTTTTTCCCAACGCAGCTGTACAACTTGTTTTTGCTCAAGTTCCAAAGCAGCCTCAATGTAAGCGTCTTTTTCATCTGGATGTGCTGAGTCAAAATCAGGAAAAAACAATAAAGAGCGGACACGTACACATTCCCGTTCTTCTTCCTGAACAGAAGAATCAAAATAGTGATTTATCAGTTCATCAATTATTTTCTTTTTCCAATCTGACATTATGCCTCCGCATATTCATCAATGTGACAATCACGCACTTTTACCGCGCCGCCAAAACGGCTGATAATATTAATTCTGTCCATGTACGGAGCGATAGCTTCTATTTTTTCCGGAGGAACTGATGTAATTATCTGCAGGTTAAGATTATTGTAGAATGATAATATTTTTCCAATGCGCTCATCGTCCATACGGTTGAATGCTTCATCAAAGATAACAAGGCGTATCGTATTATCAGGACGCGCTTTATAAAAACGATAAAAGCTGGCAGCAATGGCGACATAATAAGGCGTTTGCGATTCGCCGCCCGATTTTTCCTTTAATACACGCGAAAGAGAAAGTTTTAAAGGAATGTTTTTTTCGTCAAGATGATCTGTTTGTGTAATGATTATATCGTAATGGAAATATGTCCGGTAATCGCAGATATTACGTAATTCTTCGGAATCAAGCGGAGCGTTTAAAATACGATCAAACAAATTTTTAATCGCTTCTTTTTCATCCGGATCGGCAATTTGAGCGAACAAACTATCGCCATATTCAGTGTCATCACCGCTTGCTGCCGGAATTTTTGCAGCATGACGAATTACTTCTATCTGTCCCTTTCGTTCATTAAGCTCTTCAAGATGGAATCTGTATTGATCGTGTCCAAAGTGCAAAGTTCTTAAGATTTCGTTTATTTCATTAAAACTTTGTCTTGCTTCTTCTATATGTTCGTTAAGACGGGAAATAAAATGTTCTTTAAATTCTTTTTCAGCGTCTCTATAGGCTTTTGCTATTTTTTCCTGATATTCCGGAAGTTCTGATGTTTCCAGACGCTTCAGCAAAACTTCCGCTTCTGTATTCTCCGATGGATCAATTTCGAGAAAATGATGAAAGTTCTGTTCGTAATTACGAACAAGCTCCATGTATTCTTTTTTTAAGGATTCTGTGCGTGTCTTAAAACCTTTCAATGTTGCTTCATAGGTACTGCTGAGTTCCACGATTGCGGATTTGGAAAGTTTATCCTGTGCGTAATCTTCACAATCACCTATCAAAACAGGATTATCGTTTGCAAATATTTTTATTTTTTCTTCTTTTTCTTCCAGCTGGCGTATTATATATTCCAACTCTTCATGGAAAGCTGAAATTTTAGAATCAAGAGAACCTTTTGCTGTCAGTCTTTTGTCGTAATCTTCTTTTAATAATGTTAGTTCTGCTTCAATCTCTTTTCGTTTTTCTTCCAATTCTTTAAATGTTTGAGTATCAATTGAAGATAAATCAATTTGCGCCTGCGAGATATTTTTTCTGATAAATTCTATATTTCCGATGGAAGGAAACAATAATTTCATTTCCGGCAGAAAACGAATAACACGGCTATTGCAGTCTTCCTGTTCTGCAGCTATCCGTTCTTCCTTCTCAGCAGCAGCATTTTCATCTTCCAGACGAATTTTTTCCGCAATAAGAAATTTTCTTCGTTCTTCCAATGCGGCTCTTCCCAAATAATGGCGGCTATACACTTCTTCCTTAAAACGCGAAGCCGTGTGATTTGTATAAGTCATACATTCTTTTGTTACTGCCGCATCATATTCTTTTAGACTTGCAATATCTGCCCGCATTACTTTACCTAAAGTGTAGTTTATGTAAATTTGCGCATAACCATCAGCTTTAACAACTTCTGCTAGAGAGCCGGTTTTTGCTGATACTTTGCGCATTTTTTCTATATTTGGAATGAAAGCGCCGCCAATAGAACGCGGCAGCCTGTTATAAACTTCCAGGGCATTTTGAAAATCATCCGGATTTACAAGCACTGCAAAACGTCTTGTGTTAAGCCAGCCCTCTACGGCATCTGCCCATTGCGGATTGGTAATTTCCGCTTTTTCCGCAAGAAAGTGCGCGCTAATTCCTTCTTTTTCAAGAGCAATACGGAGTTCGCACGGAGCATTTGGGTAGCGCAGCCTGCCCTGTTCAAGATCAGCAAGCTCGGCATATATTTCGCGCAGCTCTATTTTTGCGACCTCTAGCTTTTGATGCGTAATATATTTTTTTTCCTGACAAGTTTTCAGATCATTTGCTATAGTTTCGTTTTCATCGTCAAAGTTATTGGAAATACAACGTGACAATAATGTTTCGCATTGATTTTTCAGGCTATTATAACGATCTGCTTTTTCTTCTTCTGCTGCCAATTCATGTTCAAGCCGGGTAATACGCTGACTAATTTCATCATAAAGACGATGCGCGTCATTGGAAGCAATACTGATATCAACCGCACGCAGCTGACCTTCAATATCTATGCGTTTTTGGTTAAGCAGCGTTATTTCTCTTTTTATAAACTCCAGTTTATTTTCTGTTTCAGCAAGCAAACGGGAATTATTCTCTTTTTTATGCTTTTCATTTTCATGTTCTATTTTTAGCTTAAGATATTCCTGTTTTATTATTAGCCCGTTAAAATTTTTCCATTCTGCAGCTTTGGCGTTAATCTTTTTAAGTGAAGCAATCTTGGCTATTGCTGCTTTTGCTTGTCTGTCCGCTTCTTTATAATTTTCCAGATTCTGTTTCATAACATCAATTTTTACAGGATTTTCTTCCAGGATATAATCGCATACAAACTGATCTATGGAAGAAAGCGGTTTAAATCCAATGGAGCGGGTTAACGCATCAAGATAAGGATTGATTTCCTGCTGACGCTTATAAACTCCAAGTTTATTTGTAAGTTCGCGTATATATAACCGTTTGTTTTCAAAAAAGATAAATTTTTGCGCTTTGGAAGAATCATAAATATTTTTAAATTGACGAAATTTCAATGGTATATTATTTTCGGATACAACTGAAATGTTTTTTATCTGAACATCTGTTCCTGTCCAAAAATGCTCATTGTAGTGATTATCCTTTAATGCTTCTATGCAAACACCGCAGGCAAAATTTGATTCTGGTCCTGAAAATTCAAGCATCACATGCGCGACAGTGTCTCCTCTCCGGTACTCTGAAGCATCCGCTCCAAGTTTACAGCGAACATACCCCATCAAATCACGGCCGCCGCCCTTGCGTTCATCTGCGGCGGAATTAAATTTTGCCATTCGCAGGTTAGCCGCCATGACATATTGAATAGCATCAATAATTGTGGATTTTCCCGAGCCGTTATCACCTGCAAGCAGACATCGATTTCCGATTTCTATTACGTTATCAATAAAATTGTGCCAGTTAACAAGCCTGACGCGCTCCAGGATTATCATAGATTTTCCTCTTCATCGATTGTTTCCTTATTTGCCAGTAAAACGATTGCTTCATCTAAAACATCCCGTCCAATACTCAATGGAATACTCGGATATAGTTTTATTATCCCTTCGGGATCAGAATAATCATGCGCATCTACAGATATTAATTTACAGGAAGAAAGCCGCCTTAATACATTGATAAGAGCCGTCTTTTTAATTTCATCACCGGTTATGGCGTTATATTTTTGCTGAAAATCCACGATTGTTATAATTGGAAAAGCAGTAAGGGTAACTTCCAGTTTTTTGTCTTCGTATATAAGACGCAGAACAAGAACTGCGCATATTTCTTCACGGGAAAAAAACAGACGGTTTTTTCCGGAGCCTCGAAATGCAATTACACCTAGATTTTCATCACGTACAAGTGAAGCATCCATACAGGAAAACCAGGCATCAAACAGATCTATGTTTCGTATAGTAAAACCATAAAGTTCGCGCTCTTTATCAATTCCGCGTATTATAAAAGTTTTAGAAGTAAGCGTACGAACAGCCAGCTTAAAACGTTCAAATTCATCGGAAGATAATTTCTGAATTTTGGTCAAAGCATCAAGGTCGCGGTTCATCTTTCCTCCTTAGACGCACATCAGGAACGATATACCCTCCGGCGCGAATGCCGGCTGCACGTTCATCGATATCAATATCTGCGATACTAACCTCATCTTTTTCCTTATCTTCGACAGTATAACCAAAATCGTTTCTGGAATCTCCGTATAATAAAGAATAAACAAAACGAATATATGAATTTTCATCTTTGATAAGTTCTTTTGGAAACAGAATACGTCTTGAACCGCCTTGTTTATCAAGCCATGAGGTTATTCTTTTTATAGACAACCGTTTTTTCATCCGTTCCTGAAATTCATCTATTCCTTTTGCTGCTGCTTCCAAATCTCCTGTTTGCAATATAGGTGCAAAATCGCCTTCTTCGCGGGGACGGCGCAATGACAGAGAAGACGGCGATAAAAATTGAATTCGGTGTAATCCATGTTTTATTTTATTTTGTAATTTATCATTACCGCTGTATAATGCTTTTATAATCATTCCCAGCTTCCCTGCGACAGTACTATCCGGTTCGATATACCCTCTGATTATTTCCGTACTGTAACGAGAATATTCCGCATTACGCCGGTCTATTTCATCTTCCAGAGGATCAACTGTTTTTAAATCATCGCGAATTTCTTCCAGCATGAACCGCAGTTTCTGACGGCACTCATCAAGATTATTACCCGAACGATGCTCTGAGCGATGCTCGGGAAGAATACGCATATATTTTCTGGCGCTTGCATTCAGCCATTCATCATTACTGAGCAATTCTGTTATTTGTTTATAAATACTTTGACGATACCGAGATACATTATCAGATGTTTTAAGCCGTTTATAAGCGCGGTCAAGCACATCACCCGCATAAAGATTATAATGTTCATGTAACACCAAAGACGCTTTTGACCGGATTGCCTCTGCATTTAATTTATCATAATAACCTTTAATACTTTGAGACAGCACTTTAAGCGAATCAATTAAAGCGCGTGCTTCTTCATGCGCCTTAAGTACCATAAAATGTCCGTTTTCTTTTACAGTTTCTCCGCAAAGTGAAGAATACACATTTACGATATGACTTTCGTATTCGGTTTTTAATCCTTCATCTATGCGGACAAGCGCTTCAAGAAAAGGTTTTCCCCACGCAGTAATATTGATAACACGCGTAAAATCAGCAAGTGTTTCCTCACTCAGCCAGCCTGTATTGATAAGCCGCCGAAGAAAATAGTTTGCAAAGCTGCGTTCATCTTTGGAAATATGCTTAACATTTATTTCGTTTTCCGGTACATTGGTTTTTACAAAATCCAATTCCAGCATTCCCTGATCTGTTTGCTCTGTACCGGCATTGTTTTCATACATATCAGCATGAGTGTCAATATCTATTTCTTCTTCAAGTTTCCCGCGATGTAAAGCAAGGTAACTTGTAAACTCACGAACAACAAGTTCCCGTTCAATCCCGTGCGTATTTTCCTGAAAGAGCCGGTAATATAACACTAAAAGCGCTGCATAATGCTGACGGTTTATATTTGATAACAGCGAGAAAAAGTTTTCGGGCAATATTGAGAAGACACCTGATGGCATAGTTTAGAGTAGGCGATGGATAGGGGTTTGTCAAGGGTGGGGGGATTCTGGGGAAGACTCACGCAGAGGCACGGAGGGAGAAAGAAGTTTTACCACGATCCACACGAACGGACACGAACCATGGGGAAAGGGATTGAAGAGGTTCTCGCGGGAACGCGGATTAGCAAGGACTCACGCAGAGACGCGGACTGCAAACCGAAGGTTTGAAGGAGAACGCGGAGGGAAGAGAGGGGGAGGTTTTTCTTCTTAATTTATATGATGGTTGAGTCTATGAATTTCTTTTAATATAACCATCAATATCAAAATCCAGCATTTCCTCATCATATCCCAAATACAATATATGACGGGGGTTACCTTTAATTTTTTCCACAATCCACTTCGTGCAGGCGAGCGTTTGCACGAAGTGGGATTGTTTTTAACACTTCAATTTACTTATTTCTTCCAAAGAAAGCCCGGTTATTTTTTGAATAACCTCAGGGGTTAAACCCTCTGCCAGTGATTTGCTGGCTGTTGTGAGTTTTTCATGCTTGCTGCTATCTTCCCAGCTTTCCTTGCGGGCATAAGCAAGCGCGTCTTCCATATTCCATTCTGCGTATAACATACCCAATACCTCTTTAGAATGTTTCTCCAGAAACTCACTAAGTATATCATGTTTCCGGCAATATTTAATAGCTGTTTTGATACCTTCTTTCAGATTACCCAGCTCTTCCCAAAAAGCATGCGCTTTCGCAATAAACATACTGTACTCCTGAAGCTTACGGCAACGATTCACGATATCTTCATTTTTGCCTTCTTTGATGTTTATCACCTTTACTTC
>Ga0123356_10002022_pt1 | contig 21906 bp, 19 predicted proteins | sample TergutEmb28metaG_2_FD_92546 | JGI IMG/M metagenome (GOLD analysis project Ga0123356, IMG submission 92546) | Embiratermes neotenicus P3 segment gut microbial communities from Petit-Saut dam, French Guiana - Emb289 P3 | ecosystem: Host-associated > Arthropoda: Insects > Digestive system > Gut ... | reverse complement strand
ATCTTTGGGAGACATATTTCCGGGCAGGCGCGGTAAGCCCGAAGTGTGTGTGGCGAGGTCAACAAGGGTGATAAAGCGCCCATTTCGCGAGGGCATTTTCACCGTGAGTGGCAAATACTTGGCTACGGGATCATCCAACGCCACTTCTCCGCATTCCACCATCTCCGCCAACACGAGTGAGGTAAATACTTTTGTCGCCGAGCCGATTTCGAAGATCGTATCGCCATTCAACGATCGCGGGTCCCCTTTTTCGAGCGCGCCGTAAGCAACGACCCTGCGCCCCTCTGGCTCGATGACGCCAACAACGATGCCGACGCTCTGGTGTTCGACATCGATTCGATGGACAAGCATTTGCCGAATATCAGCGCGTTGCTCGCGGTCATCGGAAACCAAGGCATAATCACTTGCCGCTGCCTTAGCATTCGCACCAGTTGAGACGTTTGAAGTATTGGCTGGCATTAGGCTTCCCTCCGCTCGGTCATCGTACTCACTACGGCTGAGCAGAGCCGCTTATATGCGATCTGCTCGTCGCCTTCACCGACCTGCAGTTGGGATTGAGCCCTATTGCGCTCCATCGCTTCCCTCCCGCTACCCCGAAGGGGAATCACAAACTTTCCAGCACCACGTTATTTTCGATTGTCTGCTACCTGGTCATGCTGGATTGATTCCCAGTCGCTCAGGCGAATCCCCGGAATGACTAACTGTCGAGTGAAATGGTCTTGAGCTTGATAAACCCGGATCACGACACGCGAATGTGGAAGCTGGGCGGCGTCTACCGGATATCTTGCCAAACCGGAGAAGTCGTGAAATCGAATTCCTGCCTCATGTCGGCTCATGCCATCGGGAGCGAATTGCACCAGAAACGGCGCGTAAAACGGATGGCAACTGAAAACTGTCGGATTTCTTTGCCCGCTGGGCATGTGCTCGAGGTAAGCCGAAGCGCAAGATGCTGATGAACCGGCCTGGATGCAGTGCAGGTCTACATCATCGCCATCATCGTCCATCTTAGTAGTACACCGGCCCAGGCCCGGCAGCACCTGGTTACCGCCCAGTGCAGCAATGGCGTAGGAGTTCCCCTGGAACAGCGTCAAAGAATAGTCAATCTGTAGGCGCAGCGTCTGGCTTTTAATGTGTCCATAGAGACTGCGAGGGAAGGCGATACCTTGGTAGATCCAGGCGTCACTATTTTGTGGCACGGAAAGATCGGTGTTATCGATCTCCCTCACGAATCCAACAGAACGTGAGCCAATGGTGAAGTGGGCCGGTTCCTGCTGACCGTCTTTGCGAATGAGGAGATCATCTGCAGCCCCGGTGTATAGCACCTTATCATCGGCAGCGAGCAGGCGGACACGGGATTGGTCTGCATTCAGTACTGCATGATCAGGAAGACCAATCACATGGATCGGCACATACACCGTGGACGCTTCATCCCGCATGCCTGCTCCTCTACTTACCGCCGCATTGCGGTCCATTCCTTCCGGAAGCCGGAACTTGCCCAGGCTAGGTTCGTAAGCGGCAACAATAGACCGGCCAGCCCCCGGCACCGCGGATAACCGTTGTTGCAACCGGAAGGCGAGGTCCCACGGGGTGAATCGCATCAAATACGCTAGAACAAACACACAAACCGCGAGCCAGCGAGACAAGACTGTTTTTCTGCGAAAATACTGCACTGTGAAGATGATCGTTGCTCCCACCAACAGCACCACAGTTGTCGAGCAAAGCGAAATCCAGACTAGGCCTGTCGACGCGGTTGGCGAATGTGCCAGGCCAGCCTGTAACTGGATTGAAACAGCGCTAGTGACAAACACAATGACTCCACCGATCACGGCCTGTGTCATGTTTTGGGTGAGCGAAGCAAATGCCAGGACCGGCAAGCTCACGAAACCTAGCAGCAACAATCCACGTGTCGCGGAGGACGACAAAGATTGGCCGAGAGAAAATCCATTCACGAGCGCCTGGAAGGTGTCGGCCAGCAATATCGGACCATGTACCATCACCAGAACAAACAGCAGTTTGGCGAGCACCAAATCCCTTCGTTTCACCGGACGCACCAGCCAATCCTGACGTACGCCGGGTATAGTGTCCTGGTGCACCGCCATGGCGATCAGAAAGCCTGCACTCAACAAAGTTGCCGGCACCAACAAGTCATACAAGTGAGACAAGGTTTCAGCGTCGGGAACGTTGCCGCGGTCGAACATGTACTGAACCCCGGCCAAGGCGAATTGAACGCCCGCCGTACCCAGAATGAATGGCCAAAGCAAGCGCACATCCTTTTTGAAAATGTGCCAGGCGAGCCTTATGCTTGATTTCACAGCAATGCTCCTTCCCGTGCCGTCCGTGCCAGGGTAGTAAAAATCCTGCGCAGCGCCATCGGCTGAGCGTCAATGGTTTTCACGGATTCCCCCAGGCAGGAGCGCAATCTTTCATTCACATCGCTTGCAGAAAACTGTGTGTCCACAAAGCTCAGCATATTTCCTGCGGTTTCTACCCGCAGCCAGCATTTGGGAAAGGACGCCTTTGTTATCTCGCCGTTCGGCTTGCCATTGAGAGTGACGTGCACCTCGCGAAAGCGCGTAACCAGATCGCTCATCGACTCTTGGAACAGCAGTTTGCCCTCATCAAGGAAAGCCACATCCGTGGCCACACCATCTATTTCGCCGAGCTCGTGGGACGAAATCAGGATGGTCATGTCGCCCGCCTGTTCGAGCAGGCCTTCCATGAACTCGTCGCGCACCAGCGGATCGAGACCGCTGAACGGTTCGTCGAGCACCAGCAAGCGTGGATGAAACGGTAGTGCGCAAGCCAGCGCCATCTTTAGTCGCATCCCGTGCGAGAGATTGCGGATCTTTCGATCGAGCGGCAGCCGCAACCGGCACAAAAGCGATTTTTCTAGCTCCGTATCCCATGTTGCATAGAACGGCCGGAGGAAGGCGAGAAATTCTGCCACGGTGAGTTTCTCGGGCATGTCCTGGTTCTCCGAGACGTAGCCGATCTGTGTCAGTTCGCGCGGCGAAATCCTGCGCGAGTCCACCCCCAACACCGTCGCGCTTCCCCGCGTGGGCTCGAGGATGTTCATCAGAACTTTGATCGTGGTCGTCTTGCCCGCGCCGTTCGAGCCGATCAGTGCAAATGCGCTGCCTTCGGGAACGGCGAAGCTTAAGTCTTGCACCGCGGCGGCGCTTCCGAACTTTTTCCAGAGCCTGGTGACTTGAATCATTTTCGGCTCACCTCCACCGGCTTCTCGAGCCGCGCCCATTGCGATTCAATGGCGTCGACAATGTCCCCCATTTCCAGCCCTACGCGCTTGGCTTCCACCACCAACTGTTCCACTTCGTGCTGAAGGATTCGGCGCCGCTCGCCGGCACGGGCTTCCGGTGGTTTGGCGACGACTGTGCCGATGCCCGGTCGCGCTTCGAGCCATCCTTCCTGGATCAGGTATTGCACCACCTTGTGGGCCGTGTTGGGATGGATTTTTAGCTCAGCCGCCAGTGTGCGCACCGAAGGAAACGGCTGCCCTGGCTGGAAGTCCCCGCTAATAAAAGCCTTCTTGGCAGCGAAGACCAATTGGTCAAAGATGGATTGTCCGGGTCTGAGCTGGAATCGGAGTAGTGTCACAGGCATAATGTGACATGTAGGAGACCGCCTGTCAACATAGATGCTCTCTTGAAACACTTGCTCTACATATGTAGAGTCGTAAAACTGGGTATTTCCTGAAACTACTTGCGGGCAGTTTGCGGCGGTTGCGCGCCGCAGCTGGATCGAGTCCGGACGAGTTCTGGCAGTTTATGCGATCAGCGCCTTTCAGCCGCCATCAATGAGATACGGGAAGAGTTCGAGCGGCTGCGGAAGTTTGAGCGGAGAGCATTCGATTCCGGGCGAGGAGACGTCTCGGCGCTGGCATCCGAGGTGTCCGACAACAAACGAAAAACAGCCGGTCCAGAAGCACATCGGCCCGGAAGGTGTGCCGGCGCACGGCCCGGAAAGCTGCCTGCTCCCCCGGAATCGAATGCTCTCCTGTGTGCCCGCTCGGGGCTAACCGTCTACCTCGACTGGCAGGCCTGCTTCATCAAAATCCTTGCATTCAAAACCGCCAAGATTGCCAGGATATCCGAGTTGATTTGAAATGATCCGGGTCGGGCCGATCGTTTGATCGTCGCACTCATGTGTATGGCCATACACCCAGAGGGCCGGCTGGTGAGTCTCAATGATCTCCACCATATCCAGGGAATTGAACGCCGGGGTGAGAGAGCCGCCCTTGTATTTGGAATTGGGATTGATGAGCGGTGCATTGTGGCTGATAACCACGCGTGGACCACTCAGATTCTTGCCAAACCAGTTCAGCAATTTCGACGCGAAGTTTTTATGCAACACAATCGAATCTGCTGGGGTGAAAGGCGTACCGTCAGGGTTATAGATGAGGCGGTAATCGTTCATTTGAGAGCGGGCGGTCTCCATCGCGTGCAAGTCGCCGCCATTGAAATCCGTCCACATCGTGCCGCCGAAGAAATTTACACCCCCAATGCTGACCTCTTCATCAAGCAGCAGTTTTACACGCGGATGTCTGTCTTCGAGCCACGCCTTGAACCTATTGTCCTCTTCGTTCATTCGCCGCCGCGTGTAATATTCGTGATTTCCTGTCACATAGAGGACTGGTTTCTTCCACTTCCTCAGAATCTGGTCGAGCGGCTCATAATCCCTGAGCGTGACGATATCGCCTGCCAAGATCATGACATCTCCGTTCACTGCCGGGGGCAACTTCCAGCCCGAACCAAATTCAAGATGTAGGTCGCTATACGTAATGATTCTCATGCTCCTCGAGTTTCAGATCTAATCTATACAATTCAAAAGGGTGCCCATCTTGGAGTAAGGTGACGTTTGGCTGCTTGCCCAAAACATCGGTCCCAATAAATAAAATTTTCGGGGTTTAGTACAGCGTTACAGTGGTCTCTTTGCAGCGTATCCTCAGCCGAGTTCGGCCCTCTCCCACGCCCTCCAGGACAGGTTCTGAGTTGGTTCAGATGCACGTTCTGCCCCCCCAGGGGGTGCACTCCGAAAGAATTCGCCGGCTGTATCCGGCTACTTCTATTGCTCCATCGCAGCCGGAAGACCAGAACGGACCCGTCACCATCGATCTCGTCGCTGCCTTCCAGTCCGTTTTGGATAAGGTGGGGGCCCCGGAGGCAGCTAAACGCGAAGCCTTCCGGAAGGACACTCAGTTTCGCATTGTTCGCGTGCTCCGCGCGGAGATGATGGAGCTTCGTGAAAGGCGCGCGGCTCTATCTCTTATTCTCAACAATTCTGCAAACTTGCTGCGAATGGGCTGCTCGCAAAATCAGTAACATAACCAAAAGACTTTTCGGACGCCACGTTCGGATGACATGTTGTTTGAATGCAGCGCATGTTGATGGGCGGTAGCGAGTTCCGACGATGTCGGCCGCTACCGCCCAAGTACTGTGCCCATGCAAATTTGTCATGCGGACCATGTCATCTTGAGGCACCGCCATCGGCGAAAGTTCGGGCAAAGACGAAGCATTCATGGCATGGTTCAACCGAAGCGCTCCGGAGGCCCACCATGCCCGAATCGCAAGACTTTGCACCGCTTGAGCGATTGAGCGAGTGCCGAGGTTTTGAAGCCTATTGGGTGCCACCTCTCTGAAACTCGACAGAATCTACGAACGAGCCCACATCATAGGTAGCTGAGGTCCACGGGGCGGTCAAAATGAAACCGGCGTGTTGGCCACAACTGCTGAAGTCGATGGTGAACGCCGCGCTGCGGGAACCGCTGACCGCAATGTTTCCCAGCAGGACCGGATAAGCCGTTGGCGGCGTGACCACGGGGTTGCAGGAAGGCCCTTCGGTCTGCTGCAGCTGGAGTCCGGTGATCTGAGTATTGTAGGCAGGCCCCACATTCCCATTGGTCCCTGTGATGGTCAAGACCCGGGTAGCCGTGTTCCCTGTCATGCTGGTGAGTGCAAAGGACAGGCCGAAACCGGGCAATTGGGTAGGATCGACAATTCCCCAGTAGGCGGGTTTGGCGTGCAGTCCCATACTGAAAGGCAGGGGATAGTCCGTCCTCGCGATCGGGAAGCCGTCGAGCCACGTATCGTCATCCGCGATTCCCCAGAAAGTGACCCCGGTGATGTTGTCCTTTTTGCCTAATTGCCGAAACACATCAAAGTAGCTTTTGTAAAGCCAGCCCTGCTCAGCCAGGACTGACGGGGGAATATTGCTACCGTAGTTCGACGTGTCATCTCCGGCATTGTAGACGCTCTCGTCCAGCTCGGTAATCTGCTGATCGAGGTCCGGGAAATTTTTGTGAACAGTTTCCAACGTCTCGACCATGGCGGTGGGAGACGGGTAGTTGATGTTTTGGTGGGTCTCATGGCCAATACCATCAAGCGGGATGCCTCGGCTCTCGAGATCGCTTACCACCTGCACCAGGCAGGCCAGTCGATTGGGATCGTAGGTGCTGAAGTCATTGATAAATAGTTTCGTTCCAGCCGGAGCGAATTGCCTTGCTGCCTCGAGCGCAATGTCGATGTAGCTCTTGCCAAGAACCTGATAGAACGGGCCATGATCGAGACAATCGGGTTGTGAAGGATCGAGCGGTTCGTTCACTACATCCCAGGCATACACCTGTGAGCCGAAGTGCTGCACCTCGTTCTGGATATGCTCCTGGATATTCGCCGTGACCGTGGCCTGGTTGGCGGCAGAGTTCGACCCGTCGCCGAACGCATAAGCTGGGGTCTGCGCTCCCGTAGCCCACACCAAGTTGTGTCCGCGCACTTTCATGTCATGGCACACAGCCAAACCGACCTCGGCATCAGCATTGCCGAAGGTGAAACTACCCAGGCTCGGTTCTACCGATACCCACTTCATGTCGTTTCCCGACGTGATGCTGTTGAAGTGCTTGGTCAGTAGTTGGGCGTGCGGTCCGGAGAGGTCGTTCAGATCGACCTCGCCGCCCACCGGGAACAAGTCCTGATAGGTCTGGTCAATCGATGCAATGTTGGTTTGAATGATTGGTGGCTTGACAAAGGTAAGCTGAAAGTCATCGATGTAGAACGACACCAAATCGCTTCCCGATGGGGGGACGGTCTGGACATACAGAAAGGCCTGACCTGGGCTGTAGGCGCTGCTCATGTTGTACCGGGTGACCGAGATCTGATGCCAGTTTCCGTCCGCCGGTACGGTAACGCCCGGAAATGCACTTACACTGTTGAAACTGGTTGCGCCAGCGAGCGTAGTCTGCAGGCTGACGTTGATAACATGATTCGACCCGTCGGTCGGCTGCAACATGATCCACAGACTGACGTTATAAATCGACCCCACGTACATCTTGTTGTTGACGCTGATCTGCGGTCCATCAAAGTTACCCACTCGCCCGGTGACGAGGAGGCTATGTGTGCCGCTGTGAGCTTCCGCGGTTGTGTTTGTCAGTGTGGAACTGCCCGAACGGGAACTCCATCCATCAAGACCGCCGTCTTCAAAGGTAGTGCTGATCCCGCTATTGTCCTGCGTCTTGGGATTCGGTGCCGGTAGGATCTCGGCAATCACCACATTGCTGATGTAGAAAGAATCGGTCGAGCTGCTGGACTGGATGTAAAAAGTCAGGCTGCTGGGTGGTCCAGGCAGATCGCTGAAACTAAAGTTACCCTGCACCTGCGTCCATGCTGTGCTCGACAACGGTCCCGAAGTCGCAAGATTGTTGAAGATCCCCGAGGAGTTGGCGCAGTTCGTCGTCTTGGTTGTAAGGGTCGCTGTCGGGTTCGTGCTGTCGGGAGCAGCAAGCAGAACATAAGCGCTTATCTGATAGACTGCCCCGGCTGCAACGTTCTTTACGCCCAACAGATTGAGGCTTGGTCCCATAAAGCTTGCTGTGCGGTCGGAAGTCAGCAGGCTACGCGTGTTTCCCACCGGATCGGGGAGGGGAGAAGCAGAGTTGGTCAGCGTTACCGAGCCGAATGGTGCCCATCCATCCAGGCCGCCATCGGCAAAAGTGTAGGTTGTGACCGGCAGCGGCGCGGCTGTCTCTGTAATAACCACCTGATCCAAATAGAAAGATTGTGGGCCCGTAGGGCCAATGAGTTGTGCGTAAAGCGTCAAACCGGTCTCCGTCGCGCTTACAGTGTAAGATCCCCCGATTTGCACCCAACCCGTGGAAGACACGGGCACCTGAAAGTTACCGATCGTGTCGAAGCAGACGCCACCGGAGCAGCTGGGATCGTTGCGCTCCATCGTGAAATTGGCACTGGTCGCGGTTTCACCCGGAGTCAACATCAAGTAGCCGGTGATCGTGTATTGAGCGCGAGGTTTTAACAGGCTGGTCACGGAGATCGACGGCCCGCCTTGGCCGCTGGAATTGGTTGTTGTCAGCAGGCTGTAAGAACCGCTGAAAGCGGCGGCGTTGGTCGCTACCGGAGTACTGGCGCCGTTAAACGAAGTCCAGCCATCTGCGGTACCGTCGTCGAAATTATAGGTAACTACGGTTTGCGCGCATAAGCGGCTTGCTCCGAGCAGCGCAAGAACAAGAAACACCCGCGTGACAAAGGTGTGGTTCTGTGATGAGGGCCGACGATTGTCGTCTCCGACGGTATGAAACATCGTGGTTTCTCCTTTGTACAGCCTTATGTACCAGCCTTATAGACCCGGATAGTCAGTTCCGACTTCTGGGATTCATTCACGGAATTGGGGGACCTGGTGCGGACAGCGCGTTCGATATGCAGCTGCCAGAGCCGTATGTTGGTTCCATCGATACCGGTTTCCTTTCCTGAACGCGCCGGGATCGATGCCCGCGCGCAGAAATGCTGAGCCGAGTTGGGGGTTATGGCCATTGCTCGACAATGTGTTGATTGGCGATAACCGAAGCCGCGCCGCGCCCCCCAAGCCGAAACTGGTTTCGAGCAAAGTGTCGAGAGCAGGATTCGCGGTGCTTTGTGCGCTGGACGGGAAAGCGGTCGAGATCAGAAAGGAAAGGAAAGGGGCATAGAACAATCTGGGACGATGCATGCTCGATTGCCCCTCCTCGTGGAATTCAATGAACAGGACGATGGCGAGTGGCACTGCTTTCGCCGGCAGGGCGACGAATGGAACGGAATTTAACCCAGCGGAAACGTTTACGTCAAGAACGAAAACGTTTACGGTGGGCTACTAGATTATTCACCTTAAGGCGGGGCTGTCAGAATGCCACCGTTCGGATTGCGGGCGGCGATCGAATGTGCGGGTCGGTCGTCCGAAGGCCAGTGGCACCAAGGCGGGCCGCTCTACATCAGCCGGAAATCTGAGCGTTGACGACGGCGCACTCTTTCATTTTCGACTTTCCCGTTTTTTTCGAAGGCCTGCGTTTCGCCGCGAGCTCCAGCATGTTAACGTTTCGCTGAATGATGAAGGACTCACGCACCACGGCCATAGTCCTGGCAGCAGGAACTTCAACCCGGATGGGAACCGCGAAGTCATTGCTGCGCCTCGACGGCCGTCCGCTGCTGCAGCATGTTTTGGACAATGTCGGCATGTCCTCGGTCGCAGAAATCGTTCTGGTCCTCGGATTCGTAGCGCAGGCGATCGAACAGGAAATTGATGCCAGGAACGTGCGTGTCGTGATGAATGAAAACTATCGACACGGAATCGGAACCTCCCTGAGGGCGGGCCTGGCGTCGGTCGACGCGCACGCCGAAGCTGCATTGATCGTGTTGGCCGACCAACCCTTCGTGCGATCTCGGACGCTCGATCGATTAATTTCGGAGCATCGGGCCAGCAAAGCTCATATCGTGATTCCGACGTACCGGGGATTTCGTGGGAATCCCATCCTGCTTGACCGCTCGGTCTTCTCCGAGGTCATGGCGCTTACCGGCGACGTGGGCTGCCGTGCGATTTTCGGAGACCACACGGAGGGAATTGTGAAAGTCGAAGTCGACGATGTGGGAATTCTGCTGGATATTGACCGGCCAAGCGACTTCGAGGAGGTTCTCAAGGCAGGTAGTCGCTCTGCCCGGGAAAACAAATTGCTCGAGACCGCCGACCTCGAGGGACGACAGATTGCGGGCGATCGAGGGCAGCCGGAGTTGATCGTTGTCGGTCGGGATGCCCTGGTGGTTGCGTTGGTGAAGTTGGGGGAAGTATTGCGATTTTCCGTGACAGTTGTGGATCCGTTGCTTACCACTGCGGATTTTCCGGGTGCAGCGCATGTACTTCACGCGCTTGATTGGTCGTCGCTTCCGGAGAATTCTGATCGCCACGTCGTGGTGGCGAGTCGCGGCGCCTGGGACGAGGAGGCGATTGAACAGGCGCTGCGGATCAAGAGTGCGTACGTGGCGCTGGTTGCGAACCGGAAGAGAGGAGAACAAGTCATGCGCAGCCTCGCGATGAAGAAGATCGATCCGCAGTATCTGGCTCGGGTGCGGATTCCCGCCGGCCTCGAGATTGGTGCCGATACACCCGAGGAGATCGCGCTCAGCATCATGGCAGAAATCGTCTCGGAAAGACGCAAACCGACCGAAAGCCGGGGTTCTGCCTCGAAGACCGAATAACAGCGACGCCCACGAAAGCATGCAAGAAAAGAAACGGTGGTTACTTCACAGGGGGCGCGTCACACTGCGTAATCATTTTGTCTGCGGCAAGTCCCCCACCAGTGTCGCTCGATTTCGTACTCTTCGGCGTCTCCGTTGAATTCTCAATCCCTTTCGCATGCAAAGGGCCACCGGTTCCTCCCCGGCGCAGGATCACGATCTGGCTCATGATGCTAAGAGCGATCTCTTCCGGAGTAACCGCTCCGAGGTCAAGGCCGGCTGGTGCGAAGATTCTTGCAATTGTGTCAGGGGGAAGTCCCTCGGCGGCCAGATAGTCGAGCACAAGCCTGGCCCGGTGCTGGCTCGCGATGAGTGCGACATACGCAGCAGAACCCTCCACCGCCTTTTGCAGCCAGAGGTGGTCGTTCTTGTGTTGCGTCGCGATGATGACGTAGGTGTTCGACCCAATCGGCGTTTGATCGAGGTCGAAGTCTTCGGCAATTACACGCTCGGCCTGGGGAAACGACTCCCGATCTGCGCCGGGGTCGTTGACGATGATGCGAAAACCGAGGAGGTACGCCAACGACGCCAGGCTCTCGGCGATGCGGCCATGGCCCGCAATCAGGATCTCCGGCTTGGGCAGGATGGGCTCAATGTAGACCTCCATTTTCCCTCCGCAAGGCATGCCCACCCCGAGGATTTCGTCCGTCATGTCCAGGGTAATCAGGAAAGGTTGCCTTAACTCGAGGCTGCGAAGAGCTTCCATTCTGACAGCACTTTCCGCGCAACCACCACCAATCCAGCCAAGCACGAGTTTTCCCTGCTCGTCGATAATGGCTTTCGACCCGCTTCGAGCCGACGTAGAGCCCTCGACACGAACCACCGTCGCAACCGCAAAGGGCTTTCCGAGAGTTGTAAGCCTGGCGGCTTCGGCGAGGATATCCGGGGACATTTCCTCGCGTATGATAGTTCCCGGAAACACGAGAACGCAATCCCGACACGAGTTTCATGTACAGCGACCGACTTCAGGCCCATTACCGGGAACCGCGCAACGTGGGCAGCATCGAAGATCCTTCCGGCAGGGCCATCGTCCGAAGCCCGGTGGATAGTGACACGGTGTTGATCACGCTGCGCATCGAACAGGGCAGGATCCGCGATGTGAAATTCAAGTGCATGGGATGCGCGGTCGCCATTGCCTGTTCGTCCATGGCTACGGAGATGGTTCTGGGAAAGTCCGTCGATGAGGCGTCCGGAATATCGGAGCAGGCTGTGGCCGATGCCCTGGGAGGCATCCCCGACTATAAGATGAAGTGCAGCAATCTGGCTCCGCAAGCCATCCGCCGGGCTATCGAAGATTGGAGATCGAGCCACGTTCCGGGCCCCGATACACAAGCCGGGTAGAACACGATCTGAACCTCATCCAGGCCTGTCCCTCAGGTTTGTTCAAGTTCGCGTGATTGTGATAACGTCTTCCGTTGCCTCTCACATTTCTGCCGCCCCGCAGAGCTTGCACCTGGGACGAGGAGGAGTAAGCGAATGATCCCGCCTGTCTTCGAATACTTCAGACCTAACACAATCCCTGAAGCCATCCAGTTGCTGGAACAACACGGAGAGGAGGCGAAGATTCTAAGCGGTGGTCAAAGCCTCATCCCCATGATGAAGCTACGGATCGCCCGACCTGCCTATCTGATCGATATCAATCGTATCGACGGGCTCTCCTACATCCGGGAAGAAGGCGGTTTTCTCAAGATTGGGGGCCTGACGCGTGAGGCCGACCTGGAATCCTCGGCGTTGATCCGCACAAAGTACCCGATCATCCACGACACCGCCCATGTGATCGCAGATCCGCAGGTGCGCAATCTGGCTACTTTAGCCGGGAACCTGGCCCACGGCGATCCCGCCAATGACCATCCGGCGACTATGCTTGCCCTGGGTGCGCAGGTGGTGGCGACGGGAACAGGCGGCGAAAGGGTTATCCCTATCGAAGAATTCTTCCTTTCTGTATTCACCACGGCACTCAAGCCGGGAGAGCTTCTCACCGAGATCCGGGTTCCGATTCCGCCGGCCGGGAGCGGCGGCGCTTATTTCAAACTCGAGCGCAAGGTTGGGGATTTTGCAACCGCGGCGGTTGCGGCACAACTGACTCTGGACGGCAACGGCGCGGTCGAAAAAGTGGGTATCGGCCTGACCAACGTCGGTCCCACTCCGATCAAGGCGAGGAAGGCCGAAGATTTTCTCAGGGGTAACAGACCCGACGATCAGCACTTGCGCCAGGCTGCGCAGCTGGCGGCAGATGAGGCACAACCGAGTCCTGATTTGCGCGGTCCGGCGGACTACAAGAAGGGATTGGTCAAGGAACTGACGAGACGGGCACTGGCCGGCGCGGCCGGCAGGGCTGGCAACTAAATCTCAGATTCGGACCGACTGGAGGTTGCTATGGCAACAAAACAGCAGTTGGTGCGGGTGAAGGTCAATGGCCGCGAGCGGCAGGCATCGGTCGAACCGCGGCTTTTGCTGGTCCATTTTATCCGCGAGGTTTTGCAGCTCACCGGAACTCATATCGGGTGTGACACCAGCCACTGCGGCGCGTGCACGGTCCTGCTGAACGGCAAGACCGTCAAGTCGTGCACCATGTTCGCGGTGCAGGCCGACGGGGGCGAGATTCTCACGGTGGAAGGTCTAGCCGGCCCGGATGGCACGCTGCACCCCCTGCAGGACGGGTTCAAACAGGAACACGGACTGCAGTGCGGCTTCTGCACGCCCGGCATGTTGATGTCCTGCTACGCACTTCTCGGCAGCAATTCCAAGCCCAGCGAGGGGGAAATCCGCTGGGGAATTTCCGGCAACCTTTGCCGTTGCACCGGCTACCAGAATATCGTGGGAGCCGTGCAGTACGCGGCCGGAAAAATAGCACAAGGAGGTGCGAAGTGATTCACAAAACATCTCCCGAAATCGGCGGCATGGGTCATTCCGTCAAGCGCAAGGAGGATCTGCGATTCATTCAGGGCAAAGGCAACTATGTGGATGATGTTCATCTGCCCGGCATGGTCTACGGACAACTGGTGCGCAGTCCATATGCCCATGCCAGGTTGAAGAGCATCGACACGGAAAAAGCCAGGAAGCTCCCGGGCGTTCTGGCCGTGATTACGGGAGAGGATCTCGCCAAGGCCAACCTGGCCTGGATGCCCACGCTCTCTTATGACAAGCAGATGGTTTTGGCAACCGGCAAGGTGCTGTTCCAGTCCCAGGAAGTGGCGTTCGTCGTAGCCGAGGACCGCTACACCGCTGCCGATGCAGCCGAACTGGTGGAGGTGGAATACGAAGAACTGCCGGTGCTGGTCGACCCGCACAAGGCGCTTGATCCCGATGCACCCGTGCTTCGCGAAGACCGCGAGCAAAAGAACAATCACATCTTTCATTGGGAGGTCGGTGACCGGCAGGCCACTGAACAGGTCTTTCAACAGGCTGCCGTGAAGGCGAGCGTGCATGCTTTCTTTCCCCGTTGCCACCCGGCCCCGCTGGAAACTTGCGGCTGCGTAGCCGACTTCAGTCGCGCCACGGGGCGGCTTACGGTGTATATGACGTCTCAAGCACCGCATGCACACCGTACCGTTTTCGCCCTGGTCGGAGGGATTCCCGAGAACAACATCCGGGTCATCTCCCCCGACATCGGCGGTGGCTTTGGCAATAAAGTTCCGGTATATCCCGGCTACGTTTGTGCCATTGTGGCGTCCCTGACGCTGGGCCGTCCCGTGAAGTGGGTCGAGACGCGCTCTGAAAATCTGCAGTCCACCGGGTTCGCGCGCGACTATCACATGACGGCAGAGATTGCGGCCGACCGAGACGGAAAAATGCAAGCTTTGCGCGTGAAAACCCTGGCCGATCATGGTGCCTTCAATGCGGCTGCCCAGCCCACAAAATTTCCCGCCGGGCTTTTCAGCATTTGCACCGGCTCTTACGAGTATCTCAACGCCTTCTGCGAAGTAGACGGGGTTTACACCAACAAGGCTCCTGGCGGCATCGCATACCGCTGCTCCTTTCGTGTGACGGAGGCGGCATACTTGATTGAACGAGTCGTGGACGTGCTGGCACTTGAGCTGAAGATGGATCCAGCCGAACTCCGTCAGAAGAACTTCATTCCGCCAGAGAAGTTTCCCTACAAATCATCCCTGGGCTGGACCTACGACAGTGGCAACTATCGAGGAGCCATGGACGTCGCGCTCGACAAGATTGGCTACAAGCAACTGCGCACAGAACAGGAACAGAAGCGCAACAAGGGCGAGTTGATGGGGATTGGGATCTCGAGCTTCACCGAAATAGTGGGCGCCGGGCCCGCGCATACGTTCGATATTCTTGGCATCAAAATGTTCGACAGTTGCGAGATTCGCGTTCATCCCACGGGTAAAGCCATGGCGCGCATGGGGACCAAGAGTCAGGGTCAGGGACATGAGACGACTTATGCGCAGATCGTTGCTCAGGAATTGGGGATCCCCGCAGCCGATGTTACGGTCGAGGAAGGCGACACCGATACGGCCCCCTACGGACTGGGAACTTATGCCAGCCGCAGCACGCCGACCTCGGGAGCAGCCACCGCGATCGCCGCGCGGAAAATTCGTGACAAAGCGAAAAAGATCGCGGCGCACCTGCTGGAATGCAATGAGAACGACCTCGAGTGGGAACCAGGAAAGTTCTATGTCAAAGGATCTCCCAGCAAAGCCAAGACGATCCAGGAAATAGCATTCGCTGCTTACACCAACATTCCGCCAGGATTGGAGGCCGGATTGGAGGCGGTCGACTATTACGACCCGCCCAATCTCACCTTTCCCTTTGGCACTTATGTCTGCGTAGTGGACATCGACAAGGGAACCGGCGAGGTCAAAGTGCGGCGGTTTGTGGCGGTGGACGACTGCGGAAACATCATCAATCCCATGATCGTGGAAGGCCAGATTCATGGCGGCTTGACCGAAGGCCTGGGCATCGCCTTCATGCAACAGATTGATTACGACGAGAGCGGAAATGTCCAGGGCGGCAGTTTTATGGATTACTTGTTGCCCACCGCAGTTGAAACCCCCCATTGGGAAACTGACAAGACTTGCACTCCTTCCCCGCATCATCCTTTCGGTGCAAAAGGTGTTGGAGAATCCCCGAACGTCGGATCTCCGGCGGCCTTTGTGAATGCTGTTGTCGATGCGCTGGCTCATCTGGGGGTCAGGCACATCGATATGCCGATCACTCCCTGGAAAGTGTGGAAGGTTTTGCAGGAGAAGGGTGTGGCGGCATAATGGCGCTGAGAATTGAAAAAAGTTTCGAGGTCAAGGAACCGATCGATAAGGTGTGGGCTTTTCTTATTGATCCGCGAAGGGTAGCTACCTGCGTTCCCGGCGCGCAAATCACCGAGCAGGTTGACGAGAACACTTACAAGGGCGCAATCAAAGTAAAGGTGGGCCCCAGCGTCACCGATTACAAGGGTGAGGTGCAGATTGTTCACCTGGACGCGGAGAATCACGAGATCGAACTCCTGGGCAAAGGCCAGGACGTGCGCGGCCGCGGCAGTGCATCGATGAAAATGACCGGCAAGCTCCGCGCTCTGGAAAATGGCGGCACTGCAGTGACGAGCGTCTCTGAGGTCGGTGTGGTGGGAATTCTGGCGCAGATGGGCTCGCGGGTCATCACGGAAGTTTCCAATGTCATGTTCGGGGAATTCATGGAGAAATTTCAGGCACAGCTCGAACAACCCTCGGAGGCGACCGGAGAACAAGCCACGGGTTCGGAGGTTCAGCCCGTCAAAGCTGCGTCCGTGGCGTGGGAGGCGGCGAAGGGATTGTTTCGCGGAAAGTCTTGAATCCATAACCAGGAAGACTCCGCCTACCATCGGATCACCTTTATGCGTGCATCTCAGGTTCCTCCTTCCAGCGCCGTAAACCACGGAGTGGATGCGATCGTCTCTGGATTCGAGCGTCTGGGGTACGTCGCGGACCGTTCCCTTGCCACCGCCGTTTACCTCGCGATCCAATTGAGGAAACCAATCCTGGTCGAAGGTCATGCCGGCCTGGGGAAAACCGAGGTGGCCAAGGTGCTTGCCTCATACCTGGGTACAAGGTTGATTCGATTGCAGTGTTACGAGGGGCTGGATGTCAGTTCGGCGGTGTACGAGTGGAATTACCAAAAGCAACTCCTGGCCATCAAGATCGAAGAAGGATCTGCCAGGACGGTCGAGGAGAAAGAGCGCCACATCTTCAGCCGCGAGTTTCTTCTCGAACGACCGTTGCTCGAGTCCATTCTTGCGGCGGACGCTTCCCCCGTTCTGCTGATCGATGAGATTGATCGGGCCGATGATGGGTTTGAGGCCCTCCTCCTGGAGTTGCTTTCCGACTACCAGATCACCATTCCGGAGATGGGCACGATTCAGGCGAGGCATGTGCCTTATGTCGTGCTCACCTCCAACCGCAGCCGGGAGTTGGGCGACGCTCTCAAGAGACGTTGTCTTTATCAGTGGATCGACTATCCGAGCCTGGATAAGGAAATCAAGATTGTCCGCACCCGTCTGCCCAATCTCGAGGAGAACCTATCGAGGCAGCTTGTGTCCTATGTGCAATCGGTACGGGGTCTCGGGTTAGGCAAGCCTCCCGGCGTGGCGGAAACCCTGGATTGCGCCCAGGCGATGCTTGCTGTAGGCAAGTCGCGGATGGACGCAGAAGCGATTGAACTGACGATGTGTTCTATCTCGAAATCAGTTGAAGACGCTGCGAAGATCAGGAGCGCGGGCGGGAACGAGCTTCTGGAGCAACCCGAGCCGTGAGCGGCGTGGTGGACATGGAGCGGACGGGCACGGCCCGAACGATTATCGAGTTCTGCCGGTTTGCCAGGCAACGTGGTTTTTCCAATGGAGTCGAGGAGACTCTCGCCGCATTCGAAGCGGCCACGGTGCTCGGCGCCGCCAACTCGGACGAGTTGAAATTCGGATTGCGCGCCGTTCTGTGCTCTTCGAAGGACGACTGGGACTTGTTTGAGGAATGTTTCCGGGAGTTCTGGGAGAGATCAACGGAGAAGGGATCAGCGAGGGAGCCAGCGCCAGGAAACGAGAAGCGACCGGGGCAACAGCGCGCCTCCAGCCTCGGCAGGACAAGTGCGACTTCGATGATGTCGACAGGCTTGGCTGACAACGGTTCAAGTGAAGAAGCTGGGGCGCAGGCCGTGGCCGGAGCCAGCACCCAGGAGCGCCTGCGAAAGGCCGACCTGTCGTGTTTGCCACAGGGTGATCTGGCGGTGCTCGAGCAGATTGCGCTCCGCCTGCTCAGACAGATGAGCCGCCGGCTGGCACGCAGACGCCGCAGCGGGGTAAGGGAACAGGTGGATCTGCGAAGAACAATCCGAAGGAACATAAGCCGCGGCGGAGATCCAATCAGCCTTCGTTTCAGGCAGCGGAAGCCCCGCCCCCACCGCCTGGTAACCCTGCTCGATGTCAGCGGCTCGATGAGCTCGTACAGCATGTTTCTGGCGAAGTTTCTGTACGCGTTGCAACTCCACTTTCGGCCGGCCGACACCTTCCTGTTCAGCACAAACCTGGTCGAGATTACCAGTCTGTTTCGCGCACCACGTCTGTCGGATGCGCTGCGTGCGCTCTCTGAGCAGCCCGCAGGATGGTCAGGCGGAACTAAAATCGGTGCTTCGCTTCGGGAGTTCAATCAGTTTCACTCCAGAAAGCTTCGCTCCGCCGATACTTTGTTCATCATTCTGAGCGACGGCTGGGACACGGGAGACGCGTCAGTTCTGGCTGCGGAGTTGGCGGCTGTAAAACGGCGCGTGCGCAAACTCATTTGGTTGAATCCGCTGCTGGGGATGCAAGAATATCGGCCCATCACCAGCGGAATGAGCGCAGCATTGCCGCACATCGATGTTTTTGCATCTGCTCACAACCTCGAAAGCCTGCTGGCTCTGGAAAGGCATCTATAAAACTGAACTGCAATGTTTGATCATTTCCTGAACAAAGCGGCGGAATTGCTGGCGAAGGACGAACCCTTCGCCACGGCATCAGTGGTGCGCTTTCAGGCGCCGATCTCCGGCAAACCCGGTGATAAGGCAATTATCTTCGCCGACGGTAAGATGTGGGGCTGGATCGGCGGCGGTTGCGCGCAGCCGGCAGTGATCAGAGAGGCGCTGAAAGCGCTGGCCGACGGACAACCACGGTTGGTTCGCATCAGCCCGGATGCCGCTCCGGAGGAGGGCATAATCGACTACACGATGACCTGCCACAGCGGAGGAAGTCTGGACATCTACATCGAACCTGTCCTGCCCAAACCACATATCCTGATTCTTGGACGCTCTCCCGTCGCACAGACCCTGGCGCGTTTAGGCAAAACGATCGGGTATCGGGTTTCCGTGGTAGCGCCAGATGCAGATCACGAACAATTTTCTGATGTCGACCTGCTGCACCCGGAATTGAATTTGGATGGACTCAAGATAACCAGCGATACTTTCATCGTCGTCTCTACGCAGGGAGAGAACGACGAGGAAGCGCTTGAGCAAGCGGCGAAATCAAGCGCCAGCTACATTGCCTTGGTTGCGAGCAGAGTCAAAGCCGAGAAACTGGGGGAATACCTTCGTCGGACGGGGGTGTCGTCGGAGCGTGTAAGCCAGATTCGGGCTCCTGCGGGTCTCGATATCGGCGCCACCTCACCCGAAGAGATCGCGGTAAGCATTCTTGCCGAGGTCGTCCGGTTGAAGACTGATCGAGCAGGGACATCGACTGGGCCCAGGAAATCCGCCTCCGAGCCGGCATTGCCTGTTTTAGGCTCACCAGTTTCAGGTCAGCCTGTTACAAACCATGAAGCGCGCGATCCAGTGTGTGGCATGACGGTAAACATCCGAGATACGACATACAATTCCGAGCATGGAGGATCGAGCGTCTACTTTTGCTGTGCACGCTGCAAGCAAGCCTTCGATCTCGAACCCGGGAAATACTCGCCCTGGCTGTCCAGGTGAAGCGTTTTCTTTCTGGCAGCCCCTGGTTTGTCAGGCGGCGGCTGCTTCGAACTCCTCGCCCTGAATACATTCTCACAGCCATGACGAGGGCGTGCCTGCGCAGGTCAGGTCCGCAAATGGCCGGTTCACTTGGCTTGAACCTGCGCAACGGCCAGTGGGAACGCGCTGGTCCCGACGACGGCGCGATTGAATACCGGAACATCTTTTTTCATGAAGGTGAGGAATTCTTCATCTACCGCGGCCATCTGGCCCTCGAATGTCCTGAGCAACTCCAATTGTGTTTCGGTCGGAGCGAAATCGGCACCGCCGGCGACGTCGCCGCCACCAGTTCCGACCTCTGCATTGAGCCAGATCAGATTTAGATAGAGCTGATAGGGTTCTTCGAAGTATTTGTCGTCGCTGTTGAGCAACGCCTCGGAAACCAGCTTGTGCTCGATGGATTGCAGTTTCTTGTCAAGATCCTCGGCGGCATTGAGAAGACTGGAGGTTTGTTGCGTCTCCGCGGCGCTTAAGACCAGTGGGGGAGCGGGCGCCAGCCTCGGCCCCTGGTATTCATCTTCTCCATCAGAGCTGGCGGCCTCTCTTTCCCTTTCCTTGTTTTTGGGTGGTCGGAGCATGGCTTCGATGACTTCGACCTGCTTTCGCAACCACTCAATTCGATTCACAGTATCCGAGGCGTGGCTGATGTCGTCGCGAATGGCGAGCAGCGTCTTGACGGACAACTCGATGTCCGCATCCGAAGCGCTGATTCGGGGATCGCGCACGACCGTCAGTGGCTGAGTGAAGGACTGGTCGTCAATTCTGAGGCGAACGGAATATTTTCCCGGAGCGACGATGGGACCTCCTTCGGCGGGCCTGGTGCCCCAATGCGTGATGGGACGCGATTCGGAATCGCGAAACCGCGGCTCTTGCCAGATGCGGGGATTGTCCGGTGCCACAGTCTGCAGTGCAACCAGGCGCGGAGATTCGTAGCGCAAATCCCATTGCACGCGGTTGATTCCGGTTCGCCCCTTGCTTTCAAGGGTCCGCACGATTTTGCCTTCCGAATCCAGGACCTCGAGATGGACAGGGCCTTTCGGAGCGCTCTTCAGCGAGAAGTTGAATATAGCCTTGCCACCGTGAGTAAAACGGTAGGTCTGGCGGGGCTCAAACAGCACGACCGGGCCGTCGGACTTACCCTTTGCCATTTGTTCCAGCGGAGTAATGTCGTCGAGGATGTAAAGTCCCCGCCCGTAGGTCGAGATCACGAGATCGTGGAAGTTTTTCTGCACGACGGCCCAGCTGACGGGGGCGTGCGGCAAGCCCGTCTCAAGCGCGCTCCAGTGACCGCCATCATCCAATGAGTAGAAAAGCCCGTTCCCTGTGCCTGCAAAGATCAAGCTCGCACAATTCGGGTCTTCGGCGATCGTGCGAACGTAGGAGAGTTCGTGCTTCGGCAGGTCCCCGGTAATTTTCTTCCAGGTCTTCCCCATGTCGGTGGTCTTGTAGATGAAAGGATCACGGTTATCCATCAGATGGAAATCAACGCTGATATAAGCGACACCAGCATCGAAACTCGAGGCCGCGATACTCGTGATTGTGCCCCATGGCGGAAGTCCGCTGATGTTGTTGGTGACATTGACCCACTGACCGCGATCATCTGTGTGCCAGATCTGTCCATCGTTTGTTCCCGCCCATAGGAGCCCCTTTTGCACCGGCGAGGGTGCAATCGCGAAAACCACCTCTCCGTAGAATTGGCCGAGATTGTCCCCCACGATTCCCCCCGATGGGACGATGCGCGACGGATCCTGCGTGGAAAGATCGGGGCTGATCGGCGACCAACTCTCCCCGCCGTTGCTGGTTTTGAACACGACCTGGCAGCCGTAGTAGACGGTGTTGTGGTCGAAGGGATCGATGGCCAGCGGAGCGGTCCAATGGCACCGGTACTTGATCTGATTGGGCGGTGAATCCAGAGTCATCATCCAGGGACTGACCGAATGGGCATGCTTGATGCGTCCGTCCCAGCGAGTCACCTTGTTACCGTAACAAGTCGCCCAAACAAGGTTTGGATCGGTTAGATCAGGGATTGTAAAACCCGATTCGCAGCCTCCCATGCCATGATCCCATCCGGTTTCGTTCGCATCGACGGGCACGCTGGGACCTCGCATGTTTCCGTCATCCTGCATGTTGCTGTAAACGTAGTACGGGACCTGGTTGTCGACGGCGACGTGGTACATCTGCCCGATGGGCAGTTTGACGCGATGCAAGCCGCGGCCGTGCACGGTGGTGATGCTCATTCCGCCATCGTCGGTGATCACAAAGCGATCGGCATCGAGGGGATCGATCCAAATGTCGTGGGTGTCTCCGCCCCAGGGAACTTCCTTGAAGGTCTCGCCACCGTCCAGAGAACGGTGGAAAGAGCTGTTGGCAACATAAACCT
>Ga0123356_10002021_pt1 | contig 21907 bp, 15 predicted proteins | sample TergutEmb28metaG_2_FD_92546 | JGI IMG/M metagenome (GOLD analysis project Ga0123356, IMG submission 92546) | Embiratermes neotenicus P3 segment gut microbial communities from Petit-Saut dam, French Guiana - Emb289 P3 | ecosystem: Host-associated > Arthropoda: Insects > Digestive system > Gut ... | reverse complement strand
GGCCCCCGAGCCGAGCGTCTGCTCGAAGGCCCAGAGGCCTGCGGCCGGGCTGCGACCAGGACGCACCACCAGCACACGCTGAAGCTCGAGCCCCGTGGCCGCAAGCGCCGGGGCAAAGGGCTCGAGCGGGCAGCGCTCCGGGTCTTCCAGCGAGGGCGCGTACCGCGCAGGCAGCTCAGGGGGAGCGACCCAGACGCACCAGCGTGCCGACGCGCAGCGCGTGAGGGCGGCGAGCGCGGGCAACAGCAAGGAGAGCTCTCCGATCCCCAGCCGGTGGGGAAGGATCTCGAGCAGGCCCGTGCGCGGCCAGCCCCGCCCGGGAAGCTGCTCATCCAGCGCTGCAAATCCGGTCGGGATACCGGCAGGCTGGGCTGTGCTCGTTCCCCGCCAGATGGCGGGATGCTTGAGAAGGGCGGTCAGCTCAGGACGGGTGGACATGAAGGCTCGCCAGCCCCGGCCGCGCCCCGGCTGCCGTGGGATGGGTCATCACATCAATCCCTGTGACTTGAGCCGGCGCACCACGCCCACGACGACGCCCTCGATGTGCAAGGACTGCTCCTTCAGATCCACCTTGATCGGCTCGAACTCCGGGTTCTCGGCGCACAGCCACACGATCGAGCCTTCCAGGCGATAGCGCTTCACGGTGACCTCGTTCTCCAGGCGCGCCACGACGATCTGGCGGCTGCGCACCTCGGAGGTGCGGTGCACCGCCACCAAGTCCCCGTCCAGGATCCCGGCATCCTTCATGCTCATGCCTGTGACCTTCAGCAGGTAATGAGGCCGAGGCTGGAACAGCCCGGGATCGATCTGCAGACGCGACTCGACGTTCTCCTCGGAGAAGATCGGCTTGCCGGCGGCCACTCGACCGATGAGTGGCAGGCCAAGCTGCTCGCGGATGGTGTCCTTCAGCTGGATGCCGCGCGATGTGCCAGGCACCAGGGCGATGACGCCCTTGCGCGCCAGGGCCCGCAGGTGCTCCTCGGCGGCATTGGCGGATCTGAAGCCCAGCTCGCGAGCGATCTCGGCACGCGTCGGCGGCATGCCGGTCTCGGAGATGAAGCGCTGGATGAGACGCAGGATCTGGCTCTGCCGGGGGGTCAGGTCGGACATTTCGGCACCTGTCTAGCTATACAGTCGTGTGATTATATCCAGAGCGGTGCGGGCTTCAAGAGGGGAAATCCTTGGCTTGGCGCGAGTGCAACAAGGCCGGTCGCTGCACACGCACCTTCGTCCTTGCGAGGTGCGAGGCAGGCTCACCGCACGAACAGCGCGTCCAAGAATGTGGAATCGCGCGTTTGTATCAACGTCGGTGCGCCTGACACGTGGCGGATGCTCCATCATCATTCCTGCATCATTCCTGTGACGGTGCACAGCGACGGACCACATGAACCCTCCCTGAACGGCGGCTCATACCCCGTTAAGCCCGGACTACTTAGAGCTCACGCACCGTCCTTATATGCCAATGGCACGCGCATACAACTGTCGCGGTCGAAAGACAAGGCCTGTGTCTACAGTTGCATTCCCGTGGTAAATTTGATGCAGTTGCGCGCTGCGAACGCCCGGCGTGAGCTTACGCGCAGGCTTCGCATTTGTTGCAGGACCTCCCGAATCGAATCAACACAACCCAGAAGGGGATGTTTATGAAGTGCGCGAGCGTTTTGAAGGTGGCTGCGGTGGCAGCAGTGGTAGGACTGGCGGGCTGTGCGGACACCAAGCCTCTGCAGGCGGACATCGATCAGCTGAAGCAGCAGGTTGCCCGGATGCAGGCAGACGTGGCGGCGGCAAAGAGCTCGGCCGACCAGGCGAACAGCGCAGCACAGGCTGCTAACCAGGCCGCGAGCAGCGCGCAGAACACCGCCAATCAGGCGCTGGCTGCAGCCCAGGCCGCACAGTCGGCTGTCGATGCGACCAACGAGAAGATCGATCGCATGTTCAAGCGTTCGATCTCAAAGTAAGACCAACGCAACTTGAAGAGCTGAAGCCTAAAAGCCAAGGCTCCCCCATGACGCCGCGCGCCTCGCGCGGCGTTTCTTTTTGTCCGCTCGAAACGTCGGCTCATCGCGTAGCTTGCCGCACACTCGAGCAGCAGGTGCGGGCGCGCAACGGACCTCAAGCGGCAGCTCGCAACGGCTCGCGGCGCGCGCCAGCGGCGCCTTGGGATTGAGCGCTGGCTCACAGATTGAACATTTTGTCGTGTTGGGACGGCGGCGCGACAGATGTGTTTCCTGTCACAGAAAGCGAAACACGTGAACGCGCTACCCTGCCTAGCACCGCAAGTCAACAACTTGAAAAAAAGTGCGCGAGCTAGACACGTTAGAATTTATGTCAAATGAGGCGCGCTCAGCGGATGCGCGACGCCAGCTTCCAAGCGCGTTACGGGCCAGGAGATCTCAAGCCCCTTGAAGTTGTTGGACTCTTTGCAATGCTTCAGCGCGCGAGGGGCCAAGCTACAACCGCCTTTTCGCGGCATCTCGCGGACGACGGGGGGTTTGGCAGGTCAGCGAACGCCCGCCTGAGGTGCGCGGCGGACGCCGGTCTCTCAAGCGCAGACTTGAGCCTTCGCTGGGGCGGCGATCTTTCTTCTTGCTGTCAGGAGATTCCTCACCCACGCGCCTCCAGGCGCGTGGCAGCCTTCCTGCCCAGTATTACTCAAGGGAGCACGGAAGTCGCGGCGTGCCCGAGTCAGTAACGCACCAGCGCCGAACCCCAGGTGAAACCGCCGCCGAAGGCCTCCAGCAGCAGCAGGTCGCCACGCCGGATGCGCCCGTCGCGCACCGCAATGTCAAGAGCGAGCGGCACCGAGGCGGCTGAGGTATTGCCCTGCTCCTGGATGGTCACGATGACGCGCTCCATCGGCAGCTCGAGCTTGCGCGCCAGCGCCTGGATGATGCGGATGTTTGCCTGGTGGGGCACCAGCCAGCTGATGTCTCGACGGTTGAGCCCATTCCTCGCCAGGGTCTCCTCGACGGCCTTGTTGAGCGTGACGACCGCCATCTTGAAGACCTCGCTCCCGACCATCTGGATCGCAGCGCCGTCGCGACGGCCCGTGGACACGCCGCCGTCGCAGTACAGCAGATCCTTGTAGCTGCCATCCGCATGCAGATGGGTCGAGAGGACGCCCGGGGACTCCGCGGGTGTCAGCACCACCGCTCCTGCGCCATCGGCAAACAGGATCGCGGTGGAGCGGTCGCTCCAGTCCGTGATCCGCGAGAGGGTCTCCGCGCCCACCACCAGGGCGCGTCGGGCCTCGCCGGCACGCACGTACTTGTCGGCGATCGAGAGCGCGTACATGAAGCCGCTGCAGGCGGTCTCGAGGCTGAAGGCGGCGCCGCCGCGGCAGCCGAGCCGCTGCTGCAGCAGCACGCCGCAGTTCGGGAAGATGAGATCCGGAGTCGTGGTGCCGAAGGCGATGAAGTCCACCTCGTGAGCTGCCACGCCTGCGGCCTCCAGGGCCTCCCGGGCCGCATGCTCCGCCAGATCGACGGTCGTCTCCCCGGGAGCCGCGATATGCCGGCGCTCGATCCCGGTGCGCTCGCGTATCCACTGATCGGAGGTGTCCATCATCCTCTCGAGATCGAAATTCGTCAGGACCTTCTCGGGAAGGTGCGACCCCGTGCCAGCGATACGCGAATACATCAAAGGGTCACATCCTCAAGGATCAAGCTTGCGATCAAGGTACCCCCAATTCTTGCGCCCCGCTCGAGCGATGTCGGCTGCGGGCGCTATTGAGCTTGCCGCTTCAGGCGTGCTCGCGCACGTCCTTGCGCTCGTGCGCGGCGAGCGCCTCGGCAATGTGAGCCGTCAGTCCGCGCCGTGCGGCCAGGGCTGCGGTGGCCACCGCTCTGGAGAATGCAACGCCATCGGCACGACCATGACTTTTTACCACGATACCGGCGAGCCCCACCATGCATGCGCCGTTGTAACGCTGCGGGTCGAGCCCGGCGGCCACCCGGCGCAGCACCGGGCCCGCGAGCACCCCGGCGAGTCGATCGCCCCAGGAGGCCGTGAACTCCTGGCGCAGACGATCGGCGATGAGCCGGGCTGCGCCCTCCATGGTCTTCAGGGCCACATTGCCGGTGAAGCCGTCGGTCACGACCACATCGACGGCGCCCGAGAATATGTCATCGCCCTCGACGAAGCCCACGTACTTGAGCGGGCTCGCGCCGAGCAGCGCGTGGGCCTGCTGCAGAATCTCGTGGCCCTTGATGTCCTCCTCGCCGATGTTGAGCAGGCCGATACGCGGGCTGTCAAGGCCATACACGTCGCGCGAGATGATATGACCCATGGAGGCGAACTGGCACAGCTGCTGCGCGGTGGCCTTGGTGTTCGCTCCCAGATCCAGCATCTGCGTGTGGCCGTGCGCGGCCGGGATGGGCGAGATGATGGCCGCGCGCTCGACTCCCGGAATGGTCCTGAGGACGAAGTGAGCGATGGCGGTGAGCGCGCCGGTGTTGCCGGCGCTCACGCACGCCGCCGCCCGGCCCTCCTTGACCAGATCGACTGCGAGGCGCATCGAGGAGCGCTTCTTGTGCCGGACCGCCTCGCGCGGCGCCTCGTTCATCGCCACCACCTGCGCAGCCGCCACCACCTCGACACGACGGCTGAGGGCGAGAGGCGCGCCCGCGAGCTCGGCCTCGATCCGGCCCGGCTCGCCGACCAGGAAGGCACGTAGCTCTGCATCCTCGCGTAGCGCACGCAGTGCGCCCGCGACGTATTCCCGCGGCTCCTGGTCGCCGCTCATCACATCGATGGCGATCGGCAGCACTTCAAGGAGGCGAGCGCGGAGCAGAAGGTGAGGAGGGGCGCGCTCGCCGTGCCGTTTGAGGCTGTAGGCGAGCCGCTTGCGCTACTCGTCGGCTTCGGTGGGCTTCTCGATGACGCGCCGGCCGCGATAGAAGCCATCCGGGGTGATGCGATGGCGCAGGTGTGTCTCGCCCGACTGCGGATCAGTGGACAGGGCCGGCCGCGCGAGCCCGTCGTGGGATCGATGCATGCCGCGCCGCGAGGGCGTCTTGCGACTCTTCTGTACGGCCATAAATTCCTCTGCGCGCTGTTATGCGCTCGAAGTATGAAGCAACTCGCTACTTGCGATTCAACAGCTCACCCAGCCGCGCGAAGGGCTTCTGCGTGGGTGGCGCCTGCTCACCATCGGCGAGCTGCTCCTGGGAGGCCACGCACTCCTCAGCCCTCTCGTGCTGCGGCACGATCGGCAGCGACAGCAGGAGCTCCTCCGTGACCAGCGCTGCGATGCTGGTGCGTCCGTTGGGGGCGAGCACCGGCTCGAGGTCCTCGGGGACCTGCGTGAGCTGCGCCTCGGTGGCGATCAAGCCCACCCGCACGTGGCTCGCAACGGGCAGCTCAAGCGGTCCCAGGCAGCGCTGACAGATGAGCTGCGCGGTTCCCGCAAGAGCAAGCTCCGCCACCGGGATGCCCTGGACACGTTCCAGCTTCACCTTGCCCGAGATGCTGCCCGCAAGCTGCGGAAACTGCGAGCGCAGCGCCGCGAGCTCATCGAGCGGCAGGGTGAAGTCGATGTCAGCTTGGCTATCGGCCAGCCGGTCGATATCCAGCAGAACCGACCAGGGTGGCGACATGGGCCGCGTATAATAGGGGTGGGTGCCCCTCAAGTCAAAGAAGCCTGTGTATCCGCTGATCCTCGCCTCGACATCCCGCTACCGCCGCGAGCTGCTTGAGCGACTGGACGTGCCCTTCGTGGTGCAAAGCCCAGGGACCAGCGAGCAGCATCTCCCCGGGGAGCCCCCCGAGGAGCGCGCGGCGCGCCTGGCCAGGGCCAAGGCGCAGGCAGTGAGCGCGCAGCGCCCGGATGCCCTGGTCATCGGCAGCGACCAGGTCGCCACCGCCGCAGGCCGGGTGCTCGACAAGCCAGGCGATGCCGACAGGTGCCGGGCGCAGCTCGCATCGCTCAGCGGCACGAGCGCTCGCTTTCACACCGCCTGCGCGGTGCTCGGTGCCGGGGTGTTGCTTGAGCACCTCGACACGACGACCGTTGTATTCCGGGAGCTCGCGCCGGCGCAGATCGAACGTTATGTCCAGAAGGAGCAGCCATTCGACTGCGCGGGCGGCTTCAAGGCGGAAGGACTCGGGATCGCCCTCTTCGAGCGCATCGAGAGCACCGATCCCACAGCGCTCTTGGGACTACCGCTGATCTGGCTTGCGAGCGCGCTGCGGCACGCGGGCTTTCAAGTGCCGTGAGCTTGAGCTCAGGGCATCCAGCACCGCGGCGAGCTCTGGCGGAAGCGGTGCGTTGAAGCTCAGTGCTCCCCCTTTCGCACGCTCGAAGCTGACGCTGTGGGCGTGCAAGAACATGCGCTTGAGCCCGAGCTCGCGCAGGCTCTCGTTGAAGGACTCATCGCCGTACTTGTCATCGCCCGCCACGGGATGACCGGCGTGCTGCGCATGGACCCGGATCTGGTGAGTGCGCCCGGTGGCCAAGCTGACCTCCACCAGGCTCGCGCGCTTGCCGAAGAGCTGCACCGGACGGAACTCGCTCACCGCGGGTTTGCCGGAAGGGTGCACCTTCACGGTGCGCTCGCCCCCCACCCGGATATCGGTACGCAGAGGTACGTCGATGCGCTTCTTGCCCAGCTCCCACCTGCCCCTCAACAGGGCAAGGTAACGCTTCTCCACGCGGCCCTCGCGCAGCAGCGCATGCACCTCACGCAAGGTGGCCGCATTCTTGGCAACGAGCAGACAGCCGCTCGTGTCGCGATCCAGACGGTGGATCAGCTCGAGCGTGGCCTCCGGGCGCAGGGCGCGCAGCGCCTCGATGACACCAAAGCTGAGCCCGCTGCCGCCATGCACCGCGACGCCGGCAGGCTTGTCCAGGACCAGGAGGTCTGAATCCTCGTGCAGGATCGCCTGTGCCAGGCGCTGCTGCAGCTCGAGCGGGACACGCGGCGGCGCTGCAGGGACACTGAGGCGGACCGGGGGGATGCGGACCGCATCGCGGGCGGCAAGGCGGGTATCGGGAGCTGCGCGGTGGCCGTTCACTCGGACTTCACCTTTGCGGATGATGCGATAGATGCGGCTACGCGGCAGCTCGGAGAGGCGCCTATGGATGAAATTATCCAGGCGCTGCCCGGCCTCCTCCACGCTCACCTCGCAGTGCTGCACCCCCGTGCGCAGGTCCCGGTTTGTCTCGATCACGACGAACCTCGGCGTAAGACATTGTTTCTACAATAGTCTTTCGAGTATACTCGGGCGGGCGCCTCCAAGGGGATGCGCCAATGGTTAGCAGCTCATGATAGCTGCTGTTAGTTGGACCTCGATGATTGATCGAGGCCATCGTATTGGGCCGGTCCTGGATCGTGCCGCTTGCGTGGCAACTCCCACATCTTCGGGAGCTCTGGGCGCGATGCGGTGCCGTCGGTTGAGCTCACGAAGGTTTTCTCAAAGAGCACAGCGCTCATTCAAGCGGGCAGCAGTGTGAACAACGACACGCGAGCGCCCTTAGATCTCAGAAATCTTCACAGCCGCGGGGCGCAGCCTGCGCGGCTCCCTCACCGTTTAGGCCCGGTCCCTCACAGCACAGTAGGGGCACATGAAAAGAATGCTCGTGAATGCAACTCAGGAAGAAGAGTTGCGCGTCGCTCTGGTTGACGGACAAAAGCTCTTCGACCTCAGCATCGAGTTACCTTCCCGCGAACAGAAGAAAGCGAACGTCTACAAAGGCCGTATTTCCCGCATCGAGCCCTCCCTGGAGGCCTGCTTCGTTGATTACGGCGCGCAGCGCCACGGCTTCCTGCCGCTAAAGGAGGTGGCGAAGGAGTACTTTCGCCAGCCAGCCGCCGGCGGACGCCTTGCCATCCGCGAGCTGCTCGCGGAAGGTCAGGACCTCATCGTGCAGGTGGAGAAGGAGGAGCGCGGAACCAAGGGCGCAGCGCTCACCACGTTCGTTAGCCTCGCCGGTCGCTTCCTGGTGCTCATGCCGAACAACCCGCGCGCGGGCGGAGTATCGCGCCGCATCGAGGGCGAGGACCGCGACCAGATGCGCGAGGTCATGAACCAGCTGCAGATCCCGGACGGCATGGGTGCGATCGTGCGCACTGCCGGCGTGGGCCGCTCGGCCCAGGAGCTGCAGTGGGACATGGACAACCTCAAGTCGCAGTGGGAGCAGATCGTCACGGCCGGCAAGGACCGCCCTGCCCCCTTCCTCGTGTTTCGCGAAAGCGATGCCGTGACCCGCGCCATGCGCGATTACCTCTCCGATGACATCGGCGAGGTGCTGGTGGACGACCAGGCGGCCTTCCAGAAGGCGCAGGAGTACATGCAGCGCTTCATGCCGGCAGACGCGCAGCGGCGCCTGAAGCTCTACAGCGATGACATACCGCTGTTCACGCGCTTCCAGATCGAGAGCCAGATCGAATCGGCCTACGCCCACAAGGTCCAGCTGCCCTCCGGCGGCAGCATAGTCATCGACTATACCGAGGCCTTGGTTTCCATCGATATCAACTCGGCGCGTGCCACCCGCGGCAGCGACATCGAGACGACCGCCCTCAACACCAACCTCGAGGCGGCCGACGAGATCTCGCGGCAGCTGCGCATCCGCGACATCGGCGGCTTGATCGTCATCGATTTCATCGACATGGAGTCGGCCAAGAACCAGCGCGAGGTCGAGGACCGGCTGCGCGATGCGGTGCGCATGGACCGGGCGCGCATCCAGATCGGGCGACTGTCGCGCTTTGGCCTGCTCGAGATGTCACGGCAGCGCCTGCGCCCCTCGCTCGGTGAGTCCAGTCACATCGTCTGCCCGCGCTGCGTCGGCATCGGCAGTATCCGCAGCATCGAATCGATGACCTTGGCCGTGCTGCGCCTGATCGGTGAGGAGCTGCGCAAGGACCGTACGTCGCGCGTGATCGCCCAGGTGCCGGTCGATGTGGCCACCTACCTGATCAACGAGAAGCGCGAGTGGCTGCGCACGCTCGAGGACAAGAGCGAGGCGGAGCTCGTGATCGTCCCGAACGAGAACATCCAGACTCCGGAGTACTCCATCAAGCGCGTGCGGGATGACGAGACCGAGCTCCCGGAGAACAAGCAGGCCAGCTATCTCATGCCCACGGCGCCGGAGCTCGCCGAGCCTGCCGGCACGCGCGAGAAGAAGCCGCCGGCGGAAGCACCTGCGGTGGCCACCCTGCTCCCGGCGACGCCCGCACCGATCGTGGTGCAGGCTCCTGCTGCCGCAGCCGTCGCCGCCGGGACCGACGGCGCGAACGGCAGCCTCTGGGCCCGCTTCAAGCGCCTGTTCACCCCGGAGGGCACCGCCGCGGCACCGCCCAGCGAGCCGCAGGCTGCAGTCCGGACGCCTTCTTCTTCAGGGGAGCGGCGCGATACGCACGAGCGGCGTCGGGACCCCCGCCGCGAACACTCGCGCCACTCGCGGCCCGCAGGCTCCGGCTCGCGCCGCGAGCGTCCTGAGGGAGAGAGCCGGGAGCGCGGCGGCCGTGGGGAGGACAGAAGAGTCCGCGCAGGCGGGGAGCGGCGTCACGAGCGTGATGGCTACCGTGGCGAATCGCGCTCGGACGGGCCGCGCTCCGAGGGCAATGGTCGCAGGCCGCCCCGTCCGGAAGGTGTCCGGGCCGAAGGCGCTCGCAGCGAGACCAGTCGCACGGAGGCCAGTCGTACCGAGGAAGGCGCGCGAACGCTCGAGCCGGGAGTTGCGGCTTCCGCGGAAGTTCGCGCCGAGCGCGGTGAGCGCCGGGGCCGCCGGGGACGGCGGCGCGGCCGCCGGGGCGGCGGTGGGGGAGCCCGCGAGGCCGTGGGTGCGCCGGGTCTTGAGCCCATGACGGATGATGCACCGCGCAGCAACGGCGCCTACCGGCATCGTGAGGATGGCCCGCCCCATGAGGAGGGTGGACATCGCGAGGACAGCGCAAACCGCGAAAGCACAGGTGGATACAACCCTCCCCGTGAGAGCAGCGGCTACAACCCTCCTCCCCGTGAGGCCTCGCAGGAGCCGCTAGAGCGGCCCGAGACTCATGCAGCGCCCGAGGCACCCGAGCACCGGGAGGCGCGGCCCGTGCCGCAGCAGCCGGCCCAGCCGGAGCACAAGACCGTGGCGCACTTCGAGCCGACGCCTGCGCAGCAGGAAGGCAATGGCTCGCGCCAGAGCAAGCCCTACGTCGTCTGGTCCTCGGCCCCTGCCAGCGGTGGCGGCGGCAGCCGGGGCTCCGAGGAGTAGTTCCCAGTCCATGCGGGCGAAGGGAGCCTTCGCCCGCATCCCGGCCGCTTCGGGCCCAGCACGCCACTGGAAGTCAGCGGCGTTTGTCGATCACGGATGAGGACAAAGCAAGGGGGCCGCGACCGGCCCTACCCTTGATGCAGGGGAAGCTGCAGGAGGAGCGCAGCTGCACACCCTCCCTCCCCCAGCATGAAGTCCGGAAAGAGCCCCCGGTGGTGGATGCCGGGTGCTTTCAGCTCAGGGATGCGTGGTGCGCACGTGATGCAGGAGACGCCGGGACGCCGACTCCACCAGGTCCAGCACCTCCTCGAAACCGTTCGGTCCGCCGTAGTAGGGGTCCGGCACCTCGGTGGTGCCGGTCTCGGGGGCAAACTCCAGAAACAGGCGAACCCGCTGACGGGCGGCCGTAGGGGCTCGCCGGTGCAGCACGCTCAGGTTTTGCCGGTCCATGGCCAGGATGAGATCGAAGCGCTCGAAATCGCCCGGCTCGACGATCCGTGCCCGCCGGCTCGAGAGGTCATAGCCGCGACGCGATGCGGCGGCCTGGGTCCGCGGGTCCGGAGGCTCACCCACGTGATAGCCGGCGGTACCCGCCGAATCCACCTCGAGCGTGAGCTCCGGCGCCTCGCGCGCTGCCAGGGTGCGCAGGACAACCTCGGCGGTCGGGGAGCGGCAGATGTTACCCAGGCAGACGAACAAGATACGCACTTTTCCCTTCCAGTTCAGCTACTTGTGCTGATTCTGATCCTGTTGACGCGCCAAAAACGTACCAATGCGCGCCAACAGAATCAATCACGTACCGCTGCATATTGGAATGGATGACCTCTGTGGCCGCGCAAATCTACCAATCTACCGAGCAGGCAAGACGCTCGCGGCATATCGGCAGGTCGGTGCAGAGGACATGCGCCGGACAGACAGCCTGCATCTTCTCGGACAAACAGACGGCCAAGGCGATCGACCAGCTGATTCAGGCTAGGATCGAGCAATACCTCGAGTGACTGGCAGGGGGTGTGGGTTACCGCGCCTCAGCAGGTTCGCCAGCTGGTGTCACACCGGGGGTGCCCCATGAGCATCCCCATGAGCATCAAGCTCATGACCGCGGCCTGGGATATCGATCTGCCGCACGCGGACAAGCTCGTGCTCTGGGCGCTCGCCGCCAACGCGAACGATGTAGGCCACTGCTGGCCTGGCCCGGCGTGGCCACCGTGGATGGCAAGTGCCGCCTCGAGGATTGCAGCGCTCGTATGCTCGTAGGCGCTGCCGCTCGGACGCCCCCGTCCGTAGCGTGCCATGGCCAATCCGGCTAGCGAAAGGCCACCACCACGTACGCCGTCAGAACGAGCAACAGCGCGGCGTGCACTCGATAGTTGCGCCACAGCGGAACCGCTCTCAGGTGTTCGCTTTCCGCCCGGAAATGGCCCAGCGTCCAGATGAGTGATTGACCTTTGCTTTGCCGGCCGCGTGTCCACCAGCTCACCCCGACCAGCACCGACAGGTCAACCAGCAGCAGTATCGGGGCGACGTACAGGAAGTGCAGATGCACCCAGTGGAACACCACATTGGCAAGGAATAACGCGACTCCGCAGGCCGTCCCGGCAAGGAGCGTTGCGCTGGCGCCGAAAGCATTCGCTCCGCGCCAGAAGAGCCCGCCGACGAATAGCGCCACCACCGGCGGCACGGCATAGGCAAGCACTGCCTGAAGGTAGTTCCATAGCGAGCGGAAACCCTCCAGCTGCGGTGCCCACAGCAGCGCGAAGAGCAACAGACCCGCGGTGCAAAGCCGGCCGACGCGCACCACGTGCAGATCCGACAGCGACGGTGCCGTGCGCCTGATGAGGTCCATCGTGATGAGGGCCGAAGCCGCGTTCAACGTTGAGGCGACCGATGCCATGGTAGCCGCCGCGAAACTCGCCGCGACCAGGCCCAGGAGTCCAGTCGGCAGCAATCCAAACATCAGGGCGGGGTAGACCAGATCGGCGCGCGGCAAATGCGGGAAGAGAAGGATCGCGCACGTCCCGGGCAGCACCATGAGGAAGAGGAGGGGTAGCTTGAGCGCACCGGCAAACAGAGCGCCTGCCCGACCGTGCTCGAGAGTGCGGGCCGAGAGTACCCGTTGAACGATGAACTGATTGGTGCACCAGTAGTAAAAGCCGAGCACCGGTATCCCGAACAGCAGCCCTGGCCACGGAACATCGGCATCGCCGATCGGGCGGATGAGTGACAGGGCCTCCGGAGGGACGCCGGTCGTGACCGCGTGCCACCCACCAGCGCGCGCGAACGCGGTGATCGCGATCACCGTCGCACCGGCAAACAGCAACACCGCCTGCACGGTCTCGGTATAGATGACCGCGTGCAAACCGCCGAGCAGCGTGTAGAGCGCGGCGGCACCTGCTAGTACGCTCACGATCACCCAGAGCGGTGTACCTGGGAACAGCATGCGGATCACGAGCGAGCCACTGTAGAGCGCAGCCGCAGCATCGACCATGACGCTCAAAAATAGCGTGAGGATCGCAAAGTACACCCGGGCACGTGCGTCATAGCGACGCTCGAGAAACTCAGGCATCGTGTAGACGCGACTTGCGAGCACGAACGGCAGCAGGAACACGCAGAAGAACACCAGTACGACGGCCGCGGACCATTCGTAGTCATACACGGAGATGCCGGTCATGTATGCGGCACCGGCGAGTCCGATGATGGCCGTCGAGGAGATGTTCGAGGCGAGCATCGCCAAGCCGATCGCCGGCCAACGGGTGCTGCGCGAGGCGAGGAAGTAGTCCTCGGGGTGCGCCTGTCGGCGCGAAGCCCAAACACCGAGGATCACGAGCGCCGGGACATAGGCCGCGACAAGCGCACTGTCCCACCAGGGCGGCCAAGCCGCCGACGTACCGCCCACCTACACCCCCCTTGACTGCGTGCCGGCCGGGTGAGCATCTTCGCCCAAGGGCCGGGGGGAGTGAAACGCCGAAAATTGACAGCGCTGACATTCGGCGCTCTAATGCCCTCTCCGAGGGGGGCTTGCCGGGAAATACCAGTGCGCGTGAGAAAAGACCGCTGCGGCGGTTGCGGGGTCTTGCCTGGAAGGCGTGCTGCGCGCTCGGTCACTGCCGCCGTGTGCCTTGCGCTGGCAGCGCTCGTGCCGGGCGTACACGCCGCACAGCTCTCCGAGGATGCCACGGTGCATCCCGCGCTCTGGCCTGCCCGCGCACAGCCCGCACCGCAGCCCGAGATCGAATCGTTCGTGACTGCGCTGCTGGCGCGCATGAGCCTGGAAGATAAAGTGGCGCAGATGATCCAGGGCGATGTCGGCTCGCTGACCGCCGAGGACTTGCGCACCTACAAGCTCGGCGCCGTGCTCGCTGGCGGAGGCGCCGCGCCCAGCGAGGGCGTTCGCGCGGGCGCGCAGGCGTGGCTCGATCTCGCCGACACGCTGTACCGGGCGGCCATGCAGCCTAACACGGCAGCCCATGCTCCCATCCCGATTCTCTTCGGCGTGGATGCAGTTCACGGTGATGCCAAGATCCGCGGTGCCACTATTTTTCCGCACAACATCGGGCTGGGCGCCGCACACGATCCGGACCTGATCGAGCGCATCGGGCACGCCACCGCTGAGGAGGTGGCGACGACCGGAATCGATTGGACGTTTGCGCCGACAGTTGCCGTGGCACGCGACGTCCGCTGGGGACGCTCCTATGAGAGCTACTCCGACGATCCGGCGTTGGTGGCAAGCTACGCCGCCGCGATGGTCCGCGGTCTGCAGGGTGAGCGCAGCCGCAGTACATTCATGACACCCGGCCATACGCTGTCCTCCGTGAAGCATTTTCTCGGCGACGGCGGCACGCTCGACGGTCGCGACCAAGGCGACAATCGCGCACCCGAGAGCGTGCTGATCCGCGTGCATGCTGCTGGCTACCCGGCGGCGCTCGATGCCGGCGCTCTCATCGTCATGTCGTCGTTCTCCAGCTGGCAGGGCGTGAAGATGCATGCGAGTGCTGACCTGCTCAGCACGATCCTCAAAGGGCGGCTGGGCTTCGAGGGCTTCGTCGTCGGCGACTGGAACGCGCAGGAGGAGGTGCCCGGATGCACCAAGTTCACCTGCCCCGCAGCCATCGACGCCGGACTCGACATGCTCATGGCGCCCGACAGCTGGAAGCAGATCTACGACAACACGCTCGCGCAGGCTCGCGCCGGGCAGATCCCGCCAGAACGCATCGACGACGCGGTGCGCCGCATTCTGCGCGTGAAGGCCTTGGCCGGACTCTTCGCCCGTCCGGCGCCCCGGGAACGCCCCGACGCCGGCCATTTCGAGCGTCTGGGAAGCGCAGCACATCGCTCGCTCGCTCGCGTGGCGGTGCGTGAGTCACTTGTCCTGCTCAAGAACGAGCACAGCACGCTGCCACTCTCGCCACGTACGCACATTCTGGTGGCCGGCGAAGGCGCCAATCAGATCGGAATGCAGGCCGGCGGCTGGAGCGTCGACTGGCAGGGCGATCACAATCACAACAGTGATTTCCCCGGCGCCACATCCATCTTCGAGGGCATCCGCGCGACCATGGCCGCCGCAGGCGGCACCGCCACGCTCAGTCCCGACGGCCACTTCACCAAGAGGCCCGATGCGGCCATCGTCGTCTTCGGTGAGCACCCCTACGCAGAGTATGAGGGCGACCGGGAGACGCTGGATTTCGCAAGCCAGGACTCGCGAACGCTCGCGTTGCTGAGAGCACTACGTGCGCGGCGCATCCCCACGGTCGCCATCTTCCTCTCCGGCCGGCCGTTGTGGGTGAATCCCGAGCTCAATGCTTCCGACGCGTTCGTCGCCGCCTGGCTGCCGGGGAGCGAGGGCGAAGGCATCGCCGACGTGCTGTTCCGCGGCGCAAACGGCGAGCCACGCTTTGATTTCACAGGACGACTGAGTTTTCCCTGGCCGCGCACCGCGATCCCGGTGAGCTACGACGGCAACGACCGGACCGCCGGCGCGCTCTTTGACCGGGGCTACGGCTTGGGCTACACACAAGCCAGCCCGGTGGCCCGCCTGTCCGAGGACCCGCAGATCCCGCCCGGCCGCGGTGACGCTGACAGCCTGTTTTACTCCGGGCACGCAACGGCTCCATGGTCGGTGTTCGTAGCTGACAGCGCAGCGCAGGTGCGTGTCACCAGCGCTGAGCAGGCTAGCCCGACCGGCGCGGTGCGCGTCGCGCCGTCTGAATCGCAGCTCACCGCGGCCTGGAGCGGGCGCGGACAGGCTGATTTCTGGATCGGCGGGCGGCCGATTGATCTGCGTGCCGCCGCGCTCCGCGGGGACGTGGTGCAGGCGCGCTTTCGCATCGACCAGCCGCCTGCACGGACCGTGCATGTCGGCGTGCGATGCGCGCCGACCTCACAGGCCGCGGAGACGGGTTGCGGCATGGCAGGTGGAGCGATGCTCGATGCCACTCAGGTACTCAGCTCTGCCAGCCGCGGCGCATGGGTGACGCTCAGCGTTCCATTCGTGTGCTTCGCCCACGCACCCGGACTGTCCAGCGTTGCCGGTCCGTTCGCGCTGCGCACCGAGGGCGAGTTTGCGATCAACTTCACAGATATCCGTCTGGAGCACGCCGCGGTCCGGCAATGCCGGCTTGGGGCAAAATGACAGCGTTGACATCCGAGGATATGCAGGCATACTCTTGGTATGCTGCTTCTCTCGGACTTGGGCCCGAAGTGCGCAGAGTGTTTAGCTGAGGGGGGTAAACACATGTCAATGTGCGTAAAAAGGCGGGGCCAGCTCGCCGCCATCGCGCGTGACTCGGCCGGAATGACAGCGCTGTCTCCGGCACGGCCAGCTTGCCCCACACGGCCAGCACCTTAGCGTCCGACGGGCGCGAACGCGCCAAGCAAGCAATCCATGTACAGGGGGCCCGACACGGGCGCCACGGATCGTGCCAGGGCACGATGCCGGCGCGCGCCCCGCGCAGGTCCGTCGCGTCCTGACTCGTCTCGAAATCAAGGGAGAACAAGAGAATGTCGCACCGTATGCAAAAGCGCGCGCGCCGCGCCGCCCGGGCAGCCTGCGTCGCCGCAGCGCCGTTGCCGATCATCTTCTGCTGCGCGACCGCAGTGGCGCAGCAGGCGCCGCCCAGCAGCCCGCCAGCCACACAGACGACAGACCAGCTGCAGGAGGTCGTCGTCACAAGCTTCCGCGCCTCGGTACAGAGTGCGCTCGACTTGAAGCGCAACTCCATCCAGCCCACCGAGTCGATCGTCGCGGAAGACATCGGCAAGATGCCTGATCAGAACGTCGCCGAGTCGCTGCAGCGCCTGCCCGGCGTCACGATCAACCGCTCGGGCGGCAAGGGGACGCAGGTCCTGATCGATGGCCTGCAGAACAATCTGGTCACGCTGAATGGCGAGGTGCTGCTCACCGGCCGCGAGATCTACTCCGGGGGCGAGGCCTCGGGAGGCGCCGGAAACATTCAGTACTCCTCGCTCGAGGGCATCCCGAGCGAGGAAATCGGCGGGATCGATGTGATCAAGAATCCCACCGCGCAGAACCGCGAAGGAGGCCTGGGCGGCATCATCGACCTCAAGACCCGCTCGCCGCTGGCGCAGCACGACGGGCTCAATCTCGACGTCAGCCTGCGTGGCACCAATGCGGAGAGCCAGGACGGGGCGAGTACCCCGGTGGCAACCCTGGTCACGGGTTTCAAGTTCAATGAGAACTTTGCGATCACCCTGAGCGGCTCGTACGATGACGAAAAGACACATACCAAGGAGTTCCAGGATCAGAACCGCAGTCAGTGGCTGGTCACAAATACGGCCACCATCGGCTCCTACGTCGGCGCGCCTGGCCCGGCCACGAATACCACGCTCCCCGGCGGGCAGACCTACATCGATCCGCAGCTCGCCTACTTCAGCGACATATTCGATCAGATCAAGACCAAGGGCGTGACGTTCGGCGCCCAGCTGAAGTGGGCCGAGGGCATTACCAGCACGTTCAACTACTTCTACATCGGTGAGGACGAAAACACCTTCACCTATTCCAACAAGGTGTGGTTCTCGGGCGGCAGCGGCGAGACGAACAAGCCGGGAGCGCCGGCGTCGTTTCCAGGCATCGACCCCTCGCAGCCATATTCTGTCGATAGCAACGGCGTCATCGAGTCGGCCACCTTGATGGCGAACGGTGCCGAGACTGCGACCCTCTACGAGTCGAACAACACGAACGCCAACAATTTCCAGCTGAGCACGAAGTTTGACGGCAACGATCACTTGAAGGGTGACGTGGGGTTCTTCTACGCCAAGGCGACGGGGGACCAGGAGGACGCGCAGGCCGATGTCGAGCACGGCTTTTATGGGGCGTTCAACGGCGCGCCTTCCATCCAACCGACCGCGCCGGGCTGCAACAACGGCGCCAACAACTGCGGTCCGACTGCTTCCCCTCCCACGGGCGGCAATCACGGCTACGCGTTTCTCTGGAACAACGGGGGCACATCGGGCCTGCCGAGCGTCAGCTATCCGAACAACTATGGCTACACGAGCGTGCTGTCCAATCCCGCCTACACGCTCTTCAAGTCGAACTGGGCGTGGGCCAACAAGGTCGACGAGAGGAACTGGGCCATCAAGGGTAACCTGACCTTCAAGGCCTCATCGTCCCTCGATCTCACGGCGGGGGCCCGATATGAGCAGCGCGAGGTCGACTATGTCCACGGTCGCTACCTGATCGATGGCGTGAACCCGTACGGCATCAACGGTGTCGGCGCGGGCACCGCCGCCGGGAATAGCAACATCACCCCGGCAAGCGGCACCTGGCTCTATTATTCTGATCCCGGCTACGCGACCATTCCGTATTCCACGCCGCAGACCAACCCGAACCTGCTGATGACCGTCAATAACTTCGGCTCCGGACCGATCGCCGTCAAGAATCCCTACACTGGCGGCATGACGAATCCGGCAACCTACCTGAATACGCTCTGGGGGCAGGCAGGGGTGCCGAACAATACCGAGGCCTTTTTCACGGATGCGCTGAATTCCTACGATGTCACCGACAAGACCACCGCCGTCTTCCTCATGGGTGATGCAGGCGATGAGCTCTATCACACCAACTTCGGTGTGCGCGTTGTTCGCACCCAGCTCACGGTGGACGGCGCGCAAACCAACCCAAACGGGTCGACCTTCGTAGGCACGGCCTCCTGGAACGGCGTGGACTCCAACGATGTGCCGTTCGAGAAGAGCCGCTCGTACACCGACGTGCTGCCGACCTTCAACTTCGTGCTGAATCTCACGGACCAGCAGAAGCTTCGCGTCGCGTCGGCGCGCGTAGTGTCGCCGCAGAACCTGAACGATCTGGGCCAGGGTCTCTCGTACAACTTCACACGTGCCGCTCCGAGCGAGTGCCCCGGCGGCAATGTGTGCTTCAAGTTTGCGCAGGGCACGGCCGGAAACGCCGCGCTCGACCCGTTCCGCGCCTCGCAGTTCTATGTCTCCTGGGAGGACTACTTCGCGAGGACAGGCCTTCTGGCGGTCACGGGCTTCTACAAGCAGGTGGACAACTTCGTGACCACGGGGAACGTATCGGCTTGTATCCCCGATGGCACCACCGCCGGCTGTTCGACCGGCAACATCCAGACGAAGGTGAATGGCGGCTCCGGTAAGATCTATGGCGCCGAGCTTGCGGCGCAGTACGCCTGGGAGAGCGGATTTGGCGTGCAGGGGAACTACACGGTCGCGCACTCCGATACCACCCAGGACACCTCCTTCGAGAGCAACCTGCCGATCCCTGGGGTGCCGAAGAACTCCTTCAACGTCGTGGGGTATTTCGAACGTGCGGGCTTCCAGGCGCGACTGGCGTACGCCTGGCGCGACGTGTCGCTCAACTCCAACTTCGTCGGCTCGTTCTTCACCTTCCAGGACATCAACGGCAATCCGAAGACGTACGCCATCTACCAGGCACCCTACGGGCAGCTCGACGGCCAGGTGGAATACGACTTCCTTGGCCACTTCGGGGTGCTGCTGTCGGTGGTCAATCTCACCGACGAGAAGCAGCATACCTACCTGCAATGGAGCAACGAGCCCTTCACCTACGACGACACCGGGCGTCGGCTGTTCTTCGGCGTGAAGGGCGAGTTCTAGGGCTCGCTCGGGGCGGGGCTGGCGCGCTGCCAGCCCCGCGGCTGCGATCTGGCAGCGACGCGTTTCGTCGCGCCGCGCTCGGTGCTGTAGAATGGCCCGCAAGGCGAAGCTCAGGGGCGGCAGCGCTGCCAGGTCGAGGCGCTTGATGTCAGACAACTATCGGCAGTCAGCCGCCTCCGAGCCCGCGGGGTCGGCCGCGACGGACCAGCGACGCATCCGCAGCATCGCGATCGTCGGCGGCGGTACGGCCGGGTGGCTCGCTGCCAGCATGTTGGCGCGCGCCCTGCCGGGCACGGCTACGAGCATCACCGTGGTCGAGTCGGCGGAGATTGATACGGTGGGTGTCGGAGAGGCAACGATTCCCCCCATCATCGATGTGCTGCGCTTTCTGTCCATCGATGAGCGCGATTTCATACAGCACACCCACGCGACCTTCAAGCTGGGCATCAAGTTCACGGAGTGGAATCAACCCCGCCACTCCTACTGGCACCCATTCGGGACCTTTGGCGCCCCGATCAACCGTCGCCCGTTCTACCACGCCTGGCACCGGGCGCAGGCCGCCGGCCTCGAGCTGCGCTTCAATGACTTCAGCCTGTGTGCAACGCTCGGCGATGCCAGCAAGTTCCGCTTCCCCGACCATCACGCCGACTCACCGGCGGGAGGTTTGCGCTATGCGCTGCACTTCGACGCCACGCTGGTGGCGAAGTACCTGCGGGCGTACGCGGAACGTCTCGGTGTCGCGCGCCTCGAGCGTACCGTCGCCGATGCAACTCGGGATGAAGACGGCTGCATCGACGCGCTGCAGTTCACGGACAATACGCGGCTGCACGCGGACCTGTATATCGACTGCAGCGGCTTCCGGGGAGTGCTGATCGAGCAGGTTCTCGGAACCGGCTATACCGATTGGAGCGCGCTGTTGCCCTGCGATCGCGCCGTGGCATTCCCCAGCGCAGTACAGGATGCACGCCCGCCGTACACGCACTCTCTGGCGCGCAGCGCCGGCTGGCAGTGGCGCATCCCGCTGCAACATCGCACCGGTAATGGCTATGTCTATTCAAGTGCCCACTGCGACGAGCAGCAGGCGCTCGATGATCTCATCGGTGTGGTGGGCACCCGCCCTCAGGCCGATCCGCGCCTGCTACGATTTGTGACCGGCAGGCGCAGACTCCTCTGGAACCGCAACTGTGTCGCGCTCGGGCTGGCGTCCGGGTTTCTCGAGCCGCTGGAGTCCACGAGCATCCACCTCGTGACCAGCGGTGTGTATCATCTGCTCGAGCATTTTCCAGACCGCAACTTCGACCAGATCAACATCGACACGTACAACTCAAGAGTGATCGAGGAAGTGGAGACGGTCAGGGACTTCATCGTGTTGCACTACCACCTGGCACGGCGCGATGATGGCGAGCTCTGGCGTTACTGCCGCTCGATGGCGATTCCCGACACCCTGCGCGAGCGCATCGATCTCTACCGTGCAACGGGGCGCATTCGCGTTCGTGCCGGTGAGCTCTTCACAGACCTGAGCTGGTTCTATATCTTCGAAGGACTGGGCGTACGGCCGACGAGCTACGACCCGCTGCTGGATGTCGTCGGCATCGTTCAACTGCGTGACATCCTCGCCTCGCTGACTGCCTCCACGGCGGCGGTCGCCAGGGCCGCTGCGTCCCATGACAGTTACTTCCCCGCACGAAAGCTGCCCAAGCGAGGCGCAGCGGCCGACCCCTGACGTGTCTGACGCATGACTACGGGACGCAACGACCCTTGTCCGTGCGGCAGCAAGAGGCGATACAAGGCCTGTTGCGGACGATTGGCAAGCGGCTCGCCGGACGGGCAAAGCCCGCTCGACCTGACACAAGAGCTGCAGCGGGCAGAGCTCGCGCGCCTGACTGGTTTGCTGGACGGTGCCCGCTACGCGGAGCTCGAGTCGGCGGCCCAGAGGCTGCTCGACGCACAGCCGCAGTCCGCTGTGCTCTGGCAGCTGCTCGGGGTCGCACGCGCCAGGCAAGACAAAGATCCCCTGCACGCCTTGGGTATGGCGGTCCAATGTGCCCCGCACGATGCGAGCGCACACCTCAATCTGGGCAATGCGCTGGGGCGCCTGGCGCGGCTCGAGGAGGCGACAGCCAGCTATCGGCGTGCACTGGAGGCCGATCCCGAGTTTGCAGAGGCGCACAGCAATCTTGCTGAGCTGTGCTTGGAGCGCGGCGACGCGGAGCAGGCGCTGATCCACTGCCGCGAGGCGCTGCGCATCAGACCGGAGTTTGCGCACGCCCATCAGACCCTGGGAAGAGTGCTGCTAAGACTGGGCCGACCTGAGGAGGCAGCGCGCAGCTGCAGCCGCGCTGCCGCCATCAGCCCGAGATTTGGGGAAGCGCATAACACGCTCGGCAGCGCGATGCTGGCCCTCGCGCGCCCGCAGGAAGCGATCGCCAGCTTTCAAAGAGCGCTGGAAATCGACCAGGACTTCGCGGAGGCGCATGCGAACCGGGCGCGCACACTGCGCAGCATCGGACGGCTCGACGACGCGGTTGCGGGTTATCGCCGCGCGTTGCAGCTCAAGCCGGATCTCATCCTCGCGCGCACGGAGCTGGCCACCGCGCTGAGGTTGCAACG
>Ga0123356_10002020_pt1 | contig 21911 bp, 25 predicted proteins | sample TergutEmb28metaG_2_FD_92546 | JGI IMG/M metagenome (GOLD analysis project Ga0123356, IMG submission 92546) | Embiratermes neotenicus P3 segment gut microbial communities from Petit-Saut dam, French Guiana - Emb289 P3 | ecosystem: Host-associated > Arthropoda: Insects > Digestive system > Gut ... | reverse complement strand
TATGTTACAAAAGAAAAAATACCGTTACTCGTGGAATCCTTTTGGTCAATGTTCACATTTACCCGAAGATAAATCCATAGAAAGTTTTAACTCCCACGTGCGCAATAAGGCTTTGCGGGTTGTAACAGAACACCTTGCCAAAAGTGAAAAATTCACATCATCAGTTAAAGACGGCATAGACATACGGGAAACATTGCGAAACTGGTATACAGGAAATATCTACGTCAAAGAGCTTCCGCCTCAAAAAAATAAAATTGATACAGTTATAATCATCTTTGACAAAAATAATGATGACCGCTATCCGCAGCGCACAACATGGTACGCGGAACACAAAGAAGAATCAACCCTTAGTTTTTACGCAACAGACCCATTTGAAGACCTTATCGGCCCCGGAATAGCGCGTTGTACTTATGGAGGTATATCACTTATTTTTCCTCCGCGCACAATTCCCAACGTATTTGATTTAACAAGCGAAATGAAAGACCTTGACTGCGCCGAACGCCTGACATTTGGCGCACTGATGTTTGGCCGTGAAAAAACAGCCGCTTACGTAAGCGCCAAAGCGCCGAATTTAAAAATGCGCACAATGGCGTCTCAATTTAAAAAACATTTAGTATGGGTTCCGCTTTCAACTTTTTCGACAGAAACGCTTAACAGGCTGCGGCGTTTTCACGTTCTTAACGGTAAAGATGTGAGAAGCTGGGCTTCGCGGTTTATTGGAGACTAACCGTCGGCCAATGGCAGTTTTAAATTCTTAACTCTTAGCCTTGTCTTTTTGTATTTTCTTTTTGGCGATACTCTGCTTCTCCGCCAAAGAGAGAAATTTTCGGGCAAGACGGTAGATAAGCGAAATCGCAAACAGGTTAACAAGAGTACGCATAAACCAGGGTTTTATCCGTTTTTTTCCAAACATTCTACTTACCTTTTAATGAAGGATAACTAACAGATGGAATATACTACAGGCACAGTCGGCAAGTGTATTTGTTTGAGGCTTCATGAAAATGATCCCGTCTATAAAAGCATAGAAAGCGTTGCAACAGCCGAAAATATCGAAGCGGGCGTCGTATTTGTAATCGGCGCTGTTAAAAACGGGGCTGTAGTGGTTGGGCCTATAGATCAGAATGAACGGCCGCTGAGACCGATAGTTGAGCGCTTTGACGAAGCGAGAGAGATCGCGGGAATCGGGACGCTTTTTAAGAATGAGGCAGGGGAGATGAAACTTCACATGCACGCGTCTATTGGTCATGGGAAAGAGATCGTTGTGGGATGTCCGCGCGTGGCTCTTCATTGTTGGTTGATAAATGAGATAATAATATTGGAGCTTAAAGGGCTTAATGCTGTGAGAGCGAAAGAGGCTTCGGGGCTTGAGCTTTTGAAATTGACCGGGGTTAGTTTATAATGACAATGACAAAAAGGACAACAAGGACAAAGGATGTATTGACTTCACGATTTGGATTTTATTCGGTGCTGACTGATCCGATAAAAGGGTATGAGTATCTTACGGAATTGCTTGTTGACGAAGAGATACCTTTTGTTCAGCTTAGGATGAAAAATGTGCCTGAAAAGCAGATTATTGATACCGCTTTACGGATGCGTAAGATCACCGAGACCAGTAATACATTATTCATCGTAAATGATAATCCGCACATAGCTAAACAAGTTGGAGCTGATGGTGTGCATATTGGACAAAGTGATATGCCTTATCAACAAGTGCGGGAGATTGTCGGTGATGATATGATAATCGGCATATCAACGCATAATCCTCAGCAAACTAAAAACGCGTGTCTACAAAAACCTGATTATATTGGGATAGGGCCTGTATGGGCTACGCCTACCAAACAGATTGCTGACCCTGCCATTGGACTTGACGGGATGAAAGAGATGTTATCGGTATCAACTGTCCCGGCGGTTTGCATAGGCGGAATTGATTTGTCGAATCTCGCGTCTGTTTTGGAATTCGGAGCGCAGAATTTTTGTATGGTTCGGCAGTTTACTCAGAGTGAGAATCCTAAGCGGGTGCTTGATGATATGAAGCAGGTTTATAGTCGGTATTTATAGCGTGCGCGAGATACCACCCCGGCGCTGCGCGCCACCCCTCCACGGGAGGGGAATTCCGGAGTTCCCCTCCCGTGGAGGGGTGCCCGGCAGGGCGGGGTGGTCATTTACTGCGATACACTACTTTACCGCTAAGAACCGTATAAGCCGCGGTCCCAGTAAGCTCCATACCCAAAAACGGACTGTTCCTTGATTTAGAGAAGAAAGCATCCGCGTCAACCGTCCACTTTACAGATGGGTTGACAATTGTAATATCTGCGGCAGAACCCGCCTTGAGCGTTCCGCCGTCAAGACCTAAAATTTGATTGGGCGCTACGCTCATTCTCTCTACCATTTGCGCGGGAGTGATAATTCCCTTATGTACAAGATATGTAAGCACTGCTCCAAGAGAGGTTTCTAAGCCGACTACTCCAAACATAGCGGCGTCAAATTCTACATCTTTTTCCTCAGAGACGTGCGGTGCGTGATCACTTGCTATTGTATCAATTGTCCCATCCGCAAGCCCCGCTATTATCGCGTCCCTGTCTAAAGCTGTGCGCAATGGAGGATTCATCTTTTTATTCGTATCATACATCCCTATATCCTCATCTGTCAATACAAAATAGTGAGGGCACGTTTCCGCCGTTACTTTTACCCCGCGCGATTTCGCTTCACGGATAAGACGCACTGATCCGGCAGTTGACACATGAGCAATATGAACTCTCGCCCCTGTATACTCAGCCAAAAGCAGATCGCGTGATACCGCAATATCCTCAGCGATAACCGGAATCCCCCTTACGCCAAGCCTTGTAGAAACAAGTCCCTCATTCATGTGGCCTTTGGCGCTTAGCGTTGGTTCTTCGCTATGGCATATCACCGGGATATTAAATGACTTTGAGTAATTAAGCGCGTTGCGCATTACGTTTGACTTAGCGACAGGCTTCCCATCATCAGAAACCGCTTTAGCGCCTGTTTTTACCATCTCGCCCATTGGGGCGAGTTCTTCCCCTTCAAGCGCTTTTGTGATCGCGCCAACAGGATATATTCTGCACGGACACCCCTCACCGCGCTGTATGACATATCGGATTTTTGCCTCTTCGTCAAGCACAGGATTAGTATTCGGCATACACGCCACCGCTGTAAATCCGCCCGCGGCCGCGGCCTGAGTTCCTGTGGCGATTGTCTCTTTATCCTCGCGTCCCGGCTCGCGCAAATGCACGTGCATATCAACAAGCCCCGGAACAACCCACAGCCCGTTAGCGTCTATCTTCTCCGCGTCATTATATTGTGAAGGAATATCAGCGCAAACCGCTTTTATCATCCCGCCCTCAACTATAACATTATACACTTCGTCAACGCCTTCAACCGGATCAATAACTCTGCCCCCGGTTATCACAAGAGGTTTCGCCTGAGCGTCACTGCTTACAGGATATTCAACACAGCCGTTTTTTCTATTTATCATTTTTTATTTACTCCCCTCCGCCAAGCAGATAAAGAACCGCCATTCTCACCGCGACGCCGTTTGTCACCTGATCTAAGATTACAGCATTTTTGGAATCCGCCACATTTGAAGCAAGTTCAACCCCGCGGTTTATCGGCCCCGGGTGCATTATCACAACATTTTCTTTGAGTTTTGTTAGCCTGTCAAGATCAACCCCATAACGGTCACGATATTCCCGGTTAGAGGGAAAAACCGCGCTTGACTGACGCTCAAGCTGAATCCTTAAAAGCATCACCACGTCCGCTCCGTCAAGCGCTTCGTCCAAGTTGTCCGTTACAGGCACGCCAAGACAAGCTGTATGGCTGTGCTGAGGCAGAAGCGTAGGCGGGCCGCACAGCACAACGTCCATCCCCATTGTCTTCATCCCCCAAGCATTCGAACGCGCTACGCGGCTATGAAAAATATCACCGATTATGGCGACTTTAAGCCCCTCAAGTTTTCCGAATTTTTGCCGGATCGTCATCATATCAAGAAGCGCCTGAGTCGGATGCTCATGGAATCCGTCCCCCGCGTTTACAATTACAGCGTCTGTACATTTTGTCAAGAAAAACGGAACGCCCGCCGCGCTGTGGCGTACCACCACTATGTCAATTTTCATAGCTTCAATATTTTGAATCGTGTCTCTGAGAGTTTCGCCTTTATTTACCGAGCTTGTGGATGCTGCGAAATTGAGGGGGTTTGCGGATAATCGTTTTTCGGCCAGTTCAAAAGAGATGCGGGTGCGGGTGCTGTTTTCGTAGAATAGATTGACAATTGTCTTACCTCTGAGAGTTGGGACAACTTTTATATCCCTGTGCAAAACCCCGTAGAAATTATCCGCAGTGTCAAGAATCAGATTAATATCTTCACGGGATACGCCCTCTAATCCAAGAAGGTGCTGTATCTGAAGCGCCATAAGTTTTAATCGCCCTCCTCAAGTTCTGTCAGCCAAAGAGAATCTTCACCGTCAATTTCTGTAACTTTTAAAGCGACTTCCTGTTTGGCAAGAGTCGTAATCTTCTTTCCTACGTAATCCGCTCTTATCGGAAGCTCCCGGTGGCCTCTGTCAATCAGCACCGCAAGCTGTATAGTACGGGGCCGCCCAACATCCATGAGCGCGTCAAGCGCCGCGCGCACCGAGCGTCCGGTGAAAAGTACGTCGTCAACTAAGATAACGTCCTTTTTGCTGATGTTAAAAGGGATATCCGTAGCGCGCACTTCCGGCTGCTTAAAAGCATAACGGTAATCGTCACGGTAAAGAGTCACGTCAAGAATCCCGCAGTCAAGAGCCACGTTTTCTAATTGACTGATTTTCTGCGCAAGTCTTTTAGCCAAAAATACGCCTCTTGTTTGCAGCCCAACCATACACATATCGCCAAGATCGCCGTTATGCTCCAAAATCTGATGCGCCATGCGCGTTATGGCGAGGTCAAGAGAGTGAGCGTCCATTATAAGCTGTAACTTTTTCATAATACATAATATAGTTGGTGGGTGATGGATAGTATGAGTAAAAATTGTAATGGAAACATAAAGCTAAAAAACTATTTGGCATGGGTTTTGATAAATATATTAATTCTTAAAAAATTTGTATTTTTACCGCCGCGCTCGTTCTTCGGCGGTAATCCGCCGTAATTCCTCTGCGATATTTTCCATAGACTCTTCGGGTTTTTCGTACTTTTCAGCAGTGAAGTCACCTGTACGGCGAGTAGATTGCCGAAGAAAAGCTTGCGTTCCATCCGGCCCTAAAGCTTCATTCAAAGCTCTGAGTCCTACTCTGCGAATTTCCATAATATTATTTACGTCAATTACTGCACCCATTTTACAAACTCCCCTAAGAAATTAATCGGATTGATAACTTTCGTTTTCAGCTCTAATTTAACGGCTGCACGTTCAAAACGGTCGTCTGTTGTCAGCAAAAAATTAGCGCTCACGGCTTCTGCAAACGCAACGTGAAAACTGTCATAATTTTTAATATTTATTTGTTTTCTTATTTCTTGCGCCCTACAGAAAATATCATCATTAAAATCCACAAATTCATTTATTACCCGATCATAAAAACTTCTGACATCCCGCCTTTTCTCATCGTCCTTAATCTTCTCAATTTCCACTACCACAGTTGGACTGCCTACAATGGAAAAACCCAGTACTCTGCAAAAATCCACAGCTCCCTCAATAGCTATAGTCTCTGCTTCTACGCTTTCCTGTGACTGATGCGCCGGATTGTCGTAAGGCCGACTATAGCAACATGTATCAAAGTATAACTTCATTTACCTCTTTAGCATTCAGCATTCTATCATTTATAATTACGACGGACTATTCAAATATCTTTATTAAAAATTCAGTATTGTACATTAATAATATACCAAAATGCACACCGCAAAAGTCTCTAAAAAATTTTAATTCAGCAAAATCGTAACCAGGATAGACATGGGCAGACAATTGGCGGAAGAATTAGAATTCGAAATATAGGCCGAGACCGAGTTGATGACTGAATTTTATTTCATTATCTATTATCGTCAGTCCAAGTGAATTCCCCGCCTCATCTGTTGCGTCATATTTGTTATTACTTTTGTTACCGATTAAGATACGATATGATAATTCAAGATATTTATAGCGTAGCCTGCCGAAAGGTCCGCCAAAAAGATAATCGTTAAGATCAAAAGGGTAACCATAATTGGTATGCCAATAACCACCAGAAAGGCCATAAATAAGTTTTAACTCTGAAGTTAGCTCATGTACACCACCGCAATTTAATCCCAATCCAACCGTGCTATTACCACCATCACCTTCACCGACCGCACCAAAATCAACTCCCAAAAACATCCCATTATGCCAAACTCTACCAAGTTCCAAATTACCGCCATACCAATAAGAGTGCGATGGTGCCGTCAGATATCTCAACCCCAAATACCAACGATTATTTTTCTTGTTGACAGAATCAACAGGCGCATGATCCCAGCGCTGACGTTCCTCCGGCGTCATCCAAGACATTTGTGATGACGTTACAGTGCGTGGTTGCTCTACGGCAGGTGCGGGTTTAGGGGTCAAAGTATGCTGTGGTTTTGGCCTAGGTTCAGATTTAGGTACCGATACTGGTATCGGTGCAACTTGCGGACTTACCATTGAACTCGTCTCCAAAAATTTCTTATACATCTCCGCACAAACCACAGTAGTTTTCTCCAAAAGCTCATTAACATCAGCAGTACGAACAGGAGCGGCGGTAGCCACAAGCATTCCATATTCGGTTTCATACATTTCTATAGTCACTGTAAAATTATCTCTAAACTTGCTTATTATCCCGCGTACGATATAATCAGCGCCTATTTTACTTCCAAGCGCTATAACGCAATTCTCTTCTGCGCAGTCTTCCAAAACGGCATCGCCCATTGACAGGACAGTTTCAGACGTCATAACGTTAAACCTGCCTCTCGGCAAGTTATTAACAGCTTCCCTGCGTATTTCGTTAGTTATTTCATCCACTTCTGCTCTATTTATTTCGCTTGCAACGCCTGAACGCTCGTTTATTTGGGTCTCTACAACGGCAACGTTTTTTACCGGAACCCTTTGAGCAAAAGAAAAAGAGCCAAAAAACGCCGTAACAAGCAGAAAAGCAATGATTTTTTTCATCATAGTATTACATTTTATCCAATCAAGCCAAGTAATCAATGTGTTACATTGTAAAATAATATGCCTATAATATAAATAATAGCCTTAAACCAACGCGATAAAAAATTTACTAAAGTTTCATTGATTAATGCCGAATAACACAGTATATTAATGTTGATATAAATAATACCCAAAAAGGAGCCATTATGAGCATGAACGCGGGAAATGTGACAGGTTCAGGAGCAACACAGGCATATTATCAAAATCTTAAAAACAAACATGGCGGCGGCGCTCAAGAGTCAAATAACGCGGAAACCGCGGCGGCGACAGATGCTTATACAGGCGGAAAAGGGAAAGTAGCGGGGGCGTATTCAAAAGACAGCGCCACGATGCAGCAGCTTTATGATATGGCGGAAGCTAACCACGCTTCCATGCGCTCAATGGTTGAAAGCATGCTGGGTGTGGGCGGCGGCAAAGGCAGCCATCATGGCCAGGCGTTCTGGTCTATGGCGGCTAACCCGGATAAGTTTGAGTTCCCTGTAAGAGTTGATGATGCTACACGCGCTAAAGCTCAGGAGCTTATCGGCGAAGACGGATATTTTGGTGTAAAGAAGGTAACTGAGCGGATTATGGAGTTCGCGAAAGCTCTTGCCGGGTCTAATCCAAGCGAAAAAGAGGTTGATAATCTTCTTGACGGCGTTAAAAAAGGTTTTGACGCTGTGGCGAAGATGTTCGGCGGGTTTGATAAACTGCCTGACGTTACAAAAGATACTTATAATTCCGTCATGAAAGCGTTTGATGATTGGAAGGTTGAGTTGGGGTTTGCTGCAGCTGAGAAATAAAAAAATAAAGACAGGGGGAGGGGGGACAACCCCCCTGTCTACAGCCCGGCTTCGCCATCCCCCCCGCAACGCCCCACCACATTAGCACCCCCAACCCCCTCAAGGGGGCTAAGTCAACAACAAGAAAAATCAAAATCAAAAAAATACAAATACATATTGATGTGGAAATTTATTAATTTTATATTGTTGGTTTAGTTGGTACATAATTAAGGAGTTTAGGTTTATGATACGTAAGACAATGGCTATAGTGCTTTTGGCCGCCGGAGTTATGGTTAGTTCTGCGGCGCCGAAAATTGAGGTTGATAATACAACTTTTAACAGCGGCAAGGTCATTGAGGGCAAGAACTCAAACGCTAAAGCTAAATTTACACTCACGAATACCGGCACCGCGCCGTTAAAGATTTCAAATGTACGGGTTAGCTGCGGATGCACAGTACTTAAGTATGATTCTATTATAGCACCTGGTAAAACAAGCGTTATTGAACCTATCGTAAATATCGCGGGTTTCAGAGCGGGTTTCATAAGTAAAACAATTACAATTATCTCAAACGCCGTAAATAACCCATCGCTGACGCTTGTTGTTGAAGCTGATATCGTACCTGCTATTGAGATTTCTGAAACTTATCTTACGTTTGAAAAAACCGCTCCAAAAATATTATACCTCTCATCCGCGAAAAAAGATTTGAAAATAAACAGCGTAATCTTTAAACCTCAGGCAAACTCCGGCGGTGAGTGGTCAGCCACTGTTCCTTTGAATCTCAAATACAAACTCAGCGCTGCCGACAGTACACGGTCAGACGGCTTTGGCGTCTATAAACTTGATATTGAGTCTCCGGGTGCGGATAAAGAGCCGGTATTCGGTGAGTTTCATATTACAACAAATCATCCAGACAAACAGGAAATACAACTGCGCGGCAGGGTTAATAATAAATAAAAAACGCCGTAATCTCTCACAAGATTACAGCGTCATTTTTATATTTGGTAGCGGGGGCAGGATTTGAACCTACGACCTTTGGGTTATGAGCCCAACGAGCTACCGGACTGCTCCACCCCGCGATATTTCGATTCAGATATATAATATACTTCAAATTACGTTCCAGAGTCAAATCAAAAAATATCTTTTAAAAAAAATGATCGTAATAATTTAAATTATTCTTGGAGATACGCTTACTCAGAAACCATATTATCCACATTGTTCACAGAATAGGGCGCCTCTAAAAACTACCATGCCCGCACTCCCTGTTGGCTGCACTACAGCCGTGAGGCCGTTCGGGAGTACAGACACGGCAGCTTTTAGAGGCGCCTAATATACTAAGACAAGGAGCGATAAATGAAAGCGATCAAAGCGTTTATTAAAGAACGCGGGTTTACCGTAATGATTTGGGGTATGCTCACTGCTATAGCAGGTATTGTAGCTTATGTTACTGTTAATACCCCGCGCTTTGCCGGAACGCCGCTTCCTACAGCAGCGCTTGTGCTTGCGATCACAGGGTTTGTTATCTACTTTACAGGCCGCGTCTCAGTAGCCATGCAGCGCCGCCGCAACTCTTATGGCCGGCGCGAAAACAAAGAAGAAGGACAAAACGACGAGTGAAAATACAAGAGCTTATTAAAAAGAACGGCATCATAATCGACCTTAAAAGCACCGATAAAATGGAGGCGCTCAACAGCATCGCCCGTTTTTTGTGTTCAATTAACGGTTTGACAAACACCGAAGAGGTCTGCGCCAAAATTATTGAGCGTGAGACGGAGATGTCTACAGGCATTGGCTTTGGCATCGCTATACCGCACGGCCGCCTCAACGGTATAAACAAACTCTGCATGGCAGCCGCGCGCTCTGCGGAGGGGATGGAGTTCGACGCCCTCGACGATCAGCCGGTACATTTAATATTTATGATGATCTCCCCCGCGAATACATCCGAAGAACACACTTCGGCGCTCTCCTCACTATCACGAATCATGTCTTATGAAGAGGTACGCAGTAAGCTCTTAGACGCCTCTACTCCAGATGAGTTTCTTGACATTATCACAAAAGCTGAAAATAAGTATATTGAGTAATACATATATTATTTTTATATCATGCCAAAAGTATATTTTCAAACATTCGGCTGTCAGATGAATGTGGCCGACAGCGATACCATACATCAACTGCTCTCTGAACGCGGATTTGTATTGAGTGAGTCGCCGGATGGCAGTGATTTGGTGATTGTTAATACTTGCAGTGTACGTGAAGCGGCTGAGAAACGGGCGATAAGCCGTATAACTGAATTTGCTAATAAGAAATCTAAAAATCAAATGCTTTGGGTTACGGGCTGCATGGCGCAAAGGCTTGGCGACACGCTCAAGGAGCAGATACGCGGGGTAGATCTTGTTATTGGGGCAAAGCAAATGGAGCGCATCGGTGAAGTGATTGACGAGGTTCTTCCTCGTGATGAAAACGCCCCCGCGATATTCAATAAAAGCGCGGTGACAGATTTTGTGCCTGTAATGAGAGGATGCGATAACTACTGCGCCTTCTGCATTGTACCTTATGTGCGGGGGCGGGAGCAGTCTGTCCCTTACGGGCTTATTGAGACTGCGGTAAGCGAGAAAATATCACGCGGGATTAAAGAGATAACATTTCTTGGACAAAACGTAAACTCGTACAACTGTGAGGGAATGGATTTTCCCGATCTTTTGCGGAAACTTGCGGAAATTAATGGACTTGAGCGGATTCGTTTTACTACAAGCCATCCTAAAGACTGCACGGAAAAGCTTATTGACGTTATCGCTTCGTCAAACAAATTCGCAACCCATATCCATCTGCCATTTCAGGCAGGAGCCGACCGTGTGCTCGCTTTGATGAACCGTAAATACACATCCGGCCATTACCGCAAGTTAATTGAGATGATCAGAAAAAGAATTCCTCTTGCTGATATTACAAGTGATATTTTAGTGGGATTTCCCACAGAGAGCGGCGCGGAATTTAAAGAGACTATCGCCCTTGTTAAGGATGTACGGTTTACTACAGCGTTTATGTTCGCCTACTCTCCCCGCGAAGGCACAGGCGCCGCCGCTATGAAAGAGGAGATATCCAAAGAAGAAAAACAGGCGAGGTTAGCGGAACTTATTACCGTTCAAACAGAGATCACCCGTTCTATTTACGAAAAATCTGTCGGAAACTCGCTTGAAGTATTGATAAGCGGCAAACAGGAGAAACGTGATGAGGCATGGATGGGTCAGGACAGAGGGTGTAAACGGGTACTTATAAGTTGCGCTTCTGTTGAGGCAGGAATGATTTTAAAAGCAAGAGTAATAAAGAGCAGTGGAATGACACTCATAGCCGAAAGGATACTATAGCAGATGAAGATACTCAAATGGGGCGGAGTCTTTGTGATTGCTTTTGCCGCGGCGTGGATTCTCATATTCACTTTTACTCAGGCGCAGTTCAGTACAAGCGCTCCTATAAAAATTTTTGGGTACACGACAGCGCAATTCCCTATCTATGTTTTTGTTGCGTCAGCTTTTGGTATAGGGCTTCTTATTGGATTTAGCGCGGCAGCCTACTATTTTATAGCGGGACAGGCAAAAATCCGCAAAATGACAAAAAAAATAAAAGCCCTTGAAAGTTCTCTCTCTAATGTTGATGACGAACTTGACAAATACCGTACCGCCACAGAAAAAAGTAAAAATCAAAAAGAAGCCTCTTCGAGGGAAAAATCCGATGGGAAGAAAGAACCGCCTGCATCATGATATTTACTAACGGAAACGGTTTGAAAATGATACTGACCGCTGCCTCAATAGTGCTGTTTACAGCCGCCGCGCCGCTTTTTTCCTCACCTGATTCCGCGTTAGATTACAATACGCTTATTAGCCGCGCCGCAAGCTTACCTGCGGCAAACGGTATGAAAATGCTCGATTCGCTCAGCCGTGTTAAAGACGCTTCCGGTGCGCAGGCGCTGCGGCTTTTGGGCGATCACGCTTTTATAAAAGAGGATTACAAAAAAGCCGCTGTGTTTTACAAACAGGCTTCTCAGGTTGACAGCATCTCCATTTACCGGCATCTCCACGCTCTTGCCGCAGTTCTTGACGGTCAGACTGCCATAGCGAAAGAGATTTGGAATACAATCGCCGATGATCTTTCAGATTCACTGAGTACCTTATCAGCGCTTCATATCGCTTATCTCGAAATGCAGGCGCAAAACTGGGAAGAGGCGTATCTTCTTCTTAAATCCGCAGCGCCGGCAGACACCGCTTCGCCGCTCTACATACCGTTTGTATGGGAGATGCTTGAGTGTTCAAAAGTGATGAATCGCAGTGAAAGAATCGCTTTCCACGAAAAACAGCTTGCTGTTTTTAAAGGACATATCCTCGAAGGCGGTACTGCGAGTTTTCAACAGAACGTCAGTACAGCGGTCAATGCAATAAATGTAAACGCGGAAAAACCACAGACGGCCGCTGTTAAAAACGATGATAAAAAAGAGACGCCCCCGCAAAACCGGCAGAAAGCTAATTTTGCCATACAGGTTGGAGCGTTCGGATCAAAAGATAACGCCGAAAATTTAGTAAGAAGATTGTCTGAAAACTATAGTGACGTAATAATACTTCCGCCGGCCATTGGCGGCCCTGTACTTTACAGGGTGAGAGTAGGGTCATTTGTAAGCAGAGAAGAAGCTGATATCACGGCGCAAAAGCTCTCCGCCGCGGGTATATCATCGCCGAGAGTTGTAGAAAAGTAACAGATCAAAAATGAAAATTACCCTGTTTATTCTATTATTATTTATATGCGCGCCGTTTGCGCTTTTTGGTGATGAAATTACTGCTGACACTACACAGGAGCAAGTTATTATTGTTGAGGATATTCAGGACAATAATGCGCAGGAAGAGATCTCTTTAAATGTAGAGTCATCTGAAGAAGAGATTACAAAAGAGAATGCGCTCAGCGACTCTCTTCTTAACACCGAATCACATCAGCATTCACATACTAAACTAACCATTATACGCCGTGACCACGATTACAAAAGGCAGGCATGGATGGCGATCGGGATGATGACTTTTGTAGTCATCATCCTCGGAACATCGCAAACGTGGAATCCGCGCTAATCACTTAGCCGAGAGTCTCCGGGTCTTGGTGATTACTGTGATCCCGCATCAGCTCTTCCATAAGTTCATTATACTGTTCCTGTGCGCCGCGTGAACTCTCCACCGCATTCGCAATCTCCTCATACCGCTGAACAGTAAGCCCCGCTTCCGCTATTACTTCAAGACTCTTTCCATGAAGTTCATTGTTCAGCGCCTCAATTTTTTCATTGACATTTCTGACTTTTTCAAGTTCTTTCTCTGTAACGGATGCAGCTATTTCTGGATTCTGCTGAGAGAGCACGATCTCCAAATATTGTTCGACAGTAAGCCCCTGCTCTTCAATCGCGTTTACCATGCGCGCCTCTAACTCACTCTGTATGGCAATCATGCGGTGATTAACCTGAACAAAACTTGCGATTTCCTCGCTGCTGAGTTTCTCAACAGCAGGAGCGCCAAGTCCGGGAATAGACCCTGTTACAGAAAGGACAACCATTAAAACAATAAGACCTCCGGTTATAAACGCGGACACACGAAACTTTTTTCTGAAAGTTGACATCTTACCTCCGGTATAATTAAAACAAAAAGATTATTAGGCGCCTCTAAAAACTGCCGTGCCTGTGCTCCCGGACGGCCTCACGGCTGTAGTGCAGCGCGGGCACGGTAGTTTTTAGAGGTACCTTATTTATAGATGATCTTAAGGAGTAACGAAAAAGTGTGGTGATTATTGTCTTACGCCAAGACAAATACGCTGTGAAAGAAGTGAATTTCTCGTAAGAGCCTTATCATTTCTAATTGCAATAGAAAGCGCGTTGCGTGAACCGATGAGGATACATAAATCACGTGCCCGCGTTAATGCTGTGTAAATGAGGTTCCTTTGCAGCATTATATAATGCTGTGTTGACACAGGGATAATAACCGCTTTAAACTCCGACCCCTGACTTTTATGGATACTTATGCAGTAGGCCGGAATAATCTGGTCGAAATCTTTCTGTTCATAAAAAACAGGTTCCTTGTCAAAAGTGACCGCGACGCGGTCATTTCCTACTGCGGTGATTATGCCGATATCGCCATTAAACACTCCCAGATCATAATTATTTCTGGTTTGAATAACTCTGTCGCCCAGAATAAACATGTGTTGACCAACACTTATCTTTGATTCATTTTTATTGAGGACACTTTGCAAAGCGGCATTAAGATTGATTGTTCCAAGCGTCCCTTTGTGCATCGGCGAAAGCACCTGAATATCAAGCAGCGGATTTAGATTATAACGGGACGGTAATCTTCTGTTGATAAGATCAACAATCGTTTCCAAACATTTTTGCGGTTCATCTTCTGTAATAAAAAAACAGTTATCGTCAGCGCTGTTTGTAAATTCCGGTATCTCTCCTTTTATAATTTCATGAGCTGCCGTAACTATGCGGCTCTGAGCGCTCTGACGGAAAACCTGAGTAAGCTCCACGTGAGGGATAAGTTTACAATTGATCATATCCGAAAGAATATTTCCAGGCCCGACAGAGGGCAGCTGATTATGATCACCCACAAAAATAAGCGTCGTACTCTTTTTGACAGCGGACAAAAAACTTTTCATAAGTTGAACATCAACCATAGAAACTTCGTCAAGTATTATAACATCCGCGTCAATCGGGTTTTCTTCGTTTTTTTGAAACCGGTACTTGTCAAATCCGCCCGGCTTAAACTCAAGCAAACGGTGAATAGTACGCGCTTCAATCCCAGAAATTGAACCCATACGCTGCGCTGCGCGGCCTGTGGGAGCGGAGAGCTTTACGCTTAGACCCAAGTGTTTGAAAAGCGCAACAATAACCTGAAGTACTGTTGTCTTTCCAGTACCTGGGCCTCCTGTCAATATAAACACCTTACTTTTTACAGCATTGCGCACAGCCTCAAGCTGCTGCGGGGCTCCGCGCCATCCGGTTTTCGTTTGGTAAAATGAGATGAAATCTTCCACCTCCTGCGGTTTTGCAATCGGCTGTTCACGGCTATTATTAATTCTTGACGATAAGTCATCCGCAGTAAATTGTTCTGCCTTGTAAAGATACGGCAGATATATACAATCATTTTCACATATAAAAATATCCTGATTCGCACAGTGGTCAAGGGTATATGTAACCTGTTCCGCGTTTACTTTAAGAAGTTCAGATGAATAACTTTCCAAATCCGCTCTGGGTAAAAAAGTATGACCGTTAGAAGCCGCTTCCTGTAACGTAAACGTAAGACCCGCTTTTATCCTTTTATAAGAATCAGCTTCAAAGCCGAGTTTTGAGGCGATTGCGTCAGCTTTTATAAATCCGATTCCCCAAACGTCATCAATAAGAGCGTAAGGATTTTCGCTGATACGCTTTTTGGCTTCTGAACCATAAGCTTTATAAATTCGGGCGGCCATTGTTACCGTGATATCGTAATCCTGTAAAAAAAGCACAAGACTTCGTATATGACGCTGCTCTGCCCAGCTATCTTTTATTTTCTGCAAAGTTTTGGCGCCAATACCAGAAATTTCTGAAAGCCTGTCAGGATCATCGTCCAATATTGTTATAGTCTCCAAGCCAAATTTGTCAACAATAAGCTGCGCGCGGCTTGGCCCGATATTTTTTATAAGCCCAGATTCCAAAAACTGAGTGATTCCCTCTAATGTGGTAGGACGGGTGATCTCATAACTTTCAAAAGTAAATTGCTTCCCAAACTTTTTATGCAGTGTAAAACAGCCTTCAAGAGTAACGGAAACTCCTTTACGTACTGTAGGAGCGCTGCCCACGCACGCGTATAATCCGCTTTTAGAGCGAACCTGCAGAACGCAGAATCCGGTATCTTCGTTTTGGTAAGTAATGGTTTCGATGGTGCCTTGAAGTTGTTCCATGTCAATTACTCATCCCAGTACAATATCCGCAATTTCCGCCCTGACCTCATTTATCAGATCCCTATTAGCTTTACGCTCAGGCCAGGTGTAGTTTGACAATATGATAACTCCGGCGTTTTTGCTTCTGTCGGCGATTACTGCGCATCCTGTGAATCCGGTTTTCCCGAATGTTTGAGCTGTCCGTTTTGTCCCCATATACTCTTGATTGAGTTCCCATCCAAGACCGGTGCTCATGTCTTTTATATAAGGGATCTGATTGGTGTGCATGGCGTTCATGGTGAGATGCTTAAAAAATGGTTTCCCGCCGTCAAGCAGCATCTTTAAAAATTTCATAAGATCAGGCGCGGTTGAAAAGAGACCCGCACTGCCGGCGGTCATTATTTTTCTGAGAACCCACGCGCTCTCATCGTGTATTTCTCCCTGAATTGTACGCCCCCGCCAAGGGTCAATTTCAGTTGGTACGCAATTGGCGAGTCCCTCTTTTTTAGGAAAAAAAGTTGTATCTTTCATTCCAAGCGGGTCAAAAAAAACTTCCTGAGCAAGTTCATGCAGAGGCTTACCGCTCACTCTCTCTATAAGCATTCCAAGCAAAATACTGGTTGCGTTAGCGTAACAGAACTTTTCTCCCGGACGGCTTTTCATCTTTACATTTAAAATAGCCGCGAGCAGTTTTTCCGGCGGTAAATCTTTACACTCCGATAAACGAAAATCAAAATCAAGAGTATGGGTGAGCAAATGCCCCAAACAGATTTCATCTCTGAAAGAGCCATTATAAACAGGGACAAAATCAATCAGCCGGTCGGAAAGTTTCAGCTCTTTGTGGTCAATCAGCCAAAGCGCAAGTGTACTTACAGGAATCGCTTTTGTGACAGACGCGCAGTCAAATAAAGAGTCTGCCCTCATTGCTTGCGCGTTTTCATCATACGTATGATGACCGGCAGCCGCCACAAATTCTTCGCCGCCAGCTATTCCGCCTACTACACAGCCAGGAAATACCTGGCGTTTGATTGCCTGTTCAAGGCAGTGCTGTATTTTTTCTGTTTTTATCATTTTCATTCCCTGTCTATGCTGACAAACCGGATTTCTTCTTTTCCAATTCTGAAATAATGAGAGGCGCGATTTTTTTAATGTGCCGATCTATAACCTTATAGGCTGTACGAAAATCTTCCATTGTGCCGTGGTATGGGTCTTCCACCTCACCTTTACTATTTTCTTTGCCTGGCCATGAGCCGAATAAAAAAGTGCGGCCGTCAAGTTTGGGAAATAATCCCTTGATAAGATCGCGCTGTTCTAAATCCATTGTGAATATGAAATCCGCCTCGTGCAACTCTTCAGGAATAAGCGGACGTGAACGGTGGGCAGATAAATCAATACCATGTTCTTTGCCAGCTAATATAGTCTTCTCCGCCGCCGGCCATGAAGGGAGTCCGCGTGTTCCCATTGAAGTGACACGTATGTCATTTCTTGAGATATTCGTAAAATACGTCCGCAAAAGCACTTCGGCAGTTGGGCTTCGGCATATGTTACCTATGCAGACAAAAATGATATTTGACATAATGTTGCTCTCCATCTCAATAGTAAAAATATATTACAACAAATATACAATCTATCATAACGAATATTATCTATATCACCGCAAAATGTATTATTTTAAATTCAAAATCAACGAGGAGAAAAACGATGTCATTAACAAATGAAGAGAAAGGGCTTATTGAAGAAGCTCTTACAGTTTATCTGCAGCTTGTTGCCCGTCAGGTTCCTCCGCAGCAGGTACAGCAGCTTGCGGCTGTTGCTCAGGGTATTGTTAAAAAACTTGATAATTTAGGCGGCGATTCGAGTCCTGGCGGTAATAAACCAACTGGAATTTCTGATGAATGGTATGAGAATGTGTGTCTATCCTGTGACAAATTAGGGCCGGGCGGATGTATGGATAAGGTAACGGAGAAGTATCCCGGCAAGTGTGATCCTATCCTGCATTATGAGAGAGCTAAGACTGTTAAATAGAAAGCCCTAAAATGAAGAAACAGTCCCTCTTACTTATAATGCTTTTCTGTACAGCGGCATTCGCCCAAAATTCTCTGAAACAGGGCAATAATACCGTTGGTTTTCGATATGGTTACGGCGGCGGCATCTATGTTCCAGAAATTTATTTTAGGAAAGGCTTGGGTGAAAAAACCCGCGTATACTCAGGTTTTGGATGGTGGCCAGGATCGGGAGAGAGAGAAGGGAGTTTCAATAATAGGAGAGTACCCCTTAAATTTAAAGGAAATGAATTTCAGTTACCTATTTTCTTAGAACGGCACAAGCCAGGTATCTTTTGTTTTTACGGCGGACTTGGAGTTGTGCCCGGTTACTATGATCATAAATTTGACAGCAGTTCTCATTTTTATGGCAGCTCTCATTATCATGGCTTTGGCTTGGACTATGGCATTCAGTTTGGGGCAGAATTGAAGTTAGGCGCGATTGTAATTGACTTTGATACACGCTTAGCGTATTACACACGCTATTGGAACGTAAGAACACAAAGAGGTTTGGCGGGGACAAATGGTATAAATGTTGGGATTGCATTTTGACTGGGCTCTTCTTTCTCTGTTAAGGAACCTGTTATTCTATGAAACCAAAATTTTCGGTTAGAATGTTCTCTATGTTAGCGATTGTCATTGCACAAATGCCAATACTGCTCTCAAATTGCGGACCGGTTGGCCCGCCGGACGGCGAATTTTATACCTTTGCGATAAGGCGTAACCTCCCTTATGCCGGCCCTGTTTGGCCGATATTGCAATCGTACGTTACCCCAGAAACGCCGGTCAATATACGCGCTGTTGCCGACATTAAGGACATTGTGGATATCGGGAGTATTGACGCTATGCTTGACAGATGGACGAGCGAGCTCGTTAAGGGTGTTAAGAGTATTGCGGACATTGAAGGTACCTTTGACAAATGGGCGAAGGACATCAATAAAGGCATTGAAAACATTGAGTACGCAGATGCTATTGAAGGTATTTTTGATAAATTGCCAAGTGATATTGTTAAAGATATTAAAGATATTATAAACATTGGAGACATTGGAAATATTAGAGATCTTTTTGATATTGGGGACATTGTAGATACTAAAGATGTTGAGAATATATTTGACAAATGGAAGAAAAATATCATTAAGGACATTAAAGATATTGATTTTCCCGACATCAACTTGGGCAAACAAACGGAAACAGGGGGCAATATTTTATCTGATCTGTCATCTGCTCTGGAGGCCAATGACTTCGTGTTTCACAGATGGGCGGTGAGCAGCGGTAAAGCAAAGTTTGGTGACGCTAACAGAGCGAAAACAACCGTTACTTTGAGTTCAAATGCAATAATCAGAGCCGACTTCGTGATTAGACCGGAACGGCAGTTTAACCCTAATGTAACGTATTCTTCTTTTACCGATTCACGAGACGGGCAAAGCTATCGAACTGTAGTGATAGGCGGCAAGAGGTGGATGGCACAGAATCTTAACTACACAAAAAGCGGCAGTTGGTGCTACAACAGTAACAGTTCCAATTGTATAACTTTCGGCAGACTGTATAATTGGGATGCCGCGATGAGCGCTTGTCCCGCAGGGTGGCATTTGCCTGCCAATAAGGAATGGAACGATTTGATTCGCGCGGTTAGTGACGATGGTAATGGCAGGGGAGCCGCCGCAAAACTCAAATCACGAGCAGGATGGAACTTCCCTTTCGATCTTGGAATGGTATTCAAGTTTGGTAACGGCACAGACGATTACGGTTTTTCGGCACTGCCTGGCGGACGATGGGAGAGCTACATACCAGGCATTGATATCTTAACAGAAATGGGCTACGTTGGCAACTGGTGGAGCTCAACGGAGAGCTCGAGTTGGCACTCAAACTATGTGAACATATTTTGCTTGGGCAAAGACGTAGGCGGAAGTAGTTTGCTCAAAATTGAAGGAGCCTCCGTGCGCTGCGTACAAGATGACTAATCAGAATGTGACAGCACAGTGCAAACGTCCCTACAGAACGCGAAAAATAAAATAGCTCTTCTTACCTTTCTGGAACAATAGATATTTACCGTTAAGAAGCATATTTGATGTGACCTGAAAAGCGACATTCTCTATTTTCGCTTTGTTAACTGATAACCCGCCCTGCTGAATCATACGGCGCGCTTCGCCTTTAGTTGGAAAAAACTTACTTTTCTCTGAGACTAAATCAAGCACCTGTATCCCTGCGTCCAATTCCGATTTAGAAATCTGCGCCTGAGGAACACCTTCAAATACTGAAAGAAAATCTTCTTCCGAAAGAGCCTGGAGCGCTTCTGTCGAACCTTTACCAAAAAGTATTTCAGACGCGCCAATCGCTTTTTGACACTCCTCTGCGGAATGCACTCTGGCGGTGACGTCCTTTGCAAGAGCGTGCTGCATAATGCGCTCATGAGGAGCGGCGGCATGCTGCTTTTCGAGTTCCAAAATTTCTTGTTGACTCATAAGAGTAAAGAAGCGCAGCAGTTTTGGAGCGTCTTCGTCTGTACAGTTCAGCCAGTACTGGTAGAACTTGTAAGGACTTGTCATTTTCGGATCAAGCCACACAGATTCTCCGCCTTCGGATTTACCGAATTTTTTGCCGTCAGAACGTTTCAATAAAGGGCAGGTCATAGCAAAAGCCTCACCGCCGCATTTACGCCTTATGAACTCCGTACCGCTTGTTATATTGCCCCACTGATCAGAACCGCCCATTTGCAGAACACAGTTTTTATTTGCGTACAGATTATAAAAATCAAACGCCTGCAAAAGCTGATAACTGAATTCGGTGAACGAAATTCCCTGATCCCACCGCCCCTTTACAGAATCTTTAGCTACCATGTAATTGACTGTTATATGCTTGCCTACATCGCGCAGAAAATCCAAAACCGTAACGTCTTTAGTCCAATCGTAATTATTCACCATTTCCGCGCTGTTCGGTTCATCGTTGAACTTCAAAAATTTTTTCAACTGAGCATGAATCAGCTTTACGTTCACGGCTATTTCATCGGCTGTGAGCAAGTTGCGCTCTAAGGATTTACCCGATGGATCGCCTATCATCCCTGTAGCTCCGCCGACAAGCGCGATGGGCTTATGGCCGCAGTTCTGAAAGTGCGTGAGAAGCATGATGGGTATCATGTGACCTATGTGCAGCGACTTGCCTGTAGGGTCAAAACCGATGTAGCCAGAGGTCATAGCGGCAGACAGTTTTTCCTCAAGACCTGGAGTAATATCATGAATCATTCCCCGCCAGCGCAGCTCTTCAACAAAATTCATTTTTAGCTATCCTTCCAAAAACAATCGTGATCTGAAATATTTCAAAGATATAGAAAATAATAAATTCATACGAAAAAAGCATTTTGTATGTGATCTATTTTTCCTTTAAAAACAGAAATTACATCTAAACGGCAAGGCGTATAAGAAAGTTTTCGCTCATACATGTAACGCTGCGCGAGGCGGATTATAGTTTTTTGCTTTGCAGATGTGACTCGGTAAAGCGGGTTGCCGCATCCGCTGTTTTGGGCAGATTTCACCTCTATAAAAACGAAAACGCCTTCCGATGATTTTGCTATAATGTCAATTTCGCCACGCTTAGTTCTGTAGTTTCTCTGCTCAATTGAATATCCTTTTGACAACAGATATTCAACAGCGGCGTCTTCTCCGATTCTGCCTTTTTCACAGGTATTCATTATGATATGCTCCATTACTTTGAAGAGTGAGGAACGGCTGTTAAAAATTTTGTTTTATGGAAAAAATTGAGAAATGAGAAACAGCGGAAACGCGAGATTTTTGTAAGGCTAAAAATATAATAGATGAGGGTTGGAAAGATCAAGATCGGTGGAAAAACAGACAAAGTATCTCCGTCCCCGTTGAACGAATTTATCATCGAAAATCTGATACAGAAGCAGCCAATCATTTTCAATGTGACATTCACGAAAGTCATTTAAATTACCGCTCAATTGGTGATCACGATATTTTTCCGGCAATTTTTGACGGCTT
>Ga0123356_10002019_pt1 | contig 21915 bp, 9 predicted proteins | sample TergutEmb28metaG_2_FD_92546 | JGI IMG/M metagenome (GOLD analysis project Ga0123356, IMG submission 92546) | Embiratermes neotenicus P3 segment gut microbial communities from Petit-Saut dam, French Guiana - Emb289 P3 | ecosystem: Host-associated > Arthropoda: Insects > Digestive system > Gut ... | reverse complement strand
GAGCGGAAGGCCGAAATACTATCATAGCCGGGTGTATCCCGTAGATATACAGTGCGCAAGCCAAGCGATTGATACGCTCGCGAATTTTTCAAAATATGACAAAGACGCGCTTGACTTAGGGGTAAAAGTGGCTCTATGGACTATAGAGAATATGCAGGATAAAAAGGGGTACTTTTACTATAGGCAGTATCCGGGTTCTGTAATGGCGCGCACGCCCATGCTTCACTGGGGGCAGGCTACAATGTACAAGGGGCTTGTGCATTTAGCGTCTAAATTATGACGGGAGAGACGCGAAGCATCGCGTCTGTACTGATAGATATAATAAATATAATGCGCGAAAAAAATGGATAAAATTTCGTTGATTAAAGCTGGGCGGAGCCGTAAAAAAGATGAGCGGGAAAAAATATTTGAGACCGCTCATCTAAAAGGCAATTTAAAATCGCGCGCCATAAAGGGCGGCAGTGTTGTTATATTTGCCAGAACTGTAGATTTTGCGGCTCATACCGCAGGAACCATTGTTCTGGCAAGGCTTCTTATGCCGGCGGATTTTGGCTTGCTCGCTATGGTGCTCACTATCACCGGTTTTTTTGTGCTTTTTAAAGATCTTGGACTTAGCGACGCTACTGTTCAGAGTGAGAAAATTAATCACAAACAGGTAAGTACATTATTTTGGATTAATGTTTTTTTCTCTTTACTTATAATACTTCTTATCGTTATGATATCACCTTATGTAGCGCGGTTTTATAATGAACCGAGACTTACAAAAATAGTGGTAATATCCGCGATGTCATTTGTTTTTGCCGGATTGTCAACTCAGCATCTCGCTCTCCTCAAACGCAGCATGAAATTTGTACAAATTGCAACAGTTGAAATTGTTGCCGCGTTAGTCAGTATAACAGTTGCGCTTGTCATGGCGTTTAATGGATTCGGCTACTGGGCTTTAGTGGCGCGTCCGATAATCTTAGCGATTTTAACGATGATTGGAGTGTGGTTTTTTTGTCCCTGGAGACCCGGCCTTCCTGTACGGCGCAGCGGGGTGAGGGGTCTCATAGGTTTTGGAGCCGGTACAATGGGCTTTTACCTTGTCAATTACTTCGCCCGCAATGTAGACAAAGCGTTAATAGGCTGGGCCAAAGGCGCCGTTGCGCTTGGGTTTTATCATAAAGCTTATCATCTGTTTATTCTGCCTGTCAGTCAATTCTCAATACCTTTACAAAGCGTAGCTGTTACAACTCTCACTAAATTACGCGGCGAACCTGTCCGCTATAAAGAATACTTTGTAAAAGCGATAGCTCTGCTCTCATTTGCGGGTATGCCTATGAGTACGTACCTTGCCGCGCTTGGGCGCGATATCATAATATTGCTATTGGGAGAGAACTGGCTTGGAGCCGCGGATATATTTGCGGTTTTGGGATTAGGCGCGGGGATGCAGATTATCTATGCCACACAGGGTTGGCTGCATGTCTCTTTGGGGCGCTCAGACCGATGGTTCTTTTGGGGATGTATAAATTCTGCTATAATGATACTCTTCTTTGCCGCCGGTCTTCCTTTTGGGGCTGTTGGCGTGGCGGCCGGATATACGGTAAGTCTTTACATCTTGACAGCCCCCGCGCTGTGGTACGCGGGCCGTCCTGTAAAACTTGGTTTGGGAGAGATTGTAAGCGCGGTATGGAGAATTTATCTTGCCGCCGCTTTTGCGGGGATATTCACATGGATTATGGTTAAAATGTGCGCGGATATGAACATCTTTTATCGCCTGTCGCTTTGCAGTGCATTTTTTGCCGCCGCTTATCTGAGCGGTATAGTAATTCTCTCAAAAAGTTTTGAGCCGCTTGTGCGTTACTGGAAACTTTTTTTGCTTTTTAAACCTGGTAAAAAGCTCACATCGCCTGATACGGACGATAATTGATGTTATTGAGAACTTTTATTGATCACTCAATTAAATACCGGACAGTGCCGTTCGGCAACCTCATGGCTCCCGTGCAGTTGTCGGGCGGCATTGTCCGGTATTTAATTGTTACCTTAGTAAATTACCGCAAATATTTTCGCAGCGTATTCACTAACTCCTCAATGTCAAGAGGTTTGCCGATGTGGCTGTTCATTCCGACTTCAAGACACTTTTCAACATCCTCTTTGAAAACGTTAGCTGTCATAGCTATAACAGGTATGGTTTTCGCACGGGCGTGAGCGGAACCCCTTATTCTGAGCGTCGCTTCATAGCCGTCCATTTCCGGCATCTGTACGTCCATAAGGATTAAATCATAATCTTCCGGCGACTTTTCAAATTTGGCAACCGCTTCGGCGCCGTTTTCCGCAAAATCCATTTCGAGAAGCGTTGACTCAAGCAAAGCTCCTACAATCTCACGGTTAATCTCCACGTCTTCAGCTAAAAGGACTTTATACCCTTTGAAAATTCCATCGCCGCCGCTCTCTTCCTCCGCTTTTTCACGGTTCAATCCAATCGCTTCGTTTATCGCGTCCGCGATTGCCGACGGGAACAGAGGTTTGGAGAGGAATTTGTCAACTCCGGCTTTTTTCGCTTCGTCCGCGACATGGCTCCATTCAGCGGCTGAAATCATAATTACAATTGTATGTTCGGGCGATTTTGATTTCGCTTTTAACTCTCTTGCCAGCATTATGCCGTCCATATCCGGCATTTTCCAGTCGACAAAGTATATATCGTACATTCCATTGACACCGACAAGCGCCAATGCTTCCTGGCCGCTTAAAGCGGTATCGCAGCTTGTACCGAAGCCTTGCATAACATTTTTGAAATAGTCGAGGATCTCCTGATCATCGTCTACCGCCATAATGGAAACATTGTCCCAATTGATACCGATTTCAGATAACCCCTGCGTTTTCTTTGTTCCGCGCTTTGCCTTAAAAGTGAACGAGAAGGATGAGCCTTTTCCAGGCTCTGATTCAAGCCCAATTTCACCGCCCATCAGTTCAACAATATTTTTGGAGATAACAAGTCCTAATCCTGTGCCGCCGAATTTGCGCGATGTTTTCGAATCGGCTTGCTGAAACGATTGGAAAAGCTGTTTCTGCTGCTCTTTACTTATTCCTATACCGGTGTCTGTAACGGTAATACGTATTGTGTATATGCCGTTCTCTTCGCTTACAAAGCGGGTATCGAGCTTGACAGAACCTTCTTCTGGGGTAAACTTTATCGCGTTGCCAAGCAGATTGGTTATTACCTGAGCTAACCGCTGATCGTCGCCTATTAAAGCGGGCGGTATAGACTTGTCTATATTTACGGTTAATTTTAGCCGTTTTTCATCTGAGCGGTATACGACAATACTGATAACGCGCTGAAGCATTTTTTCAAAGCTAAACTCTTCATTAGACAATTCAAATTTATGCGCCTCAATTTTTGACATGTCAAGAATATCATTTATAACTCCCAAGAGATGCTGCGACGCGTTTTCAATTTTTCCCAGACAATAATCCTTACGCGGCATATCACCGGCGCTCTTTCCGATAACAGTCATCCCGATTATGGCGTTCATTGGCGTGCGGATTTCATGAGACATATTCGATAAAAATTCGCTCTTTGCGTGATTAGCGGCTTCCGCTTTCGCGCGCAGTTTTTCAGTATTCAGTAAAATATTTTTTTCTTCGGTTATATCCTTAAGCGCTCCGGCGGTACGGATGGCGTTGCCTTCACTATCACGGATGGTTTCACCGGAAGCGCGGATATACGCGTATTCGCCGTTTTTCTTTTGCAGCCGGAATTCTATGTAGTAAGGCGTTTCTCCTGTCGTGTCAAGCAAGTGCTTTGTTAAAGCGTCAACGGCTTTTTCCTGATCGTCAGGGTGCAGTATGCCGCCCCAAGTTCCTATTTTGTTGGGGAAATCCTCTTCGTTTGAATAACCAAGCATGTGTCTTATGTCGTCTGAAAAGATCACTACATTTTCAAAGTTGACGGGATCATCCTTAACGATTTCCATATCCCACAAACCGATTTTTGTTGATCTGATAACGAGGTCTAATTTGGTTAATTGCAGTTCGTTAAGTTCTTTGACGCGTATGAGTTCCGCTTCCCGCTTTTTGACGTCTGTCAAATCATACAGAAATCCCAGTCCGATAAAATTTTCCTCATCCTTAACGCGTGTCAGTACTAATTCGCAGGGCATCGGCACGCCGTCCGCAGTTTGGTGTAACCGCTCGGTTATTACAGTTTCTCCGTTCATAGCAAGAGTCATAATATCGAGAGCGTCATTATTGGCCGGCCGCCCGTCGCGCAGATACGCGGGTGCGAAATCCGTAAAATAGTTGTCAATAATCTGCTGTTTGGGAGCGTTGAACATTTTTGTAAGTTCTTCGTTGCAGTCAACCACTGTCGGAGGATTGCCGGTAATAATGGTCATACCGACGGGCATGGCTTCGAGTATTGCGTTACTGAGGCTCGCCGCCCTGCCGAGTTCCTGTTCCATTTTATCGCGGATAACGGCGTTTGCGCAAAGAATTGCCGCGCTGCGCAGCATTTCGGCGCATTCATCATCAAAATAGCGCTCTTTATGGTGATCGCTGAAAATCAGGAATCCCCAAAAATATTCATCAATAAAAATAGGCGTAACAAATACCGAAGCCGCGCCGAAAGATTTTAAAACCTGCGCTTCCGGCAGAAGGTGCGAGGGGCTGTTGATTGATTCGCCGCTTTCAAGAATTTTCTCCCAGCGCGGTACAAGTTTAGAGTAAGCGGCATTTGTAAATTCGGCGGTCGGCTCCGTAGTGCCGCCTGAGTTCTTGTCCCAGCGGTAGATTTGCGACGCGTGAAGACCTTCGGACGTCAATTGGTTGCGCCAAACGTTCAGTCTGTCAAACTCAGCCGTATCCGCAATCACGCCCATGCCCTCGGTCATCATCTCCTCAAATGTTTTATTAGTATTTGAGAGGAAGATTGAAGCCGCCTTGTTGATAGTATCCGACATCTTTTTACTGCGCAGCAGAGTTTTGAACGCTTTTATAAATTCATCGTCATTTACAAAGCTGCCGCCGTCAATAAGCCTGCCGTCGTCAATAAACATATTCTCCAGATCGTTCATCTCACTTTTTTCTTTCTTTATTTAATACCTGCGCGGCGTACTTTTTCATTACCTCATCGCACGTTGTCTGAATCAGGATTTATAGGATTAACAGGATGAAGAAAAGATAATCTTCTAATCTCCAATCCTGTTAATCCTAAAATTTTGCAAATCATGATTCAGACATTTTTACCCGTTCTTAAAAATCGCCGAAATCGTCATCGTCAAGCGGTATAAGCTGATCGGCCTTCATCGCTTTTGAAGGTTTTGCGGAAGCTTTTGGAGCAGGGAGCGCCGCAAACTTCTTTTGGGGCAGACCTCTGCGGTTAGCGTGTCCGCCTCTTGAACCTGATCCGCCGGAACCTGAGCTGAGCGTGAACGCAGCCACCATATTGGAGAGTTCCGCTGCCTGACTGCTTAACTCTTCCGCCGCGCTTGCGGATTCTTCAGAGTTAGCCGCGTTTTGCTGAGTGACCTGATTCATCTGCAATACGGCGGTGTTTATCTGTTCTACACCCAGAGCCTGTTCGTTGGAAGCCGCGGCAATCTCGCTGATAATATCAACCATTTTGCCTACACGGTCAACAATCTGACTAAGTGACTTGGCGACTTCTTCAGTAATCTTTACGCCGCCGTCCGCGTTTTTAACCGATTCCTCAATCATAGTCGTAGTGTTTTTGGCCGCTTCGGCGCTGCGCATCGCAAGGTTACGAACTTCCTCAGCGACAACCGCAAACCCTTTACCGGCTTCACCGGCGCGCGCCGCTTCAACAGCCGCGTTAAGAGCGAGAAGGTTGGTTTGGAAAGCTATTTCGTCAATCGTTTTCACAATTTTCGCGGTGTTGTCAGATGATGTTTTAATCTGATGGATAGCAGTGGCCATGCGCTTCATTGAAGATTCGCTCTCATCTGCGGCGGTGCGCGCTTCACCGGCTAAAAGTTTCGCCTGATTAGCGTTGTCGGCGTTCTGTTTTGTCATGGATGAGGTTTCCTCAAGACTTGCGCCGACCTCTTCAAGTGAGCTTGCCTGTTCGTTTGCGCCTTCCGCGAGAGACTGCGCGCCCTGAGAGATCTCGCCGCTTGCGCTTGAGACCTGCGTGGCAGCTTCCGCAACCTGGCTCATAGTATCGTCAAGACTCTGTACTACTTTGTTAATGTCCTCTTTCATTTTGGCGTATTCGCCCTTATATTCTCTTTTGAGTCTGAGAGAGAGGTCTTTCTCAGCAGCCGCGTGAAGAACCTTGCCGCCGTCTTCGATAATAAGGCCGCGCAGAGAGTCCACTGTCTGCTTGAGAGCGGGATGAATTTCATCTAACGGATCTTTTACTTCAATATTTATATCCAAGTCACCCTCAGAAATCCTCTTCATGGTGCCTATAACCTCTTTTTGCAGCTGTTCGGCAAACTTATCCATCTCATCAGCCATGTCTCCGATTTCATCTTTACGGCCTTTCATATTCAAACGCATTCCGAGATGTCCGTGATACATCTCGTCAAGCATGTGGGCAACCTTGTTTAAAGGTTTGCTTATGCTTGCGGAGAGATACCATCCCAAAATAACGCCGAGCAGAACACCGATAATAAGGATAATTATCAGCATCGTGCTGACACTTGCGTAAGTTTTAGCGGTATCTTCATTTATGGTTACGGCAGTGTTGTAGAAAATCTCAAAAATCTTATCGGCGTTAGCTTCAAAAGCGTCGCCGGCTACCCTGAGCTGCCTTAAAGCGGCGCTAAGATCATTTGGATTAGGATTCGGTTCTTCGGCGATTTTACTGAAAGCCGCGCCGTCTCTTACATAATTTTTAAAGTTCTCCCTTGCGTCTTTGATCAGAGACTGCGTTTCAGGGTTTGAAGAGAGCTTCGCCAAAGAATCAAGAAGCGCCGGAATTTCATTAGTATTTTTGTCAATTACTTTTTTGTAATAATCCAAAGAAGCCTTATCGTTAAATATTGTCATATTACGGTAAGCGCGCTCCATGTACAAAAGATCACCTTTAATCTCTTCGCTTGAAATAGCTCCCTTTAACCCATAACTGTACATCTTGTCAGCGGCGTCGTTCATCTTGCTTGCGCTTGTTATACCCATAACTCCAATAACCACGGCGATTGCGCAGACTGACAAGAAACCTCCGATAAGCTTTGTGCTTATTTTTACATCGTTTAACATAGAAACTCTCCCTTTCTTGTGGATATGATTTAGTTTAAAATGATTTTTTCTGCTGAAAAATTACGTTCACTGCGATTTCTGATTTTACTGCCATTTTTTACCATCAAGACTCCTTACTTTAAGTTGTTTTTTATTTATGTAAACGTATTCAAATTTTTAAGTTTTAATATATTTTGCCGTTTTGTAACGCAGCTCTTTTATGTTAACAGGTTTTTCTACAAAATCGGCAGCTCCAATACGTATAACCTCCTTCTCATTTTTGAATGTTCCAACCGGCGCAGAAAGAAGAATAGGAGTTTTTTCATGCTCAGGGAACTCCCGTATCACGTGAATAAGATTAAATCCGTCAGACGCAAGCATCTTATAGTCAAGGATGAACAGTTCCGGACTTCTTTTCTGTAAAAATTCCCTTACTTCTTCTAATTTAGCCAGCATACACACATCATACTTGTCGCGCAGTGTGTAAAAAACGGCGAACTTGTCATGCAATATTCCTCTAAGCGATCCGTTGTACTCGTCGCTGAGCGCGTAACCAATCGCGCTCAGCATGCTGAAAACTTCATCAACGGCAAGTACGCACGGTCTGCCGTCAGGGTCGTTTTCATTTGAGGAATTACTGCGTTCCTCAGGATTCAAGTGATGCTCAATACGGCTTACAAGCGCAAGATCGGAAAAAGGTTTGGAAATATAATCTACCGCTCCAAGACTGAATCCCTTACGGATACTCTCTCTGTCATTTTGACTTGTGAGAAAAATAACAGGTATGGCCGCATAGCGGCTGTCCGATTTCAAATTTCTTATAGCCTGCCATCCGTTGATATACGGCATGTTGACGTCAAGCAGTATTAAATCCGGCGTAAACTGTTCAAGAATCTCAAAAAGTATATCAACGGACTGCGCCGGAAAGATCTGATATTTATCTTTCAGCCGGACTTTTACCGATACAAGATTGGCGTTGATGTCGTCAACGTAAATAATTTTTTTGCGTTCAATTTCAGCGTCTAATTTCTTTTTGCGCCTGCTGGGGTCAAACACGCATTCGATGCGTTCTATAAGATCCGCGTCGGCAAACGGTTTGAATACATAATCCGCCGCGCCGAGGTTATAACCCTTGCGTACGCTCTCCTTGTCGGTCTTGCTTGTCAGGAATATAACCGGTATGTTGGCGTAGCGTTCGTCGGTTTTCAGTCTTATTATCGCTTCATAGCCGTCAACGTGTGACATATTAATGTCAAGCAGTATCAAATCCGGCCTTACGTTCATAATGATATCAAACATGGCCTCAACGGACTGCACCGGGTAAATTTCATAATACTCCTTGAGTCTGGTTTTCAGAGATACAAGGCTGTAATTGACGTCGTCAACGTAAATAATTCTTCTGCGCGTATCAATCATAAATATAGTCCTCTGCTCATTCCAAATCTGTAAGTTTTTCGATGATTTGGCCGAAATTCATTTTGTCAATCTTATCCCGCAGCCACTCCGCTAAACCGTTGTCTGAAGTGTATTCATATTTTTCTATCTCGTCCATTGCCGCGTCTACTCCGTCCATACTGTACGCTTTACAGGCCAAGCGGAGCTTAACAAGCAGCTCCGGGTCAGGTTTCTCTTTTTTTGGTTTTGGATTTTCGGTATCTATAGCCGAAATTACATCATCAAGTTCGGAAACTAATTTTCGTACAGCTTCAAGGAATGCTGAATTATGCTTATTCATATAACCCAGATCATTCTCTTTTGCCGCTTTTTCAAGCATAGCCGCGTCTTCGCCGATTTGCTCGGCAAAAATACTGCGGCTCATCCCCTTGATACTGTGAGCCGCTCTTTCGTAACCTTCAAGTTCAGCCCCGCCGTTAGTCTCTATTAAGCTGAGCATGGAGCGGATATCTTTAACGTAAGTTCGCAGAACCCGTAAATATGTCTCCTCGTCGCCCTCATACAATTCAAGCCCTTTAGCTATATTCAATCCGGTGATTTTCTTATTTTGTAAAAGTGAACCGGTTTGGCTGTGGCAATGTGTTTCTCCGTTAGTATTAAGCGCGTCTCTGATGCAAGATTGAAGAAGCAGCGGATGCGCTGCGGATGCGGAGACGCCATGCGCGGCGTCTGTACGGCTTTGATTGGCGGTCTCTGCGGCTTCTTGCGGATGCCTGTCGCGTACGAGTTTGTTAAGCAGGGAATTCAGGCGGCGCGTGTCTATAGGCTTGGAGATAAATTCATCAAAGCCGTTTTGCAGGAATATGTCCGCCTGCCCCGCAACCGCGTTGGCCGTCAGCGCGATGATGGGATTTTCGTACCCGAATGTGCGCAGATACTTCGTGGTCATTATGCCGTCCATACCTGGCATCATGTGATCCATAAATATAATATCGTAAACATTGCCCGCTTTTACCTTGTCAATAGCTTCATATCCGCTTACGGCCGTGTCAATTTGCAGCCGGTAAAGTTTCATAAGGCCGACCGCTACATACAGGTTTGTTTCTACATCGTCAACAATAAGGATTTTTCCGTAAGGCATGGGAACGCGCATAATTTGCTGGCCGGCTTTACTGCGCTCCGTATAATTCATGCGGAGCTTTTGCAGGTTTGCGGCCATTTCCGCGCCTAATATTTTATCGTCTGCGGTTTTCTGCGGCAGCGATACGGTAAACAGTGAACCCGCGCCAGGTATGCTCTCCACCTGAATCTCACCGCCCATAATGTTTACAAGCTTATGCGTAATGGCGAGACCTAATCCTGTGCCGCTTACATTACGGGAGCTTGTTTGGTTAAAACGGGTATACTCTTCAAACAGCTGCGCAAGCTGCTCTTTTGTCATGCCATGCCCTGTATCGGTTACGCTTAATACGAGAGTTACGGACTCGTCCCTCCCAAAATTCCCCTCCAAAGGCGGGGAATTTTCGGATACGGATTTAACCGATAATGTAATCTTACCGCTGTCCGTATACTTAAACGCGTTTGAGAGCAGATTATTTAAAATCTGCTTAATACGAAGCTCATCTCCAATAAGTTTTGCCGGAATATTTTTGTCAACCAAAAGCTCAAACGCAATAGGCTTTTCGTCCATTCGCATTATGTTAAGCTGTACCGCGTCATTTATCATGCTTGCTGAGTTATATTCAACAGGTATAATATCTAACCTGTTCGCCTCTATTTTAGAAAAGTCTAATATGTCGTTTATTATACCGAGAAGCAGGTTGCATGAATTGTATATTTTGTCAAGACCATTTTCGATATCGCCTGGAAGATTTTTATCCTGTATCAAAAGTTCGGTTATACCGATAATAGCGTTCATCGGCGTGCGTATTTCGTGGCTCATGTTGGCAAGAAACGCGGATTTTGACTGTGAGGCCGCTAACGCGTTTTCCATTATCGCCTTGCGTTCCGTTATATCGTGCGCTATGCTCATAACTCCAATTACTTCGCCGTCGATAATAAGCGGTATTTTAGTTATTTCGTAAAGCTGCTTTTTCCCGTTGACATGAGGTATATATTCCTCAAGCTTAGCTATCCGGTTTTCGCGTATAACTTCGAGGTCTTTCTCATTGAGCCGGTTTGCTGTTTCAGCCGGTATACCAAGATTGTCTAAATTTCTTTTACCGGCAAGCTCTTCAATGCGCCGCCCAAAATGCTCCAAAAACGCTTTGTTACAATTAATAAAACACAATTCTGTATCTTTTGTAGAGATAAGGTTGGGAATTGAGTTAAATAATGTTGTAAGCGTGGTTGTTTTAAGCGCAAGTTCACGCGTCCGTTTTTCAACTAAAGCGTGACGGTTTATCGCGTTTACCATCATAAGGCTTACAGAGCGCAGAATAGCGATCTCTTCCGCGGTAAAGTCGCGTTCCTGCTCACAATCGTCAATGCTGAACAGCCCCCAAAACTGTTCATCCAAAAACAGAGGTATCAAAACAACCGATTTTACGTCAAAATTTTTGAAATACGTCTGTTCTTCCTGCGACAGATTTGAAACCGGACCGCCTACATATTCATTGCGCAGGAATTTACTTTCCCATTCAAACATGTTTTTGTATGGAACTACAGAGTCCATAGGAACTTCAGTTTTTTGCTTTCCTGTCTCACTAAGCCATTCGTAAGAGTGTATGAATTGCGTATCGCTGCCTATAGTTGCGTTTTGCCAGATATGTACACGGTCAGCGTCAATGGAGCGGCCTATAAGTTCCATACTTTCCATTAGCGGGATTTCGATATTTTCATTGTCCTTTGTCGTAAGCAGCAATGCCGCCGATTTATTTACGGCAAGCATTAATTTTTCCCGCTGTTTCAGCTGTTCCGCCGTATTGCGTATATTTTGAATCATCTCATTGCGTATAAAAGAGTTGGCGATTATTAAACTTACAGAGTGTAAAGTCGACTCCTCTTCTTTTGTAAATATACGCTCTTTGCGGCAGTCATCAAAACCAACGAAGCCCCAGAACTCATCTCTAATAAATACAGGCACTATCAAGATGGATAGAATTCCGCTTGGCGATAAATGATCCTGTTCCGTCTGTGACATGCTGCTGACCAAATTGTTTATATTTTTTCCGCTTGACAGAACCTCTTCCCATCCGGGTACAACTTCGTTATATTTATATGGCTTGCCGTCAGCAAATATTGTCTCCTTATGAGACCATTCAAATACCTGAAAACAATACCGCTCTCCGCCGATCTTTTGGTTTTTCCAAAGATATACACAATCAACTTTTACGGTATCGGCAATTATTTTCATGCTTTGATGCAGTACTTTTTCAAAGAAATTCACATCGGAATTAAGCATGTAACCCGCCACAACATTCGCCGCTTGCAGCATCCTGTCTCTGTACGCGATCTTCTGCATCATCTTCTCTTGTTCGCGTGTATCGCGCGTGTATCCTACCACAACGTTATCATCTTTGTATTTAGCGCGTACAAGCGTGATCTCCGCGGATATGGGAGTATTGGTGTCAGGTATCCGGTGCATCCAATCGAACCGGCAATAACCCTCCTCAAACGCCTGATTTACAAACTTTACAGCTTTTTCATCGCTGCGCTGCCCGTCGGGCTGAAATTCAGGCGAACACTCTGTCAGGAATCTTTCGGTGTATTCCGCCTTGTCTTTAAATTCATACAGCCTTACGCCAGCCTCGTTGCAGTCTATGGTATTAAGATTCCTGTCCCATATCTGGGTGCACAGCGGAGACGTGTCAAGCATCAGCGTCGCGCGTTCGTTTGCTTCCTGCAGCGATTTTTCTATCTTGATAAAAGCCGATTCAGTTTTTCTGACAACTTTTCTTATTATAAAAAATGAGACGGCAATAAAGCCGAAGCCCAAGAATAGAGTAATAAGTATGGTTATCCGCTTTGTGTTCTTAATACCTTGCAGCAGATATTCACAGTCAAACTCCATCCCGATAACGCCGATAACATTTCCCTCAGAGTCATGGAATGGGAAATACGTTACGTAAACTACGCCCCATTCGGTATCCATGATCTCATCCCCAAGCACTATCTTGTCATTGAGGCAGAGTTCGAGTTTCGGTATTATTTCATCTTCAATAGGTTCGCCTACATGGCGGAAAAGCGAATCGTCTTTGTTAAGCCCGTCTATCACGTATATAAGCTTGCCGTCTTTGTCCTTTTTTGCTGTATACAGGTACCTGATATTTGCGATGTTCCTGATTTCATCCAACATGCCGTGCGTGGTCGTGTAAAGCGCGCTGTTTTCATCCTCTAATGTGTTGATGTCATAAAAACTGCGTTCATCAATTATCTTTTCGGCGAACTTATGAACATTAACAGCGTCGTTTTTTAATTTGTTTATTGTTAACGTGTAATACTGATTGGAGACGGCGTAATAGATAATGGACGCGAGCGAGGTAATAATAATCAGCAATATTACCATCATTTTAAATTCAAGATTTTTCCAAGTGCTGCCGGTCATTTCAGCGTTTCCATATTTCTGTTAAATATTTACACGATAAGATATTTTTTCAATTTATCCAAAATGTCATCATAATCTATGGGTTTAGCCAAATAATTATCCATACCCGCCGCGCCGCATTTTTCTATATCTTCGCGGAACACATTTGCGGTGAGGGCTACTATCGGGATTGTTTTGGCGTTGGCGTTATCAAGCGCTCTTATTTTCCTTGTCGCCTCATATCCATCCATCTTTGGCATTTGTATATCCATTAAAATCATATCGTACTTATCAGCCGCCGCTTCCATTTTTTGCAGCGCCTCAAGGCCGTTTTCCACGCAATCTATATTAATAAGCGTCGGTTCAAGAAGAGACATAACGATCTCACGGTTTATCTCCACGTCCTCTACTAACAGGAGATTTCGGCCTTTAAAAATGCCGGTTGTATCCGGCGCGGCCTCAAGATTGAGCTCTTCCCGTTTTTCGCTCACAACTTCGCTTATCAAATCCATAATTGCGGATGGGAAAAGCGGCTTTGGCAGAAAACGGTCAACGCCTGCGGCTTTTGCTTCTTTCTCAATATTGTCCCATCCGGCAGCCGCGCTGATCATGATTATTATAGTATTGTCCGGTGATTCCGACTTCGCCCTGAGAGCTCTTGACAAAGTGATACCGTCTGTACCCGGCATTTTCCAGTCTACAAAGTAGACATGGTAATTACCTTCGTTGTCTACAAGCCGCAGAGCTTCATCGGCGCAGTCGGCAGTGTCGCACTGTAAGCCCGCTTCTTTTGTTATCTCCTTGAAATAATCTAAAATACTGGGATCGTCATCAACTACGAGAATAGAGACGTTGTTAAGTATAACAGGAATCCGCTCCGTTGTTTTCAGCGAGCGCTTTATCTTAACTGTAAAGGAGAACGTGGAACCGCATCCCACGTGAGACTCAACCCATATCCGTCCCTCCATCATATCAACGATGGTCTTGCTGATTGAGAGTCCAAGCCCTGTGCCTCCAAAGCTGCGCACCGTATCGGACTCAGCCTGAAAAAATGGCTGAAAGAGCTGCGCCTGCTTTTCTGGAGATATGCCGATACCGTTATCAGTTATGGCAATTTTTATAGTACAAATCCCTTCTTCCTCACTCAAAAGAGCCGCGTCAAGCGCCACAGTGCCGTTTTCGGGAGTAAACTTTACCGCGTTTCCTAAAAGGTTTATAATAACCTGCGTAAGCCTGTGTTTGTCTCCGATTAAGTATTTGGGCATGTTTTTTATACGAACGGTAAGCCGCTGATTCTTTTCGTCTGTGCGGAAGTTGATTACTCCGCAGATTCTCTGGAGCATCTTCTCAAAGTTAAACTCTTCGGGCGAAAGCTCAAACTTGCCCGACTCAACTTTTGATATGTCAAGGATATCGTTTATAACGCCGAGAAGGTGCTGTGACGCGTCTTCGATTTTTGCGAGACAGTAATCTTTGCGCTCCGGAATAGGGGATGATTTACCTATGAGAGTCATGCCGATAATGGCGTTCATTGGTGTGCGTATCTCATGGCTCATGTTGGCCAGAAACATACTCTTGTGCTTGCTTTCGAGATCAGCCCTGTCTTTAGACTTGTCCGTACGTATCAGTACAAAACAGAGTATTGACGCGAGCGCGCCGCCCAAACCGCAAAGAATCCACAGCATTTGTGTTATGCTTTCGTAATATGGTTTTTGGGGGGCGACAATGCTCAAATACCAGCCGTTTGGGGCTAATCTGAAAAAAGCGAACGATTTTTCACCTTTGTAGCTTATAACCGGATATTTGGAAATGTTTATCCCTTTTTTCAATTTGCCCTCAAAAGAAGAGATCTGTGTGGGCAGTTCGCTTATATGTTTGCCTTTAAAATCCTCATTGGGATGGGCAAGCATTACAAGATCCTGATTAAAAAGAAGTCCATAGCTTTGATTGGTAAGCGCCATTTTCACAATCTCATCGCCTATGGCGTTGATATTAACCCCAATACCGACAACAGCCATGCACTCCTCTCCCTTATCATCCAAGATGCAGCGTGAGTATGCGAATACCGCGTCTCCGGTAACCGCGTCAACATACGACGGCGATTCCGAAATTTCCCCGCGTCCGGCAATGCCTGCTTTATACCAGGGGCGCTCACTGGGGTCATAATTTTCGGGCGGTGCCCAGTTTATACTGTTTATAAACACCGGTCCCTCAGCAAACGTTTTAAAATATCCATAAAAACCGTTGTCGTCTAACGTTGTTTGCCCGTTCGATTGTACGTAATTGGATATTGTGTTTATATAATCCTGCAGCTCCTCTTTGCCCGCACCCTTCTCAAGCATCTTGCGTACATTTTCAGAAAACATGCTGAGCGTGTTTTGGGACTCGACAAGGCTTGCCTCTAAACTCCTAAATCCAAAAGCGAATACGCTTTCAGTGTTTTTTACTAAGTGATTATTTATTGCGCTCTTTATATATCCATAGCTCAGAACTACCATTAATAAAAACGCGAATATGGTAAACAACAGCTGTACATAAAGATGCCGCTTGGATTTCGCTTTATCAGAGAGTTTTGACATGAAGTATTTTTACTGCCTTTCTTTATATATAATCAGGACGCTTTTTTTCATTCCCTTGTTGATATTATCTTCTTTTTTAAATTTTCAAGGGTTGAGACCGCGAGTTTAAACTCATACTCTTCTATCTGATGCGCAAGCTCATCCGCTTCCGGCACCGCGTAAAGTTCATCTAAAAAGTTCAGGCACTCGGTATTGCTGCTTTTTAACATAGGTTCTAATTTCTCAATCAATTCAAGCGCTTTTTCCATCGGAACGGTTTCAATTTTCTTTTCCGGTTTAATTTCAGAGAGAAGCGGCGACAGTTCATTGAGAACCAATTTCAATTCAGCCTCAAGATTTTGTATGAGTGTCTCTGTGAGAAGATTTTTTCCCTCACAGAGCATGGCCTCTACCGCGGCCGCGGCGGATTGCAGCTGCTTTTTACCGATCTGTCCCGCGCAGCTTTTTAATGTGTGCGCCAGCCTGTGCGCTAATTTTATATCACCGCTCTCTGCCGCCTCAATAATTTGAGCGAATACGGTTTGATTTGATTTGATAAAGTTAACCTCAAGCCGCTTTTGCAGTTTTTCTTCTTCATCGTAAAACCGGTATCTGTCTATATCGGAGTAACTTTCAACAGGAATATGTTTTATCAGACATCTCCACAGCTCCTGCGATGTGAACGGTTTGCCAAGATAATCAGACATTCCGCTCGTTTTGTAAAGCTCAAGATCATTGGACATTATATTTGCGGTTAAGGCTACTATGGGCGTTTTTACTCCTAACGCGGCGATTTTTGACGCGGCTTCCAAACCATCCATTACAGGCATGTGTATATCCATGAAAATCAAATCAAGCGGCGCTTCGTTGTTTTTTACGCACTTAGTTATAAAGTCAACGCCATCTTTGCCATTATACGCCACAGTTGTGTTTAATCCAACTCTATTGAGGTGATCGCAAATGACTTGCTGGTTCAGGTTGTTATCTTCACAAATCAGAACATGGCCTTTAAAATGAGGCTTTTTAAAATCATCAATAATAATTTTTTGAGATGATATATCCGCGGCGTCGTCAATCATGGCGAACGTCAGCTCAAAACTAAACTTGCTGCCCACCCCAACCGTGCTTTCCACAATTAACGCGCCGCCCATCAATTCTATGATATTTTTTGTTATCGCGAGGCCAAGACCGGTACCGCCGAATTTCCGCGTGATACTGCTGTCCCCCTGCATAAAAGGTTCAAATATCTTCGCTATCTGCTCCGGACTCATACCAATGCCGCTGTCTTTTATTTCAAAGTGCATAACTATATTGCTGCCGTCATATTTTTTAATAGACGCAAAAAGTTTTACCGCGCCAATATTTGTAAACTTGACGGCATTGGAAAGAAGGTTGATGAGTACCTGACGCAGCCTGACCGGATCGCCAAGCAGCTTTTTCCCAACGGACGGCTCGGCATAGCAGTACAGCGTAATCCCTTTTTCTCTAGCTTTGGGTGTAATTACCGACTGACAATGCGCAAATATATAAGGCAGGTCAAAAGGGATTTGCTCCAGTTCAATTTTGCCTGACTCGATCTTGGAGATATCAAGAATATCGTTAATGATGTTGAGCAGCCATTGCGCGCTCTCAGATATGTTATTGAGATACTCCTTTGTTTTTTGAGGAATATTACCGTCCAGCGCAAGCTCAGAAAACCCGATGATACTGTTCATGGGCGTTCTGATCTCATGACTCATATTGGCTAAAAACGCCGACTTGGTTCTGTTGGCCGCTTCCGCCGTTTCGCGCATCCTGTTTGTCGCAAGCAGATTGTTTTTCTCTTCGGTTATATCCATAAGCGCGCCGGCGATGCGGATGGCTCTGCCGTCCTCGTCACGAATGGTTTCACCTGAGGCGTAGTAGTATGAGTATTCACCGTTTTTCTTTAACAGGCGGTACTCTACGTCATAAGGCGTATTGCCTGTTACGTCAAGCAGGTGTCTTGTAAAAGCGTAAAGGACTCTCTCTTTATCTTCGGGATGCAGAAGATCGCTCCAGCTGCTGAGTACGTTTGGGAAGTCTTCCTCGCTTGAGTATCCAAGCATCTGCCTTAGCTCGTCCGACCATATAAAAGCGTTCGCGGGATTGGTCAGATCGCTGTTAGTGACCTCCATCTCCCACAACCCGATTTTTGTAGCTTTAACAACCAAATTCAGCTTTGTCAGCTTAAGCTCGTCCTGCTCGTGCATTTCGGCAAGTTCGGCCTCATGTTCGCGGATATGCGTAATATCCTGCACGACCTCAATAAATCCGGTCGTCTCGTTATCCATGCCTTTCAGTATCTCAACGTTAACCTGATAGGATTTGCCTTCATGGTTAAAAAATGTCTGTTTCAACCCCCGTTTGGCGCAGGCTATGCCGCAGTCGGCGGTGTTGCAGATATGGGCGTCCCAATTACTGCACGGCTTGCCCATCATATCCTCGCGGCGGGTTCCCAAAAAGTTTTCAACCGCCTTATTGACAAATGTCCAGTTCATGTTCGCGTCGGTAACCGTGATAGGGAGCGGCGTAGCGTCAAGTATAGATTCGTACCAGTGCGACTGCTCTTTAATTTGTTCCATCATATTTTCTAACCGGCGTTCGATAGCTTTGGAGATAAACTTTGCTATTAGAAGGCACACCGCAAGCACCGCAAGCGTTATGAGTATACCTGTAAAAATGAAAAACAACATTTTTTTCGTATCTTCCGCCGTGTAAAAACCGACAAACATCATACCGACAATTTCATCGCCTGCACCGTAAAACGGGGAGTATCTGCCAAGAGCGTTTCTGCCGAAAATCGTTATTTTCCCGTCGTATGGCTCTCCCGCAAGTACCTTTTTGCTTATCTCTTCTGCGACTTTTTTTCCAACGGCTGGCGCTCCGTCTTCGTCCCGAACAGTTGTGGAGATACGTTCGTCGTTTCTAAAAATAGAGACCTCGCACCCCGTGATTGCTTTCAGCCGCTCAACAAATTCCTGTTTATCCAGTCTTAATCCCAAAGTTATGGCGCCTATAATATTTTTGTTATCATCGTATATCGGCATGCCTGCCGAGACGCCAAGCAGTATGGTTGGGCCTTTAATTATGTACGCTTCGGTTTTGCCGGAAAGCGCAGACTTTACGTGAGGCAGCGCGGAGGCGTCGTATCCGTAATTATCGGGGTCGTGCGTACTTGCCATAATTATGCCCCTGCTGTTCATTATTACGCAATAATCAAGCTGAGTCACAGATAACATAGCATCGGCCTTAGCCGTAATTTCACTGAGGTCGCTGTTTAAGACCGCTTCTTTTAAATCCTGATTATTAGCCATGCCGAGCGCCGCAAGGTTAGCTTTTGTCTTTAAATAGCTGATTTCGTGTTCAACAACATTTGTGGCGACGCGGTTTTTATTGCGCATGGCGCTGTTTAATTCTCTGCTGTAAAGTAATATCGAGAAAGCAAGAACAGCCGCGCAAGCCGCAATAGTCAGCGTAATCATAGGGACAAAAATTCTTTTTCTGATACTCATAGAAAAGACCTTAGCCGCTTCCAAAAAGAGTAAATGTTATTGTGAAATATTAACCTTGCTTAACTCAGATTCAAAAGCGCCAAGTACTTTATCTTCAATCATTTTTTTCATCTCTTTTGTTATCGGATAACAAATATCAAAGTGTTTGCCGTCTGCCAAACGTTTATGGGGCATGGCCACGAAATACTTTTCAGACACACCGCATATAACTTTTATTCCGGTTACTACAAAACAGGCGTCAAACGTAATATGAGCGAAAGCTTTGATTTTCTCAATATTTACCTGCATAATTTTTACGTCTGTAATTTCCATAAAAAAATTACTCACCGGTACGCGTTTTAATGAATAAACTTGGCAGTTTCGTATATATCTTATATAAATACATCATGCCTGTTTATTATGCAATACACGCGGTTTTGTACGCACTCTTTGAGCTGTGTACGTAACATTTTAATCGCAGTTTCAATAAATAACTCCAGAGTCTGTTCCTGTGGTATACCAATTGCTTTTTTTCAAGGGAGACCTTATTGATTTATAGCGGGGGAGGCGCGTGCATGTTATTTGCTGTTGCGGGGCTTAGTTTTAAGACCGCGCCTGTGGAAGTAAGAGAGAAACTCTCTTTTTCAGAGAGTGAGATTCCAGAGGCTCTCTCTCTTTTGCAGGCTAAAGATGAAGTAGCGGAGAGCATGATTCTTTCAACGTGCAACAGGGTGGAGATTTATGCGCTGTTAAAAGGGTCAAGAGTCTCTTTTTTGAAGGATTTTATCAGAGATTTTCATAAGTACAGCGCAAATCTTTCTGAGCTTTTATATGTAAAATCAGGCGAGGCGGCTGTTGAGCATCTGTGCATGGTCTCCTGCGGTCTTGATTCAATGGTTCTGGGAGAGCCGCAGATTTTTGGCCAGGTAAAAGACGCGTACTGCCGCGCTGTTGAGTGCGGGTCTGCCGGCCGCGCGTTTGAACATCTTATGTCTCAGGTTTTCAGCGTTGTAAAAAAAGTAAGAAGCAGAACAAAAATCGGTGAGAGCAGCGTATCTGTAAGCTATGCCGCTGTAAAGCTCGCGCATGAGATTTTCGGCACACTCGGCAGCCGTAATGTTATGATTCTCGGCGCCGGGGAGATGGGGGAGCAGACAGTCAGAAATCTTATAAGTCATGGCGCAAGCAATATAATGGTAGCTAACCGTACATTTTCAAGAGCTGTGGAGTTAGCGGAAAAATTTAAAGGTACTCCGCTGATGTTTCATGAGATTGGGGAGTATCTTTCAAAGACAGATATTCTTATAAGCTCAATTAACTCGCGTGAATATGTACTGAACGCTTCAGATGGTGATAAACTTATGAAAGAGCGTAATGACAGACCGCTCTTTTTAGTTGACATTTCCGTACCGCGTACGCTTGACCCCGCTATCTCCTCCGTTAACGGGTGCCATCTTTACAATATTGACGATTTGAGAGCGGTATCGGAATCTTCCGCCGAAAGCCGGCGCTGCGAAGCTCAAAAAGCGGCTCTCATAATCAGTTCAAAAACACAGGAGATATTCAAATACATAAGCTCTTACGACATAATCCCCACAATGGTATCAATCCGCGCAAGCGCTGAACAGATAAGAAAAGACGTCATTGAGCGCGGCATGGGAGAGCTCGCGCTTTCAGAAGAAGAGCTTGAGCGCGTTGATTCTCTGACCCGCTCTATTGTAAATAAAATTCTGCATGATTCGGAAGTGAAGTTTCGGGAGTATTCGAGCGCCGTCAGGAAAATTTGAATTTCGCTATAGATAAATTTTAGAAAAGGGTTGTGGATATGTCACATACTTGTGCGCCGTTCTCTTTAAGCGCTTCGTTAGAGCGTTTCGCAAAAGCTTATTCTATGATTCCAGGCGGAGTAAACAGCCCTGTCAGAGCGTTTAAAAGCGTAGGCGGTACGCCTGTTTTTTTGTCAAAGGCCAAGGGGAGCCGTTTTTGGGATATTGATGGTAATGAGTATATAGATTTTTGTCAATCGTGGGGGCCGCTTGTTTTGGGTCATGCTGATGAACGGGTGGTTGAAGCGGTCAGATCAGCAGCTTATAATGGATTATCGTTTGGAGCTTGTCATGAAGGAGAAATTCTTATGGCGGAGCTTATTTTGTCCGCAATGAAAGATTTTAACTGTGTGCGGCTTGTAAACTCAGGGACAGAGGCGGTGATGACCGCACTGCGGCTTGCAAGGGGCGCTACATCAAGAGACTTAATTGTAAAGTTTGAGGGCGGGTATCACGGGCATAGCGACAGTATGCTTGTGAAGGCAGGCTCAGGGCTTGTGACTTTTGGTGAGGCTGATTCAAGCGGTATTCCTAAAGAGATAGCTTGTCAAACGATTGTCGCTCCCTTTGATGATGAAGATAAGGCCGCGGATATTTTTAAGATGTACGGCTCAAGGATAGCGGCTGTAATTATTGAACCTCTGCCTGCGAATAATGGTCTTTTGGTTCAGCGCAGAGAATTTTTGCAATATCTAAGAGAGATTACTCAAATCAACGGTTCGCTTCTCATTTTTGATGAGGTGATATCAGGATTCAGGTTTAACTTTGGCGGGTATTATCAGACGATAGACGTTATCCCTGACCTTGTTACATTGGGAAAAGTTATCGGCGGCGGGATGCCGATTGGGGCGCTTGCGGGGCCAAGAGAGATAATGAAAAATCTTGCGCCCGAAGGGAGTGTCTATCAGGCCGGAACGCTG
>Ga0123356_10002018_pt1 | contig 21926 bp, 22 predicted proteins | sample TergutEmb28metaG_2_FD_92546 | JGI IMG/M metagenome (GOLD analysis project Ga0123356, IMG submission 92546) | Embiratermes neotenicus P3 segment gut microbial communities from Petit-Saut dam, French Guiana - Emb289 P3 | ecosystem: Host-associated > Arthropoda: Insects > Digestive system > Gut ... | reverse complement strand
ATTTTGCAAAATTTGCGTTTGTCTTCATAAGTTCCTTGAATGTACCGCTGTCCTTGACTTCGCCGTTGTCTACGAAATAAATAATATCGGCGTTTTTAACAGTTGAAAGCCTGTGCGCGACAATTACAACGGTGTGCTCGCCGCCAAGTTTACCGATTGAGGCTTTAATCTCCTCCTGGGTCGTGTTATCCAAACTGGAGGTGCTTTCATCAAACAGTATTATTTTGCTTTTGCGAAGCAGTGCCCTGGCAATCGCCAAACGCTGCCTCTGCCCGCCGGAAAGTTTCAACCCGCCTTCTCCGACCCTGGTGTTGTAGCCGTTCGCCAGTTCTTGTACAAAGTCGTGGAAGCTGGCACTTTTGCATGCCTTGATAATTTCGTCGTCGCAGCACTTCTCATTTGCCATCAAGAGGTTTTCTTTGATAGTCGTGTTAAAAATGTAAGGGAACTGATTAACAAGCGAAATATTTTTCCGAATGGAACTTTTCGACAGTTTGTTCATGTTAATACCGTCCAGTAATATTTCACCTCCGTCGGCATCATAAAGTTTGGCAATCAAATTCAGAATCGTCGTTTTACCGCTGCCGGATTTTCCGACAAAGGCAACCGTCTTGTCCGCAGGGATTTTAAAAGTTAAATTTGCAAACAGTTCCTTTTTGACATCTTCCGTTTGTTCCGCATCTTCAACATAGCCGAATTTAACTTTGTCAAACTCGATATTCCCCCTCAAGTCCGCCTCAATGCTGCCAAACTTTTCTGTCGGGAACTTGGAATCATTAAAGATTTCGAACATGCGGGCGGAAGAGACCTTGACCGAGGTGATACGCTCCATAAAGTCGCCGAAGCTCCACGCGGTGTCATAGAACATGATGTGGTTTGAATAAATGAACAGGAATGCCGCCAGCGACAACGTATAGTCCTTAACCCAAAACACTCCGAAGAGAAGCATGACAAAGCTTACAATATGCATAAACACGCTGCGGGATGACCAAAAGTACGTGTTGTTTATGCGCATCTTCCGGTATTTTGCGGCGTAGTTGTCAAAACTTTCCCGCGCCGTTTTCCCAAGTTTGTTTTCAAGGCTTAGCGACTTGATGTCGCGTTCACTTCTGATAATTTCCGATGTCAGTTCGATTGCCGCTTCCGACGCTTCTTTCTCGGCTCTGCTGTTTTTGGCATATTGCTTGTTTTTAAAGTAATCGAACAGAATTGCGCCAAGATATCCGGCAATCATAATCAAGCCGATGAAAATATTCATAACCGCAATGTAAACAATTGTAACGAAAGAGGTTGTTATTCTGGAAACATGCTCGACCAGTCTGTCCAGGTTCATAAAAGTTTCATGCGGGTCGCGGTTGATTCGCTGCAAGAACAATCCGGACGATTTATCGGAAAAAGTTTTCGACGATATCAGGAAAACCCTGTTGACCAGGTCCACTTTAATCTCCGCCGAAATACCGGACATAAGTCTGTCGAAAACAAGCTGCCCTGCTGCAAACATTAACATGTCGCCTATTTTACATGCCATTGCAAGGCACAAATAAATGATTGCCGAATCGAAATCACCTGATGTGACCCTGACCAAAAATTCGGCAAGCAAAAATATCGACGAAATGATAAACGCATACGCCAGCACGTAACAAAGCACATAAAGCGCGGTTGCCCCCTTGTGCTTTTTTACATAAAAGCGCAGGTTACGCTTGTTTTGTTTTTGTTTTTTCATAAAAAAATCTCCTAATGCGGAGAGTTTTTATTTAAACTTACTGTAAAAGTTCAGAGGCCCTCCGCCAAATTTGTTATCTGTTTGTTTCGATTTATCTTGACCATTTGGCTTGTCGCGCCTCCGTTTAAATTTAATTGCCGCTAATGTAACACAAAAGATGTCATCTGTCAAGTGTTTTTTGATTCCACAAATCTATTGTTGGAATTATTTTCTTTATATTAATATTTACCGCCGTCTGCCACAAATATGGCGCCGTTAACAAAATCTGATTGCGGAGTAGTAACAGTAAACCAAACCTGCAATTTCCTGCGGTTTTGCCCAGCGGCGTTTCAGGATTTTTGACGCGATTGTTTGGGCGACATCTTTCGGCAAGTCGTAGTTGAAAGGGGTATCAATCATTCCGGGTGCTACGGCATTGACATTTACGTACGGCGCGAACTCGATTGCAAAGTTCTTGGTCATGGTATTCAGCGACGCCTTGCTTGCGTCATAATCAATACTTGTCGGATAGTTTTCAGTCGCTGAAACGGAAGAAATAAAAACAATCTTTCCGCTTTTATTTTCAAACATAACTCGTCCCAAGGTTTTCGCCAGATAAAAAGCTGAAAACACATTTATTCTAAAGGTTTTTTCAAAATCGGCATAAGTCCTGTCTTTGATTTCTTTGTCGATTACAATTCCTGCGGCATGAACAAATACATCCACCTTTCCAAACCTTGCAATGATTTCATTTGCAAGGTTTTCCACCTCTTTTTCACTTTCAAAGTTTGCGCTTATCGAAACAAGTTCCGTGTTGTACTGTTCCAAAAGTCTTTTTTGCAATTCCTGAATTACTTTTGTGTCTCTGTTAAGATGTCCGACAATTATGCATCCCCCCCCCTCGTTATTTTTGGCGATTTCCTCGCAAATTGCCTGCCCCAATCCTCCCGACGCACCTGCTACAAAGTAAATTTTTTTGCTCATTTCTCACTCTCCTCTACCAAAAACTACCATACTTATTACGTTACTTCAAGTAATTGTTCTCCAGCGTCGGAAGGCAACCTTCCGCGCTTTAAGTGGTGTTATATTTTACTTGCCTTCGCCCTTAAATCTTTATCCAGAATTTTTTTGCGGATACGCATACTTTTCGGGGTGACCTCCAGAAGTTCGTCGTCGGACAGGAATTCAAGCGCCTGCTCCAAACTGAGCATGACGGGGGTTACAAGGCGCAATGCCTCGTCGCTGCTGGACGAGCGCATGTTAGTCATCTGCTTTTTCTTGCACACATTAACAACGATATCGCCTGCTTTGGCGTTCATTCCGACGACCATGCCCTCATACACAGGCGTACCGGGAGTTATCATCAACGCGCCGCGCTCCTGAGCGTAAAACAAGCCGTACGTGACCGCCTCGCCCGCTTCGTGTGCAACAAGCGAGCCGAAACTGCGCCGATTAATTTCGCCTTTGTACTCCTCGTAACCCAGAAATATCGAGTTCAGGACACCCTCGCCTTTGGTGTTAGTCAAAAATTCGGTTTTATATCCGAAAAGACCGCGAATCGGAATTTTGAACTCCATGCGGATCCGGCTTCCAAGAGGGCTCATCCCAACAAGTTCGCCCTTGCGCGTGCCCATATTTTCCATGATGACACCAACGCAATCTTCCGGAACGTCGATAATCAGATTGTCCACAGGTTCGTGCCGCTTGCCGTCAACATCGCGATACAAAACCTTGGGCATACTTACCTGAAACTCGTAGCCTTCGCGGCGCATGTTTTCAATCAAAATTGCAAGATGCATTTCGCCGCGCCCGCTGACCTTGTAGGCTTCGCTGGAGTCGGTTTCGGCGACTTTTATACTGACATCCTTGATTGTTTCTTTGAACAGCCTGTCGCGCAAGTGGCGGCTGGTAACAAACTTGCCTTCGCGCCCGGCAAACGGAGAATCGTTCACGGAAAAAGTCATTTCGACACTGGGCTCGGTAATTTTTACAAACGGCAGAGGCTCCGGCATCTGCACATCGCAAATTGTATCGCCTATCGTCACGCCTTCGACACCGGAAACGCAGACAATGTCGCCCACACCAGCCTCGGTCACGGGAACTCGGTTCAGACCTTCGAATTGAAGGATGCTGCTGATTTTCGCCGTTTCGCGCTTTCCTGTGTGGAAGTTACAAATCACAGTAGGCTTGTTTTGAACCATACGGCCCCGTTCAATCATACCAACGGCAATCGTCCCGATGTAATCGTTGTAGTCCAACGCCGACACAAGCATTTGCAACGGTTGTGTGTCGTCCCCCGTAGGCGCGTCAATGTGACCGATAATCGTCTCGAACAGCGGCGTAAAATCGCGCGCCTCGGACTCGGGGTCAAGTGTCGCAGTCCCTGCTCTACCGCTGCAGTAAACAATCGGACTGTCCATTTGCTCGTCAGTTGCGTCCAAATCCATCAGAAGCAGTAAAACCTCGTCAACTGCTTGTTTGATCCGCGCCGATGGTCTGTCGATTTTATTGATAACGATGATAACTTTGCGGTCAAGCTCCATCGCTTTTTGCAAGACAAACCGTGTTTGAGGCATCGGTCCTTCAGCAGCGTCAACCAAAAGCAAAACCCCGTTAACCATTTTCAGAACGCGTTCCACCTCGCCGCCAAAATCCGCGTGCCCCGGCGTGTCCACTACGTTGATTTTATATTTTCCATACTTCACGGACGTGTTTTTTGCAAGGATTGTGATACCACGCTCTTTTTCCAAAGCGTTGTTGTCCATAACACGTTCGGCGACCGTCTGATTGCTGCGAATTGCCCCGCCTTGTTTCAGCATTTGGTCAACAAGAGTCGTCTTTCCATGGTCAACGTGCGCGATAATCGCAACGTTTCGTATCAGTTCATTTGTCATAACGGCAATATTAGCAGATTTAGCACAAATAATCAACAATTTCCCAAAAAAATTACGGCAGAATTGTTTTTTTAAGTACTTCAATAAACTCTTCCGAGTTCGCCGCGAAACGACCGCCGTTTGCCCATCCTATACAGCCCCCAGCCTGCTTTATGACAAATTCCCCGGGAACATAGTCCCATAAATTGTGCCTGTGAAACACATATGCAAGTCCGCCCAGCCTTCCCGCCGCAACAAAAGCATAATCAATGCACGCGGCGCATGACGTCCTGTTATAATACCCAGAATAATCCAGCATCTTAACCGTCGCCTGAGTTGTCTCGGGTGTAGTGCCGCATATGGAATACAGGCACTTATCAACCGGCAGGTTATTCACGTGGATTTTTCTGCCGTTGAGAAACGCCCCGGATTCATCCGCACAAAAAGTCTCATTCAGTCTTGGCATGTGTAAAACCGCCGCGACAGTTTCTCCGCTCCTGACGCACGCAACCTGAATCCCCCACAGAGGCAAGTCCATGAGCAAAATTTACTGTTCCGTCCAAGGGGTCCACAGTAAAGCAGTTCGCCGTCAATTTCGCCTTTGGGTTGAATTCTTCACTGATTATACCAAAGTTCGGGTATTCTTTTTTGATTTGATTGATTATGAACTGCTCGATTTCATAATCGAAACTGGTGACCAAATCTGTACCCCCACCCTTGCTTTTCACCGCAAAATCGTCGGTAACCAATTCGCCCGCCTGCTTGCAAATCCTTAAAAGAAACTCAAGGTCTTTTGTCATGCACCCTCTCCGATAATAAATTTATCAAGCATAGCAAAACCCGAATCGACAGTCAAAACAAAATAAGACAAACAATTCGACAATTTGCATAAAGGATGATACAATGCGGCATGGAAAGGGAAAACCTGATAATAGTCAGCGACCTTAGGAAGTCGTTCAAAAACAGCGAAGTCCTGAAGGGCGTCAACTTTCGCGTGAAAAAAGGCGAGATTTTCGCCCTGCTTGGCAGCAACGGTGCTGGCAAAACAACAACGATACGGATACTTGCCACCGTTATCCGTCCCAACAGCGGCGAGGCGCGCATTTGCGGATTCGACATTATCAAGGAAGCCGATAAGGTCAGGCAGAGCATCTCTTTGACCGGTCAGTTCGCGGCGGTGGACGAGGTCCTGACGGGAAGGGAAAATCTGGAACTTATCGCCCGACTGCGGAAGACTCCGAAAGTCTGCGAGGCCGTCGACAAGCTTATCAAGCGGTTCAACATGAAGGAATTTGCAGACCGCAGGGTTTCAACGTATTCCGGCGGTATGCGCCGAAGACTTGATATCTCGATGGGCATGCTCGGCGATCCGCAAGTAATCTTTTTGGATGAACCGACCACCGGACTTGATCCGCAGGTCCGTAAACAAATGTGGCAAATTATCAAAGATATGGCAGCAACCGGAAAAGCCGTTTTCCTGACCACACAATATCTGGAAGAAGCCGAACAGTTGGCGGATTACATAGCAATCCTGCACGAAGGAAGAATCGCGCTGGAAGGAACTTTGAAACAACTGAAGAAAAAGATTCCGGATTGGCAGCCGGTAATGGTGGAAACAAGTCCGACGCTGGAGGATATCTTTATGGCACTGATAAACGGAGGTATCAAATGAGGGTTATCAGCGACAGCAAAGTCATGTTCATGCGCAACATGAAAATTTCGTTTCGAAATCCCGATACAATGGCGATGAGTATTTTTGCCCCGACACTGATGTTGCTTTTGTTTGTCTATGTATTCGGCGGCGTTATGAATATCGGAGAAGTCAACTATGTGAACTTCATTGTTACCGGAATTATTCTGCAATGTATCGCACAAGCAGCTATGACAACGGCAATAAGCATAAATGTCGACATGAACAAGGGCATGATTGAAAGATTTCGCTCGATGCCCATAGCAAAATCATCGTTTTTGCTGGGTCATTTCTTGGCGGCTATTGCCAGAAACGTTATAACCGCAGCCATCATGATAGGCGTTGCGTTCATCGTAGGATTCCGCCCGCAAGCGGACTTTGGCGGATGGCTTGTTATTATTGCTATGCTGCTGCTGTTTATAATGGTTATTAACTGGATTGCAATACTTGTCGGGTTGGTTTCAAAAACTGCTGAAGCGGCAGGTTCTTTTATTGCGCTGATATCCGTTTTGCCGTTCGTCAGTTCCGGCTTTGCCCCGACATCGACAATGCCGGCAGGCATCCGATGGTTTGCCGAGTACCAACCGATGACACCTATAATCAACACGGTCCGAGCAATGATTATGGGAACATCCGCAGGCAGCGATGCGTGGATTGCTCTTGCCTGGTGCGTCGGGTTGCTTGCATTAATGTTCGCACTCTCTTTGCGTGTCTACAGACGAAAGATGTCAACCTGACACTTTTATTTTTAAATTGGTCATGCCAAAATCAATTCCTCAAGGCTTAACCGCGGACGCGGACTTGGCTCTTCGTCGGCATATCCGAGGGCAACCGCGGTTGAAAATGCAAATCTTCCGTCGATTCCGGCAATCTTGCCGATAGCATCAGTCATCACATCGGAATAAGTCATAACTCCTATCCACAACGAGCCCAGCCCGATATCCGCAGCAGTCAGTAACATGTGTTCAACAGCCGCCCCTATTGACAGGACATCGCTGTTCCACCATCTTTCTTCGTTTATTACCCTGTAAACAAGTATCAATACAGGCGCGTTTTTTATTACTTTCGCTGTTGCAGTTACACCGGACACCAGAGGTTCGCCAGAATGCTCTTCTGCCCAGTCAAGCATGACCTGCGCGACCGCATCCTTCCTGTCGCCGCGCAGCACAACGAATCTCCAAGGTTGTCTGTTCTTCCCGCTTGGCGCCAACCGCGCAGACTCCAGAATTGTTTTGATTTGTTTGTCAGTGACGGCTTTATTTTTGTATTTTCGTACGCTTTTTCTTTTGCCGATAACATCCTTAAGTTCCATAATCCCCCCTGATTGAAAGCATTCTCCCGTTACTTGGCGTTCCCAAGAGGATTTGAACCTCTAACCTTCGGTTCCGTAGACCGACGCTCTATCCAGTTGAGCTATGGGAACATGTTTGTATTATACTCGCAAACATCTGTCCATGTCAACCTTCTCCCACTAAAAGTGTTGACTTTTCGTTTCAGAGCATATATAATGACAGCATGAAAAATCAAATCCGCAAGATTTATGTTACCTATATTGCGCCTCGCAGTAATGGGTAATTTTTGCACTGACCAAAAAAGCAGAAATCCGTCCCACAACTGCGGGGCGGATTTTTTTGTAAATAAATTAATTAAAAGGAAAATTAAAAATGAAATTCAATACGGTTATTAAAAGAATTAAACCAAACGCAGAATTCTCGGATGAAATTGTTGTAAAAGCAATACGAATTGCAACCCATTTGCTTAAAGAATACAACGCACTCGTCTCCCAAAATATAGTTAACGACCTGGCAAGCCTTGTCCGCTGTCCGGAAGGCATCTCGAACAAAGCAAATCAACAACCTGCCGACGAAAAACTCCCCGCACTTTTGAGTCATCGGATTGTTGTACTGTCACAGGCACTGGCGAAAGTTGAAAGCGTGAAAGTAAAACAAAACACATGCCGCTGCACGCACTGCACGGTTGCCAGAACGCACAAGCAAAGAATATTGGAATAAGTGCGCAAGTACCACGAAAAAGGCAAAAGTCACGTTTGCCTTTTTTATTTGGAATCCGTTGTTCCTCGAACGCGTGCCTAATGCGATTGCTTCGTCACCTTCGGTTCCTGCTCGCTTCGCTGCGCCTGTCGAACGCAGTACAAGTGCATAGTTAGTGCGTTGCAGAGATTCCTTCCGGGCTGAAGCCCGTCGTAATGACAGGGCTGACAGAAATTGAAAAAAAATTTCTTGATTGCTTCGTCCGCTTTGCTACGCAAATGCTCCTCGCAAAGACGCGTGAGCACAGGTATGTCTCTTTTTGTTCTCCCATTTTACACCTCCTTATTTATACCATAATTTGCAATAAAGTCAATCATTAGTTTATGCGCTTTTCCATAACGATCCTGTTTCCTTTGTCCCTTATCCTTTCATATCCGTGTTTTCGCCAAAAGGCAAGCCCTTTTGTATTGTTTTCGAGAACGGCAATTTGAATTGATTTGTATCCGCCGATTTTCGCTGCGTTTTCCACGGCGGATGCGATTTTGCTGCCGATTTTCTGCCCATGTAATTTACCGTGTATCATTAAAAGCCCAATCCAAACACAAGTTTTATCGGGGTACCCAATAAGAAAGTCAAGAACACCATAAACCGAATTGCCTTTCCATATGCTGACAAAAACTTTTTGTTTTATGTCAAAATTCGGCGGTACTTCATCAATGTTTTTCATGCTGCTTTCTATTGTTGATTTTTTGCCTTCTGCCAGGACATTATAATCTTGATTTGTGTCGTAAACTTCAAAGATCTGCTTGAAGTTCGACTTCGTGATAGGCGCAAGTTCATATTCAGGCAATTGCTTCTTTAAGTTCATCAAATATGCTTTCAATTTTTCCTCTTTCGGGATTTATATTTCGTGTGGAACATCTTATGCGTTTTTTCTTCGTTGTACTCTTTGTACAGTTCGGTAATTGCCGGGTTTTCGTCTGCGGCTTTCAAGGTGTTTTTCTTGTCCAGATTGTAAAGCCCTTCGGCGCGGCGTTTTATTGCATCCGGAGTCACACCGACAGGCTGACCTCCGCCGTTGACGCAGCCGCCGCAACACGCCATAACTTCAACTATATCATATTTTGCCTCGCCGCTTTTAATTTTCGCCATCAGGTTCTTGGCATTGGCAAGACCGCTGACAACTGCAAGGCGCAAAGTCACGTCGCCTATTTTAACCTCGCTTGTTGTGACGCCGTCGTTTCCGCGAAACTGGTTGAACTCCTGCTTGTCGCCTTGTCCAAGTTGGTTCGCCGCAAAACGTAAGACCGCCTCGCTGACCCCGCCGGATGCGCCGAAAATAACCCCTGCGCCGGTCGCCTCGCCATAAGGAGTGTCAAAATCAGCATCGGGAAGCCTGTTGAAATCCAGTCCTCCCATTTTAATCATTTGGGCAAGTTCACCTGTAGTTATAACAAAGTCCATGTCAGTTGCATGTTCCGGTCGTTTTGCCTCGAATTTTTTCGCTGTGCACGGCATCACGGAGACAGAGACCACCTTTTTTCCGAACTTGTCCTTAAGAAGCGCGCCGAACATTTGCTGCGGCGATTTCGCAGTCGACAGGTTGGATAAAAACTCGGGATAGTATTGTTCGGCATACTTAACCCAAGCCGGACAGCATGAAGTGAATAAAGGAAGTTTTCCGCCCTGCTTAAAGCGTTTTAAAAACTCTTTCCCCTCTTCCATAATTGTCATATCCGCCGCGAAACTTGTGTCGAACACTTTAGCAAAACCCAACCGGCGCAATGCGGCAATAATTTTCGGCACGGATGCAGTTCCCGCCGGAAGCCCGAAATACTCGCCCAAAGCAACACGCACGGATGGAGCAACTTGCACAACGCAGACTTTTTCCTTGTCCGCAAGCGCATCCATCACCGCTTCAATTTGTGTCTTGACGGTCAGCGCGCCGACAGGGCAAACTTTGACGCATTGTCCGCAGTTAACGCAGTCCGACTTGCCCATTTCGCGGTTGAATTCAGTGATAACCTTGGCATTCGACCCCCGATACGCAAACTCCAACGCGCCGACAGCTTGCTTTTCTTTGCAAACGCGGACACAATTCCCGCACAAGATACACTTTCCGGTGTCACGCACAATCGAGGAAGACGAGTCGTCGAAAGTATTCGCGCGGTCGCATTGCGGAAACCGTACTTTTGTAACTCCCAGATTTTTTGCAATTGACTGCAGTTTGCAGTCGCCGGATTTCGGGCAAGTTGTACATTGCTGGTCGTGCGCTGCAAGTAATAACTCGACGGTCATCTTGCGCGCCTTTAAAATCTGCTTGCTGTGCGTCGTCACAACCATTCCGTCCGTCACGGCGGTTGCACACGCAGGCATAACTCCGCGTCCTTCGACCTCGACAATGCACATCCTGCACGACCCGAACACACTCAGGTGCGGCTGATAGCAAAACGTCGGAATATCAATGCCAGCCTTGCGGATAAGTTCCAAAAGGTTAGGTTCACCCTCGTGTTTGACTTCAATGCCGTCGATTTTTATCATTCTGCCTCCTTAATTATTGACTTCTTTTATTCGATTATGTCTTCTGACCTTCCTGCCGCTAGCCCTACCCCCTTGATATTGCCTTGAACTTGCAAGCTTGTTCACAAAGCCCGCAGTTTATGCATTTTTCTTCGTCGATTATATAAGGCTTGCCGCGTTCACCGGAAATTGCGCCGACCGGACATTTTTTTTCGCACAAACTGCAGCTTTTGCATGCCTCCGGCAAAATCTTGAATTTGCGAAGTGCCTCGCATTGATTCGTCGGACAGCGTTTATGCAAAACGTGCGACAGGTATTCGTCACGGAAATATTTCAGCGTCGAGATTATCGGATTCGGTGCGGTTTTCCCAAGGCCGCAAAGCGAACTGATGCGCACGGATTGCGCCAGCTCCTCCAAAAGTTCCAAATCCGGCATCTCCGCCTTGCCCTCGGTGATTTTGGTGAGAAGCGCAAGCATCTGCCGTGTTCCCTCTCGGCACGGAGTACACTTGCCACAACTTTCGTTTTGCGTGAACTGCATAAAGTATTGCGCGATCTTCACCATGCAAGTTTGCTTGTTCATCACCACCAAACCGCCAGAACCGACCATCGCGCCAGCTGCGGCAAGACCGTCATAATCCAACGGCATGTCCAAGTGCGCCGCCGTCAAGCACCCGCCCGACGGTCCGCCGATTTGCACCGCCTTAAAGTCTGTCCCGGCGTTCGAGTCGTCATCATTGACAACTCCGCCGCCGATTTCCGAAATTATTTGGCGCAAAGTCGTTCCGAACGGCACCTCGATAAGCCCGGAATATGCAATGTGCCCCGTAAGCGCGAAAACTTTTGTGCCCTTGGATTTCTCGGTGCCAAGTTTTGCGTATTCCTGGGCGCCAATCTGCATAATAACCGGCACTGTCGCAAAGGTCTCGACATTGTTGATAACCGTAGGTTTTCCGAACAGACCTTTTTCGGCAGGAAACGGCGGCTTCAAGGTTGGCATGCCGCGCCGCCCCTCAACCGATGCCATCAGCGCAGTTTCCTCGCCGCATACAAACGCACCCGCGCCCTCCATGACCTCGACATCAAAGTCCATCTTGGAATCAAAAATGTTTTTGCCCAAAATCCCCGCAGCATGTGCCTGCCCGATTGCCGCACGCAACCGCTTGATCGCCAGAGGGTATTCCATGCGCACATAAACTATGCCTTTGTTCGCACCCACAGCCGCGGCAGCAATAATCATCCCTTCCAAAACCGCATGAGGAGTCCCCTCCATGACACATCGGTCCATAAACGCTCCGGGGTCACCTTCATCGCCGTTACAAATGATGTACTTGACATCTGATTGATTTGCACACGTAAAGTCCCACTTTTTCCCCGTCGGGAAACCCGCACCGCCGCGCCCGCGAAGACCGGATGCCGATATCTCGCTGCAAATCTGTTCCTGAGTCATCTCGCGAACCGCTTTTCGCGCCATAAAATAACCGTCGGTGGCAATATACTCGTCCAAATCATTGATATCTGTAGAGCCGCATTTGTTCAGCATTAAACGCTTCTGCGCCTTGTAAAACGGGATGTCACCGGCACGCGGAGCGTTCTTGCCGTATAAAAGTCTTTCAATAATTGCACCGCCGATTAAGGTCTTGTCGACAATTTCCTCGACATCTTCCGGCTGAACTTTCACATAAACAACGCCCAATGATTCAATGGTTACCAGCGGACCCATCTGACAAAACCCCTTGCATCCGGTTTCCGCCAAAGTAAAAATTTTAACATCCAGCCCTTTCGCTTTTATGGTTTCGTTAAACTTGTCGTAAACTTTCATCGCCCCGCTTGACAGGCACCCTGCGCCTACGCAAACAATCACGCGCATTCTGCCAGAATTTTTCGCAATCCACGCATCTTTACGCTGCTCAAGTGTTTGTTTAGGCATTCTTAACCTCCTTCTCGCGGTACTTGCCAAGAACTTCGATCATTTTCTCGCGCGTCATCGAGCCATGAACCTCCTCTCCAATCATCAAAACCGGAGCAAGCATACACGTTCCCAAACATGCCACAACTTCCAAAGTGAACAATCCGTCCTCGCTTGTGTGCTTCCCCTCGCCCAGTTTCAACTCCTCCCGTAGAACTTTTATTATATCCGATGATTTTCTTACGTGACATGCCGTCCCGTCGCAAACTCGAATTACATATTTCCCCTTCGGCTCAAGGGTAAAATGCGCGTAAAACGTCGCTGCCCCGAACACCTGCCCCGGCGTTATTGCAAGCTCACGCGCCACATACTCCATCACCGATTCCGGCAGATAAGAATAAATTTCCTGAACTTCCTGCAAAATCGGAAGCAGTCGATGCGGATTTCGTTTGTAAGATATAACAACCTGCCTGACTTTCGCCAATTTTTCGTCCATAGCTTTCCCCTTACCATATAATCCTACCCGAAGACGTGAAAAGAGTCAAATGCTCAATTCACTCTGTCTTGACAAATATTTTGCTTGTTTTATTGCAAACCGCAACATATAATATAGGATAATGAAAAAATTTACAATAATTTCAGATTCCTGTTGCGACCTTAAATCTACTGACATTACGGATGACACGATTGATTTTGTCACCGTTCCGATTTCGTACGCCCTTGGCGGCGTTGATTACAAGGATGACGAAGATAACGACATCCCTGCCCTCGTCGTGAAAATGAAAGAATCCAAGCAAGCGCCGAAATCCGCTTGTCCACCGCCGGAAACTTTTGCAGACGTTATGCGCCGCGCGCAGACCAAGGACATCTTGGTAATCACTCTAAGCACACATCTAAGCGGTACTTTCAACTCCGCGCGCCTTGCCGCCGAAACCGTCTCGGCAGAATTTCCCGACAAGACAATCGTTGTTTTCGACTCTTACGCCGCCTCTGCAGGTCTTGCCCGCATAATTTTCAAAGTCATTGACCTGATACACTCAGGGGACGATTTCGATACAATACGCGCCAAACTTCCGGAAATCCGTTCACGCAATCGCACCAGATTTCTGCTTAATGACCTGGGCACTCTTGTAAAAACCGGCAGGCTGAGCAAAGTTCTGGGACTGATAACTTCGGTTATTCCTCTGAAGCTTATCTGCGGAGACAACGGTGCAGGCGAAATTATTAAACACAGGCAGGTTCTGGGACTGAAAAAAGGTCTTAACGTTCTGGCGGAATTACCGGCAAACGAAAAGACCGCCCCGGACGAACTTATCGTTATTTCGCATTGCAACAACCAGGAAGGCGCCGGAATTATAAAGAATTTGCTGGATAAATTCGGATTTAAAAATATCAAAACTCTGATTATGCGCGGCATCGCTACGTTTTTTGCTAATGACAAAGGCATAACTATGGCGTACTGATCTACTTGGATTAAGGAAAAAACTACTTTACACCTGCGATATATACCATCAGGTCAACGGTCTTGCAACTGTAGCCCCACTCGTTATCATACCATGCAATCAGTTTGACAAAATTCGGGTTCAACATAATACCTGCTTTGCTGTCGAAGACACATGTGTAGGGATTCGTAATGAAATCCGTTGAAACCACGTCTTCGTCGGTGAAATCAACGATACCCTTGAATTCTTTTGCTGCGGCGCGTTTTACCTCGTTACAGATTTCGTCCCAGGTCGCAGGCTGTTCGATTTTGCATGTAAGGTCAACAACCGATACGTTAAGCGTCGGTACACGGAATGCCATACCGGTAAGTTTTCCGTTAAGATCCGGAATAACAAGCCCGACAGCCTTCGCCGCGCCAGTAGATGACGGAATAATGTTGTAACTTGCAGCACGACCGCCGCGCCAGTCCTTGTTCGAAGGTCCGTCAACAGTTTTCTGTGTCGCTGTAGCCGAGTGCACGGTCGTCATCAGTCCTTCTGTAATCCTGAATTTATCATGAATAATCTTGGCAAGCGGCGCCAAACAGTTGGTCGTGCAACTTGCATTGGACACAACAATCATTTCCGGGCGGTATTCTTTGTGGTTCACGCCCATAACAAACGTCGGAGTTTCCTTGTCTTTTGAAGGAGCGGTAATAACAACCTTGTGCGCTCCACCCTTAAGGTGCGCCAGTGCCGCCTCGGTTGTACAGAACACTCCCGTAGCCTCAGCAATAATCTCGGCGCCAGCTTGTCCCCACGGAATCAGTGCCGGATCTTTTTCGGCAAAGAACTGAATTTTCTTGCCGTTCACAATTAAAAGATTCGCTGCCTCGTCAACTTCGATTTTACCGCCAAACCGCCCGTGAATCGAGTCATACCGCATCATATACGCGGCGTACTTCACGTCCATGAACGGATCATTAATCGCAACCACCTCTGCATCTCTTCGGTTCGCCGCATCCCGTAACATCAAACGCCCAATCCGCCCGAATCCGTTAATTCCCAATTTCGCAACAGCCATTTTGTTTTCTCCCTTTTATTATTACCAATCAAACCTAGTTTATCACGTTCTTTATGCTGAATATCTCCTGCGTTTCGCGGCTGTGAATAATCCCGACACGCTTTATCAAAGTTGCCCGCGCAAAACCCATAAGTGTAAGTATCGCCATGAACAAAGTTACCAACCATAAAAAGAAATGTGCCATAAACGGTAAACCGACAAAAGCCAGCAGCACTCCAGCCGCAGCCAGCAGCACAAAAGTCACCGCAAGGAGCGTACGCGCATAAATCAGGGCGCTTGTATGCTCGCGGACTTTGCTTCTTTGCACCACGTCACCGCCGCGCTTTTTGAATTGCTCTTTCATTTTCATGATTTTCTCGCGCTCTTCACGTTTGTTATAACCGCTTGAAAATTCAATTCGCTTGATTGACCAACCGACCCAATTATCCATCGTGCGAAGCAACTTGTTTTTAGAAGGCAAGGCAGCAATCACGTCTGCAACGTTGCGTGAAAAAAGTAAGACCCTTGGCCGCCCCGTGTAATGCCCGCCGATGCCGTACAACCCGGCAGAAAGGTTTGTGAACCGCTCGCTTAAACTGCCCATGAGTTTATCAAAGCCGACCCTTTCACGATATGCATATACAATCTGATGACCGTTCAAAAATTCTTCGAAAACGCGCTTAAGCACCCCGATAGGGTTTAAAATATCAACGTCAGCCAAGATAACGCAATCTCCAACCGCCGCTTCCATACCGGCTGTAATCGCCGCCTGTTTTCCGTATCGGTCATCAAAGTTAATAACGCGGATGTTGCGGTTAAGCCGCGCTGATTCAACCAGCAACTTGACACTTGCATCATCACTGCCGTCATTTACCGCGATGATTTCATAACCCAAGTTCTCTTGATTATACAGCGAGCACATGTGCTTTAAGTCCGTTACATATTTCGCCAAAACTTCCGCCAGTTCGATCTGTTCATTGTAAATCGGGATTACCAAAGAAATTTTCATACCTATTTGTACCATAAACCAGTTGTACGGTCAAACGGAATGTGGCATAGTATGTCATTACAAGGAGAAATAATAATATGCCGCTTGTAACAACAAAAACACTTTTTGCGTGGGCAGCCAAAAATAACAAGGCTCTGTGCGCATTTAACATTAACAACCTAGAAGGCGTCATAGCCGTCACCGAGACCGCCGACGAGATGAAACTGCCGATAATCTTGCAGGTTTCAAAAGCCTCCCGGAGTTATGCGCACATGCTGTACTTTCGCAAACTTGTCGAGGCAGCCTGCGCATGCACCAAAATACCGATTGCCCTGCATCTTGACCACGGAGACAGTTTTGAAATCTGCCGCGAATGCATCGACAACGGCTTTACATCGGTTATGATTGACGGAAGCGCACTTCCGTTTGATGAAAACATCGCCCTGACCAAAAAAGTCGTTGATTACGCAAAACCGCGCGGCGTTAATGTTGAAGGAGAACTTGGTGAACTTGCCGGCATCGAGGACGACGTTCAAAGCGAAGTTTCTCACTTTACAAACCCCGCCACGGTCAAAGAGTTTGTCCGAAAAACCGGAGTTACCTCTTTGGCGGTTTCAGTCGGCACATCACACGGTGCGCACAAGTTCAAACCCGGCACCGACCCGAAACTGCGCCTCGACATTCTTGCCGCAATTCAAAAAGAAATTCCGAATATCCCGCTTGTCTTGCACGGAGCCAGTTCCGTCACCGCCGCAGATGTCCAAACAATCAATCTTTTCGGCGGAAAAATTGAAAACGCCGCAGGAATACCTGAAAGCGAAATCGCGAAAACAATACCCTTCGGAGTGCGTAAAATAAATATCGACAGCGACATCCGCCTTGCCTTCACAGCCTCAATCCGCAAGTATTTTTGCCAGTTCCCAAGTCATTTCGACCCGCGCCAATACCTGAAACCCGCGCGCGAGCACGTCAAGGAGATCGTAAAACGGAAACTAGAGTTCTTTACCAAGTAACTCGTGCACTTTCCTTGAATCGAACCTTATATAATCAATAAACTCTTCCGCCGGTCGCAGAATAATGTTCCCGTTGGCGTCACGCTTGTGCTGGGAGGTTTTAAAAACTTCATGCATAAATATATTCTTTGCAAAACTGAAAAGTCTATGCTATAATCCGAAATATGACCCTTTTAGCAGCAATTCAAATCCCAAAAGCAGGCGGTCTGAACGGTCTGATTTACGGACTTCTTGGGGGAATTTACGATTTGGTCGGGAATTACGGCTTCGCGGTTATTTTGTTCACACTTGTACTGCGCTTGATTGTTTTGCCGATGGATTTCGGGAACAAATATTTCACCAAACGCAATGCAGCAAAAATGGCAGAGTTCAAAGACGAAGACAGCGCCCTGAAACAGCAATTCGCCAACAACCCGATGGCTTATATGACAGCACGGCGCGAGATGTACCGCCGCAACGGCTATAACCCAATGGGTTCATCGCTTTTCATGTTGGCAAACGTTGTTTTAACCCTGTTCATCTTCATTACTGTGTTCAGCTGCCTTGGAAGTGTCAGCACACTTAATATCAACAACCAGTACAAGGAGTTAAGCAACATTTATATCCAATACCAGCAAGGCACAATTGATGAAGACGACTTCAAAATCCAACTTGATGCCACATACGAACAATACAACTCCTCGTTTCTTTGGGTACACAACATTTTCCGGCCGGATACATGGGCAAGTAAAACGCCGGACAGCGCGGAATTTAACAAGGCGATCAGCGACAACGATCTGCCAGAGACCGCCACGGACAAAGCCGCTTATCGCAACGAAATGTACAAGGCGATTTACACTGATAATCTTGCCAAGACAAAAACCGGCTGGAACGGTTATTTCCTGCTGGTAATACTTGCTGCTGTTACAATGTACTTCTCGACAACAATTAACATGAAGACGATGCAGAAGAAAAAGGCGGAGGAATCCAAAAAGGAAGTCGAAGTGGGTTACAGCATCCGCAAAACGCGCGAACTGCAGTCCGACAGCGCGATACCATCAATCGATCCGGCGCAAATGGGCAAAATCATGAAATATGTCCTGCCCGCAATCATGGTTATCGTAACCCTTTCATCCAACGCCGCCTTTGCCCTTTACATATCCATGGGCGCAATAATTCAGACATCACTTGGATTCGGCATCAACGCACTTGTTGACGTAATCTTAAAAAAACAAGAGGCAAAAGCCAAAGCCGACGCACCCAAACACCCAGTAATCAACCCGCACTCACGCTATTTCAAGAAAAAACACGATAAATAAGGAGAGAAACTTGCCATGAGCAAAAGTATTGAAGTCCAAGCTAAAACAATCGAGGCAGCCATTGAAGAAGCACTTGCACAACTGAATGCCTCTTACGACGAAGTTGACGTTGATATCATCCAAGAGGCAGGGTTCTTGAAAAAAGCAAAAATCCGTGTCACCCTTAAAAAACCAGATGTCCCCGAGACTCCCGAAACTCCTGCACCTGCGGAAATCAAACCGGTGAAAACCGCTTTGAAATCGAAAGAAAAGCCGGGCAAGGAAGCGCCAGCATCAAAGCAGTCCCAAACAACCCAACAGAATACCGATCTGCCAACCAAATTCCAAACTACTCTTGACTTTGCCAAAAAACTGCTTGAGTTGCTGGAAAACCCTGCCGAGGTAACTTACGAAACAACTGAAAAAGCCTTTAACATCATTGTCGGAAGCGGTGACGGTGCCGGACAAATCATCGGCAAAGGCGGCGAAGTGATGAACGCAATACAAACCCTTATCGGTGCAATCGCAATCAAAAACAGTAACGGAGAAAGTAGGCGCGTTTACTTTAACGTAGGTGATTATAAAGAGCGCCGCGAGGAAACTTTAAAAACCCTTGCACTCCGCAAAGCCGAAAAAGTCAAAGAAACCGGTAAATACATAAAACTTGAGCCTATGGGCGCCCGCGACCGCGCGATAATCCACAGTGCACTGCAAGGCGTCACAGGCATTCGAACCTATTCAACCGGCAAGGACCCGCACCGCTGCCTGTGCATCGCGCCGGAAAAAAAGGAAACCTAGTCCATAAGTTTCCCAAGGTGTTCGACCACCAAATCCCAATATTCCTTGCCATAAGGGCAAAACTTGTCAGTTTTGATAAGCTGCCTGAACTTGTCGAACGGAATCCACTTGATGCCGACAACTTCCCCGTCCAGCAGTTTTGATTTCCGGATATCTGGCTTGCCTTTGAAAAAATAAAAGTATATAAACTCGTACCGCGGATGTTCACCAAGTTTTTCCCATTGCTTCATCAGATGCGCCTCTTCCGGATCCTCGAATTCCCATGGCAGCCCTAGTTCATCCTTCCATTTGCGTTTGGCACATTGTAACACGGCATCGCCTGCATCCAAGTGTCCGCCCGCACTTGTGTCCAGTTTCCGCGGGAAAAGCTTTTTTTGCGCTGCGCGATGCTGCACCAGCACACGATAGCCGTCGGTCACCCAAATGTGCACGTTCTTGTGCCATTGGTGTTTGTCGTGCGCCTCCCGCTCTTCCATTTCGCCAACTTTTTCCATATCTGCGTCATAGATATCGACCAACTGCTCGCCGACCACCACCGCTTTCCTGTTTTCCCATCTGCAGAACGCAAATCCAAGCGATGATCCTACAAAACCCAAAACCAGACCCAGGAAAATAGCCAATAATTCAGCGCCCAGCAAAATCATTATCAATGTAATCATCACGTTCATAAAAATCGTGGAGATTACTGACCGATAAGTCACGGGTTTTTTGTGCCCGTTATTAAGCAGCGCCAAAGCAATTCCGGAACCCAGCCCCGGAAAGCATGTAAGTGCGTACCAACCAAGTACCAAAAACCCAAGCCCGCCCAATAAAAGCGAGACCGCATAAATCACTGCCGCCCGTACGACGTTTTTATTTTTATAAAGCTTTTTCATGTATTCCGGTACTGAAGTCACTGTTTATTCTAGCATAACAACAAAAGAAAGCAAATAATACTATTTAGTTGCTCAAAAACTCTTTTACAAGTTTGCTGCTTTGACTGTAAAACTCCGCCGGGTCAGTCAAGTAAATCGTATTTTTTTCTTTCCTAAACCAGGTGCGCTGGCGTTTTATATACTGCATCGTTTTGTCTTTCAAGCGCTGTTTGTACTCGGCCAAATTAATTCTTTCGTCAATCAGCTGCACGTTCCAAAAATATTCAAGACCGAGGCTGCGCAGCCATTCTTTCGGCACGCCCTTTTTAACAAGTTCACGTGTTTCTTCAATCATCCCTTGCGCCAAACGATCGTCGATTCGCTTTATTACGACCGGTTCCACAACCTCTCGCGGCGGCATAAGGCAAATTTGCAAGACGTTGTGTTTCGCCTGCGGCTTATCCGCGAATCCATATCCTTCCACCACGCTTCTTGAATACAGCCCCGTCCCGCCAGTTAGAATCGGCACTTTGCCGCGCGATAAAATATCGTCAATTGCCGCGTATGCCATTTTTTGAAAGTCGAAAACATTGAAAACCTTGCCGGGTTCAATAATGTCAATCAAGTGATGCCTGACCAATACCTGCTCTTCCTTTGAAACTTTTGCGGTTCCGATATCAAGACCCTTGTACACTTGCCTACTGTCGCAACTTATGATTTCACCGCCGAATTCCTGCGCCAGTTTTATCGCAAGCGCGGATTTCCCGGCAGCAGTAACGCCGACAATCGAAATAATTTTTGGTTTCAACTGATTCCTGCGCTCTTGGTATTTTCCGGGAGCTTAACCTCAAGCAATTGTCTAGGGGAGTCGCCGTATATTCTCCTTTGACCTCGTTCAACGAATATGCGCCCCTTGTTCGGAAACACTGACACCGGGTCCCGTTGCACAATGTCCCATACATCCTCGCTTTCAGTCACTTTTTTCCAAGTGTGGTATGGTTGAAGCCACGTATTGTAATCATAATTCCACGCAAAGACCATAATCCGTGCAATGTCTTCAAGGTTGCCGGATGTTATTTGAATATCCGCCGGCATCCTCAGCCCACTGCCCGAAGTTCTTTTCTCGACCAACAGCCATACTTCGTCTTCGTTATGCTTCGCCGCCTCCGAAGGTCCCAACGCGAGCCTCTCCAGTGTCCCTTTTCGTGCTTTTTCAAACGCCTCAGCTAGTGGGTCGCGCCAACTGACGCAACTTCTTTGCGCCATCCCTGCAATCTTGCATCCCCGCGACGAATATACAAATGTTGTCTTCATGCTAGGTTCCTGCCTCCTCCTGTTCCGCCTGTGCAACCGCAACACACTTCACCTTACCGCCTGCAACTTTCATAATGCGAACACCTTGGGTGTCACGGCTGATTTTTGAAATTTCACGCGCACGGCAACGGATGATTGTGCCGCCGTCACTGATAAGCATTACGTCTTGGTCCGGGCGAACCTGTTTCAAGTTAACAAGCGCGCCGGTTTTTTCGTTGAAGACTCCGGCTTTGATACCCTTGCCGGCACGCGACTGAAGACGGTAATCATCAACATCGCTGCGCTTGCCATAACCGTTTGCCGACACAGTCAGTATCTCGTAACCCGGCATAATGACTGTCATATCCACAACCTTGTCTTTACCGCCCGCATCCAGTTTAATACTTTTAACTCCGGCAGCGCCGCGCCCCATCGAGCGTACGTCCTCTTCGCTGAACCGGATACATTTACCTGTTGAACTTGCCATCAAAATTTCATCGCGCCCGCTGGTAAGCTGTACGCTGATAAGTTCGT
>Ga0123356_10002017_pt1 | contig 21929 bp, 22 predicted proteins | sample TergutEmb28metaG_2_FD_92546 | JGI IMG/M metagenome (GOLD analysis project Ga0123356, IMG submission 92546) | Embiratermes neotenicus P3 segment gut microbial communities from Petit-Saut dam, French Guiana - Emb289 P3 | ecosystem: Host-associated > Arthropoda: Insects > Digestive system > Gut ... | reverse complement strand
CAACAAAAGTAATATTTTCGTTGGAAAGCTCGCACAGAACGCCCATCATATTGGGGCGCAGTTCATCGTTTCCGGTGGCAAACAGGGTTTTGCTAATAGCGCGTTGTAAAATAGGAGCGTCTATTTCAAACGATTGTGGATTTTCCATTGTTTTCATGGCAGGATATTCTTCTCCCGGAAAACAGGATGAATCGTACTCGCCATTTTCGGTTGAGAATTTGAGTACATGATTTTCAAGATCAATATCAAAAACAATAGGGATCTCTACCGGCATCAGTTTTAGGGTTTCCAAAATGGTTTTGGAGGGGATGGCTACCGCTCCTTCTCCTTCCACATTAGTCAGTTGAACGGTTGCCGTCATCGTCGCATCCAAGTCGGAAGCCATGAGTGTTAGCATTTCCCCTTCAACGGTAAAGAGAAAATTGTCTAAAATAGGTAAGGTACTGTTGGTTCCTAAAACGCCGCTGATTGCGCTTAAATTTTTATACAAAACATCGCGTGATACAATAAATTTCATGTTTTTTTTGGTTTAGTTATTAAAGGTTGCAAAAATAAAAAAAATAATGTAATCTTGTGTTTGTTTTTATACTTTTGCAAACTCGTAAAAATATTAGAATTTAGTAAATAAATAATGAAAAATGCTATTTTGGCGGAGAATCCTGTAGCGCTGCAATCAAAAATTGTAATTTTAGCAAACGGCGAAAAGCCATCGCATCACATCCCCGTTCATATTTTACTAAATGCAGAAGTAGTAGTTTGCTGCGATGGTGCCATTTCATTTTTAGAGCAAGAGAACATAATCCCTCACATCATCACTGGAGATTGTGATTCAATGACTTCTGTACAGAAAGAAAAATACAAATCAATCATTCATGTTGATCGGAACATTGCATACAATGATCTGCAAAAAGCTATAAAATATTGTATTGCAAATAATTGGCAGGAGGTTGTTGTTTTGGGCGCCTCCGGTTGGCGCGATGATCATTTTTTAGCCAATTTAGGTATCCTGATGCATTATGCAAACAGTCTTTCTTTAGCGATGGTTACCAACTACGGTATTTTTACTCCAATAAAACAAACCACTACTTTTGAAAGTTACCCCAGACAGCAAATCTCCGTTTTCAGTTTTTCTCCAAACACAGAAATAACTTACCATGGTTTAAAATATCCTGTCTATAAACAGCAATTCAAAGAATTGTGGGAAGGCTCATTAAACGAAGCCACAGCAGATCGTTTTGCCGTTGAAATAGAAAAAAATGCGGCGGTGCTGGTTTATGCAGCATTTTAGAGAAAAATATGTTTGGTAAATGTTATTATATATTTTTGCACACCTAAAAAATATCCATTGCTCTACCGCTTCCTTGAACTTCTTGGCAACTACTTTCTTTTTTTGCGTCGTGTTTTTTCGCGTCCGGAGAAGTGGGGAGAGTTTTTCAAAAAATTGATAGAGGAAATGTATGCAATGGGGATTGGCTCTATCATTATTGTAATGATAGTTTCTGTTGCCATGGGGAGCGTTATTACGTTGCAAACTGCTCTGCAACAAGCTGAAAGTAGCTGGATTCCTGCATGGACAATTGGTTTTACCGTGAGAACATCCGTTATCTTGGAGTTGTGTCCCACCATTATCAGTTTGATGCTTGTAGGAAATCTCGGGTCGAGAATTACGGCTGAGATTGGCAGTATGCGCGTAACAGAACAAATTGACGCCTTAGAAGTTATGGGAATTAACCCCGCTTCTTATTTAGTGCTCCCCAAAATCTTCTCCTCTTTTATTGTGAACCCCGCTTTGATTATTGTCAGCATTTTTTTCGCACTAATAGGAGGATATGTTACAGTGCTGGCTACAGGTTTTATTACTGCCTACGATTATATTGACGGGATTACATACTACTTTATTATGTATGATGTTTGGTATGCTTTGACAAAAACCTTGATTTTTGGTTTTGTGATCACATCGGTAGCGGCATTTTACGGATATAAGATTGAAGGGGGCGCATTGGAACTTGGAAAGGCAAGCACTGAAGGCGTGGTAGTTGCCAGCTTTTTTATTCTAATACTTAATTTAGTGATTACTAACATTATGTTGAATTGAGATGATTGTAGTTGAAAATGTAAACAAATCTTTCGGGGAAAAACAGGTATTGCACCAAATCAACCTTACTTTTGAAAAAGGAAAGGTAAACCTGGTGATTGGGCGTTCCGGATCCGGAAAAACCGTGTTAATGAAGTGTTTAATCGGTTTGTTGACGCCTACGGAAGGAGCCATTTATTACGACAAGAAAGATTTTCATCATTTGTCGTTTGGCGACAAGAAACTGTTGCGTACAGAAATGGGCGTTGTTTTTCAAGGCTCTGCGCTATTCGACTCTTTGACTATTGAAGAAAACGTGATGTTCCCGCTGAATATGCTTACCCACCAATCGTTTCATGAGAAACTGGAGCGTGTAAATTATTGCCTGCACCGCGTGGATCTGTTCAACACCAACCACTTGTACCCATCAGAGTTGAGTGGCGGGATGAAAAAACGCGCCGCCATTGCGCGTGCCATTGCCATAAATCCCAAGTACCTCTTTTGCGATGAGCCTAATTCAGGGTTAGATCCCAAAACCTCACTCATTATTGATGAGTTGATTACCGGTATCACACACGAATTTAACATAACGACTGTGGTAAACACCCACGACCTAAATTCTGTAATTACTATAGGGGAGACCATCTCTTTTATTCGGGACGGTTATTTGGAGTGGTATGGAACGAAAGATGAAGTACTTATTTCTAAAAATGAGAGCCTTAACGATTTTATTTATGCTCAGCCGATAACGCAGATGATTAGACGATGAGGGGATTAGATGATTAGATGATGAGGTATTGATACTCGTCATTCGTCACTGGCAAACAAAAAAGGCACCAAAAATTGATGCCTTTTTCGTTGTATTTGAGTAAGATTATTAGTGTGCGCAGGTTTCTTCATTGTCTTTATGGCAGCCTTCTTTATCTTTTTTGCAACAGCCTTCTCCTTCTCCTTTTTCTTTGCAGCATTTTGCTTTCATGCATTCAAGAACCTGGTCAAGGATTGCTTTTTGATCTTCTAAAGAAAGGTTTTCGAAGTCTTCCCATTTAGCTTTAAATTCAGCGCATTTAGCAGCTTTTTCGGGGCATTCTTCTTTAACTTCACCACATTCTTCTTTAGCTTCTTTGCATTTAGCTTCACATTTAGCTTCACATTTAGCTTTGCACTCATCAATGAATGCTTTCATTTCGCCAACAAGGGCTACTTGTAGTTCTGCATCTAAATCTGCCCACATTTCCCAATTTTCGAACATAGCTTCCTGTTCAGGGGTAAATGTGCAGGTCTTTTCTTCAGTTACTTCAACTGTTTTTTTGTTACAAGGGCCACAAGAAACAAAAACAAGGCAAGCAACTGCCAATAAAATCATAAGTTTTTTCATAATAAATTTTTTTTGATGAATAAATGAATGAATAATTTTCTAAAATTTTGGGGCAAAAATATACAATTAATGGTTGGTAGTGATATTATTAAGTTTTTTTAACATTTTAATTTGAATTAAAATCATATAATATTTATAATGAATGTAATAAGCTAATTATAGCAATAGTATCAGCGCACTGTTTTACATCGTGTACTCGTAAGATAGAGGCGCCGTGGTAAAGAAGTATCGTATGTAAAGTAGCAGTTCCGGTTAAAGATTCCGCAGAAGATACTCTTAAAAAGTTTTGAATCATAGATTTTCTTGAGACTCCCGCAAGGATGGGAAAGTTCAAAATTGAAAATGTTTCCAAATGTTTTATTAAATAATAATTTTGCTCTAAAGTTTTTCCAAATCCAAACCCAGGATCAATAATAATATCTTTAACTCCTTTAGAAACAAGTTTTTCTATATTATTTCCAAAAAAAGAGAGCATGTTCGGAATCAATTCTTTTGTGGCAAGTGGGTTCAAACGGTTGTTGTGAGTGAGTATATAGGGTGTTTGGTGCTTGCCTATCACCTCAAACATTTCAGGATCTGCTCCTCCGGAGACATCATTAATCATGGCAGCGCCCTCTTTTATTGACATATCTGCCACACTTGCCCGAAATGTATCTACCGAAATATGCGCTTCGGGGAAATGGGAAAGAATGAGACGCAAGTTTTTTTGAATGGACACAAATTCTTCCTTTTCACTAATTTCTACCGCATTTGGTTTAGTGGATACCGTCCCTAAATCTATAATCGTTGCTCCTTCATTCAATATTTGCTCTGCACGTTTTAATACCGCTGTTTCAGAAAGATACTTTCCTCCATCATAAAAAGAATCCTCTGTAACATTGAGGATTCCCATAATGATTGGGGTTTTTAAGGGGATGAGAACGTTGTTTAGTTTTAAGTTCAAGGTTTAAAGTTTAAGGTTTAAGGTTTAAGGTTTAAAGTTCAAGGTTTAAGGTTTAAGGATTTAATGTTGAGGAGATAATTCTTTTTCTATTTCCAAAACCATTTCTTGTAGATCTCTCAACCTTCTTTCATACTTTTCCATCAGCAGAATAGGTTTTCCATAAACATGAAAATAATACATACGTGCATTATAGGGCAATTTACGTTCACTTTCCAATGTATGATCTTTCTCCATTTCATTTTGCTTTGCTTCCGCATACCGGTTTACGTCTCCTTTTAAGCGATCAATGGCAACATATAGCTCCCATATATCTGTCAATAAGGTTTTGTTTGCCATCAAACGCATGATGCCAGAGCTTTTAAACATCTCAAAAGCATATGTCTTTAAATAACATACATCATTTACTGTATGGCTCATTGGACCATAGTGGCGAAGTGAATCTCTGCTCAGAGAATCCTGATGGTGCGCTCGTAAATAGTTGGTATATTTTATTGTATGCTGTATTTCATCCATTGCATAGTTAATTTCTAAAATGTTTTCTTCAAGTTCTAATTTAATAGTATTCAAATAGAGTTTGAGATCCTTTTTTTCGCTCTGATAGGTAACCCTGTTATTTACGTACAAAGTAACAGCAATACCACCAACCACAATCGAAAAGTCACGAATATACCGGAGTATGACTTTCATTGAAGCTTTCGTTTTTTGTATTCATTATTTTTATTTTTAATAATTTTGTTAGTTTTTTCATATTTAAAATTTATTTATTATACCTTCATTCCAAAAAGTTTGCCATAAGTTAAGCTTTTCCAAACCCACTCCACAGGACCAAACTGAAAATGTATTAACCAATATTTACTGATAAAGATTTGAGCAGTAAAGATAACCATTGTTAACATTAACCCAAAAGCAGCGCCCATTTTACCATAAAGTCCCAAACCATAGCTGTAAAAAATAGTGGTACACACTATTGATTGAAACAGATAATTGCTCAACGCCATTCTGCCCATATATGCCAAATGTTTGAATATCAATAGCCATTTTCTATTTTGATACAAAAGCACTATGGAGGTCATGAAGAAAAGGCAAACTCCTGTATCTCCAAAAAATCCGGCTCCGCTATGAAACACAGTATAAAAGGAATAAGGATCGTCCATCATTTGATTTTTGCAAATAAATTTTACGACGCTCATTGTAAGACCAATTACAAGCCCCCATTTCCATGTTTTTTTAATTAAGGATATGTTATCTTCAATGTTTTGAAAAATAGCTCTTTTGCCGGCATAAAGTCCTAACAAAAATAGAGGGAATATTACAAATATACTGGCAAACAGGTTACTATATCCAAAAAGGGTATCGGTGGCACGTTGCGCCATTATTTCTGCAAAAGTTCCATGTCCATAAGCATGAAACGAACTTTCGATCCTGCTCTCCATACTGTCATAGAATGGTTGCAAACTATCAGCAACCGCGCCCTCATTTATCATTTTCCCTAAAGCCATCAAACCCATCGCGAAAGCCATTAATACAATAAATCCGATAAAAAGCGAAGCTGTCCATATCAGAATAGTTTTAGGTTTTCGGTTGAAGAACAGCGGGAGCAGAAAACCAAGTAATGCATAAGTAACCAATATATCTCCCGACCAAATAAAAAAGGCATGCACCAAACCTATAAGCAACAGAATAAAGAGTCTTCTATAAAAAAGAATCTTGGGTTTTGCAATTTTCGCCTTGGCTCTTTCAAAGAATATTACGAAACCCAAACCAAAAAGGAAAGAAAACATAGAGTAGAACTTTCCTTGAACAAAGAGGCTGATAAATGAAGAAGTGGCGGTGTTCCAAAGCCCTGTTTCCATATTCTTGCCTAAAGCTGCAAAGTAGGTAGCGGGACTACTGTACCAAGCCATATTTGCAATTAATATTCCCAACAGGGCAAAGCCGCGTATCACATCAAGAACTTCTATTCTTTCTTGAGCCAGCACGGGTTCGACTATTAGAGAATCTGTATTTAGAGAGAGATTATTCATTGGGGCAATTGTTTTTTTGCATATTCTATTTACAATAATTACAGCTAACATCCTTCATGTTGGGGAAGGGGGGGGCGGCTTCTAACACATTTTCAATGCGATCCACGCCGCGAAAATACACTAATTGTTAAGCATTCTGCGGCTGACGGCAGGGCAATTTTTTAATTATTGAAATGCGGGATAGATAATTTTGAAATGATTCCATCAAATAATTCTTTTTATATTTTTGTCGCAATTATTTTGAAGAGGAGAAAAATGTATCTCATGAAAAAAATCTGTTTCATTATCCTATCTACCATATTGCTAATTGCGATTGCTATAGCTTGCAAAAAAGAGGTGCAAGTTATAGGTGTTATATTAAACAAATCTTCGATAAACCTTTCAGTTGAAGGAAAGAAAACCCTTGTTGCTATAGTATTGCCCTGCAATGCTACCAACAAAGAGATATTTTGGGCAAGTGATAACCCCACTGTAGCTACAGTAACTAATGGCTTGATTGCTGCACTCAGCGCAGGTGTAGCAAAAATTACAGCTACTGCCCTTGACGGCAACCAGACTGCGACTTGCAATGTGGAAGTGTACGAGCATATAGAAGGTGAACCTGAAATGATTTTGGTAGAGGGCGGCACATTTACCATGGGTTGTACGAATGGGGAGTGTTGGGGAGATGGTCGAGAAGAACCTGTCCACCCGGTAACATTAAGCAGTTATAAAATAGGTAAATACCCTGTAACGCAACAAGAATGGGTAGCCATTATGGAAACGAACCCAAGTTATTTGCAAGACGATAATTTACCTGTTGAAATGGTAAGTTGGAAGGATGTACAAGAATTTATTGATCAATTGAATGAGGCAACCGGTAAACAATATCGTTTGGTTACGGAAGCAGAATGGGAGTTTGTAGCACGCGGAGGAAAGCTAAGCAAAGGTTATAAATACAGCGGAAGCGATAATCTTGATGAAGTGGCATGGTATAATATAAACAGCGGAGGCGCTGCTAATCCTGTTGGCATAAAGGCAGCTAATGAATTGGGAATTTACGACATGAGCGGTAATGTTTGGGAATGGTGTAACGATTGGTACGGAATTTATTCAGAGGATGCACAGACTGATCCTCAAGGTCATGCAAGGGGTTCTGGTCGCGTAATTCGCGGTGGCAGCTGGATCAATGGTGCGCAACATTGTCGCATATCCACTCGCTTCAACACTAATCCGAGCCTTCGCAGCGTCAATATGGGATTCCGCCTTGCCTTGTCCCTTTAATGAAGTTATTTAGAATAATACTCAAACACTTGCAAAAAAGCCTCTTTACAAACCGGGCAGAAACCGTTGTAAACCTTTTCCTTCATGGTGCAATTGCGCCATGGGCGGTAAACACCTTTGGCAACGTAGCCTCCGCCTTCAAAAACACCGAGAATATTGTTGTATTCATCTGTATCGGGAGTGGGTACAGGCACATCAAAAAGCAAATGTTTCCATTTTTTGTCAAAGTCAACCAATGTAGTTAAGTTTTGCTCAACGGGCTCAATTCCTTCGGGATAATAATCACGTACAGAGACTTCGGATGTAAAATATTCATCTCCCAAGCCTACAATCGAGTGCCCCAATTCGTGAACGGTTACATAATCGCTGTATTCGCCGTTGGAATTTACGGTTGCATAGAAATTATAGATTCCGCCGCCGCCATATTTTGGAGAATTGGCAACAATGAGAATGGCGTCGTAAGGAGCATCATCGGCAATTTCATTCATCTTCCACACATTCAAACACATCAAATACCTGTCCACCTCAATTGTGTTGTAGCTGCTGTTTATCAAGGTATTTTTGTAAACCTTAGCGTTAGGGTCGGTAATGCCGGATTCTTTAGAATATCCTTCAATGGCTCTAATGTTTATCTTGTCTCTATTTTCATTAAAAGGAGAGCTTTTGAGGATATAGCCGGCAAAAGTTTGCATATCTTTTTGCAGTTTTTTCTTGTCCTTATTGGAATAGCCATCCGGAATGAGCAAAATATCGAGGCAATTTTCCGGGGACCCGCCAATATGCAAATTCATTATCTTATGTTCTTTTTGAAAAGGTTTTTGAGGAGTTGTTCTCGGATTAAATTCCCCTTCAAAAAGAAAAGTGGGTTTATTGTATCTACAATAAACTGTAAACTCATATTTTACAGGCATTTTAGGATAAGGCATCAGCACACATTCTTCAAAACGCCCCTCTTCGGTTTCTGCTTTTTCGGTGGTTACAAACTCTCCGAAAAGTGTAGAATAACTTCGGGTAAAGATAATCGCATTGGTTTGAGCGTCTTTCACAGTGAGTACCATTTCGCCCAAGCGCGCAGGTTCGATCAGTTGCGCATGGGTTCCGCTCCAAACGCCACCTTGCCAAAACGTTACCGGCTCAATTTTCTCCCCATGTGCATTGCCGATGTGGAGATAATCTAAGCGCAGCGTTTTGTTTTCAAAATATTGATCAAAATGCTGGGAAAAAAGAGTGAAAGGCAGAAAGCAGAAAGCGGAAAGCAGAAAGCAGAAAGCGATTAGATGATGAGATGATGAGATGATTAGATGATTAAATGGTTTTGACTGATAATTTAAACATTTCATAGCATAAAAGTTTATTAATACCTAAATTTCTAAATTGATTTTTTTACATTGCAAAAGTAGTTTTTTTTATTTATTATTACTTCTCAAACACAATCTCCTTACTCTGCTGGTCAATGGAATATGTTCCCCATTCTTCGGTAATAAATTCCGTTCCCACCACAAAGGCAGCGGGAAGTCCTTTTTTAACGATCACTTTTACATTTTCTGCGTAATCGTCGCCCATTGCTAACTCGCGGAGATAGAGGATGGAATTTTCAATGATGGAGCCATCGTCCGGTTTGAGTGCTTTTTCGCCCAACTCAAAATCATCAATATCAATGATAATCTCATTCAATAGATTGGTTGCGGTTTGATAATCTATGAAAATATCTTCTGTTTTTCTTACGCTCAGTACAAAGTTCAGATTTTTTCCATTTGCTCTGCAACTTCCGGCAACAACATCGCCGTTTATTTGCACAGGGATGGCGCGTTTCTTCACCACAGTAACCGGTTTTGGGGCGCTCACCGGTGCAATACTATCGCTTTGGGGCACATAGTCATCGCGCACCACGAAAAATTCCGTTCTCCGGTTCAGTTGATGCGCCGGCTCCTGCTGGTCTTTAGGTAACGCATTGATATAGTTGTTGTCTAACGTAATCCCCCGCCTAAACTGATACATCTTTCCGTTATAGGGAACCATAATATCCTTATCTAACTTACGCGGATTCCTTTTTCCGTAACCTTTGGGGATAATCCTGTCGCCGGCAACTTTCATTTCGTTCACTAAAAAATCCACGCACGACTGGGCACGGCGCTGCGACAACAGGTCATTGTGATCGTCTGAAGCTCTGCTATCGGTGTGCGACCGGAGCTCAACCACTAAATTTGGATTTTGCACCAGTACAAAATAGAGATACATCAGCGAATCTTCATATTCCGGTTTTAAGTTCCATTTATCCAAGTCGTAATAGATATCCGGCATCACAATCGGATCTTTGGGGATACGGGTGAGGAGAAAATCCTGGCGAAGGTCTGTATCTTCGTTAAAACCGATAGTGGTTTGCACGGCATTTGGAATCTCCCAATAGCCTGTTTTTTTAACTTTTATCGTATAAGTAGTATTCATCAGGATTTTTGTTCTGTCGAAAGCATAATGTCCTTTCACATCGGTATATGCTTTGTATGAAGTTCCGTTTGAGCCAACAATTTCAATTTCCACTCCGTCAAGAAGTTGCCGGTTGGCTTCGTCGCGCACGGTACCTGAAAGCGTAAACACGGTAGGTCTCAACTGGAAGTAATAGATGTCGTCTCCGCCTTTTCCGCCGGGTCTGTTGGATGAGAAGAAGCCCATTTCCAAATAGGGTGCATTTGATTTAGAGTCAATTATTTCTTCCTCGTAGAAAATCATCCCGATTTCATCCCAGCAAGAGTTTATGGGGTGCATCATATTTTGAGGTTCTTGAAATACGCCATTTCTTAGCGTTGCATAAAAGATGTCGAGCCCGCCCATACCGGGGTGTCCATCCGAAGAGAAATAGAGCAGCGAGTCGCCGCGCATTGCCGGAAATACTTCGTTACCGGGGCTGTTAACCAGTTCACCCAGGTTCTCAACATTTCCAAACTTTCCACCTTTGGAAGGTCGGGTAGCTTTATAGAGGTCAAACCCTCCGTAGCCGCCTTTCATATCGGAAGCAAAATAAAGGGTGAGTTCATCAAATGATAGCGAAGGGTGCACGCAATTCACCGTCGAATCGGCGCAAAGCTCAATCTGTTCAGGCTCCGAAAACGCTTGACCTTTCCTTTCCGTAACATAGATATAGCACGCTTTCAATGCTTTCTTATCCACCGGACATTTTGTAAAAAATATCTCCGACCCTTTTCTGCTTCCGGTGGCTTCCCCTTCGTTTACTATCGAATTAAGAATTCCCTCTTCATCAAAAAGTGCGGGACTTGACCACTCGCCAATCCATTCATTGGTTTTTCCTTTTGGGCGATCAATTTTGTAAATATCTGTAAACGATTGACCGGTCCACTGGTCGGTTCCTTTTCCTGTAGATCCTTCTCTATTGGAGGTAAAGATCATTTGGTTTTGTTTTTCGAGGTTGCTCCATCGCGGCGCCCATTCATCCTGCTTGGTATTTATCTTCTTAAAGTTCTCTACTTCATAGTTGGTAGGGTTACCTATCCAGCCTTTTGCTTTTCGTACGCCTTCAATACGCGCCGCAATCCTTACATCTTTGGGCTCTCTTTCCTGATATTTCAGATAGTAATCCAGCGCTTTATCATATTCTCCCTTCAAATGGTTGATACTGCCCAAATGAAAATAGAGAATCGGCTCATCTTTTTGGTAATTTTTTCTTTCTAATCCGGTATATTGGGCTTCTGCTTTTTTCAAATCTCCCATAATGCGGTAACATTCGGCAATTTGATATTTTACCCTTTTTGATTCTACGGGATTTTTGCTCAGCTTTTTTACACCTTTTTTATAGGCAACGAGCGCCTTATCGAATTGTTTTCCGGCAAAAGCATTATCTCCCGCCGCAATTTTTTTTTGACCTAATGCATTAAAACTAATGCAAATAATTAATAACAGAGTAAACAATTTATTCATCGCAGCAATGGTTTTTTATTTAACATGGCAAATAAACATGATTTTTTTTAACGAAAGAGGGATGGAAATATTATTTTGTGAATTGTAGCCGAAAATGCGCCACCGCCAATAAACACCCTTATTCCATTATTAAAAATAACCGAATAAAAAAGCGATTGATGATTCTGTAACCTTTTGAAAGCGAAGTGCCACCTTTGAAAACCGCGTTTTCTACATTTTCGGATTGAGACAAACGGGAAAGCGCCTTGGTGGCTTCATAATTTAATTAATTATTTGAATACGAGGCAAATATAAAAAATATGCTTACTTGCCCTCGTTTGACAAGAATTACTATTTTCGCGGCGTTGGCTTACATTGGAAGTTTTGAGATATTAACAAAAATAAATTATGAAATATCCATGAGTTTTAAAATAAACACACCAAGCGCAATGAATATGCCAATGACATACAAAAGAATAAAAATCCGCGAGGTATTTTACAAGAATAGCCTTGAGCAAGGTGTATTCCTAACGCCGAAGGCGTTAAATATGAATAACCCCGTGCAAGCCGCAGGCGCAGCTCGGGGTAGAGACAACCACCATCAGAGTCCACCCCCCACCCCCCGCCAGCGGGGGAGACGGAACTCCGTAGGAGTTCAACATCAGCCGATATCATGGTTGAGCACCTACGGCGCTCCGGTTTACACAGCGGACACTTTTACCCCGAGCTGCGGCTATCGCCTTGCACGGGGTTATTCACATTGCACGCCTACGGCGTGTTGCAAAACCAATACTCAAAAACACTTCAAAATCAATAACCTATAAAATTACATTCACATGAAATGATAGATATAAAGAACATCCTTAAACTTTAAACCTTGAACCTTAACCCTTAAACCTTAAACCTTAAACTTTGAACTTTAAACTTTGAACCTTAAACCATTAACCCCTATGAACCATAAACAATTTTCTTTCCTCTTTATTTTTATTTTCCTCTGTTCATCGTTGTTTGCACAGGATGATTGTCAATCTATTATGACAATAAAGAGAAATTTTATTGAGCGTAATTTGGTGCTATCCGACAGTGAGCGGCAGGCGTTTTGGGAACTTTATAATCCCTATCTTAAAGAAGAATCGGAAATATTTGAAGCCAGCAGGGCGTTGTTGCAAAAAAACAGTATTGATCGTAACAAAGGGCGTTTAGATTATCTTAAACTTACTGATAAACAATTATATGTATTGATGGAAGACAGGATTAATACAAAAGAGCAATTGGTTTTGTTGGAGAAAAAATTATATGATCAATTAAAGAAAATACTTTCCGCCAAAACATTATATCAATTTTATCAAATTGAAGGGCGTTTTAAAGCAGATATAAAAGAGGAAGCCAAAGGAGCATGTACGCACGAGAAAAAATAAAAAACACTACCTTTGCCGCCTCAATTTTTTAAACTATGTCGTTTCTTACCGAATATTCATTATGGCTTGTATTAGTTTGCATTATTATTGGAACAGGTTACTCTATTCTACTGTATTACAAAAACAAAAACATTGTATTTGACAGAATCTCTAAAAGAGTAATGTTGATTTTTAGAGGCATTGCTGTAGCTATGATGGCGTTTCTTTTGTTAGCGCCCATGTTGCGTTTAACCGTTAAACAAACCGAAAAACCAATGATTGTGGTAGGTATTGACAATACAGAATCTATCATTGCCACTCCCGATTCTAATTTTTACGCCACTACTTTTAAAACAAACTACAATAATCTTGTACAACATCTACAAAAAAATTATGAAGTTGTGAATTATTCCATTGGCGCCAATGTACAACTCATTCATGGCAATACTGCGTTGAATTATAGCGAAAAATCTACCAATCTGGCTTCTTTGTTTGATGAGATAAACAGCTATTACACAAATAGAAATATCGGCGCTGTGGTTCTGTTTTCTGATGGCATTTTTAATGAAGGCGCTAATCCGTTATATCTTGCCGAAAAACAAAAAGCGCCCGTTTATACTGTGGGAATGGGAAACCCCGAAACACAGCCCGATCTGTTCATTTCCAACATGGTATATAACAAACAAACATTTTTGGGCAATCTTTTTCCGGTTGAAATTAAAGTGGCTGCCACACAGTTAGCCGGAAAAAACAGTACATTAACTGTTTCGGATGGAAAACAAGATATTTTTACGAAGAATATTGCTATTGCTGGTAACAATTTTTTTGAAACTGTGCGACTTACATTAACTGCTAAAGATAAAGGAGTGCATCGCTACCAAGTATCATTATCGCCGGTGGAAGGTGAAATTTCTACGAAAAACAATGCCTCTGCTTTTTTAATTGAAGTAGTGGAGCAACGTGAAAAGATTGCCATTATTTATCAGGCGCCACACCCTGATATTGCGGCAATTAAAGGTGCATTGGAAATATCGGAAAGGTATCAGATAGATATTTTCTCATCTGATAAATTGCCGCAAAATACCGATGACTATGTGTTGTTTATTTTACACCAATTACCTTCTAATAATCAGCAAGCAAATAATTTGGTTGCAAAAATTCAAGCAGCAGGCAATGCGTGCTGGTATATTTTGGGAGAAACTACCCATTTGCCGGTTTTCAACAACTTTAACTTGGGATTGAACATCGTACAAAATAAAGACCTGCGTAACGAAGCGGCACCTGCATTTAACGACAATTTTGTTTCTTATACCTTTTCCGATGAGGCAAAAAAAATGTTAGCCAAATTTCCACCTGTAAATACGCCGTTTGGAGAGTATAAGTCTGCCATTTCCGCAAACACATTTTTGTTTCAGAAAATCAATAACATAGTAACAAATTATCCATTGTTTCTTTTCAATGATAATAATTTTGGGAAAACAGGCATCCTAACCGGAACCGGAATATGGCAGTGGAAAGTTTACAATTATCTGTATGCCAACAATCACGATGTCTTTAATGAAATAGTAAACAAAACTGCGCTTTTTCTGTCTGCCAAAGGCGACAGGAGCTTTTTTCGCGTGTTAGTGAAAAATGTATATAATGAAAATGCGCCGGTTGAGTTTACGGCAGAACTGTATAACGACTCTTACGAATTGCAAAATACCCCTGAGGTTGAATTTCATTACACTGATCAAGAGGGGAAAAAATATGAAATGCTTTTTTCTAAACAAAACAACGGCTACTTTATATCGTTGGGAAAACTTCCAACCGGCACATATTCATGGAATGCCAATGTAAAATTTGGAGATAGATCCTATTCTAAATCAGGCACTTTCACCGTTCAAGAAATACAACTCGAAACGTTGAATCTGGTAGCTAACCATGCCTTATTGCAAAATATCTCAGAATCAACACAAGGAAAATTCTACACGGCAAACGATTTTTTTGCTTTAGAAAGCGATATTGGAAATAATGAAAATATTAAAACAATTGCTTCATACCAAAAACGTTACAGCTTATTTTTAAATTCATGGTGGTATTATATTGCCATTATTCTTTTGATGGGAACAGAATGGTTTTTGAGAAAGTGGGGTGGGGGATACTAGGTTTAAAGGTTTAAAGATTTAAAGATTTACGATTTAATAAAATATATATTGATATGCAATACAAAAAAATTACACCAATTCTCATCATTTTTCTGCTGTTTGTGTCTTTTTGTACGCAGGCGCAAAAAACTGCCATTTTAGGTTTTTATAATGTTGAAAATCTTTATGATACAGAAAAAGACCCTATTGCCGATGATAGTGAATTTTTACCCGATGGCGCCTATCAATGGACACAGGAACGCTATGAACATAAATTGAAAAACTTGTCTTATGCCATTTCTCAAATGGGAAAAGAACAGGGTGGGGTAGTGGTGCTTGGTGTTTGCGAAGTGGAAAATGAACGTGTACTCAACGACTTAGTGGCGCAAGAGGCGCTCAAACCCTTCAATTATAAAGTAGCACATCACGATTCTCCCGATTATCGCGGCGTAGATGTGGCGTTTATTTATCAAGGCGACCGTTTTGAGTTTATTTCTCAAAAACCGCATACATTGACCATTCCCGACAATCCGCGATTTAAGACAAGAGATCAATTGCTGTTAGTAGGAGTGTTAGATAAAACTGATACACTGTATCTTATCTCCAATCACTGGCCATCAAAGAGGGGAGGGGAGGCGCGCAGTATGCCCCTGCGGACGGCTGCCGCTAAACTTACAAGATTTATCGTAGATTCCCTGCTTACTGTAAACCCAAATGCTAAAATTGTGATAATGGGAGACTTAAACGATAATCCAAACTCCAAAAGCATTATGAACGGACTTAATGCTAAAGGAAAAATGAACGAAACAAAACAATTCGATATTTTTAACCCGATGTGGAAAATGTATAGAGATGGTATTGGTTCGTATGCCTATCAGGATAATTGGGATTTGATTGATCAAATTATGGTCTCGTTCGCATTGTTACACCCTAAACCCAATACGTACAAGTATATTTCAGCGCATGTTTTTAGTCCTGATTTTCTGAAAACCAAAACAGGATCCTTTCAAGGGTACCCATTTAGAAGTTATGCCGGAGGAAATTATGCAGGTGGGTACAGTGATCATTTTCCGGTGTATATCATTTTGCAAAAGAACTAGAATTAAGAATTGAAAGAGTTTATATTAACCATTAACCAATTATTATATGGCTGACAAAAAAGTAATTATCATTCCTACTTATAATGAGAAGGAGAATATTGAGAAGATTATTCGTAAGACATTCACAGTAACAGATGCCGATATTTTGGTGATTGATGATGGATCTCCCGATGGCACTGCAAATATTGTAAAAAGAATAATGGAAGAATTTCCAAACAGACTTTTTATTGAAGAACGTACCGGTAAATTGGGATTGGGAACTGCATATATTCATGGGTTTAAGTGGTCATTAGTAAGAGATTATGACTATGTTTTTGAAATGGATGCAGATTTTTCACACAACCCTGAGGATGTAGAGCGCATGTATGCTGCTCTTATAGAGCAACATGCCGAGGTGGCGGTTGGGTCGCGATATTGTCAGGGAGTAAATGTGTTGAACTGGCCCATGTCGCGCTTGCTAATGTCGTACTATGGATCTATGTATGTGCGGTTTATATTAGGAATCCCTGTAAAAGACACTACAGCAGGTTTTATGTGCTATTCTACAAAAGTTTTAAAACAAATAGATTTTGTAAAGATTCGACATATTGGCTATGGTTTTCAAATTGAGATGAAATTCAATGCTTATAGATTAGGTTTTAAAATTATTGAAGTTCCCATTATTTTTAAAGACAGAACATTAGGAACATCCAAAATGAGCGCCGGAATATTTAAAGAAGCAATATTCGGAGTAATAGGGCTTAAAATCAGAAGTTTTTTTAGAAAATGGAAGAAATAGGGATGTTGCCCTATCCTATTTAACATAATATAAATTATAAGATTTTTTCTATATAACGACAAATTTTAACCTTTATTATATACGATTAAATTTTTTTTAGGTGTCAATACGCATATATTTATCAAGTAATATATATATGCCAAAACAACAGCGCCAACTAAAGTTGGCGCTGTGTTTATTTCCAATGAGAATGTGAAACGCTCGCTTACTTAGTCTTCGCGCTCGTAGACTCGCTTTGAGACTCCGCTTGCTCGCTATTAACATTCTCATTTTCAATAAAATAGTTGTTTTGATTGCCACCTAAGTCCAAAGATAACTCTTCAGATTCAGAAACCATATTTGAAAAATCGACCATATCCATATCATTATCAAAATAGTCATCAAAATCCTCAATACTATCAGGTTGAAAATAGTTACCACTTCTATAAAGTTCTGAAGAAAAATCATGATTAACTATAGAAGTTTTTAAAATTTCTCTAATAGTAGGAGCTTGATTTGGAACACTTTCAGAAGGTAAATCAACATCACTTTCAGGAGTAAAACTTGTTGGATTTAACCAAGTATCAATTACATAACCAAAATTGTTAGCCATAACACATAAATTAAAAAGGTTCAGAAAAAATAGGAATTGGACGAATAGCTTGAATATTATGATACAGTTGGACCCAAAGATGATCTATATCAGAGGATTTAACAGCAAAAGGATCATAACGAGGATTGCATTTTATAAAAGCAGCATTTAGATTAGGCTTAGTATTAACATCAAACATCCGAGACATTGTCCAAAAATGCATAGAGTTTTTAAAATCACCATGAACAGTTGAAGCCTTATATTTATATTCAGCAAAACGAGATTGGTAACCAAATAATTTAGGATTTCGAGAAGAAACACCAGCAAGTGGCTTTTTAAAATCCCAAAAAACTTCACCATTAATAACTTCTTGTTCTCCAATATGTGCAAATTCAGGAAAAAAGTAATCAAAAGGATCATTACGAATTAAAGACTTATCTAAAGTATTACAATAAGTAGGTTCAGGCATAACAGTCATAATACCTATAATAAAACCATGTTCAGTAAAATATTTTTTAAATGAATGAGTGTTTCCAACACCAAGGCCATGACCGGCAAGTGTTCCTTGAGGGGTATTAGAAGTTTCCGAAGTTTGAACAACTTCGGAAACAACAATAGGACTTCTACCACCTCCAAGATACTCTGGACGTTGTAACCTCTCGTCTCTACTTCTAACACCAAAATGAGACATAAGAAATTCAGTATAACGAGAACCCGAACGAGAATTACGTTCTAACCAACGAGTAAGAGAAATTGCACGTCTAAAACCTGTCATACTAACCGCAGCTTGTAAAGTACCATTTGGATCCATAACAGAACGAACTCCAGATGTAGAACCTGACTTAAGATTAGAAAAACCTGCATTGTCACTATCACCACCAAAATAAGCAGCACCAGCAGCCATAGGACCTGGAATAGTACGCTGAAAATAACGAGTAAAGCGGTTACTTTCAGGATTTACAATAATGTTAGAACCAAAAGAAATATCAGGACCTTTTTGAGATGTAGGCAAAGCAGACGTAAAATAATCTTTACGCCAATTACGAGTACGCATATAAAAACAATGTTGAACATCTAGATCAAGAAGCTTAAAAAGACCAGATGCCTTAGAAATAGGAATTTCAGATTCTAAATTCTGATCTCTATAATATTCATTAAAAATTAATTGATAAGCACGAAATGGAAGCATTGAAATATTAGGAATTTCATAAGAAGTCAATAAAGAAGTAACTGAATTAACAGTATCTGTAGACTTAAAAAAAGTGGGTACACCCATATAATCCGCTAAGCTACCAGAACGGAAAATATTGAAAAAAGAAGAACGAGCACCATGAGAATCATCTAAACCAATAACAAGTTGTGGCATAACGGGTAAATTTTCGTGTAGAAATTCGCCTTTTTCGCCACCTGTAATAAATTTTTCCCAATCGTCCCAAACTAAACGATTAGGAACAAAAAAATAATGGGTATATACATCTAAACGATGCATCATTGGAGCCGTTAAAGGAGATAAACGAATCAAAGATTCCGTATTAACTCTAAACGAATCACCAGGTAAAACCTCCTGCAATAATATAGGAACCATTTTACCCATATTACATGAAAACTTTCGTTCATGTGAAAGATTAAAAACATTCCGTTTGGGCTTGTTGTTTTTTACATTTTGAAAAATATTGCCTTTCATAAATAAATTTTTGTTGATTTTTAATTTTTTTTAAATAATAAAGTGGAATCTCATTAAAGATATCCAGTTGATAATTTGACATTTTAAAACGTGTCATTTTTAGTAATTTTTTTAAATAATTGATTTTGAAAATGCTCATATTGAGAATATCGATAAGAATCTAATACCTCAAATTCATAAGAATAAGAATCAAATTTAACACCTTCCTGTTTTAATTTTTCTTTAAAACCGCGATGCATAGGAAGACGCACACCACCAAGATCAGGCATAAAATTACGAGATGAATCAGATGCATGCCATTCTTTGAGATCCTCAATATACTTATATCCTAACATAGGTTTGCGAGACATAAGCGTAAAAGGAGGATTTTTACCAGAAACTGCACCACCGGTAGTAATTAAATACTTTGTAACATAACTAATAGACTTTTTAGTTACAAAACCAATATGAGCAAAACCCAAGGTCCAAGACTTATTGATATGATCTTCTAAACGGGCTGATGAAAAAATAATAACATGATAATGAGGACGATAAGTTTTACTACCATACTCACCAACAGCAAAATAACGAAGAGTTTGGCCAGAACGTTTACGCAACCGTTTGAAAAATTTCTGAATATCCATTTTAGAAAGACCAAAACTATGTAGGTTATCATCACTATAAGTAAGAGTGAGAAAATAACAATGCGAATGAGATCGGAGTTCATAACTTAAACGAAAACTCCAAACAGAACGCTTTTTAGATAAACATATTGCACAATGACCACAAGGAACTAATAAACGTTTCATTGTCGAATTAGTTTGTTTAGCAGTACCAAAATTAGGATTAGCAATGTTAACAGGTTCCATACAACGTGACATAACTATAAACGATAGCCACCACGTGAAGAACGGACTTTATGAATGCGACGACCGAAACGACGGCGCCCTCTACGACGATATCCCATTTTGTAATAATGTTTGAGGTTTAGTAAAAGAATCTAATAAAATAGTACGCAATTCGCGATACCAATCTTTAGGAGAATAACGATCGAATTTAGGATCATTGTTAATTTTAGTCCGGACTACAAGAGAACCATCTTTATAAAAGATAATAATCTTTTTACCATCCAAACTTTGTCGAGCTACTAAGGTGTCCATGTTACGGGCAACACCTACGAATGAATCTGCTTTGTTCATAATAAATTGATTTTAATTAATAATTATTTTTATCCATAAAGTAAGACCTTATGGAACGATTTTCAGAAGAAGGGAATGGCGCACTATTGAAACTATTAACTTCCATCAAACGCTTAAGCCACCAAGGATCATTTTTATAAGAACCGTTAAGAAAACGTTTATCAAGATTAAATTGTAACTTTTTTAATTGTGCCTGCCAAAACTTATCCAACATATTATTAGGGTGCATTTCCCGGTTACGTAACTCACTGGATTTCATTATACCTTGTTTTATTAACTCAGTATCATTAAGTTTTTGTTGTAAATCAGCTGAATATTCCATACGACGAAGCTGCGCACGTTGAAAATCCATAGAAGTCTGACGCAACTCTTGAGCCTTACCAAGTTCAAAATTATTACGAGCAGTACGCGAAGCCATATTAGCCTGATTAAATACTTCCGAAAGCATTTTAGTTTTAAGTAGAGCAATTTCTTGCTCTACTTTTTGCATTTGAGAATTACGCACTGAAATATTAGAATCCAAATTTTTCTCATTAAGTTTAAATTGTTGATATTCCATAATAGCATGAGGAAGGTCAGAAACCGGATTTCCTAAATTCAAACCGGGAAGTGGATTAATATTAGGAGCAACCATATTAGGGGCAGAACCAGCTTGACCAACTACAGAACCAGAACCATAAACCAAATTGGGATTAAGACCAGCAGATGCTAAACGCTGCATTTGATTAGAAGGATCATTATACTCAGTTTGCTCACGCCAAAGAGCAACATTAGAATAATTATTTAACTCTGTCATCTTTAAATTAGTTTTATTTGCTTCAGATTGATTTCTCATAGAAGAAACAGAAGTAACAACAGAAGTAACAAGAGCCGCAATGGCAGCAATAATAGCAGGTATCATACGTTAAATTTTAATAAACACAATATAAATTATAAGAAAAAAATACTTGCCACTTTACCACTACTTATTTAAACCTTAAACTTTAAACTTTAAACCTTAAACCTTAAACCTCCTCATGTACAACACTCTCAATTTTATCATCTTCCTTGTGATAATCACTGGCATGCTGGCATTAGATTTGGGTGTGTTTCATCGTAAGGATACAAAAATTTCATTAAAAAATGCGGCTATCTGGACATCTATTTGGATTGGTGTTGCCCTGTTGTTTGGTGCACTCATTTGGTTTGAGCAAGGCATGCATAAAGCATTGGAATATTACAGTGGTTACCTCATAGAAAAAGCTTTATCTATTGATAATATTTTTGTGATGATCTTGATTTTTACTACTTTTAATATTGATGAAAAATATTATCACAGAGTGTTGTTTTATGGTATTCTTGGTGCAGTGGTTTTTCGTTTTATCTTCATATTTGTAGCAGCTGCGCTTATCGAGCACTTTGAATGGATACTCATTATTTTTGGCGCCATTCTAATTTACTCCGCTATTGATATGTTTATTAAACGAAATAAAGAAACATCGTTAGATTTAGAAAATAATAAATT
>Ga0123356_10002016_pt1 | contig 21936 bp, 15 predicted proteins | sample TergutEmb28metaG_2_FD_92546 | JGI IMG/M metagenome (GOLD analysis project Ga0123356, IMG submission 92546) | Embiratermes neotenicus P3 segment gut microbial communities from Petit-Saut dam, French Guiana - Emb289 P3 | ecosystem: Host-associated > Arthropoda: Insects > Digestive system > Gut ... | reverse complement strand
GCCCGTCGCGAAAGGGCTGAGGTGCGAGCTGTAACGGATATAGGCCGCGTCATACTGTTCGCCGGAATTTATGATCTTTTTGAATCCCGACTGCATTTCCCCCGGGCCCGGGTATTTTTGTTCCGCTATCGTGCAGTTGAACATGTCGATAATGACCCTGTTGCGCGCGAATACCGCGTCGTTTATCGTCTCGCCGTTTTCCTCTTCGACGAAAACGTCGCGCTGTCTGGCCGATGTTTCCGCGCCCCAGTCGCAGTCGACAAAAGTGAACGCCCTGCCGCCCAGATCGATTATAACCGGCTCAAAGGGCAATTTCCCTTCGGTGGCGGGCTCCGTAGCGGATTCGTCCGCCTGCTTTGGGGTGTCATCGGACTTGTTTTCCGTATTTTCGGCCTTTTGGGAAGCGCACGAAGACATCGCCGAAAAAACCAAAATCAGCGCGAAAATCACGTAAAATATTTTTTTCATTTTTTTACTCCTTTTATATTTTCACTTTTCAATTTATTATCATTATCCCATTTCGGTTTTATCATACATGGCGACGATATAGGGGTGATTTGGGTCATACACAGTCAGCGTGACCGGATTTTCTATGACCATGCATTCTCTTGTTTCGCCGCCTTTTACGCCGGTTATGTCGTCCCCGAGCATATCTTTGTATCTGTCGTAGATTTCTGTGAGCTCATTTACGATTCCGGGGTGCAAATCATAAAGGCTGTCATTTTCGCCGATGTCTTCTTCAAGGTTGTACAGCAGTTTTACCGGGGCGTCGTTTTTATAAAAATGCAGCTTCCAGTTGTCTTTTCGCACCGCTTCGAGTTTCATGCCCGATTGATAATAGACAAATTCACGGCGGGGAGAAGGCTCATCGTCAAAAAGCATACCGGATAAATCGAAGCCGTCTATTTTTCTGTCTCCCAAATTTTGATTCAGCATGGCCGCGAAAGTCGGCAGCAAATCAATTTGGGCCGCGATTTTATCGTTTTCGCCGGGCTTTATTTTTTCATTCCAGGACATGATAAACGGTATGCGCAATCCGCCCTCCCATGTGGAAAATTTCCCGCCCCTCAGCGGCAGGTTGCTGGCTCCGTCGGCGCCTCTCGAACCGTTGTCCGAAGTCAATATTATCATGGTGTTGTCCGAAATACCCTGCTTTTCCAGCTCGTACATGAGCGCGCCGCAAGCCCAGTCGAGCGAAGCCACGCAGGCGCCGAAATCGCCGTTATCGGATTCACCCACAAATCTTTCCGCGGCGTACAGGGGCAAATGGACGTGCATCTGGGCGAAATACAGAAAAAAATTATCATCTTTGCTTGCCCTGATGAATTCGATGCATTTTTCAACGTATCTTTCAGTCAAAGAGCGCTGGTCGGGTTGTTCTTCTATCACCTGGCCGTTTGAAATCAAGGGCAGGGGAGGGTATTTGACTCTGTCGGTGGTTTTTAGGTTGATTCCCATATCGTTGCTGTACGGAAGCCCGTAATAGCCGTCAAACCCGAATTTATCGGGCAAAAACTCTTTTTGGTCGCCGCAGTGCCATTTGCCCACCATCATCGTGCGATAGCCGGCGTTTTTGAACAGTTTGGGCATTGTGAATTCGCCGGGATCCAACCCATACGGCTCGCCGGGGAACAACACCCTGTTTATCCCGACTCTGGCCGGGTAACAGCCCGTCATCAAAGCCGCCCTTGACGGCGAGCATACGGGGGAAGCCGCGTAAAAAGAAGTGAATTTTATCCCGTTTTCTGCGAGCTTATCCAAATATGGGGTTTTGTTTGCCTTGCTGCCGTAACAGCCCAAATCGCCGTAACCCAAATCGTCGCAGTTGATCAGTATTACATTCGGTTTTTTGTTATCCATAAAATTTGACTGTCCTTTCCCCGTGCCCGTTTTTGTGAATTTTATCATATTTTATCGGAAAAATAAAGATAAATTTTGTAAACTTTATTAATTTGGTGAAAACAAAAAACTCGGCGCGTTTTATAACCGCACCGAGTTTTTTAAAACGAATATGAATTATACCGTTGTCTTTTGTTTTCTTTTGATGTTGATCAGCGCCAGAGCTGACAAAACTATTATCGACGCGAATACCGGCGGCAGTATAATTTCCGCGACCTGCGTTTCTTCCTCTATAATGCCTGTGGGAACCACGTATATGCGCTCATTGGTAAAATCGAAACTTCTGGCATATTCTCCCGAAATCAAAAATTCCATGTTGTTTTCGTTTTTCACGGATGGGGAGAGGCTGTCTGTATACGTTGCATGGTAAATTTTATCCGCGGTTTCTTTGATTTTTATCATAACGTCGGACGGCACGTTTTTTATGGTCATCGTCTGCCCGTGCTTCAATTTAAAAGTATCCGAACCGCAGCCGTTCAATGTCACATTTCCGGGAGCTGCGGCTCCCAGCCCGGCTATTGTGCCGCCTTCACCGATAAAAGTGGTGTCCGGCGCCAAAAGATTTCCGTTTCGATCCGTGAAGTATATTGTAAATTCAAAAGATTTTTCCCCATTCGCGAAATTTCCCGTCACTTTCTTTGTCACGGTCATATCCGCTTCTTTGTAGACCGGAAGGAGGCTGCCGTTGAGTTTCACCGGCAGTGCGCCGTTGGTTCCGTCGTGGAGGCTGTAACCGCTGCGGGTCTTGACCGAATAAATCTCCGGGCTGTCATCCTTGACCCGCACGACTTCGTCTGTGTAAGCGTTCCCGTTATATACAAGCACATTGTCCGTCCGGGATGAGGCAAGCTCCGAGCTGTATGCGAAATGCCGGTATTTGGCGGGCAGCGTCAGGACTTTGAGCGGAGTGGCCCAAATATTATTCGCATGTACATGCAGCGTCACAGCCGATGAAAATACCGAATCCGCGGTCAGGCTGGCGTTGACGTAGTAGCCGTTGCCCAGATTATCCCCTACGTTGAGAGCCGGAAGCGTCCCGCCGGCATATGCCCGCACATTCGCCGCGGCGTCAAGATAAAATTTTGCAATAAGCTCTAAGTTTTCTCCGATGCCTGTGCTGTTGTCGCTTTCCGCAATCACGGTTCCGCCGGTGATGGTGATAATACTGTTTCCCGACGCTTTGTTCCAGTACCCGATTCCCGGGCCGTGAGTGCCTTTCGCGTACACATTTCCGCCGGTGACGGTTATACTCATGGCGGTATTGTTGGTATGTACCCAGCCGATCCCCGTGAATGCGGCAACCGCTCTTATCGTGCCGCCGTTGATCGTGATACTTCCCGTCGCCGGATTGGTGCCGGCACAGCCTCCGATCGCCGCGCCTTCTCCGGCTCCGGAACTGTTTTCCAATCGGATCACCTCCGCGTCAATATTTCCGCCTTGGATCGTTATATTTCCGACTGCGGAGAATGTGCCGGCTCCGATGCCCGCGGCGCGCGTGTACTGCCGCACGGTTACCGTTCCGCCGGTGATCAAAATATTGCCTGTGCCGCTGTTATCGAAATCGGATTCCTGGCCGCCTCCGCCGATACCCGCCCCGCTGGATATTTGACTCCATGGGGTGATTTGGCCGGCTCCGCCGCCGCTGCCGTATTGCACCACCGATACGGTACCGCCGGTAATCGTGATCGTGCCTGCGCCGCCCGCGCTGCCCGTGCTTGAAGTACGGCCGCCTCCGCCGATACCCGCGCCGCTCGAGTGGGCAACGATATCTATATTTCCGCCGCTGATTGTGATCTTGCCGGCACCGGTATTGGCTGGGCCGCCGATCTTGGCGTTGTTACTTTTTGAAACATTGTCCGAAGGTATGACAAGGAGGTCGCCTATATCGTTTTCGTTCATGCTGTCGATGAGAAGTTCGGCGGTATTCGGCACTTCGATGGAATCTCTTACATAGTTTGTCTCATCCAATATCAAAGTCAATTTGCCCGTGCCGGCCACTTTGATTGAAGCGAGTATGTGTATATTATTGACTACCAACGTGACATTTACGTTGTCATCGACGATGATCATATAAATCGCGGAGGTTCCATAATTGGGGCCTTTCTCCGGCTTGCCGATACCCGGGTTCGGGACTCCGGTTTGGGTGATGCAGTAGGTTTTTCCGTTGGCGCCCGCGGTAAAACTTAAAGTGCCGAGAACGGAAATATCCGTATACAAAAATCTGGAATCGTAATCGGCATACCCCGGGTTGCGGTATGCTATTGCAAAACCCGGGCCGGTCTTGCCCCTCGTAAAGGACAAGTCGATAACGTCCGTGTATGTGTATTTGCCGTTTCGCGAAAGAACAACGGCTCCGTTTGCCAAAAGATTGTCATTTGCTTCGCTTTCCTCCGGCTCCGTCGCGGGTTCTTCCGGCTCCGTCGCGGATTCTTCCGGTTCTACAATAATAAACGCAGTCGGCGGCGCTCCGTAATAATTGAAATTATCGATTTGTGCCGTAAACATGTATATACCCGGAATATTTGCGTCGTATTCACCTTTCCAGATTACGGGGATATCAAATACAATATCTGCGGTTGTCGACAGATTCGATAGATTTGTTTCGCTTGCCAGATTTGTTTTGCTTGCAAAGGCAAAATCCTCAATCTGATTTGTGGTTTTTTCTGCAAGGTTGACTACCGCGCGCAGTTCCGCCGGCAAATTTAAATTTTCCCAAGATGTCCCCAATTGTACCCGTGCTTCAAAAACGGGATTGGTTTTCACAAAATACAAAATCGTGCCGTAATTCGCATCTTCGCCCGGTTCACCTTTTGTATTGCCTATACCCGGTATCAGTGATATACACAACAAAAAGGTAACGGCAAGCACAACGGATAATAACCTGCTTTTTTTTGCTGTTGTTTCTTTTTTCATTTCTATCTTTCCTTTATGTAATGATATGGAGCGCCGAAAATCGACTGTGTGTATATATTAACTCTATAAGCGTGTTTCCGCTACACCCGAACGGGTAAATATTTATTTTTATATTTAACAATTTGGGCATTTTTTTATAAAAACATTTTGGTATAATATTGGTCGAGAAGAAAATATAGGGGGGTATCCAAAAAATGAAATACCGCAAATTGGGCAAGACGGGAATTGAGGTCAGCGAAATAGGGATGGGGCTCGAGCATTTGCTGCCCCATTCCCGGTCCCAAATAGACGAAACAATCAAAACCGCGGTCGACGGCGGGGTGAGCTATTTTGACTGCCATCCGGGCCATGATTACAAACCGGAGCAAATCGAATACGCGGGCTTTGAAAAACTCGGCAAAGCCCTTGAACAAATCCGCGAAAAAGTGTCGCTTTCATATATAGCGCACGGCTGGACCCGGGAAGCCGCGGAAATAAAGCCGCGTTTTGAATATTTTGTCAAAACGCTGCAAACCGATTACGCCGACGTGTTCATGATACAGTTCTGCGATAAAATAAGAGACTATGAATGTATAACCGGGGAAAGCGGGCTGCTCGAATACGCCAAAAATCTCCGTTTGAAAGGCGCCGTCCGTTGTATCGGCATCGCCACGCACAGCTCTGAAGTGGCGTTGAAGGCGGTTTTCTGCGGCGATTTTGACGTGATCATGTATCCGGTGAATCCCGCTTTTGACGTGGTCGTCGATGGGGATGAATTTGATACGGAAAACCTCGATACCCTTTGGAGCGCCGCCCAAAGCGTCAAAAACATCAAAAAAAATAACATGCAGCCCCGCAAGAGAGTCTACAGCGAATGCGAAAAAAACGGGGTGGGAATCATAGCCATGAAACCGTTCGGCGGCGGCTTTATGTTTAAAAACGAAGGCTTTTCCCCTTTAAACCTCATCGCCTACGCCCTGACTCAAAACGGCGTTTCAAGTGTCGTTCCGGGCTGCCAGACCCCGGATGAAATCAAGCAGGTTCTCAGTTATTACGGCGCCTCCCCCGAAAAGCTCGATTTTTGCGGAGCCGTTCTCAATTCGCGCTGGAGCATAAAAGGCAATTGTCAGTATTGCCATCACTGTCTGCCCTGCGCCGCGGATATCAACATCGGTTTTGTCAACAGGATGATCGACAACAAAGACGCGGAAGGATACGGCGCGCTCGCGGTTGGGGCGTCGTCGTGTTTGCAGTGCGGCGAATGCGAGACGCGGTGCCCCTTCGAAGTCAATATAAGAGAAAAAATGGAGACAGCCGTAAAAATGTTTGAATAAAGAAAGGATATCATATGGAAAAAGTGGAAAAAGTATTATACGCGGAACTGACTCCGCAGGAATTCAGGGACAGAATCAACGCCTGCCCGATCGCCTATCTGCCGCTGGGCACGCTTGAGTGGCACGGCGAACATCTGCCCCTGGGAGCCGACGGCATACAGTCGCAGGGCTTTTTTGCAGAGCTGGCAAAAAAAGCGGGCGGAATCGTTTTGCCGATGCTGTTTGTCGGTCCGGACCGGCGAATCGAGACAAAAGACGGGGTTTTATACGGAATGGACCCCTGGACGGGCGAAAGGGAAACAGGCAGAAAAATCCGGGAACCCGGGCAGTTGGACGGAAGCGCGTACTGGCTGCCGGACGAATCTTTTCTGGATTTGATCGAGTGCATATTGGCTCAGCTCAAAAGGGCGGGATTTAAGATAGTGGTCGCCCACGGCCACGGGCCCTCCACCGGAGCCGTCGCCGAGCGCGCGAAAGAATGGGAGGAAAAATACGGCCTGAAAATCATAAACTGCTGGGGGAGCGAATACGACCGCGAAGGCATGGGGATCCAGGTCGACCACGCGGGCTCAAATGAAACCTCGCTTGTCATGGCGCTGCGCCCGGAACTCGTGCAGATGCAGAGACTTTCAAAAAATCCCGAAGATTTTCCCGCAGGCGTGGGCGGAAAAGACCCGCGGGTGTACGCGGGCGCGGATTTGGGAAAAAAGATAATAGAGCTGCAAGCAGACCGCATGGCGAAAATACTATGCAGCCTGAGGGCGGAAATATGACAAACATCCCGAAATATATCTGGTTTGAGGCAAAGGACACATCGCGCAATCCGTACGCGGCGTTTCGGAAATCCTTTGAAGTCAAAAATATATTGGAAGTGACAAGCGCGGCGCTGAATATATTCGCGGATACCGTGTATAAGCTGTATGTGAACGGAAAGTTTATCGGGTACGGACCGGTTAGGTTCGACCCGAAATACCCTCAGTATGACAGCTATGACCTGCTCCCGTATCTGAAAAACGGGGCAAACGCCATAGCGGTTCTCGTGAATTTTCACGGGCACAAAACCTTTAAAAATGTCCCCTCCCGGGCGGCGATGATCGCCTGGGGAAAAATATGCGAATCGGATTCGGAAGCGGAGCTTTTGACAAGCGCGAAAAACTGGAAATGCGCAAAATACGCGGCGCATACGCGCTATACCCCGAAATTGAGTTTCGCGCTCAACGCGCAGATATTTTATGACCAGGCGAAATTCGACGAGAATTGGATCATGCCGGATTATGACGACGGCAATTGGCCAGATGCGGTGGAAATAGCCGACCAAAACAGTTTCGGCGCGCTTGCCTTGCGCGGGATTCCGTTTATGTCGATGCAGAATCTGCCGATTGCGGCAAAAACCAAAATATTCCCCCTCGACAACAGCCGCGAGGCTCTTTACTCTTTCTATATCGAGCTGCCTTTTAGCCTCGATACCGTCAACCCCCAGACAAAATACGACGACTTCGTACAATGGGAAACATATATATATTCGCCGCGCGGGCAGGAGGTTGTCTCGGCGGTTTTGTGGGACACGGTTTTGGTAAACGGCGAAATATGCGGGCCGAAACTCGAGGATGAAGCCAAACCGCTGAGATATAATTTTGTGATGAGTTTAAACGAAGGCTGGAACCACGTCTGCGGAAATGCGAAAATCTATCAGGATATTTTTGAACTTTATCTGGCTTTGCCGAAAAACAAAGGGCTTGTATTGTCAGCCGACAAAGACGAAACAAGCGGAAATCTGTTCAGGCATACCACAATAAACCTCAAAGGTGAAGCATCCGAGTGGGTATATTCAAGCTCTGAAAACAAAGCCGAAAGCCCTTGCCGGGAGGCGAGCTGGGATACCTACGCCTCCGCCGCCCAGATCGCCGCCCCGGACGATTTAAACGGGTTCACATTCAAAAAAAGCCTCTATCCCGACGGATTCACGCTCATATTCGACATGGAACACATGAGGCTGGCTTTTTTGCATTTTGTATTCTCGGGCGTGAAAGGAGCGGTCATCGATTTGCTGTACGCCGACAGATACATGTCCGACAACCGCCATTTACGGCAGCAGTCGTGGATACCGCTCGGAGACAGGTTGGTTTGTTCAGATGATACAGTCGATTGGTCGCCGGTACAGCCGCGCGGGTTCAAATATTTGAATATCACCGTCAGAAACACCGGCGGCGACGTGACGCTTGAAAACATAGCGTTCATATCGGCGCATTATCCCGTGGATAAAGCCGGCAGTTTCGAATGTTCGGATCCGGCGCTTAATAATATCTGGAAAATGTGCGCGCTCACGCAGGAAATAAACATGGAAGATGTTTATGAGGACTGCGTCGACCGCGAGAGGGGCCTTTATACGCTCGACACGCTCATCCAGTACCACAACAATCTGGCGTGTTTCGGGGATCAAAAACTCATGAAACGCTCGCTTGAACTGTACGCGCAGTCGGCGCACGAAAGCGGCCAGTACCGCTGCCTGTACCCGAATACCGGCGATTACGTGCTGCCCGATTTTTCACTGTACGCAGTTGAAGCCTTTTACTGCTACTATTTGTACACTGGCGACTTCGATCTCATAGAAACATGGTGGGACAGCCTGATGACCAATCTGGGCGTGTTCAACGCGCTTTCGGACGAAAGAGCGGATTGTCTTTTGTGCGCCGATCCGCCGGATAAAAACAACCCGCACGACAGACGCACGGGGCATCTGGGCGACGGGGGATGGACCAACAGGACCGGCGTAAATTGTATATTTTCGTGTTTGTATCTGATCGCGCTGCGCGGAGCCTGCTATCTGGCGGGGCAGACGGGTAAAAACGGGGATTTCGAAGCGCTGGAAAACAGAATAAAAGTGCTGGAAAACTCGATTCCCGAAACGTTCTGGAGCGAAGAGAGGGGTTTGTTCGCGGATAACTCGGATATGCTCGATTTTTCGCCGCACGCTTCGCTGATCGCGCTGCGCGCCGGGGCGGCCGGCGAAGACAAACTGCAGATGATAAAGAAAAATATCGGGCCCTTGCTGCTCCCGTTCTTCAAAAACGGATATGACAGCTCCGGGGGCACGAGCTTTTCGACGAGTTACGCCTATTACATGCTCGACAGCATGTATAAAGCCGGGCTGTATACCACTGCTGAGAGCTGCATAAAAGAAGGCTGGGGCTGGGTTTTGTCGAAGGGATTAAAAACGGCGCCCGAGCATTGGAATCTGGCGGAGAGCCAATGCCACGCCTGGGCGGCAAGCCCCGCCTATATCATGTCGAGATATATTCTGGGCGTAAATTTCGACATGAAGCGGGGATTAAATGAGATTTTCATCGATGTAAAACCGGGCAGCGTAAAATGGGCGCGCGGGATTTTTCCCCATTTGCTGGGAAATATAGAAGTCAGCTGGCATAAAGACGAAGACGGGCGGGTGATATTCGACAAGGTAAGCGCTCCGGCGGGCGTTACGGTAAATTTTTAATTTTTTGAAAGCATTGCAAAAAACGATAAGCCGTGATATAATAATTTCAAACATATTTTATAGGGAGGGGCAATTGTATGATAAAATATTCTGTTATTCTTGGAAATGTGGGGCAGTGTTCCGACAGATACATGACCGACGGCTATGGGCGCAAATTCGATATACCGGAACTTTTCGAGCGCGCCGCGTCGATTGAGGGCGTGGAGGGGCTGGAGTATATCGGCAACTGGCACGTGAGCGACAGGACAATCGGGCTTTTGGACGATTTGCGGAAACAGTATAAATTCAAATCGGTGGCGATCATACCCGACCATTTCGGCTCGAAAATCTGGGCAAAGGGCGCCTTTACTTCGCCGGACCCCGAAGTGCGCAAAGCGGCGGTAAAAGAAACGCTCAAAACAGCCGAGCTCGGGCGCGCGCTCGAATGCGATATGATGAGCATATGGAACGGGCAGGACGGCTACGATTACCCGCTGCAGGCGGATTACATAAAAGCGCACAAATGGCTGTCCGAGGGAATAGGAGAGTGCGCCGAGGCCATGCCGGATATAAAATTCTCGCTCGAATACAAACCCAAAGAACCCAGAAACCACAGTTTTCTGGCCAATATATGGACGGCAGTGGCTTTAATCGGCGAGATGAAAAAAGATAACATCGGAATTACGATCGATGTGGGGCATGCGCTCGAAGCGTATGAAAACGTGAGCGAGTCGATATGCGCGGCCATGGCGCGCGGCAAAATGTTCCATTTTCACATGAATGACAACTGGCGCCTTTGGGACGACGACATGATATGCGGTTCGGTGCACACAATCGAATTTGTGGAGATGTTTTACTGGCTGAAAAAACTGAACTACACCGGATATATCTCCACTGATCAATATCCCTACCGCGAAAACAGCCGCGACGCCGTCGAACAGACGGTAAAGTGGATGAAAACTTTCGAAAAAGTGGCAGACAGCCTCGATTTCGGGCGCGTGCAGGAGATATTGGATTCAAACGACGCCGTAAAATCGACGGAATATATGCGCGAGATCATGTTCGGAAATTGAGTAAATAATTTTGAGGAGGTTATCCAATGAAACGGATCATATGCGCGGCTATTCTGCTTTTTGTTCTGGGCTCTTTGCTCTGCAGCTGCAAAACAAATGACAAAGCGCCGGATAACGCCGAAAACAGCCGGGATTTGCCCGAAGAAAACCCTGCGGGAGGGGAAATTTTGGTATATACCCCCGAGCTTCCCGAGAGCGATTTCGGCGGTTATGAATTCACGGTGTACCAGAGGGGGCCGGATATAAATTCCGGGGACCGGGACTGGATAGAAAAATGCATATATGCAGACGCGGAAAACGGGGAGCGCATAAACGACGCGGTTTACCGGCGCAACAGGACGATAGAGGCCAAGTACAACATAAAAATAGCCACCATAGACGCCACGGGCGGAATATACAACGACCGCGTGAAAAAAGATTTTGAAAAAAGCGTGCTCGCCCAGGACAATTCGTTCGATATGGCGATGAGCGGCGTCTATGATTCCTCGCTGCTCGCCACTCAGGGGTATTTGGTCAACCTCTATGAAATCCCGTATATAGACCTGGCGAAACCCTGGTGGGACATACCGGTGAACGAAACGCTCAAAATACTCGGCAAGCTGTATTTCGGCATGAGCTGCATGGGCATAAACGACAAAGACGACAGCTTTTGCATACTTTTCAATAAACAAGTCGCTCAGGACCTCAACATAAAAAATCCGTATCAGCTCGTTCGCGACAACGAATGGACATTTGACAACTTTATGAATGTGGCGAGAGCGGCCGCCCTGGATCTGAACGGCGACGGCGCGATGGGCCCCGAGGACAGGTATCCCTACAGCGGCTTTGACGCCGAGGCGTGGAATTTGTTTATCGCTTCGGGGGAGCGCATCGCCCGCACCGACAGCGGCGGGGTGCCGTATTTTACGATGATAAACGAAAGATCCGTCGCCGTGTATGAGAAAATTTACCAAATATTCACAGAATCCGATTTTATGCTCAATACTTCCCGCGCTCCGGACCTGCATGAAGAAACATATAAGCTGCTGTACCAGAATCAGGTGCTTTTCGCCGGGGCCGCCATGACCGTCGTTCAAAAGGCGAGGGCGATGGAGCAGGATTTCGGTATGCTGCCATATCCCAAATTCGACGCCGCGCAGGACAAGCATTACACGATCTGCGGTCTGTGGGGGCCGACGGCGGTGACCGTGCCCGTGACAAATCCGGAACTCGAGCGCACGGGAATAATAATAGAGGCGATGGTCGCCGAAGGAATGAACACGATTTTCCCGGCGTATTATGACATAAACCTTGTCACAAAAGGGCTCAGGGACGAGGATTCGAAGGAAATGCTCGATATCATCATGGCGGGGCGCAGCTATGATGTGGGTATGCTCTATGACTGGGGCGGTATAAGGGACGTCATTTTGAGCTCGATACAATCCAAAAACGCCTCTTTTGTGGCGACATACGAAAAAAGGGAGGGCGCCGCCCTAAAGGCGATGCAAAAAACCATCGACGAATTCACAAAAATCGCGGACAGGTAAAAATTTGAAGAATATATAAATAAAGGAGAATTTTGGATATATGTTGAGAACCGGTGTTATCGGGCTCGGGGGACGGGGCAGGTTCCACGCGGAAATGCTCGCCAATATGAGCCTCGACGCTTCTTTTCCGTGCGAGCTTGAAATTTCTGCGCTGTGCGATGTTTACCCGGACAGGGCCGAAGCGGCGGCCGCGGCCGTTCAGAAAAAAACCGGAACAGCTCCGGCAGTTTACACAAATGAAAACGATTTTTTAAACCACGAAAATCTTCAGGCGATAATCGTCGCGACTTCCTGGCAGACCCACATCCCCATAGCGGTGAAAGCGATAAAAAAAGGCATACGGCCGGCGATAGAATGCGGCGGGGCTTCGAATCTCGACGAATGTTTTGGGCTCGTCTTTGCATATGAGGAAACCGGTGTTCCGTGCATGTTTTTGGAAAACTGCAATTACGGGCGGGAGGAAATGGCCCTTTTGAACATGACACAGAAGGGCGTTTTCGGCGAGCTGATTCATCTCCAGTGCGGATATCAGCACGACTTGCGAACAATTGCGACAAGCTGGGAGGGCCGCCATTACCGCTTGGATCACCACATCCACAGAAACGGCGATTTTTATCCGATGCACGGGCTGGGTCCCATGATGAAGCTGCTCAAAATCCACAACGGCAACAGGTTTGTTTCGCTTGTTTCGGTTTCGTCAAAAGCGAGAGGGATAAAAGAATGGGCAAAAGAACATTTGCCCGCAGATCACCACATACAAAACAAAACCATAAACCAGGGAGATATCATCACCAGCGTATTAAAAACCTCCAACGGGGAAACTCTGGTATTGACCCACGACACGTCGCTTCCGCGCCCTTACTCGCGCGCGGGCAGGGTGCAGGGGACCAAAGGGATCTGGATGGAAGACAACGCCTCGATATATATCGAAGGCGTGAGCCCGGGCCACACCTGGGAAAACTTTTATGATTTTATCGAAAAGCACGGATACGAACACCCCATGTGGGACCAATATCAAAAATCGGGGATACACAAAGAAGGCCACGGCGGAATGGATTATCTCGTCGTGCGCGAATTTTTGATGAGCGCGGCCTCGGCCCATGAGCCGCCGGTCGACACATACGAAGCGGCGCTTCTGGCCAGTATAACCCCTCTCTCCGAAAAATCGATTTCGCTGGGCTCGCACCCCGTCGAAATCCCCGACTTCACCCACGGCCTGTACATGACAAGATAAGTTGTTTTCAGCCCGCTTCCGCCACGATTTCGCGCGCCCGGGCGAGATCTCCGGAGCTTATCGCGCGGGCTCCGTCGGAATAGACCAATGTGTTTAAAAGGTCATGCTCATTAGGGTTGTCCGTGACGATCCAAACCGCCGCCTGCGCGACAGAATATGAAGCGTTGTTTTGTTCGAGCAGGAACATCACGCGCTCGAGTTTTGAACCGGTTCCGAGGACGGAAAGTTTGAAACCGTCGTTGAAATCCGGTACGGCTTTGTCGATATTCATGCAGGCAGTGGGGATGCTGACCGATGTGCTGTCGTTTGCCCTGATTGACACGGTTTTTGTCTCCCTGACTGCCATATTTTGGACTCCGGCGCTGTTTGCCGCGAAATACGCCCCTGTAGGAATTATAACGGTCATGTTCCGGATTGATTTGTTTTTGAGCCTGACGGTGGTGTAATCGATGGAGTCGCCGGTTATGTAGAGCTCGATCACGCCGGAGCCGGTCAGAGTAAATATATCCCCCTCCACAAGCCCCCGTATTTTCGCTTCGTCCCTGTGGCCCGGATAATCGGCCAGAAAAGTTTCGATGTCCGCCTTAGTCGCGCTGTTTGCATTTTCCAGAATCGCGGAGGAAAAACTGCCGTCGTTTTGCAGTTCTTTGATACGGCTTTCGGCGCGCTCCAGAAAGTCTGCGGCATAAGGGGAGTTTTCCCAAGCGGCGGCAAAAAAATTCAAGGCTTTGACGGTGTTTTTAGCTGAGGCATTCTCAAATGCGCGCTCCGCTTTTTCGGTTTGCTCGAGGGCAAATAGGCGTTCGTACGCGGCTTCGGCTTCGGTTTTGTGGTTCGCGCCCGGGAATTTCAAATAGAGGGAGTATGCCTCCATTGCGTTTTGGGCGTCGGTATGCTGCCAGTAAGCTTTGTCGACCTCGATCAATTTATCCGAACAGTCCAAAAAATCGCCGAGCGAATCAAATTCTTCGTATGCTTTGATAAAATTTTGCTTTTCGAGCAAATCGAGCGCGGCGTTGTACCGGATGTACCGGATTGTATCTTCCGCGCGTTCTTCGCTGTTTGAATATTTCTTTTCGCCGAGTTCGCGAAAAATAGCCAGGGCGGCGGCGTATTCGGCGTTTTGGAAATGTTTTTGGGCCAGGGCATATGTGGCCTCCAGCGCTTTTTCTTGCGAATCGCCGTAGTCCCCAAGTTCCCTAAAAGCGACAATCGCTTCTTCGTACTCATCGTTCTGCAGTTGTTTTTGGGCCAGGGCGTATTTGGCTTCGAGCACTCTTTTGGGGGAGTCGCCGTAGTCTCCAAGTTCAAAAAAGGCTTCGACGGCGCGCGTAAAATCCCCTTCAGCGAGCAAATTTTCGGCTTGTTCATACGGTATCAGATATTTTTTCAGCTTTTCTATTTTTTCCTTAGAATCGCGGAAGCCCTCTGTTTCCTCAAAGGCGGCCAGCGCCTTTTGGTAATCGCCGGATTCAAGCGATTCTTCCGCTTGTTTGTAGCGGGCGGACGATATCGCATAGGGGACGGCAAAAAGCACCGCGAACGCGAGGGCTGCCATTACTGCCAGCAGCACCGACAATGATATGATTACATGTTTTCTTTTCATGAACTTTTATCCTCAATTTGTTTTTTAGCGCTGAAATTCAGTATACCACAAAATATAAAATAAAGCAACAATTTCAAAAATATTTTAAGATAGGCGAGGTAATGATCCAACGTGAATAAGGTGAACAAAATAAATTACAAGAGCACGCTGCACGCCTGCTATTTGGGATATATAACCCAGGCGCTCATCGTCAATCTGCCGCCGACTATGTTTGTCATTTTCAAAGACAAATTCGGGCTTTCATATACCATGCTCGGAAGCATAGTGATGGTGATTTTCATAACGCAGCTCCTAACCGACGCATTTGCCGTAAAATTCGCCGATAAACTCGGCCATCGGGCCTCGGCCGTGCTCGCGCACGCTTTGGCTGCGGCGGGGATGGTGATGCTTTCTTTTCTGCCGAAACTGACTCCGCAGCCCTATATAGGGCTCATTATTTCCACTGTGGTGTTTTCGGTGGGGGGAGGGCTGATAGAAGTGCTCATCAGCCCCATCGTCGAAAGCCTTCCGGGCGAAGCCAAAGCTTCTTCCATGAGTTTGCTGCATTCGTTTTACAGCTGGGGCCAGCTCATCGTCATTGTCTTGTCCACTTTGGCGCTGAGCGCCATCGGACATGATCTGTGGTTTATACTCCCGCTTGTGTGGTCGATTTTGCCCCTTTTCACACTTGTCAGATTCACCAAAGTACCGCTTATGCCGCCCGTGGAGGAAAGCCAAAGGACACCGCTAAAAAAACTTCTCACTTCGAAGATTTTCTTGGTGGCGCTTTTGTTGATGGTGTGTTCGGGCGCTTCGGAACAGGCTATGGCGCAATGGGCTTCGATTTTCGCCGAAAAAGGGTTAGGCATTTCAAAAACCCTGGGGGATCTTTTGGGACCGTGCATATTTGCCGTGATGATGGGCGCCATGCGCACCCTGTACGGGATCAAGGGGCAGAAAATAAACATCCACAAAATATTGGTCATCTGCACGGTTTTATGCGTGCCGTCATATCTGATCACCGCCCTTGTCCCAATTCCCGCGCTGGCCCTTTTGGGCTGCGCTCTCTGCGGGGTGAGCGTCAGTTTGATGTGGCCCGGAATGCTGAGTCTCACAGCGGCGGGATATCCTTCCGGGGGAACTGCCATGTTCGCCATTTTGGCGCTCGGAGGGGATTTGGGCTGCTCTGTCGGGCCGTGGCTGACTGGAATCGCGGCGGACTGGAAGGATTTGAATACGGGGCTTCTGGCGGCGATCATTTTTCCGCTCATGATGCTTTTGGGCCTCGCCGTCCTCAAAGTTTTTATGAAAGGAAAAAATGGGCAAAAAAGTAAGGAGTAATAATTATGGATAAAAAGATTTTTATAGTCGATAGTCCCGTATATATGACAAAAGATGAAATAAGGAAAAAATATTGGAATCATCAAGTATTATTGACAAATATAGAAATGACGCCAAAACAAGATTCAATGGCTGGTGGAGTTGTACGGTATTATGCTACTGATTCAATGAAAGAGCTATATGGGTTATTAAAAGAAATAAATGAAAAGGAAAGAGGCACAATAGGAAGTTGCAGTGTCGAATATATCGGCAGTATTCCATTAAATTTATATGCTGGAGGAACTGACTGATGATAGAAATAACGGCTTCATTTGATTATGTCTTACGGATAGAGACAAAAATTGAATCGGCTAATTTTGAAAAACCGCCGAATCTTACAATGGTATATGACCCCGGTTCCGGAACCACTTGCATTTCAAAAGAAGTCGCAGATATTGCCGGATACAAAATATATCCGTTACCAACAGGGGAAGAAGTAGTAGGTATTGGCGGAGAAATAGAACCGGGATATACAATAATCCCCAATCTGATACTTGGCGGCGTAAGTCTCGGCCCCGTATATGTTCATGTCATTGAGTTTCATACGAAATTGGCGCAGAGAACCAGCGCACTAATTGGAATGAATGTACTATCTTGGTTCAAAATAACACAAGATTGTAATTGGAATGACGAATTCGAAAGATACACAACGGCAACTTTAACATTTGAGCCGAAATTTGATATAAACGATATACCGTCTTTAGATAAGTTTTCCCATAATAAAAGGGGGCAACGATTCGGAACTGCTTTTCTTGTTATGTAACTCTAAAAATGCCCTCATTACTTAAATAAGCGGCCAATCCATCCAAACAAAGACCGGTCGCCGGGCAAAAAATATAAAAATAAAGGATGTGATGTGATTGTTTTTAAATGACGAAAAGGCCATTCTGCGTGAACTTGCCCTGCAAGTGGCGGAGATTGCCGCAAATACGCGCTACGACGAGCTCCGCGAATTGTGGCGCGGGCACAACAGTCTGGAACGCACCCGAGTCACGACCCATATCTTCGCATATTTGGGCGATGTGGGTTCGGCTGAGGGCGTGCCGGACAACTCCTTGAAATGCTCCGACCCTTTTCTGCGCCGGATTGAATTCGATTTGCGTCTCCAGCTCTTCCGTGCGTCTTTCGGCGACGACCAAATTATCGAGCCGTGGCTGACAGTACGCCCCGCGTACAAGGCCTACGGTTTCGGCGTAAGCCCCGTGGTGGAGTATACGGAAAACGGGCGGTCGGTGCATTATCTTCCCTCGCTTCTGAAATGTCCCGACTTGTCCAAGCTGACGCCGCCCGACCATATTATAGACGAGGAAACCTCGAATTACCAATGGAACCTGCTGGACGGCATTTTCGGTGACGTTCTGACCGTGGACCGTTACCGCGGACCTTATGCGACGATCAACGCCAAAGGCGGTGACCTCGGTATAATGCTCGGTTTCGACAACTTATTGACGGATATGTACGACCGCCCGGAATACGTCAAGGAATTGATATCCATCCTTTGTTCCGGATATAAAAATATCCATGAGCAGGCGCAAAGGGCCGGCGATTTTTCGCTCACCTGCGGCGATTCCCAGACGATGTGTTATTCGAGGGAACTGCCCGACCCGAAGCCTAATTCCCACGGCGTAAAGATGGATAAACTGTGGGGCTATTTGGCGAGCCAGGAAATGGCCGGGGTATCCCCCGCAATGACAGACGAGTTTTCCTTCGTATACGACAGGGAATTGCTTAAGCCCTTCGGGCTGACAGCTTACGGCTGCTGCGAAGATTTAACCGGTAAAATCGGCTATTTGAAAAACATTCCGAATCTGCGCCGCATTTCCGTCACGCCGTGGGCGGATGCAGCCGCCTGCGCCGAGCAAATCGGGACAGATTATATCCTGTCGTGGCGTCCGAACCCGGCTTCGCACGTCAGCGGGGACTGGGACCCGAAGTTTATAAAAGACGATGTAAGAAGCGCGATGGAGAAATCGCGGGGCTGCCATGTCGACGTCACGCTCAAGGATGTGCTGACCGTCCGCGGCGAGCTTTGGCGTTTGGGCGAATGGGTGAAGATAGTCAACGAAGTCTGTTCGGAATTTTAAATAATTTTATTGTTCCGCGAATTGCGCGGGGAAAGGGTGTAAAACTTGAATTTTTCAAAAGAATTGATTCCTGCGCGGGCGCTGGATGACTACAACGATTTTAAAAAAAACAGATTTCCGAAGAACCGAGGAGAAATTATGATCTTCATCGGCGTTGACGGCTTTGATGTCTATAACACGAGCGTTCCTTTCAGTTACAAAGGCAAAACCGTTATCGCGGGACGCGTGGAACGACGCGACTTGGAAAGTGCGGCCACCATGTTTTTCGAAAAAACCCCGAACGGCTGGGCGCTGATGCCGGAAGCCCGGGTTATATCCGGCTTGCAGGACCCGTTCATCACGACAATCAAAGGAAGCCTTATACTCGGCGGCGTGGATGCGGTTTGGCGCGACGACGGAAGCCTTGTCACATTCCATACGGATTTTTTCAATATCGACGACCTCTCCTGCCCCCGGCATATCATCCACGGCCCAACCCACATGAAAGACATCCGCTTGCTGGAACTTCCCGACGGCCGGGTGGCGGTGTTTTCGCGCCCCAACGGTTCCGCAGTGAGCGAACACGGGATAGTAGCCGCTGTCGGTTTTACCGTCGTAAACGACTTACGGGAATTGACGGCCGAAACCATCGCGAGAGCGGAATTGATCCGCTGGCTGTTTCTCAGCGACGAATGGGGCGGCTGCAACCAGCTTCACAACCTGAAAAACGGATTGATCGGCATAATCGGACACAAATCGTGGGGCGGGGGAGAAATGGAGGGCGGAAGGGAACTCCATTACTACAGCTTCGCCGCGGCAATCAATCCCGTGACGCGGGAAATATCACCCGTCAGCGTCATCGGTTCCCGCGACTGCTTTCCGGATTTGGACGCGAAGCGACCGAACTTGAAGGACGTTTGTTTTACCTCCGGCATCGTCAGGAACGGGGACGGAACTGCCGTGCTGTATTCCGGATTGAGCGATTGCCGCGAGGGCTGCATATTGATTGACGACCCGTTTGTCCGCTACGAAAACCTTACCAAATAGAGGACCAAAAGCCAAGCTGTGACCGGTTTGAGACTGGGGCTCCAAAAAAATGATGAAAATAATGAAAAAATAACTACATTTTACTAAATTTGTGATTGAGATGAGAGCGGCTCGTGGTATATTTTCTATATTGCGAGGTGACTGAAACCGTGAAAATAAAATTGCTGATTGCCACTGCGGATTCCGATTACGCCGAACATCTCTCCGGCGTCCTGTCCGAAAAACACTCGGGCACATTCGAGGTCGCCGCCTGCACCTCAATAAACCGCTTGGGCAATTTGCTTTCAGGCGGAAAATTCGATATTTTATTGGCGGATCCGGACTTTATGCCTTTGGCGGCTTCAAGTCCGGCCGCCCTTTTGCTTATCTTGTCAGATGGACAAAAAACGGCCGAAGAGAGCTCCGATATGATAAAAATTTACAAATATCAGCGGATTTCGTCGATAGCCGGAAATATCCTGGAACATTATTCCGAGATAAGCGGCCCCAAAAGCGAAAATCCGGCCCGGGCGCGTATCTGCGCCGTGTGGTCGCCCGCGGGAGGAGCCGGAAAAACCACGGTGGCGCTGGCGTACTGCGCGCACTTGGTTTCAAAAGGGAAAAAAGCGACGTATCTGAGCTTGGAAAATTTCGCGAGTACATCGGCGTATTTTCAGGGCTCCGGAAAAAGTATCAGCAAAATATTCGAAAAATTCGAATCCAATATCCGAATGTTCATCGCCGCCGTGCGCCAAACGGACGCGAATTCGGGTATCTCGTATTTTGGCGAACCCGAAAATTACGAGGATATGAATATATTGTCCCCCGGCGATATCGAAAAACTGATTACGGCCTGCGCCGCCGAAACGGAGGAATTGGTCGTCGATCTGTCGTCGGTTTGCGATGAACGTATAAAAAAAGTGTTCGAATTGGCCCAAACGGTGCTTCTTGTGTGCGAACCTTCGGAAACGTCGCGGGCAAAAATCCGTCAGTTTACAAACCAGCACGATGTTTTCGGGAAAATACAATCCAAAATTGTCACGGTAAACAACAAGGGAGCGGCCGCTCCGGGCATAGATACGGACAGATCGGTGCAGCTGCCTTTTGTGCAGGCGGCCGACCCGGCCGCGGTTTTTAAAATTTTGTCAAACGAAAATTTTGAATTGGCGGGTGAGTGATTTGTGACTGAAGAAACCAAAAATACGCTCATTTCGCAACTGAAGGCCGAAATTCAAAATCACGCCGAATTGACCGATATGAGCGACGATGAAATACGCGAAACCACGGACAAACTCATCGAAACAAAAACCGGCCGGGCGCGTGCCGGCGACCAAAAAACCTATTTCGAATTGTCGTCCTTGAATTTCAAGGAAAAATGTTTTATCACGAATGCGGTATTCGAGGCGATACGGGGACTCGGCGTGCTCGGACAGATCATAAACGACCCGGATATCACCGAAGTGATGATAAACGGATACAAGGATATTTTCATAGAGAAAGCGGGCCGTCTGTTTAAAATGGACAAACAGTTTGAGAGCCGCCGCGAATTGGAAATTATCATAACCAAATTCGTTTCGAAAATGGGGCGGGCGGTAAACGAGAGCGAGCCCATCGTGGATGTGCGCCTCGAGGACGGTTCAAGAGTGAATGTGGTGACGGCCCCGGTAGCCTTAAACGGACCAATTGTCACCATACGGCGCTTTCCGAAAGAAGCCATGACTGTAGATAAATTGATCTCCTGCGGTTCTTTCGGGCCGGAAATGGCCGAAATATTTGAAATATTGGTTTTGGCCAAATACAATATTTTTATCAGCGGCGGGACCGGCAGCGGCAAAACCACGTTTTTAAACGCCCTGTCCAATTTCATCCCCCGCGACGAACGCATCATCACCATTGAGGACTCCGCCGAGCTTCAGATAAAAAACATAGAAAATATAGTGCGCCTCGAAACAAAAAACGCCGGGCCCGACGGCAAAGGCGCCATAACCGTGCGGGAGCTGATAAGAACCGCCTTGCGCATGCGCCCGGAGCGGATCGTGGTGGGGGAGGTTCGCGGGGCGGAAGCTCTGGATATGCTGCAGGCGATGAACACGGGCCATGACGGCTCGCTGTCCACAGGCCACGCGAATTCCACATACGATATGCTCAGCCGGCTTGAGACGATGGTGCTGCAGGGAGCCGAGGCCCTGCCCCTCGAGGCCATACGCCAGCAAATAGCCTCGGCGGTGGATATCATAATACATCTCTCGCGGCTGCGCGACAAGAGCCGCAAAACCGTGGAGATAGCCGAAGTGCTCGGATACGACGAGGAAAAACGAAGCATCGCGATAAATCCGCTGTATGAGTTCCGCGAAAACAGAAACAGCACGAAAACCGAAGTGTCGGGTTCGCTCGTGCGCACGAACAATCCCATGAGAAACATTCAGAAGCTCGAAAACGCGGGCATAAAACG
>Ga0123356_10002015_pt1 | contig 21943 bp, 15 predicted proteins | sample TergutEmb28metaG_2_FD_92546 | JGI IMG/M metagenome (GOLD analysis project Ga0123356, IMG submission 92546) | Embiratermes neotenicus P3 segment gut microbial communities from Petit-Saut dam, French Guiana - Emb289 P3 | ecosystem: Host-associated > Arthropoda: Insects > Digestive system > Gut ... | reverse complement strand
GGTATGTCCCTTGTGCTGCGCGGCGGGTACGAGATCAACGGCAAATTCGGCGAACAGTTTTCTGTAGGTGATTATGAAGCAGCCGACCCGACGGACGAGAGAGGCATAGAGGATTTTCTCGGGTCGGGCGTCATTGCGGGGATCGGTCCTAAGACCGCCTCCGCCATAGTCCGGAAGTTCGGCGAGGAAACATTTGAGATAATCGAAAATGAGCCCGAAAAACTTCTTGAGATCCCCGGCATCGGGCGCAAAAAACTTGATACGATGATCGCCTCATATTTTGAGCACAAGGAAGTTACTGATACCATACTTCACTTCGTGCGGCTCGGGGTCGGCCGCGCGGCCGCGATGCGGCTTTACAAAAAATATGGAGCCGACGCTCCTTCAATAGTGAACGAAGATCCGTACCGGTTTATACAGGAAGCAGATGGTTTGGATTTTCGCACCGCGGATCTTATAGCTGAGAGGCTGGGCCTCGCCGGAAATAATGAGAAACGAATAAGCGCAGGTATCAGGTATATTCTTTCAAGGGCGGCTTCGGAAGGCAATACTTGCCTGCCTTCGGAAGAAGCGATAGACAGGACGCGCGCGCTGCTTGACGTGATGGGCGAGGAGATCGAGGACGCGGCGTTCTACATGGAACTTGACGGCGAGATTTGGCGCGAAAAACTGAGCAGCGGGGAATATTGGTTTTTATCGCCATTCTACCTCGCGGAAAAAAGCACCGCTAACGACCTTATCAGACTTGCCTGCGCGGAACTTTTACCTGTTCGTACCGACATGTCGCGGCTGATCGAAGCCTCCGTTAGCGGCAAGGGAATAGAGCTTTCACAGGAGCAAAAGGCCGCGATAGAAGATTCTCTTTCGAGCGGGGTCTTTGTCATTACCGGCGGACCGGGCACAGGCAAGACGACTATCATCAGCGCCGTAGCGGGCGCGCTTTTATCCTGCGGGTTCAAGACCGCGATCGCCGCTCCGACAGGCCGCGCGGCAAAACGTATCACCGAGGCGACCGGCTACGAGGCAAAAACCATACACAGGCTTCTTGAGTACAGTTCCGATCCCGAAGGAGAAAGAATGTACTTCGGGCGCGACAGCATGAACCCTCTCGAGACAGACGCCATAATAGTTGATGAGGCGTCGATGATAGACATCATGCTTATGGCCGCGCTTCTGGACGCTCTGCCTTCTGGAGTGAGGCTGATAATCGTAGGCGACGCGGACCAGCTCCCGCCTGTCGGAGCGGGAAACGTCTTGAGAGATATCCTGGCTTCCGAGCGTGTCGGCTTTGCCAGGCTTACGGAAATTTATCGGCAAGCCGCCGAAAGCCTTATCGTCACGAACGCGCACCTGATCAACAACGGGGAAAAACCTGTAACAAACGCGGAAGACGGTAATTTTTTCCTCTATAAAAAAAGCGACGAAATATCTGTGCTGAATACGATAAAAGAACTGTGCACCGAACGGCTGCCCGCTTATCTTGGCGTTAGCGGAGAAGACGTCCTTATGGACATACAGGTGATAACGCCGGTAAAAAACAGGCGGCTCGGGACTGTGAGCCTTAACGGGGAATTGCAGCAGACGCTGAATCCACCGTCGCCTGACAAAAAAGAGCAGCCGCACGGCCGGCGCGTCTTTCGCGAGGGAGACAAGGTGATGCAGATGAAAAATGACTACAGCCTGTCATGGGTGGATACGCAAACTCTTGAAAAAGGCGAGGGTATCTTCAACGGCGACATCGGGTTTATACAGAGAATAGCGGAAGAGGAAGGCATCGTGTCTGTATTGTATGACGGGAGCAGGCTCGTCAGATATGACTCCGAAGGGCTTGACAATCTTGAGCTTGCCTATGCGATCACCGTACATAAAAGCCAGGGAAGCGAATACCCCTGTGTCGTGATGCCAATGATGTTCGTGCCGCCGGTACTCGCGACAAGAAATCTGCTGTATACGGCGGTTACGCGCGGCAAGGAGCTTGTCGTGATCGTCGGCAGCGAGGAAAGGCTGCTTACGATGATCGAAAACACCGGGGCTGTGAGCCGCTATTCGGTGCTCGCGGATTTTCTGTCCGCGCCTGAGCGGGATCTATGAATCCGCTCGATTTTCTTTTCCCAAGGGATCTTTATTGCGTTTCCTGCGGCAGGCCTCTTCCGCAACAGGGCGGGGAAGACGTCGCGCTTTGCCATAGGTGCGCGGGAGAAATCGAATGGATAAACGGAAGAAGCTGCCTGAAGTGCGGAAGGCCGCTGTCAGCCGAAAACCATGTGGATATTTGCCGGGAATGCGCGGACTCACCTGAGCTGCCCTTTTCGAGGGGCTACGCGTGCGCCCTGTACTCGGGAAGGGCTGCCGAGATCGTACGAGATATGAAATACCGGGAAAAATCATGGTACGCGGACACGATTTCCGCGCTTATGGCCAAAAAATATTTCTCGCTCGCGGATCCTGACACCGGAGAGCTCCCTCACTACGATCTTATCGCTGCCGTACCGATGTCATCTACAAAGAGGGAGTCGAGAGGTTACGATCAGGCGGCTTTGCTGGCGCGAGGGCTTTCGCGCAGGATAGGCGTCCCATACCATACAAATGCGCTTTCGCGCGTAAGGGAGACGGATGTGATGAGCAGCCTTTCAGCCGGAGAGCGCCGTCAAAATCTCGCGTATGCGTTTTCTGCCGGGTGTGATAAGATTGAAAATGCTTTTGCGGGCACGATTCTGCTTGTCGATGACGTCTATACGACAGGAAGTTCCGTGAGCGCTTGCGCGGAAACGCTTATCATGGCGGGTGCCGGCCGCGTTGACGTTATCGTATTTGCAATAGGCGCCGATGTGCGGCGCGGGGAAGGCCGTCCGGCTGTGGTTGAAAGTCCAGGCCAGCTGCGGGCAAAAGGACCCACGTAACCCGACGTCATTTATGACGGCGGTGAGCATGGCGCAGTTTAGGGGTAAGTCCCGACAGCTCTCTTGAAGAGCCTGCGGGCAGATGTGGGGTCAAAGACCAGGTCAGCGGACGGCCTTCCGCGCTTCGCGCCGAAAAGATAAAAATCCTAAGCACGGCAGTAAACGCGGGCTAAAAAAAGACAACTTTTTCACAAAAGTATTATCATGTTGTCACATCATAGCCATAAAACCCATGGAAAGTGTGTTATACTCACTGTACAGGGTTGTCTTTAATGTAAAAAAATTGAAAAATCGGAGGGACGACGTTATGATAATCACTGTTTCTACAAAGAATTTCAACGCCAGCGACCATATGATATCTGTGATCGAGGCCAAGCTTTCTAGGCTTGACAAGTATTTCTCGAGCGATATCGAAACCAATGTGACTCTTTCAACGGAGAGAGGGCGCCAAAAAATCGAGGCGACCATCAACGCGGACGGAGCTATATTCCGCGCGGAAGACTCCACGCAGGATGTTTACACCGGGATCGACCGCATAGTGGACAAGCTCAGCAGCCAGATGAGCAAGTTTAAGCGCAAGATAGCTAAAAAACACAAAGACAACAAGGCAATACTGTTCAGCGACATTCCGGATTCTCTCGACGCCGAAGCTGAGTCTTTTGAGATCGTGCGGACCAAGACCTATGAGCTGATGCCGATGACGCCGGAAGAAGCCGTGCTTCAGATGGAGATGCTGTCACATAGCTTCTTTATCTTCCTTGATATGGAGCGGGACCAGGCTAGCGTAGTATACAAACGCAACGACGGTAAATACGGACTGCTCGAAACAACTTACTGATAAACAAGGCGAGATGAGAGATGCAGGAGTTTTTTAGCACACTTGTCGCACAAATAGGGCCTACCGACTTTATCGACGTCGCGATCATAGCCTTTATAATTTACCAGATACTCAGGTTCATCCGTGAGACGCGCGCTGAGCAGCTTGTTAAAGGCCTGCTTATTTTGATAATAATAATGATCGTATCCGGCACCCTCCATTTGTACACGTTGAATTGGGTGCTAAGGAACTTCATGCAGTTCGGCATCATCGCGTTGGTCATCGTATTCCAGCCTGAACTCCGGCGCGCGCTCGAATACCTTGGGCGGACCAGATTTCTGAAAGGAAAGCTGCAATCGGGCGACAAGGAAAAAGCTAAGGCGACGGCCGCGATGATCACAAAAGCAGTTGAGTATTTCTCGACCAATAAAATCGGGGCTATTATCGTCATAGAGCGCGACGTTTCGCTGACTGACTTCGTCGAAACCGGAGTTGCCCTTAACTGCGATCTTTCGGTCGAGACCCTTGAGAGCATTTTTTACAAAGGGACCGCGCTTCATGACGGCGCCGCAATCGTGTCCGGCGATAAGATACGGGCCGCGGCCTGCGTCCTGCCATTGACACGCAGCAAAGACCTTTCATCCGAAATCGGCATGAGACACCGCGCGGCGTTGGGGATCACAGAGGTTTCAGACGCTTTCACGATCGTCGTTTCCGAGGAAACAGGCGTCATTTCGACAGCACGCGAAGGGCGCATGAACCGCTTCCAGGAAGAAAAAGCGCTGGAGAAAGCTCTTCTTGATATTTACCTGAACGATTTTGAGCCAATTCAAAAAGGAATTTTCAGGGCGTTTGAGAAAGGAGGGCATGGTGCTAAAAAATAACAAACTAAACCTCCTTATATCGATCGTATGCGCTATCGTGCTTTGGGCATATATCACGACGGTAGTCAACCCGGAAACACAGCGGACCATCAGCGGTGTTCCCGTCGAACTTTCAAATATAGAGGCTTTAAACTACCGTGGGTACACGGTCAACGAAAGCATGACCTATCTTGTAGACGTTACCGTTACAGGCGCGAGGTCTGAAGTCTACAGGCTGACCGCGGCGGATTTCAGGGCCACTGCCGACATGACCGGATACCGCAGGGGCACAGCGAGCGTGCCGGTAAACATCGTGATGCCGCCGAATACAGAGCTCGTGCAGATAAGGCCCGAAATCATCGAGGTCGAAGTCGTCAATCTGATCACGGTCAACAAACCGGTCATACTCGAGTTTATTGATGAATTCCCGCGCGGGGTGGAACCCGGCGCGATAATCATCATGCCTGAAGAAATGGAAGTCTCGGGTGTAGCCGAAGTTGTTGACAGTATAGACTATATACGCGCGCCTGTGCCGGAGGGGATACTTACCGAGGAGATAAAAACGTTCCGCGTAGACGTCATAGCGGTAAACAAAGCCGGAGAACCGGTATACAACGCGGGCCTGTCGCAGCCTTCTGTCGAGGTGACGGCAGCTCTGTACACTGTCAAGATGGTGCCTCTGAGCATCCAGACCGTAGGGGAACCCAACGAAAACGCAGAGATAACAGATCTTTTCATACCGTCGTTCATCACGATCCGGGGGGCCGCGGCTGATCTCGAAGATATCGACGAGATCGAGGGCCGTCCGCTCGACCTCTCGAGTATCACATACACCGAAGAATTCCCGATAGAGCCGTTCCTGCACCTTCCGGAAGGTATCGAGCTTGCGGAAGCGTCCAAAGATCTGTCCATCCGTATAGAGGTGCAGGGTATTGCCAAGAAAGAGTTCACGTTTACGGCTGACATGATAGAGGTAAGAGATCTCGCGGCAACTCTTTCGGGGCATGTAAAGACCGGAAGCGTCACTGTGATCGTACTCGCGCCGCAGGACGTCCTTAACGGACTTTATCAAAACCATATCAAGCTGTTCGTCGACGCGTCCGGATACCAGCGCATCGGCAATACTATCGAATTAGAGGTAGAGGCAGAATGCTCTATTGAAGTCAGAAGCATTACGGTCGAACCTGCGAAAGTCCAGGTGACGATAAACAGGAATTAGGCGGGGGGAGACTGAATTGACAAGACTGTTTGGAACGGACGGCGTGCGCGGCGTCGCGAATAAGGAGCTTACGGGAGAACTGGCATACTCGCTGGGGGTCGCGTCCGGGTATGTGCTCGGCCAGCAGGTAAAAGGCAAAAAGCCCTTGGTGCTTATAGGTAAAGACACAAGGCTGTCGGGGGACATGCTTGAACAAGCCATGGGAGCGGGTTTATTGTCCATGGGCTGTGACGTAAGGCGCGTAGGCGTACTTCCTACACCCGGCATTGCCTACCTTACGCGCATGTGCGACGCGTCGGCGGGTGTCGTCATTTCCGCGTCGCATAATCCTTTCGAATATAACGGGATAAAACTGTTCAATGAAAACGGGTTCAAGCTGGCCGACTCGCTCGAAGATGAGATAGAGGAAGTCGCGTTGCGCAAGGGCGGCGTGGCCGCGCATGTCACAGGCACGCTGCTGGGCCGCGCGGAAGAGCGGGAAGAAGAGTCGCTTGAAGCCTACGTAAAGTTTTTGCTGGAACAGGCCGGCGAGGACCTTAAGGGTTTGAAAATAATTGTAGATTGCGCGAACGGCGCCGCGTGCGAGCCCGCGAAGAGACTTTTTGGCAGGCTCGGCGTAAAAGCGGTGTTCATGGGCGCGAAGCCGGACGGGACGAACATAAACGACCGGCGCGGCTCTACACAGCCCGAATCCATGCAGAGAAGGGTCGTGCGCGAAGGCGCGGACGCCGGCATTGCATTTGACGGCGACGCGGACCGCATCATATGCGCGGACGAAAAAGGCGAATTGATCGACGGCGACAAACTCATGTACGCTCTGGCATTGTCTCTGAAAGAGAAAGGCAAGCTGGCAGGCGATCTGCTTACGGCGACGGTTATGAGCAATCTGGGTTTTGAGGAAGCCCTTCAGCGCAAAAGTATCACACTACAGCGCGCGGCGGTAGGCGACCGTTACGTGCTTGAGCTCATGCAGCAGACGGGCTCTGTTTTCGGAGGAGAACAATCTGGGCATTTGATTTTTCTTGAAGATCACACAACGGGAGACGGCATTTTCGCCGCCATTCGTTTTCTCGAAGCTTTGAAACGCAGCGGGCTTAAGGCGTCCGAACTGGCGAAAGACGTAACGATATACCCGCAGGTCCTCAAAAACGCGAAAGTAAAAAACGAAAACAAATACAGTTTCGACAAGGACGAAAAGATAGCGGCTGCCATAGCCGAAGTAGAAAGCGAAATGTCAGGGAAGATGCGCGTACTGATACGGCCGTCAGGTACCGAGCCGCTTGTGCGCGTTATGCTCGAAGGCGAAAACATGGATACGCTTACCCGAACGGCGGACCGGATGGTCAGGCTTATCGAGGAAAGACTGCGTTGAGATCCGGGACGGCTTTCAAATGTGCGGGATAGTAGGATATATAGGAAAAGGAAGCGCGAAAGAAACGCTGCTCGAAGGTCTTCGCGCACTCGAATACAGGGGCTATGATTCGGCGGGCATTGCACTCGTGCGCAAGAGAAAACTGCTTGTACGCAAAGAATCCGGAAAGCTAAAGGCTCTCGAGGCAAAAGTAAAAGGCGGAGATTTTGACGCTCCGGTCGGCATAGGCCATACGAGATGGGCGACGCACGGAGCGCCGACGCGGGAAAACGCGCACCCGCATATCAGTCCGGACGGACGCGTAGCCATCGTCCATAACGGGATCATCGAAAACTACATGGAGCTTAAGGAAGAGCTGGCGCGCGAGCAAGGAGCGGTTTTTTCATCCGAAACGGATTCCGAAGTCATAGCGCACCTGGTAGGACATTATTGCGAAGACAGCCTGGCAGACGCGCTCAGAAAAACGACAACAAGGCTAAAAGGGTCTTACGCTATAGCCGCTGTTATGGCAGACGACCCGGACAGGATAGTAGCCGCCCGCAAGAACTCGCCTCTTATCGCGGGTCTTAGTGAAGACGGCGGGCTGCTTGCCTCCGACATTCCGGCGCTTTTGAAGCATACGCGCGACATCTATCTCATCGATGACGGAGAGATTGTCGTCGTAACGCAGAATGACGTCGAGATATATGACGAGGAACACACGCGGATGAACAGGGCCAGGATGCACATAGACTGGGACATTGCTGCCGCGGAAAAAGGCGGATACGAGCATTTCATGCTCAAGGAGATCCACGAACAGCCTCAGAGCGTGCAGGATACTCTTGATCACAGGCTGAGTGATGACGAAACGATAGAGCTGGACGACCTTGAACTTACGGAAGAAATGCTTAACGATATTGACCGCATCTACATCATCGCGTGCGGTACGGCATATCACGCGGCTTTGTACGGAAAAACGATGATCGAAAGGTTTGCGGAGATCCCGTGCGAAGTAGACCTCTCGTCTGAGTTCAGGTACAGAGATCCGATCATCACCGATCACACTCTCTGTATTTGCATCAGCCAGTCGGGCGAGACGAGCGATACGCTCGAAGCCCTGCGTGAAGCAAAACGCCGGGGCGCCGGAGTGCTGTCGATCGTAAATGTTGTCGGAAGCTCTCTTGCGCGCGCTTCAGGCCATGTTCTCTACACGTGGGCCGGACCCGAGATCGCAGTCGCGTCTACGAAGGCGTACACGACACAACTCACGGCACTTTATCTGCTGGCGCTTTACATGGGAAAACTTCGCAAAAAGACTGCCGGGGGAGTTGTTTCCCAGATGCTGAAAAATCTTAAAGAAGTACCTGCGCTCATTGAGGATGTGCTCGGCAAAGAAGAGATGATCAAGGAGCTGGCTAAAAAGCATTATAAAAAAGAGAAAATCTTTTATTCAGGCCGCGGCCCCGACGTCGCAACGGCTAAAGAGGCGAGCCTGAAACTAAAAGAAATCACATATATCAACTCATACGCTATCGCGGCAGGCGAGCTGAAACACGGGACTATCGCGCTGATAACGAGAGACGTGCTGTTTTTCGTCATGGCGACGCAATCGAAATTGTACGAAAAAATGCTTTCGAACATCGAAGAGATGAAGGCGCGGCAATCGCAGGTGATAGCGGTCGCAAAGGCGGGAGACGACAGGATCGCGGAAATAGCGGACGACGTATTTTTCATTCCGAACTGCCCTGACGAAATCGCGCCTATAGTAGCCATCGTTATGCTACAGCTCTTCGCCTATCATGTCGCGAAGCTCCGCGGCCGTGAGATAGACCAACCGCGCAATCTCGCTAAATCCGTTACTGTGGAATAGGGAGGAAAACGAACCATGCGAATCGGAAAGGATCAGTTCAGAGGATGCTTACTCGGCGGCGCCACAGGCGACGCGTGTGGTTACAATGACAACGAAGGCGGAAAAAATCTGATTTCCGACAATACCCAGCTGGCGAGCTTTACTGTAGACGGTATTATTTGGGCGCACGACCGCGCGAAGCGCAAGGGCGTATATGCCTACGTCCCGTGTCTGTTTTACTCCTACCAAAAATGGTATTACACACAAACCGGCGGGCTCGCGGACAGAGATTACGGCTTCATACTCGGAGGCGAGATACTGGGGTATGACGAACTTTTTGCGAGGCGCGGAGAAGGTGTAACCAGCTTGAACGCGCTCGGGTCTTCGATACAAAATGTGTACGGTACGATCGAAAACAGGATCAACGAGCTGAACCGCCCGGGATGTGTCTGCCGCACAGCGCCGATAGGCCTGTATTTCGCGAATGACCCGGACATGGCTTTCCGTATAGGGTGCGAGGGCGCCGCTCTCACGCACGGGCATACACAGGCAATAATGTCTTCGGGATACATGGCGGCCCTGATCGCTCATCTCGCGCAAGGCGACGACCTTTCCTCTGCCGCCGAAGCTGCGCTCGCGAAACTCGACAGCAGCGATTTTTCAGATACGCTTCCGAGCGAGCTAATAAGGCGCGCGATAGACCTTGCCCAGACAGAAAAGGCGCCCAGAAAAGCGATAGAATCTATAGGCGAGGGCTGGATAGCGCCCGAGACCGCTGCGATAGCGACATATCTCGCGTTTCGCTTTGAGAATGATTTCGAAGCAGCCATAGCCGCGGCGACGGACTTTGACGGCAATACCGACGGGGTCCCCCCGGTTGTCGGCAATATAGTCGGCTGCCTTGTCGGCAGCCTCGAGATACCCGCGCAGTGGATACTAGACCTCGAGCTCGCGGGCCTTACGATCCACGGAGCGGATCTTCTCCTACATGCTGCGGACGAAAGAGCGAATCTTTAGAACACAACTAATGTGGTGGGGGAGCTTGATTTTGCCGAAGGTCTGTATCATTACCCCACTTATGTAAAAACGGCGATAGTCGTTTATATAGAAGGAACACGACCACCGTGTTTATTACCATTTTCAAAAGGTTGAACGGCAGCAGGATCGGCAGGATCATCGCCTGTATGACCTCGACAGGCATACCGAGGAAGAGCGGCGTAATGATCAGGTTTGCCGGAATCATCACAGCCGTCATAGCGAGACCGCCAATGATAAGAGCGATAAGACCCCACTTTTTAGTCTTGAATCTCTTATATATCAGGCTTGCTATCACAACAAAGACGCTTATTGCGATGACATGCATAAGAAGGCCGTAAGGGCCGCTCGGCGGGCTCATGATAAGAGCGCGCAGCATTATCGATACGACGCCGATTATGAAGCCGGGCAAAGGTCCAAAGGCAAATCCCGCGATCAGGATCGGGATGTCCGAGACCTCGAATTCAAGGAAAGGCGCCATAGGCAGGATCGGAAAATGTATGAATGTGCAGATAAACGAGATGGCAACCATCAGCGCCATCTTGGCGAGCATTAACGTGCGTGATTTAACGTTGAGATCGGACATAAGATTGTTCCTCCCTTCCGGACTATTACCGTCGGTAGTGGAATCTAACCACACTCTGCCTCTCGGCTCGCGGACTCGTCGATTGCCTGCAAAAGCAATACGCTTTACCGCCGGTGGGGATTTACACCCCGCCCCGAAACACTAACTGACTGAATTATAATACAAAAACCATATAGCGCCTGTCAAATGCAGACAGAAGGGGACGTACCTTATGTCCTTAAATGCAGACAAAAGGCGGGCAGCCGTGTGTCTCTCATAGATTTGTCTCCTCTCTGCGACAAATCGGAGAGACATACGGTGCCCGCCGTTAATTACTTATCAGGTTACTCTTTCGGTTCCTCGGACTTCGGCGGAGCAGGCGGCGGAGCCGGTGCGGCCGGCGGAGGAGCCGGAGCCTGTGGCTGCGGAGGAGGAGGATAACCCGGAGGCGGAGGATAACCCGGAGGCAAGCCGCCCGGATACTTCCTGCGGAGTTTTTCCTGTCTTTTCGCTTCACGTTTTTCGTTGCGTTCTTCGCGCCTGTCGCGGAGTTTTTCGCGCAGCGGGCGCGTGACTCTTACGATCGCCCAGATGATAACGCCTATGATGACGAGCAGTATTATTACCGGGACCGCGGCCGCGAACCCTACGGCAAAGTTCTCAAGGAAAATTCCGACATTCGTGAGGGAGAGCGAGAACGCGCTGCTGGCGCGCTCACCCAGAGGCTCGCCGTCCTTTCCGATTGTATCAGGCGTGATGATCTCCGTAAGAGATATGTCTATGGTTGAATAATCGACAAGGCGGTCAAGATTTCTGAGCCTTCCCTGATAAAAGTCGAGATCGTACAGCACGTCGGACAGCTCACGCTCAAAGGCAACGATGTCTTCGGCCCTCTCCGCCTCGAGCAGGTAATTCATAAGGCGTTCTTTTCGGATCTCAAGCAGCTCGATGCGCGCTTCGGTATCGAAGTATTCCGATGTCAGGTCCTCAGACCACTTGTTCATTCTCGTGACGTCTGCTATCGCGGAAACGGCGTCTATGAAGTTGTTGTATTCCCCGGCCGGCACCCGCGCGGAAATATAGGTTTCACGCCCCACGAGCCTGTCGTAGTATGAGGAGTTATCCGTCAGAGTCTCGCTCGAAACGAATCCGCCTGATTTTTCTATGAGCGCGTAAATCTTAGCGTAATCCGCGTCGAACTGTTTGGTGTTCATTGAAATCGAAGCGCTGAACGTTATCTTGCGGCCCGCCATTACAGAGCCTGAGCCTCCTACGCCGCCTGCTTCAGCGACCTCGGTCTCACCGTAATAATCATCTACGTACTCCGGCGCTGTAGCCGGAGCAGGGGCTGACATGTTGCTGCCGTAATCCCCGCCGCCGCCGGCATCTCTGGCTAAATTGCCGGCCCCGCACGCCGTGATAGACAGTGCCATGATTATTATCAAAACCGTTACGATCAATTTTTTCATAATGTACTCCTTCCGTTATCCCTTAGATGATCTCGTCCGCAATCATCGATTCTATCGTCTGGCGCCGTACGACCTCTCTTGCCTCGTTGCCCGACACAAAGACCACTGCCGGTTTAGGCGTTTTGTTGTAATTGTTCGCCATCGAAAAGCCGTACGCCCCGGTCGAAAAAACACATAGGATGTCGCCGCTTTCAGCGCCCGCGATCTCGGCGCCTTCAATCAGTTTATCACCTGTTTCACAAAGTTTTCCGCATACCGTTACTTTCTCAAGCGCCTTCCCATCGGCTTTGTTCGCGACCATCGCCTCGTATTTCGCTCCGTAGAGCGCCGGCCGGATATTGTCGCTCATTCCGCCGTCGACCGAAACGTACTTCGTCCCGCCGGGGACCTGTTTGATGCTGCCTATCGTGTACAGCGTGACTCCGGCGTCTCCCACAATGGATCGGCCGGGTTCGATTCCCACGTCGGGAGGGACGATACCGTGTTGATTGCAGAAGTCCTGAATTCTTTGCATGACAGGATCCAAATAATACGAATACGGCTTACGTACATCTTCCTTTGTATAACGTATGCCAAACCCGCCGCCGATGATCAGTTCTTCTATTAAGTAAGAGAAGCGATTATATGTTTCGCGGTGCAATTCAAGCGCTTTTTCAACCGCGTTTATATAAGGCAGATTGTCAAGTATTTGCGAGCCTATATGGAAATGCAGCCCTTTAAAAATTATATTAGGGTCATGTATCGCTTTTTCTATCAGAGGATAAATAATGTCCTCGTCCATCGGGACGCCGAACTTTGAATCCCTGTCGCCTGTAACTACATGCGAGTGAGCGCCTGCGTTTACTTCCGGCGAGATGCGGAATAATATGGCCTGCTTTTTTCCGTGTTTTGCGGCGATTTCGCTTATCGTGTCGAGCTCCCCGAGACCGTCGACGACTATCTTTCCCGCGCCGAATTCTATAGCCAAACTAAGTTCCGTAAAACTTTTATTGTTTCCGTGGTAGCTTATACGCTCCGCGGGAAATCCGCTGCTGATTGCCGTATAAAACTCTCCGGCCGACACAACGTCGAGGCCAAACCCTTCTTCATCGACCAAGCGGCACATAGCCTTAGGTAAAAAAGCTTTTCCGGCATATGACGCTATAGCCCCTGTTCGGCCTTTTCCGTTATACGCCGCGTATTTTTCAATAAAGTCTTTTTTTATCTCCGCGAAGCGGCTGCGCATCAACGCTTCCGAAAACACATGCAGAGGCGTGCCGAATCGATTCGCGAGATCCGTCATCTTCAGATCTTCGATATATAACTCGCTGCCCCTTCTGGTATAGACATACATATGGTTACTGCCTTTCTGCTGAAAAATTATTAACCTTCTTAATGAACTATAATAACCTACTGTTGAATGCTAGTCTACAAGGGCAGTACCGCGTAAGCGTCAAGAGACAGGGCATCAGTGTTGCCCGAAATATACTGGTAGTATCCGGCGCAGGAGATCATTGCCGCGTTGTCTGTGCAGAGGGCTTTTGAAGGCATAAAGAGACGCACGTCCGATTGCTGCGCGTCCGACCGTAAACGGTCGCGCAGAGCGCTGTTCGCCGCTACGCCGCCGGCGAGGACAAGCGATTTGTACCCTGTTTTTTTCAGTGCGGCGCGTGCTTTTAACGAAAGCACATCGACGACAGACCCCTGAAAGCTTGCCGCGACGTCGGCTTCATCATAGGGAGCCCCGGCTTGTTTTTGACTATTGATATAATTCATCACGCCTGTTTTCAGCCCGCTGAAACTGAAGTCGAGACTGCCTTCTTCCAGAGTCACGCGCTTGAAAAGTATGGCTTTAGGATCTCCTTTTTTCGCGAGCTCGTCGAGCCGGGGGCCGCCGGGATAACCGAGCCCAAGCACACGCGCTACCTTGTCGAAAGCTTCTCCCGCCGCGTCGTCACGTGTGCCGCCGAGTACGGTCATGTCGCCCGGCTCTCCCGAGAAGCCGCGTACGTCGACCAGCGAGGTGTGCCCGCCGGAAACGACAAGAGCAAGGAAGGGCGGCTCAAGCTCAGGGTGCTCGATAAGGGCCGCGCAGATATGCCCGCGTATATGGTTGACGCCTGTAAGGGGCTTTCCGAGCGCGAAAGACATCGCTTTGGCTGTCGCCAGGCCGATAAGGATCGCGCCGACGAGGCCGGGCCCTTTTGTTACAGCGATTACGTCGATTTGGTTGCCTGATACGCCTGCCTCTTTCAGTGCCGCGTCGACCACGCCGTTTATCGCTGTCAGATGCTGGCGTGAAGCTATTTCGGGGACGACGCCGCCGAAGACTTCATGGACGTCGATCTGCGACGCTATCACATTCGAAAGCACTTCCCGGCCATTCCGCGTTACCGCGGCGGCCGTTTCGTCGCAGCTCGTTTCTATGCCGAGCGTCAATATATCTTTACCCGGCGCAATCATAGTTTACCTTTCTCCGGACGGCGCCACATTATGAGCGCGTCTTCGCGTCCGCCGCCGCTTATAGGATAATAGTCCTTACGGACGCCTTCCGAAACAAAACCTTGGTTTTCATAAAACCTTGTCGCCGCGGCGTCGCTTTCGCGTACTTCGAGCGTAAAGGTCGAAATGCCCTTCGCTTCGTTTCTCTTAACAAGCTCTTTGAGCGCGGCGCTTCCGACGCCCTGCATGCGCCTGGCCGGGTGGACGGCTATGTTCGTGATGTGCCCCTCGTCAAGGATTCGGTGAAGCCCCGCGTATCCGACGATGTGGCCTTCGCTTTCGCAGACTATATATTCGCTGTACTCGAGTTTAAGGTCGCTTAAGATGCTTTCTTCCAGCCAGGGCTCACCGAAAGAAAGCCTTTCGACAACAGAAATGCCGTACACGTCGTTTTCATGAGCAGGGCGCACAGTCCAGTTCTCTTGTATTGCCGCGGCCTCTCGCTCTTCGAGCCGGCGCTGCGCTTCGGCCTTGCGATAATAGATCGGCTCGATTTCCTCGTATCCTTCGGGGACCCCATGTTCCAAAGCCCATTCAAGCACCGCGCGCGCGTTCTGGACGGCCGGGTCAATGGCCGTGTCTATTCCGAGGGAGTCCGCGTCTGCCACAAACTTCTCGATTGGTTCCCGGAAGAATGGCAGTCCGTTGCCCATAAAGCGGCAGACAAGCCTAACGTTTTTCGCCAGACGCGCCAGCGCGGTCATCGACCGGCCAAGCGCCTCGAAATAATCTTCCGGCGCGTGCGCGCCACCGTTCACGAGCGTCATTATGCGGCCGTCCGCTTCGAGCATATAGGCGCCGGAGTATATCTGGTCTCTTCGCGCGTCGAATACCGGACAACAAACAGTAAAGGGACTTTGTTTTTCTTCCATTATATATACAAATGTTTCGAGGGTCGGTACTTTCACAATCGGGATATTCAGCGTTTGTGATAAAGCGCGGGCGGTGGCCACGCCGATGCGTATGCCGGTGAAAGAGCCCGGGCCTGCGGAAACCGCGATCCGCCCGAGATGCCTTGGCTTAAGGTCCGCCTCTTTTAGCAAGCCGTCGACCATAGGCAAAAGCGATGTAAGATGCATGAGGCCTTCCTCGCTCGCTCGGTGAAGATTATTGCCGTCCTTGGTCATTAACGCCGCTGAGCAAACCGGCCCTGTTGTCTCGATCGCGAGCAGCGCCCCTTCGGTCTTCATCTGCTTGCCTCTACTTTACGGATATCAGGGTCGTCAGTATAGCTGAGTTCTATGCTAAGTGATCCTTCCGGCAGCAGCCAGCCGATACGGTCCGCCCATTCTACGATAGTAATGCCTCTTCCGTAGAAGAACTCGTCCAGCCCTATGTCTGAAAGTTCCTCCGGTTTATCCAGCCTGTAGATGTCAATATGGTAAAGAGGAAGACGGCCCGATTTGTATTCGCAGACAAGCGTAAAAGTCGGGCTGGTGACCGTTTCAGTCACGCCCAGTCCTGCCGCTATCGCTTTCGCAAGAGTAGTTTTACCCGAGCCGAGTTCGCCGTATAAAGCGACGACATCGCCGGGCCCCAGCTTTCTGCCGAGTTCTCTGCCGTACTCATTTACTTGTTCTTCATTCATTAACACCGTTTAATTCTATAACACATGTCGTGATATTGCTATCGACTGTAAATGCCAAAAACATATATAATGTCTCGTTGAGGACGATTATCTTTTCCGGGGAGCGCGCTGACGCAGAGGAGGGATCGTCGCGTTTAGTTTAATGATACTTTTGACGAAATTAAATATTATTCGCAGGCTGGCGCTTGTCTGCCTGGCATTTGCATGCCTGGCGGTCATGCTTGTCTTTGCTTTGACTCCCCTGCATGTTTTTGCCGGTGAGGACCCGCCGGATTCGCCATATAGCGAAGACCGGCAATTCGGAGTCAGCCCCTGGCACAAGGTATACCTTACGCCGGGACAAAACTATGACGTCGGCTCGGCAGACAAGAACACTACGGTTTATATAGACAAGCCGGGTTCCTACACGCTTCACGGTTCCAGTTCACACATGCGTTTGATCATCCAGAGCGGCGGGGTCGATCTGTATCTGGCACACGGCCTCAATATAGACCCCGGGATCTATTCCTACGTGGGTTCGCGTACCGCGGCCATTACGGTAGACGATCAGGGCGGCGTCGTCAGGATCATATCCAAAACGGGAGCGAGTTCCTACCTGGGAAGCTATCTTTACGCGCCGGCTATCCGCAAAGACGGCAGGAACACGCAGCTTGTTTTTGAGACAGAAAACCCAAGTTACCCCGGTACGATAAAAGCGCATTCCAGCAGAGGCAGCCATTCAGCAGGTATAGGCGGCGTCTATATGCTCATCAGAGACCATGAAACCAACGGCAATATCGTGTTCAACAGCGGCAATGTCATTGCAGAAGGAGGCGTGGACGCCGCGGCCATAGGCGGCGGAAGCGGAATGCCGACAAAAGGCATCACGATAAACGACGGCAATATCACGGCAACGTCTGTCGGGTATGGCGCCGCGATCGGAGGCGGCATGGACAGCGGCGCGTACGACATAACGATCAACGGCGGCACTGTCACAGCAACGGCAAACGGATCAGGCGCAGGCGCCGGCATAGGCAGCGGAAGGCAGCAATCTTCCGGATCCGCGACATGTAAAAATATCACGATCAACGGCGGCATAGTCACGGCGACGAGTTACGGGACCGGGTCGGGCATCGGCGGCGGGTCAGGCGCAGATGTGCACAATATTATTATCAACGGCGGCATAGTCAACGCGACTGGCGGGGAATTTTCAAACGGTATCGGCGGCGGCGGCGGTAACTTCGGCGGGACGGCCACAAATATCGTGATAGCCGGCGGTACCGTCAACGCTACTGGCGGCAGATACGGCACCGGCATCGGCAATATCGGTTCGCTTGGTGATTTTAAGACTTATCACAGCGAAGCCGTTATAACGATATCCGGCGGCATAGTCAACGCTGCAGGCGGCGAATGGGGCATCGGAGGAGGAGGAACGGGCGGGCTCTTTGGCTCGGGTAAGCTTCGCGTAAACATTCTGGGCGGTACGATTACCGCAAAAGGAGGCAAAAACGATATCGGCAGCGGCTATAGCGATTTCGGGCTTTGCATCACAGGCGGGTCGATCCAGGCAACCAAAATCCACGGTACTCCTCATGATCAGCATAACGCCGTGGTCTACAAGACGACCATCACCCTTGATCAGGCAAAAAACGGCACACAAGTCATAGAGATGGGCTTAGGCGGGCCAGGCCTCTCATACGGTTTGAACGGTGTGCAAACGATCAACGACAAGCTGTACTTATGGCTGCCAAACGGCGGTGTGGTCAAATACATAACTGCGGAGGAGAGTTTCATGCCGGCCGGGCTGGCATATTCAGGGTCGGTCGCCACCGGAAGCCAGGGTACGCTTTACCCTGCTACTCCCATCGTATTGATAGGAGACTACGGGGCTTCCAACGGGAGCGCTCAGGGTGTAACAGGAGAAAAGAGCTTTGTGGCCTTTGTTCCCAGCAAGCACAGTCCAAGCGTGGGCATGCATGTCGATCACTATGTCACTGCGAACAGCCCGATTGTAAAGGTTGCGGACGCAACGGGAAAATATTATCCTAATACCCCCTGCGCCGACGCAAACGGCGCTTGGAAATACAACCCCCAGCAGCTTCTCCTTCGTTCGGTATCGTTAAATAACACTTACACAGTGGCATTTGACGCAAACAGGCCCGCGAACGCCTCGCACGCGGTCACGGGGACAATGGGTACGCAGACATTTACGTGGGGAGAGTATCCCGCTCCTCTCCAGCTAAACAAGTACTCGCTGCCCGGTTGGGACTTCATGGGGTGGTCAAAGACGCCTGACGGCAATGCAGATTACACGGACGGCGGAAGGGTGATCGGAGACCTCACCGTACTTAACGGCGTGACGGTAACATTGTACGCAAAGTGGCAGCCGAAGACATATACGGTGAACTTTAATGCCGGTGGCGGGACAGGTATAATGCCTCCAGCGACACTGGCTTATGATACGCCGGCCGCGCTTCCTGCTAATACCTTTTCACCTCCGGATGACCCGGGTAATGAAACCTTTTTAGGGTGGAGCCGCTATGGTTTTGGATCTCAAATATATGCGGACGGCGCGACGGTCCTGAATCTATGCTCTATTGAAGGGGACGGGGCTGTTTCCGGGCTGACCTTGCAGGCAAACTGGATCGCTTCGGGCGGCATAGCTATCGTGGTTACGGATGACGACACGCCTGTGCCAGGGCTTGCGGGCTCGCTTTCGCTATCGCTTGGTGACATGAACCTGACCGGTTTTTCAGAGTCCCCTTCCGATCCGGGCGTTTATATCCTTTCAGACGTGCCTGACGAAACTTATGAAATCAGCCTTACTGGCTATGACACTGCCGGAAAAACCATAACAGTACACGGTGGAATGGCCGCGCAATACCTCAATTACTGCACCGTGGAGATCAGCTCTGATCCCAACTGCGACGCATGGTTCGACGTAGGGGGCAATCGCGTATCAGTACTATCCGGGATATTGGTCGGCTCCTCGCTCGATATCCGAGCCGATACATCCTCGTATACCGGTCACAGTTTTAAAAGTTATTCGGCAGTCGGCTATGAACCTGTCTGGGCTCCGAACAGGGAAACCCCAAATCAGACCATAATAGTTACAGGAAAGACCCAGATAACAGCGCATTCGCGCCCGATCCTTTATCGCGTAGAATTCGACGGCAACGGCGGCGCCGCGGAAGAGCCGGCCGAGCCGCAGGATTTCGTCTACGGCGAGCCGCAAAACCTGTTTGCCAATACCTTTGAGCAGAAGGGCTATTCATTTGCCGGGTGGAATACAAGCCAGGACGGCACCGGAACGTCCTATGATGACGGCGAGTCCGTCACAAACCTCACCACTGCTGACGGCGCCGCTATAGGGCTTTTTGCGCAGTGGACGCCGAATACCTATACTATCGAGTTCAACAGCAACGGCGCCACAGGCGGCGCGATGCCCGCCAAGCCTGCTGTATATGACACTCTGGTTATCCTGACGAAAAATACTTATACCAGAATCAACTACCACTTCATGGGATGGAACACATCGGCTGACGGCAGCGGCACGCTATATGGAGACGAGGGCGACGTCAGCAATCTCGCGGCCGATGAAGGAGCGGTCGTTATCCTATATGCTCAGTGGGAGCATGACTACTATACTGTGCAATTCGGGGCCAACGGCGGCAGCGGCTTCATGGCAGATCAGGAGTTGTGGAGCGATGCCCTGGAGAAACTGGACTCCTGCGCTTTTTATCGGGAATACTATTATTTCCTTGAGTGGAATACGGCTGCCGATGGTTCCGGTACGTCTTATGCGAACAGCGCTTTAGTAACCGATCTTGCGGCTCCGGGCGGATCGCTGACGCTCTTTGCTCAGTGGGCGCCCAAGGTATACTACGTTGAATTTGATTCGAATAACCCCTCAGTTGCTTCGCACAGCGTTGCCGGGAATATGCCGGTGCAGGCGCTTGTCTGCGGAGTGCCGGATAATCTGAATGATAACGAATACAAACTGGCGGGCTGGACATTCATTGGCTGGAACGCGTCCGCCGACGGCAGCGATACGATGTATGCTGATAAAGAAGAAGTAGAAAACCTCGCCTATGAGGACGGCGACGTCGTGGTCCTGTACGCGCAATGGGCGCCGCAGACTTATATAGTTAGCTTTGATGCGGGCGGCGGTTCAGGCGCTATGTCTTCCCTGACTATGACATATGATACGCCGGCAGCGCTTCCCGCTAACGTCTTTTCGCCTCCGTCAAGCCCGGGCAGTGATGTCTTTTTAGGGTGGAGCCGTATGTTTGCTCTTGGGGCTCAAATATATTCTGACGAAGCGACCGTAATAAATATATGCTCTCTGGATACGGACGGGATCACCGCTTTGGACCTGACCCTGGAGGCAAACTGGATCGCCCAGGGCAGCGTCGTTGTCGTAGTTACCGACGATGACGAGCCGGTAAACGGCCTGGCCTCTGCAACACCTGAAGACAACAAGATATATCTCACCCAAGGGCTCGCGCGGTTCAGCGGCTTTTTAGCGGCCGGCGCGGATTCGGGTGTCTATATACTTGGCAATCCGGTTACCCCGGGGGTCTACGGCATTGCCATCGACGGGTATGATACTTCGGGAAAAACGATTAATATCAGCAGCGGCACCGATATTTTGTATTTGGAATACTGTACCGTGGAGATCGGTTCCGAACCCAACTGCGACGCCTGGATAAATGACTCAGGCGCGAAAAGTAACATCAAAGAGCGGGTCCCGGTCGGATCGGCGCTTGAGATCCGTGCCAGCACGTCCGGTTATCCCGGCTACATCTTTGAGGCCTATACCGCGATCGGCTATGCGCCTGTTTGGAGCCCCGACGAGACAAAGCCCGAACAGACCATTATAGTTACAGGCCGGGCGCTTATCGAAGCGCACCCCGTCCCCGTCATTTTCCGCGTGGACTTCGAAGGCAACCACAGTGATGTCACGGGGATAATGGAACCGCAGGATTTCGTATACGATCAGCCGCAGAACCTGTTCTATAACGGCTTTGACAACGCGCGGTATCATTTTTCCGGCTGGAACACGACCTCCGACGGCGTAGGAACATCCTATGACAACGGCGAATCCGTCACCAACCTCACCAATGTTGACGGCGGGATCGTGACCCTGTATGCCCAGTGGGACAAGCATCTTTATCCTGTACTTGAACACTTTGGCACGTGGTTCGGAAGCGGCACCGCCTCTGCCAGGGTAGGCGTAGACCATGGGGATTTCGAGCGGCTGACTCTTAACGGCGTTGAAGTAAACTCCGCCGACTATGATATAACGCCCGGCAGTACCGTTATAACCTTAAAAACGAGCCACCTCGCCGGATATGCCAACGGCAGCTATACCTTAGTCGCCCAGTTCTCGGGCGGCTTCTCTGAAGGCCTTTCCCTGATCGTGAGAAATCCTTCCAACATTCCTTCTTCCGAAACGTCAAAGACGGGCGACGAAATGAATCTGCCGGTCTGGCAGCTTATGATGACCGCTTCGCTTATCGGGATGCTATGCGTCCTCTTTATAGCTTTACGCGGCAGAGGCCGGGCGAAAGGCTAACAAGACACAAGGAACGTCCCCTTTTGTCTGCATTGACAGCACCTATTTCATAAGATATGATACGCAGGCGTGGGGGCGTAGCTCAGCTGGTTAGAGCACTTGCTCGACAAGCAAGGGGTCCTTGGTTCGAGTCCTAGCGTCCCCACCAAACGTAATAAAATATCACTTGACATCAGCATGTGCGCAGTTATAAAATAATAGACTGCGGCAAGTTATACTTTGTTCTGATAAGGAGTGATATAAATATGC
>Ga0123356_10002014_pt1 | contig 21952 bp, 19 predicted proteins | sample TergutEmb28metaG_2_FD_92546 | JGI IMG/M metagenome (GOLD analysis project Ga0123356, IMG submission 92546) | Embiratermes neotenicus P3 segment gut microbial communities from Petit-Saut dam, French Guiana - Emb289 P3 | ecosystem: Host-associated > Arthropoda: Insects > Digestive system > Gut ... | reverse complement strand
TGAACATCCTCTTCGTTGGCGATTGCAACATCTACATAGTTCGCCATAACACCCATAACCTCGGGAGCCGTTTTTCCGTACTTCCAGAGATTGTTGCGGTAGTTAAGGTCGCATGACACGGTAATACCCTTCTTCTTTGCTTCCATAACACTTTCTAAAGACAACTCCATAGCGGTTGCGCTGATTGCCGGTGTAATACCGGTTATATGAAACCAGCTTATATCATCCAAAACCGCGTTCCAATCAATATCCCCGGGCTTGATAAGGGAGATTGCGGAATTTGCACGGTCATATAAAACCTTGCTTGGCAGTTGGTTTGCGCCGCCTTCAATAAAATAAATGCCCATGCGTCCTGAACCTCGGATAATTCGCCCGACATTCACACCCCAACGCCGCAACTCTGCTATGCATGCGTCACCCAGTGCGTTCTCCGGCAATACCGTAAAATATACCGAGTCACATCCGTAATTTGAAAGAGATACGGCGACATTTGCCTCTCCTCCGCCAAAAGTTGCTTCAAGTAGAGAGTTTTGAAAAAAACGCTCAGCACCCGGCGGTTTGAGTCTCAGCATTATTTCGCCAAAAGATAAATATTTCATATTGATGACCATTCCTTTCGTACCGGCACAACAGGCATTATCGTTTTAGTTCAACCCAGAGTTCATCATATAACTCAAGGATATGCCTTGGAAGATGAGTATAGACCTCACTGTTTGCCAGTACCTCGGAATCGGCAAACATGATTTTATAATCCTCCGGGTATAGTTCTTCACCAAATAGTGCCGCCGCCTCATAATTTGCGGAAGCGTACATTATATACTCCATGTTCATAAGTGCAATATCTGTACGTGTCATGAAATTAATAAAAAGCTCCGCGTTTGTTTTGTTCGCTGCATCCCTTGGTATGCACATGGCATCCACAAAAAAGTTTGTTCCCTCATGCGGGCGGGCAAATCTCAAATCCTGATTGTTTTCCGCCATTATAAGGAAATCGCCGGCATAATAGGGTCCAATCCATGCTTCGCCGGATTCAAGCTTGTCGAATATTTGATCCATAACGTACGCCTGCAATAAGGGTTTTTGTTGAACAAGCAGTTCGTAAGCATGGCGGATTTCAGTTTCATTTGTGGTGTTGAGGCTGAATCCCAGATGTTTTAATGCTATGCCAAACGCATCGCGGGGATTGTCAAACATTAGGATTTGCCCCGTAAAATCAGGGTTCAACAATGCACTCCAGCTATTGATTTCACCTGAGATCATCGCCGAGTTGTATATTATTCCAACTGTCCCGGTCATATACGCTACGGAAAAACGGTTTTCCGGGTCATATCCAAGGCCTTTGTACTGCTCGTCAATTAAAGAATAATTCGGGATATTTGTAAAATCCAGCTCTGCGAGCATATCTTCCTCAATCATTCTGGCAATCATGTAATCAGACGGGATAATAACGTCTATGTTTGCACCACCGCGCCTCATTAACGAATATAATGCCTCGTTTGTTTCATAAGTAGAATAGTTTACCCTGATGCCGGTTTCACGTTCAAAAATCCTGAATATAGATTCGTCGATAAACTCGCCCCAGTTGTGTACGTTTACGACACCATTGGAACCATCTCTTTGACCGCACCCGAATGCCGATATTGGCAGTAGCAGGCACATAACCAATAATGCAGTTACTGTTTTTTTCATTTTACTGACATTCCTCTCAATAACGTTTCCCGCAGGATAACTTAATAAATAAATCCTTTCCTCGCTATTGCCGGTAAGAATTACTTTCTGTCCTCCGCCTTCTTACGCCTGTCCTCCTGTCTTGCCTCCCTGATGTTGATAACAATAAGTAATAAAAGCACTGTAATGAAGAGAATTGTTGAAAGAGCGTTGATTTCCGGGCTGATGCGTCTGCGCGTCATTGCGAATATCTGCATAGGCAGTGTCATAACGTTGCCGCCCGCAGTGAAATAGCTGATTACAAAGTCATCTATTGACAATGTAAACGCAATTATCAGGCCGTTTATGATTCCCGGCATTATTTCAGGAACGATTACCTTCCAAAAGGCTTTCATCCATGTGCATCCCAAATCGCATGCCGCATCAACCAGATTGTTGTCAAGCTGCCGCAGCTTCGGAGTGACAGAAAGAACAACATATGGGATGTTGAATGTTATATGCGCCAGCAGCAAAGTACCGAACCCCAGGTTGAATTTTAAAACGCTGCCAATCGATATAAAAAGCAGGCTGAGCGACACACCGGTTGCGATGTCTGCATTCATCATAGGTATGTTGTTTACATGCATTAACGGGGTTCGCCACCGGCTGCGCATATAATAAAACCCTACAGCCGCAAATGTTCCTGCAACAGTTGCAATTACAGCAGATATGAAAGCAACAATAAGTGTTGTGTAAAAGGCGTTCATTATTGAACTGTCTACAAACAGTGATCTATACCAGTCGAACGTGAACCCTGTCCATACCGAGCGGCTTCTGGTGCTGTTGAATGAAAAAACAATAAGAATAAAAATAGGTGCATAAAGGAATAAAAGTATTATTGCGGTATATGACCGCCCAAGTATGCCGGGTCTCTTCATGCTCCCACCGCCTTTTCCCCGCCTTGACCGAATCTGTTCATAACATACATGAACAATATAACGATGAGCATCATAACAAGAGCTATTGCAGAACCGAGCTGTGGATTATACGCTGTGCCGAGAAATTGCATTTCAATAAGGTCGCCGAGCATCATTACCATTCCGCCGCCGAGAAGCTGTGTAATTACAAACGTTGAAACTGCCGGAACAAAAACCATCATCACGCCTGATAATACACCGGGCAGGCTCATAGGGAATACAACCTTGCGAAAAACAGATATGGAGTTTGCGCCTAAATCTTGCGCCGCTTCATAAAGACTGCGGTCGATTTTAACTATTACGGAATAAATCGGCAATATCATAAAAGGCAGAAAATTATAGACCATACCGATTACAACTGCTGTCGGTGTGTTGATAACGTTTAATGCCGGAAGCCCGAGATAAGTAAGGAAACGGTTTAGCAGCCCTGTGTTTTCAAGTATTGACATCCATGAGTATGTTCGCAGCAGAAAGTTCATCCACATGGGGAGTACAATCAGCATAATCATTAACCTCTGCATTCTCATACCTTCCCTTGACAGTATGTATGCAATAGGATAACCAATTAGAATGCAGATTATCGTAGATATGAATGCAAGCTGGAAGGAACGAAAAAAAATCGGCGTAAAACGTCCCATTGCAGCAAAATTTTGAAATGTCGGACTGCCGTCGCTTGTTGTAAATGCATAGAAAACAACAAAGATAATCGGTGTGACAACAAAAATCCCCATCCATACTATGTACGGGATTGACAGATACTTTGGTCTCATTCGAACTTCTCCTCCGCACTCTCAGACTCATACTCGTGTTCGACGTCACTTATCTCATCGTACTCTGCGCTGTATGAGCTGTAGTCGCCGTACATGCCGGAGAAAAGACTCTTCTTCATTATATGAATCCCGTCGGGATCGATTTTAATACCGATTTTTGTGCCGATAGGGCTGAGGTCGGTCGTTTGGATTAGCCACTTGAACCCGTGGAAATCAACGATAATATCGTATAAAACACCGCGAAAGGTTATGCTTGTGACTATACCGGTCAGTCTGCCCCTCCCCGGAGCCACGATATCTACATCCTCCGGGCGGATAACAACGTCAACGGGTTCCATAGGCTCAAAGCCCCCGTCAAGACACTTATACTTGCGCCCGAAAATCTCAACAACACCGTCGGAATGCATGATGCCGTCAACAATATTGCTTTCACCGATAAAGTCTGCAACAAATGCGTTTTTTGGTTCGTTATATATATCCTCCGGCGTGCCGATTTGCTGAATAACGCCGCCCTCCATGACCACGACTGTATCTGACATAGCCAATGCTTCTTCCTGATCGTGGGTAACATATATAAAAGTTATTCCGGTTGCCTGTTGAATCCGTTTGAGTTCGTTTTGCATATCCTTGCGTAGACGCATATCAAGCGCTCCGAGAGGTTCATCAAGTAAAAGCACCTTAGGGCGGTTAACAAGAGCACGAGCTATTGCGACACGCTGCTGCTGACCGCCGGAAAGAGAAGTAACGTCGCGTCTGTCGAACCCCTTAAGACTAACAATCTCCAGCATTTCCATTACCCGCGAGGTGATTTCACGCTTATCAAGCTTTTTGCCCTCAGGGCGGGCAAGACGCAAACCGAAAGCAATATTCTCAAAAACATCAAGATGGGTGAAAAGGGCATATTTTTGAAAAATCGTATTTACCGCCCGTTTATGCGGCGGCACATCATTAATCCTCACACCATCGAAAAAGACGTCTCCTGAATCAGGCTTTAGAAAACCGCCGATTATCCGCAGGGTTGTGGTTTTGCCGCAACCGCTCGGACCTAATAATGTGAGGAACTCTCTATCATTTACGTACAGATCTATGTTGTCTAAAACAACGTCACCGTCAAACGCCATCGAACAACTCGAAAGGCGAATCAACTCTTTGGTCACTTATCCTCCCCCTCGTCGTCGCGGACTAAGCTGAGCCTTGCCTTCACACGAATGCGAAGGTTGCTCGCCGCGGCGTTCCTCCTCATCGGCTCAATTAAGCTTTGAGTCGAGAGGACGATAGAACGCAGAATCAAATATATAGTTATAAATTCAAATTGTCAATAGAAAAGCGGGAAATGTTGCATTACGTTTGTGTGTTGCATTACGTCCGGCTATCGTTTAGAATATATAAGCATTGTGAAAGGAACTGGTCTGATATGAAGGAACGTTATTTTTCCGCTCCCGGCCGTGTTGAAATCGGCGGGAACCACACCGATCACCAGCACGGACGAGTGTTGGCCGCTGCTGTAAACCTTGAAGCTAAATGCTCGGCTGTTCCCAACGGGACAAATATAGTAAATATTAAAAATGAGCAATATGGTTCGATAAGAGTTGATTTAGACAAACTCGATGTCAGGGATGACGAAAAAGAAACATCAACAGCGCTTGTTCGCGGTGTTGCCGCTTGGTTTAAGGAACATGGACACACAACAGGAGGGTTTGACGCGACCGTGACGTCTAACATACCCGTAGGTTCCGGTCTATCAAGCTCGGCAGCCTTTGAAGTTCTTATAGGCAATGCTTTTAAGGGGCTATTCGATATAACTGTTTCTCCGCTTGATATAGCCTTGGCAGGGAAGTTTGCCGAGAACAATTATTTCGGAAAGCCCTGCGGTCTGATGGACCAGGCTGCATCGAGCTTTGGCGGGCTGAGTCTTATTGATTTCCGTGACCCGCTTAATACATTGGTTGAGCCGATAGATGCCGATTTAAGCGGATATGCTCTTTGTGTTGTCACTACAGGTGGTGATCACGTTGATTTGACATCTGAGTATGCTGCGATACCCGGGGAAATGAGGACAATCGCGAACTATTTTGGCAAAGACTATCTGCGGGAATTATCTCTTGAAAACTTCTATTCGGAGATTGGGAAAATGCGGCATCTGAGCGGCAGAGCGATATTGCGGGCGCTTCACTTCTTTGAGGAGCATGAGCGCGTTGCAAAGCAGGCATACGCTTTAGGGTGCGGTGATATACCGGCATTTCTCAATTTGGTGAACGAATCAGGACGATCCTCGCTTGCATATTTACAAAACGTTTACAGCTCATCAGACCCGCATAATCAGGAGTTGACCCTTGCATTGGCGCTCTCGGAGAAAATCTTGGCAGGAAAAGGTGCATGGCGCGTACACGGCGGTGGTTTCGCGGGGACAATACTTGCATTTGTACCGGATGATTTAATGGACACATACAGCTCGCATATGGGTGACATTTTCGGAGACGGTTGCTGTCTATTCCTGAACGTGCGAAAAGGGGGCGGTATGGAGGTAATTAATTAACTTTAATGAAAGAGTTCGTAGTTAATAAGAACGATGCCGGACAAAGGCTTGACAGATTTGCGGTAAAGGCAACACCGTTACTGCCGATGTCGCTTGTTCAAAAGTATATACGGATCAAACGCATTAAAGTTAATGACAAGGGATCAAAATGCGATTATAAGCTGACTGTTGATGACATAGTAAAAATGTATATCAACGATGAGTTTTTCGATGCTCCGGATGATGAGTGCGCATATCTGAAAATCGCCGACCCCGCACTTGAAATAGTTTATGAGGATAAAAATGTAATGCTGATAAATAAACCTGCCGGTGTGCTGTGTCACAGTGACGGCGGTTATGATTACAGCTCTATAATACCAAGGGTGCTGGCCTATCTCCGTAAGAATGGTGAGTATCGTCCCCGGGAGGAGAACTCATTTACCCCGGCACTGTGCAATCGTATTGATCGCAACACCTCCGGAATCGTAATTGCTGCAAAAAATGCCGAATCCTTACGCATTATAAATGAGAAATTCAAGCTGCGGGAGATTGACAGATACTACCTTTCCATAGTACACGGTGTCCCAAAACCCCCTGAAGCAAGGCTTGAAGGCTACATTTTTAAGGATGCCGTGAAAAACCGGGTGTACGTAACTGTAAATAACCAGCCCGGCGCGAAATCCGCAGTTTTGGTCTACAGGACTATTGCGTCATCGAATCAACTCTCTCTTCTTGAGTGCCGGTTAATTACCGGTCGTACACATCAAATACGCGCACAGCTTGCCGATGCCGGCTATCCGATTCTTGGAGACAGAAAATACGGCTCAAGCCGGCTTGATAAGCAATATGGGGAAACCAGGCAAGCCCTCTGCTCATATAAACTGGTTTTTAACTTTGTAACAAACGCAGGATTACTGTCCTATTTAAACAATCAAACCTTTCAGGTACCGGAAGTCGGTTTTAAGGAAAAATATTTTTCATAGATGACAGACTTCATGAGCTTAACGGGAAAGATAATGACAAATACGAAAAAATATTTGACAACAGCAGTTCAATAGCTTATAATCATTTGGCGTGTGCAGGAGGTCGTTATGTTGCTCGATCTTCGCGAGGTAATTGGTGTCCCCGGCGGAAAAGTTTCATTTGATTTCGAACCTGACATGTCAGAAGCGGCGAGTGGTTCAGTCAGTCAAATCAAGAAGCCGGCGAGGGCGGCGGGAGATGTAATAAACAGTGCAGGTGTGCTGACATTTTCGGCGAATGTAGATGCGGTATGTATATGTATCTGCGCAAGGTGCCTCAAAGAGTTTGATTTTCCTGTGCATAAGCAGATATCGGCAGTTCTCACTGAGGGGGGAGAGGGTGAAAACCCCGATGGGTACTTCCTTCAGGGGGACAAGGTCGATGCGGATGAAATAGTCGTAACAGAATTTATCTTAGATATGGATGACAGGCTATTATGCAGCAGCGATTGTGCCGGACTATGCCAAAACTGCGGCTCAGATTTAAATGACGGGCTTTGCAAATGTAAGAAAGAGATTGACCCGAGACTTGCTGTTTTAAGTCAGCTCATTGATGAATAAAAAAAATATAACAACAGGTTGGCCTTTTACGGCAGCCGTGTAACGAATAAGAGGTGTATCTGATGGCGGTTCCAAAAAGCAAAGTATCGAAAGCGAGAAGAAATAAAAGGCGATCCTCACACTGGAAGCTGGAAGCTCCCGGATTGGCAAAATGCTCCAAGTGCGGTGAGTTCCGCCTGCCGCACAGGGTCTGCAAAGCATGCGGAACTTATAACGGCCGCGAGGTAACTTAGAAGTACCAAAGGATGAGGCGGGGGGAGAATCCCCGCCTTTTTTCGTTTATGCAACAAGGGTTATTAAAATGTCATGCTATATATGAATTACTCGTAAAAGGATGCCTCAATGAAAGCAGTTGTAAAGACTATAGCTCCCGGCAGCCCTGCAGCTAAAACTATAATAGCACCAGGTGATGTACTGCGAAAAATCAATAAAGCAGTTGTAAATGATGTTCTGGATTACGAATATCACTCATATGACAGTCATCTGTTACTTGAGCTAAACTGTCCGGACGGTAGGATTAAGCTTGTGAAAATCCATAAACCGGAATGCAGGGATTTGGGTATTGAATTTGAAACATACCTGATGGATAAAGAGCGAAGCTGCGTAAACAAATGCATTTTCTGCTTTATTGACCAATTGCCGGCGGGTATGCGCAAGACCTTATACTATAAGGATGATGATGTCAGGCTCTCGTTCCTGCAAGGAAATTATGTCACATTAACAAATCTTTCAAACGATGATATAGAGCGAATAATAAAGCTGCGAATAAGCCCGATAAATGTATCGGTACACACACTTGACCTCAAGCTGCGGACATATATGCTCGGGTCGGAAAAAGGCGGCTCAGGCATAGAGGCATTTAGGAAACTGGCAAATGCGGGAATAACACTTAACTGCCAGATAGTCTGCTGCCCGAAGATAAACGACGGACGGGAACTGTCAAAAACAATCGAAGGGCTGATTGAAATGGGAGAGTGTATAAACAGTGTTTCCATTGTTCCGGTTGGCATAACAAGATACCGGGAGGGGTTGGCGAAGCTGCAGGCATTCGATAAAACTCTTGCTCTGCAGACAGTTAAGCAGGTTGAACACTATGGTGATATATGCTTGAAAGCAAGCGGATCGAGGCGGTTTTTCTGCGCAGACGAGTTATATATGATGGCAGAGCTGGAACTGCCGGAAAATGATTTTTATGAGGAATATCCGCAGCTCGAAAATGGCGTTGGCATGATGCGGCTATTAATAACAGATTTTGAAAACACACTCGAAAATGGAGCGGAATCTTCACTGACAGAAACTGAACCCGCTTGCGGACAGTACACTTTTTCAATTGTAACCGGCGTTCTTGCCTATAAATATTTAAAAAATCTTTTAATTACAGCAGCAAAAAAGTATGATACAATCATTGGCGAGGTATACGCAATAAAAAACAGCTTTTTCGGGGAAAGCGTGACTGTATCGGGACTTATCACGGGTAAAGATATTTTTGCTCAGTTGAATGGGAAAAACCTTGGGACAAAGCTGCTTATTCCGCAAAATATGCTGCGGTATAAAACCGCATCTTGTGATACCAAAGACGACGAAGTGTTTTTAGACGGCATGACTGTATCGGAGCTGTCAGGTATGCTTGGAACACACATTCAAATAGTTGGAAAAAGCGGAGTAGACTTATTACAAGCAATGCTTGGCGGAGCGGGATAATACTCAAGCTATTTATACAAGGAGATAATAATGCCAAGAAATCTGGTTGCAATAGTCGGAAGACCAAATGTTGGCAAATCGACACTGTTTAACAGGCTTGTCGGGAAACGATTATCTATCGTTGAGGATACACCCGGAGTCACACGCGACAGGCTCTATGCAAAAACCGATTGGAACGGACGTGAATTTGACTTAGTTGACACCGGCGGGATAGAGCCGAAGGCTGACACGGAAATGCTGCTTTTTATGCGTGAGCAGGCGATGCTGGCTATTGAGTTTGCGGATGTTATTATCTTTGTTACTGACTTTACAACAGGCGTAACAGCTACGGATAATGAAGTGGCGCGAATTCTGCAGAAATCCGGAAAACCTGTCTTGCTTGCGGTAAACAAGATGGATGCAACCGGTTCAGATCATCCTGATATCTACGAATTTTACTCGCTTGGTCTTGGAGATCCGATATCTGTTTCTGCTGCACATGGTCATGGAACAGGCGACTTGCTGGATGAATGTGTTAAGCTTCTTCCTGCAGAGTCCGGCGGCAGCGTTGAGGATGACGCGATACGCGTGGCTGTGATAGGTAAGCCTAACGCGGGGAAATCCTCACTGGTGAATAGAATACTTGGTGAAGAGCGTGTAATCGTGAGCGATGAAGCGGGTACAACAAGGGATGCTGTAGACACGCCGTTGGAAAACAAATACGGAAGCTATATATTCATTGATACGGCAGGACTCAGACGCAAATCGAAAATAGATAACAATATCGAGTACTATAGTGTGTTGCGTGCGAAAATGGCAATTGAGCGCTCAGATGTTTGCTTAATAATGATTGACGCACGCGATGGTGTTACCGAGCAGGATACAAAAGTTGCAGGGCTTGCGCATGAAGCGGGAAAAGCAAGTATAATAACTGTCAATAAATGGGATTTAATTGAAAAAGAAACAGGCACAATGGATGAGATGCGTAAGGATGTTATGAGCGGCTTAAGCTACATGGCATACGCACCGGTGGTATTTATATCTGCATTAAAAGGGCAGCGGGTTGAAAAATTGTTTGGGCTTATAAATTTCGTAAATGAGCAGGCGACTATGAGAATAACGACCGGGACTCTCAACGGTGTACTTGCCGATGCGACGGGACGTGTGCAGCCTCCGACCGACAAAGGGAAAAGACTTAAGATATACTATATAACGCAATCAGGTGTACGTCCGCCTACATTTGTGTGTTTCTGCAACGATGCAAAACTATTCCATTTTTCATATCTGCGTTACATTGAAAACCAAATCAGATCGGTTTTTAGTCTTGAAGGCACACCGGTGCGTATGATTGTCAGAGAAAGAGACGGCTGATGCCCGCTGCAAGGAGCGTACATAAAAACGACCGCATACTATTTTCGAGGGTGTAAATATGTTCATTTTACTAACTGTTATAACTGCACTGCCTGCATATATACTGGGTAGTGTGAATGGCGCGATAATTGCGTCAAAGGTTTTCTATCGCAAAGATATTCGTGACTATGGCAGTGGAAACCCCGGGCTGACAAATTTCTACCGGGTTTTTGGCAAGGGCGGGGTTCTTCTTGTCATTCTTATTGATGTAATTAAAACCATTGCTCCTGTGATGTTCGGCGGATGGTTGTTTTCGTATTTTATGGACATGTATATTTCCGAGGTCTGGGGAATATGGCCGTTTGACAGATTGTTTAACGAATCATTTTTCGGTCAAGCACTTGCAGGTTTTTTTGTCATGCTTGGTCATTGTTTCCCGGTGTTTTATAAGTTCAGAGGCGGTAAGGGTGTAATGGCAATCGGAGCAATTGTTATTGTCATTGACTGGCGGCTTGCCCTGATATCATGGGGTGTATTTATACTGGTAACATTGGTTACCCGCTACGTATCGCTGGGTGCGATATTTGGTTCGACGGCGTTTCCGCTCTCCATGATGCTGCTTGATATCGGCGGGCTTGCCGACCGGAATATAATAATTCTTTGTGTGTTACTGGTTATTTTCAGACATACACCAAATATTATTCGTCTATTCAAAGGTGAAGAATCAAAGCTTAAGCTCAAACGAAAAAAGGAATAATGTTATGAAAGCAACTGTTTTCGGTTGCGGCTCGTGGGGAACATCTATTGCGCTGCATCTGCGCGGCAATGGATATGATGTTACTATGTGGTCGAAATTTGAGGATGAGGGGAATTCTCTCAGAACTACACGAAGGAATCCGCTTCTAAGTGGTATAGAGATACCGGACGAAATTTACATAACTTCAGATATTAACGAAGCAATAAGCGGAGCGGGTGCGGCTGTTATTGCCGTGCCGTCATATGGATTGCGGGAGACTGCACAATCGCTTGCAGGAAAGCTTGAGGATGAATGTGTAGTGGTTTGTATGTCAAAAGGTATAGAGAAAGAAACATCAAGCCTGTTCAGTTCAATTCTGCAAAGCACATTTGGTGATTCAGTCTCTGTAGCAGCCGTTTCCGGACCGACTCACGCCGAGGAAGTGGTTCGGAAGTTCCCCACCGCATGCGTTGCGGCTTCTGAAGATATTTCGGTAGCGATGCGTGTGCAGAACTTGCTGATGAATGAATATCTGCGTGTATACACATCGACAGATGTTGTAGGCGTGGAGTTGGGAGCTGCTTTAAAAAACGTTATTGCACTTGGAGCGGGAGTGAGCATTGGTCTGGGATTTGGGGATAATACAATGGCAATGTTGATAACCAGAGGGCTTGCAGAGATAGCTGAGCTGTGTGTTAAAATGGGGGGGTGTAAGGAGACCCTCGCAGGGCTTGCAGGTCTGGGAGATTTGATTGTGACATGCATGTCTGAATACTCGCGCAACCGGCGTGCCGGAATTTTGATAGGCAAGGGATTGGCGACACAGGATGCCATGAAGAAGGTCGGCGCGGTAGTTGAGGGCTATTATGCCGCACAAGCCGCAAAAGAACTTGCAGAGAAAATGGATATTGATATGCCGATTTGCCTTGAGACGTACAAGGTGCTTTACGAAAGCAAACCACCGCTTGCGGCAATGAAGGACCTCATGAATAGAAGCAGACGAAGCGAACAAAGCACAGGCGGGGAAATATGGGTGACTTAAAAAGCTATTTAAACAAGCTTAAAAATAAACAAATTACCGTTATCGGCGCGGGTGTAAGCAACACACCGCTTATTGATGCATTGCTTGATGCGGGAATTAAAACGACAATTCGCGATAAACGTTTGCGTACAGAGCTTGGGGAAATTTCTGACCGCTTTGAAGAAATGGGAGCGAAACTAAAGCTCGGAGAAGACTATCTCAACGGAATAACTGAGGATGTTATTTTCAGGACGCCCGGATTAATGCCGGCAAATCCGGAGATTAGTGAGGCTGTGGCAAGAGGCGCGGTGCTGACAAGCGAAATGGAAGTCTTTTTTGAGATTTGCCCATGCAAAACCATTGCTGTTACAGGCAGTGACGGCAAAACAACGACAACCTCGATAATAGCGGAAATTCTAAAAAATGATGGAAAAACGGTACATCTTGGAGGCAATATAGGAACACCCCTGCTTTGCCGGGCGGACAAAATGCAACCCGGCGATATCGCTGTAATAGAACTATCATCGTTTCAACTTATAACAATGCATAAGAGTCCCAATGTTGCTGTAGTCACCAATCTTTCACCAAACCACCTTGACGTTCACACTGATATGGATGAGTATATTAACGCAAAAAGCAATATTTTCAATCATCAAAAGCAGACAGACAGGGTTGTTTTTAACCTCGACAATGAAATTACACGCAAATACGCAACAAGTGCTCCGGCGGGGGAGATATTATTCTTCAGCCGCCATAAAAAAGTAAAAAGCGGAGTGTTTCTAAAAAACGGTATTATTTACGAAGCATTAAACAATGAGATAAAATATGTCATGCGGGCTGAAGAGATAATCTTACCCGGAACTCATAACATTGAGAATTATCTTGCTGCAATCGCATCTGTACTTGGTATTGTCAGTTTTGATTCGATACGGCGTACAGCGGGGAGCTTTTGCGGTGTTGAACACCGTATCGAGTTTGTGAGAGAGCTTCGCGGCGTAAAGTATTATAATGATTCAATCGCTTCAAGTCCGAGCCGGACGATAGCGGGAATAGGAGCGTTCACTGCGTTAGAAGATATGAAATTGCTCAAAGACGCGAGCAGAAGGGTAATACTTATCGCCGGCGGCAAGGACAAAGGTGTGGCTTTTGATGAGCTTGGTATGGAGATAGCCGCACGAGTTAAAGCACTGGTGCTCACGGGGCGCGCAGCGGAGCTGATAAACGATGCGGTTAAAAAAGCAATTGTATGCAAACCGTCGGGATGCCCGGGTATACCGGAAATACACCGATGCGAGGATTTTAATGAAGCTGTGCAAAAGGCATCAGAGTTGGCAGTAGACGGCGATATAGTTCTGCTGTCTCCGGCATGTACCTCGTTTGACAGGTTCAAAAACTTTGAAGAGCGCGGAAATACCTTTAAGGACATTATTAATAGGTTGGTGTGAAAATGGATTTGAAAAACATAATCGTTGAGCTATGTGAGCTGCCGGGACCTGCCGGCTTTGAAGAAAGAATTGCTGCCTGTGCTAAAATAATGCTTGAGCCATACATGGACGAAACATGGATTGATGTATTGGGAAACGTGATTGGCGTACGCAAATGTGGTAAAGAGAATGCGAAAAAGCTGTTGTTTGATGCGCATATAGATGAAGTAGGATTAATAGTCACAGGTGTTGAAGAGGGGTTTCTGAGGTTTGCCGGTTTAGGCGGGTTGGATGCAAGGGTTATTCCTGCCGCCGGTGTTACTATTCTTACTGAACCGCCGTTATATGGTGTAATATCTGTATTACCACCGCACATCCTCAAGAAAGAGGATACGGAGAATAACTTCAAAATCGAGGATTTATTTATTGATATTGGATTAACACAAGAGGAAGCATCCGGTCTTGTTTTACCCGGTACACCCGGGGTTCTTGCATATGGTGTTTATGACTTTGGAGTTAACGGGATTTGCGGGAAAGCTTTGGATGACAGGGTGGGACTTGCCGCAATTCTCAAGGCACTGGAAATTATTAAAGATGAAGTGTTGGATATCGACCTTTATGTAATGGCAAGCGTTCAGGAGGAGGTTGGTGTACGCGGAGCGACCGCCGGAGCTTATGCAATCGCGCCGGACTATTGTGTGATTATAGATGTAGGTCATGCAAAAACACCGGATACCAAACCAACAGAAACAAACGAACTGTTGGGGGATGGTGTGATAGTGACGCGCGGACCGAACATGAATCCTGCGTTGACAGAGATGCTTGTTAAACTGGCCAAGGATAATGAGATTAAACTTCAAATCGATGTTGCCCCGGGCGGAAGCAGCGGCACAAATGCCAGAGCCATACAAATATCACGGGAAGGTGTAGCGACTGCATTGCTTAATATACCAATGAAGTATATGCATAGTACAAATGAGGCAATATCACTTGATGATGTGGAGTACACTGCACAACTGCTTGGTCAAATCGCAAAAAACATGAGAGGGGACTCGATGCCGTGTTAGAGACATTAAAGAGCCTTTGCGCACTTAACGGAGTATCCGGGAGTGAGGGTGAGGTCAGTGAATATATAATAAACCGTGCAAAAAAGTATACAGACGATATTATTGCAGACGTTATGGGTAATGTTATTGTTTACAAGAAAGGCAAAAAGAAACCGGAAAGTAAAATCGTTTTATGTGCGCATATGGATGAGGTCGGAGTAATAATTACCGGCATAACCGATGACGGATTTTTAAGATTTGACAAAGCCGGCAGCCTCGACGGGCGTGTGGTCCTGGGTAAAGCCGTTACCATAGGCAGAAAGCGGGTGCCGGGCATAATAGGATGCAAGGCAATCCATCTTGTTAAGACCAAGGACCGTGAAAAACCTGTGGAATTTGATGATATGTATATAGACATAGGTGTAAAAAGCCGTACAGAAGCCGAGGAACATATATCCCTCGGTGACACAGGCGCGTTTAATGATGATATTCGCGAGTTCGGCAATGGTTATATCAAGGCAAAAGCCATAGATGACAGATTCGGTTGTGCGGTATTATTGGAGCTTATTGAATCAGAGCTGCCCGTTGATTGCACATTTGCTTTTACCGTGCAGGAGGAAGTCGGGCTTCGAGGCGCATATACTGCTGCATACAGAACTGCTCCCGATATTGCGATAATTGTCGAAGGTACGACTGCCGCAGACCTGCCATCGGTATCGGAGAGCAAAAAGGTGTGTAAGGTAGGTAACGGTCCGGTTTTGCCGTTTATGGATAAAGGAGCCATATATAACAGGGAAATTCATGGCTTGCTTACAAGTCTCGCCGATAAAAACCAAATTCCGTGGCAAACGAAAACATACATCGCGGGAGCCACCGACGGGTCTGTATTTCAAACAACACGCACCGGAATTAAAACAGCAGGGATAGCCGCACCGATACGTAACCTGCACTCACCGTCTTGTGTTGGCAAAATATCAGATTTGGAAGCTGTTTATAAGCTTATATGTTTATTCCTTGAGAAAATGGGAGAATGAAACAGATGAGGCATATTCAAATATCGGATAGAATCAGCGAGCTTGCAGAACGGGTTATGGCTGATACAGTGCAGCAATTTAAAGCAATTGACGAAACAGCGCAGATAAATACGGAAAAAGTATTAGCCGCTTTTCAGCGGCATCGCGTTTCTGACGTATGCTTTTCCGGTACATCCGGCTACGGTTACAACGACAGAGGCCGCGAGGTTTTGGATTTGCTTTTAGCCGATATAATGGGGACACAATCTGCACTGGTAAGAACCGGATTCGTCAACGGAACACATGCGATTACAACGGCTCTTTTTGCGTCACTCCGCCCGGAGCAGACATTGCTTTCTGTGACAGGCTTGCCTTATGACACACTGCACGGAGTTATAGGAATAACCGGCGATATGAAAGGCTCTCTTAAGGATTATGGGATGACATATTCGCAAATCGATTTAAAAAGCGATGGCAAGCCGGATATGAATGCGATAAGCATGGCTGTACGCGATAGCAAAGTAGGCGCAGTTCTGGTGCAACGCTCACGCGGCTATTCATCCCGTCGCGCGCTTACTGTCAGGGAAATAGGTGAGATATGTGATGCCGTTCATAGTATCAATAGTAATATAAATATTTTTATAGATAATTGTTATGGTGAGTTTACTGAAATCATAGAACCCGGTGATGTAGGAGCGGACATTATGGCAGGCTCATTTATAAAAAGCCCCGGCGGAGGAATCGCACCAAGAGGAGGATATGTGGCAGGCAGGGAAGACCTTGTTGAAGCAGCGGCATACAGACTGACAACACCGGGTATCGGAGGAGAGTGCGGAGCAAATCCGGAGGGTCACCGCCTCTACTTCCAAGGCATATTCATTGCTCCGCACACGGTTGCTCAAGCGTTGAAAACAGCCGTATTTTGCGCAAGATTATTTGAACTCTTAGGTTATCAGACAAACCCTAAGTATGATGATTTTCGGTCTGATATAGTCCAAACGATTCAGTTTGGTACTCCGGAGCTGTTGGAACGCTTCTGTAAAGGAATCCAAGCAGGTACACCCGTTGACTCCTATGTCACCCCGGTGCCGTCCGATATGCCGGGTTATGATTACCCTGTAATAATGGCTTCCGGCGCATTTGTACAGGGTTCAACAATAGAACTGTCGGCAGATGGACCTATACGGGAGCCATATAACGCTTATATTCAGGGCGGGCTTACATTTGAGTCCGGTAAGCTGGGCATCATGATTGCCGCTCAAGCGCTTTGTGGAGCTCAGTGATTATCGGGATATTAAAACAACCCTTGCTAACCTTATGAAATCTAAGGTGTTGCAAGGGTTTGTGCGCATTTAAGCTGACGTGTGTACACATCATTTTTAACTTGCATTAAGTCTGAAGTTTGGCTGTTTAGGATTTATACCAACCAACTGCCATCCGGTTCTTTTGCTTGAACAACTACATCGGTGTCCAATTCAATTTTTTCAGGCTCGCTTACTGCTTTCCGTACCTCGTCGTTACTTTGCGCTTGCGTGTTGGTCGCGAAATTCCAATTTGGAACCATCTTTTTCATAGAAGTCAATACACTATCCGCCCCAACGTTTTCCTGCGTACTCGCAACTGCGCTTTTCATGCTTTCGTAGTTTCCTCCGATGCCTGAAGTAGCATTAATTACCATGCTTTTCATTGTCTTCATCCTCCTTGATATGCTTCCCTTTCCTGTTCTTTTGAACGCGGACTCCTTTCCGTGTTCTACTTTGTTTTGTAGTGTCAGATAACACTCCCTACACGATATATCGGAACTTATGCAAATAACTTTAGCATTTTTTAAAAATTTTTATTAATTTACCGAAATTTTACTTTTTATTGCATAAATTTGTTACTGCTTTTTGATATTTAACCGGTTTCACACTAAAAACTTAACCTTTGCTTCATCATAATGACCTCTTTGCGAAGGAGCTTCATCAGGAACACCGACGGCAATAACACAAAATGGTATCTTGGGTTCAGATATATCAAAAAGCTCGGCAAACGGCTTGACTCTTTCTTCTCTCGGATGTATTCCGCACCAGCAAGTCCCCAGGCCGATATCAGCAGCTTCCAACAGGATATTTTGTGTAGCCGCACCGCAATCCTGTGAAAAGTAACCCTCGGGTCCGCCATCCTGTGGTATTGCTACAACAACAATAGCAGCCGTAGCTGTTTTGCACATTTGTGCATACGGATGGATTTCCGCGATTTTATCTAAAATTTCGCGTTTTGTTATGGCGATAAACTCCCAGGGGCGAGTATTGCGGGCTGAGGGGGCGAGCATTGCCGCTCTCAGCAATTGCTTCAACTGTTGCTCTGTTACAGGTTTGTCTATAAGATACTTCCTTATACTGCGACGGGTTTCGATTGCTTTGATCATAACATGATGCCTCCTACATTTTTCATGCTGATAATACCATTACAGCAAGTATAACCGATAGCATAAGCATCCGCAAGGGTGGCTGAACATATTAATGGAAAGAGACCATAAGAAAAATTTATAGTGATAAACATGATTCCAATTTTGTAGAAATCTTGTTATAATATACACAAAAACATCGGAGGTTAAATATGTATATAAAAGAAGAGAATAAAATGTGGATAGCAACAGGTAAGGAACCTATTTATATGAATCCGAAAATGGTTAACAGGCACGGTCTTATTGCGGGTGCCACAGGAACCGGAAAAACTGTATCAATAAGAGTATTGGCTGAAACGTTCAGCGATATGGGTGTGCCGGTATTTTTAGCTGATATCAAAGGAGACGTTTCGGGGATGTGTAAAGCCGGAGAGCCAAACAAGCATGTTGACGAACGCGTCCAAAGCATGAATATTCAGAATTTTACGTACAGCGCGTACCCGGTTCGCTTTTTTGACGTGTTTGGTAAAAAAGGAATTCCCGTCCGCACAACAATTTCCGACATGGGACCGGTTTTAATAGCACGCATACTCGGCCTCAATGATACGCAGGAAGGAGTATTGCAAATAATATTTAAAATTGCAGACGACAACGGGTTTTTACTGATTGATTTGAAGGATTTAAAAGCAATGGTGCAGCATGCAGGTGAACATGCTAAAGAGTACACAACGACATACGGGAATATTTCAGCGCAAAGCATTGGCGCTATACAAAGGAGCTTGTTAACGCTATCATCGAACGGCGGCGAAATCTTTTTCGGTGAACCGGAGCTTGATTTACATGATTGGCTTGTGTGCGATGAATCAGGTCGCGGTTATATTAACATCCTTGACTGCGTTACATTAATACAAAACCCGTTGCTCTATTCAACGTTTCTTTTATGGATGCTGTCAACCTTATATGAAATGATGCCGGAAGCAGGCGACCTTGACAAACCTAAAATGGTGTTTTTCTTTGATGAAGCACATCTTCTGTTTAGCGACGCCCCAAAAGCTCTGCTCCAAAAAATTGAGCAGGTAGCCAGGCTGATAAGATCCAAAGGAATAGGCATTTACTTTATAACACAGTCGCCGTCGGATATTCCCGATAATGTACTCTCGCAGCTTGGCAATAAAGTGCAGCATGCGTTGCGCGCGTACACACCGAAAGATCAGAAAGCAGTAAAAGCGGCAGCAGCTTCATTTCGCCCTAACCCGGAATTTGACAGTGAAACCGTTTTAGGTGAGTTGCAAACAGGTGAAGCGCTTGTATCGATGCTGGATGAAAACGGTGCGCCGATGATTGTCGAACGTGCGTTTATGCTACCGCCCGGAAGCTTTTTAGGTGTTGCAGAGCAAGAGCTTATTGATAAACTCACGCAAAACTGTCCATTATATGCAAAATATCACGATTGTGTTGATCGTGAATCAGCATATGAAAAGCTGCAGCATGATGCAGCAGCAGAACAGCAAAAGCAGCAGCAGGAAGCCCTTGAAGCGGAGCGGCAAAAAGATCAAGAAGCCAAAGCTAAGGAATATGAAAGGCAGCAGCGACAGCAACCACGGTCAAACAGTCGCGGACGTTCGGGCAATGCCGCCTCAGGGATGATGAATAGCGTATTAAAGGGTGCATTCGGACAAATCGGTAGAGAAGTCAGCAAGGATTTGGTGCGTGGTTTCTTTGGTAACCTAAAAAGATAACTTTACTTGACCGTACCTATATAAGCATACCCTTTACGTACGGGAATATCAACGTCCTTTACGAAGTGAAAACCGCTACTTTCTATTGCTAAATGGCATATAGCAATGCCTATGTCAATGCTACTGAGTTTATCCATAAACCCGAGCAGCGATTTCCTTTTGTAGCAGTGTATTTTCTCATTCTCAGCAATGAAATACCAGTTTTGTGCGTTTAAACCGCTGGGTGCAAGCCATGCAGCTTCCAGTCGTTTGTCAGAACCCTCACTGATTTTTGCCAATGGCTTGCGTTTAAAGTCGGAAAGTGAGCGGTGGAGAGGTTCGGCAGGCTTGCCAAATGATATGCAAACGACACAGGGAAGATCTGAGATATCCTTATCTTCAGGCTTTGACGCTCCCAGCCAGCATGAGCCAAGCCCTGACTCGGAAAAGAACAAATCCATTTGCTGCCCTACATAACCGATATTTACATAAGTGCCATCTTTATCCTCACTACTGAGAATAAGATAATGGGGTGCTTTTATGTTGAAAAGTCCTTTGGTTTTGCTAACAATTCTAACCGAATAGCTTATATCGGGATAAAGCGGGGTAATCCTCTCAATTTGTTCGCGTACTTTTTCAAGAGTGGAGGTATCCAAAGGAGCAGGGTCGTATTTTCTTACAGACCTCCGTTTGCGTATTATCTCATTTTTCATTTCTACTTTTTCCTTTCGTCATATCGGCAAAGCTTCGTATTTCGTCTGAGCTAAAGCGGTATATCTGTTATATCATCCGGAGATTTACCCTTTCTGTACATCCTATTACTGTATTTACGTTTAACAGCACTTTAAAACCATAAGCATTATAGCGCACTCCTCAAAGAATGCATAGAAAAAACTGTGATTCAGAACAATTAAATCTAAAGTGCATGCAGTGACACAATCCAAACATCGGTTGGTACGCAAACTACTTGCAAAGAACATCAAAACCATCTCACGGCTTGCATTATTTAATAAAAGTTGTATAATTTTATTATATGAAGCATTTTAGAAATTATATGCCATGCATAATCAAGCTGATTAGATGACAGCTACAGAAACCGTAATCTGATTAGCCGGTGTAGTGATAATTATTATACGGAGACTCAGTTATGGGTACAGAAAGAAGTAAGTCAAGCATCAAATTTTCTCTTGTTTATGTATTGTTTTTTTTATCTTCAACTTTTATGCTAGTTGTCGCTGTGGTGTTTTCTTTTTACATAAACGGTATGGAAAGAGAAACAGTTGACAGCATTCAAAGGCATTTGCGGGCTGCAGCTCAGCACGCTTCAGTTTTTATTACGGTAGATGAACTGGATCTCTTCCATACGGCGGAAGATATGGAAAGACCCGAATGGGATGAAGTTCGTTCAAGATTGGAACAGTTTGCTGAAGAAAACCAGGTGCTCTATGTGTATTATTGGCGTTACACCGGGTACGGTCAAATCCAATACATTATAGATAACGATGAAGACGAAGAGTACATGGTAACACCTGAACTCTTTTTTTCAATTGAAGACGACCCGTTTACTGCTGAAGCTGTTTACAGAATTGAAGCCGGTGAAAGTTGGGTAACAGATTTGGGTGTCTATACCGAGTCTTGGGACGGACTTATTTCTGCTGTTGTGCCTGTCTTTAACTATGATGGCACTGTTTATTGTGCAGCGGGCGTTGATTTAAGTGATGAAGTTCTTGTAACTATGCGAAGCAATATAAGAATTATGAGATTTATTTTGGTATTTTCATTGCTTATTTCGATTCTATCAGGATTTCTTGGTATGCGTTCATACAATAAGAAAGCTGTTCAAAGTGACAACGCAAATTTATCCAAGAGTCAATTCCTATCAACAATGAGTCACGAAATCCGCACGCCTTTAAACGCTGTAATCGGATTGTCCGGTTTGATTTTAAGCACAGACAACAGCTTGAATGAAGAAAGCCGCTATAGACTGGATCGGATCAACAACGCAGGTGTAACCCTGCTCAGTATGGTAAACGACATTCTTGACATATCCAAGATTGAAGCAGGTAAATTCGAACTTATTCCC